>JAAUXT010068102.1_pt1:17500-20879 | contig 20879 bp, 24 predicted proteins | sample 7278171 | NCBI WGS metagenome assembly JAAUXT01 (sample SAMN14350112, study PRJNA611818) | marine sediment metagenome | isolation source: surface marine sediment (1.8m) | place: French Polynesia: Moorea | collected 2018-08 | reverse complement strand
CTGCTCACTTCAACTCGAAAATTTGGCCTTTTTTTGGTTGAAATCGAAAGAATACACTCTCAGTCGTACCTCCCTCGAGTGTATTCTTTCGATTTCAACCAAAAAAAGGCGGCATTTCTCGTGGCGTTCACCGAAATTGCACTCCTGAACTGGTCGGTGTTCAAGAACCATTACTGCATAGCGTTGGAGATGGTGCTACGCTCGTATTCAATCGCTCGTGGCCATTGATCAGTGGCCAAATGAGGTGTCTCTTGAACAACTGTTATCAGAACTGTGTCAGCAAATCTGTCACTTGAGTCACAGTGTGGTTCTGCACATGTGGTTGCTTCAAGGTCACAAGTTCCTCACGCTCCAGAAAACACCTCCTCCAAGGGCAGGACGCCCCCTGGGAACCCCCACCCTGAATCCACCTCTGCATGCTAAAGCCATTGTCCTTGGTTCTGACTACCCTACGGGACTGTTCAAAGTCACGCCCGCCAAACTTTGCCAAATTTGGTCAATTTTCTCCGAAACGCAACTCCACTTCTTCAAAACTTTTTTGAGTTGAGAAAAGGCTTCATTCGAATCCCTCGGGAGCGCGCGCAGAGACGCGCACTTTTCCCGCGCGAACTTCGCGCCACGAGCAAAAGACGCGCGAAAAGGGTTCCCGCGCAAAAAATGCGGATATCACGCAGACATTCGACTTAATTATTTCTTTGATTGAAATGTATCATGGGAAGGGAACAAAAGACTCAGTTCTGCAAAGGAAGCGCAGAATATGATGCATCGCGCTGTTTTGCTTTTCGAAACTTTATCCACTGTTGGGAAAATGTTTTTCCCCCGGAATTTTTAATGGCAGATCTGACAGCTCATAATTAAGCTCGAGAGCTTTAGATTCTAATTGAATTGGAATGATGTTATTTCAGAAGCCGACAGACTCTGTGAAAAGTGACTCGACACAGGATGGAATGCATTTCAAAAGTTTTGCTGTGTGTTCCAATCGGAGGGGTGGATCCAAAGGAAACAGTCCCACAAAATTCTGTGTCACAGAAATTTTTTTTTTTTGTTTTTGCATGCCAAATTTTAGAATTTGAGATTGGACCCTTCTTTGAGGTGGCCAACCCCACCCGACCCCCAGATCCTGGAACCACCCCAAACTTCGACTGTGTACGTTGCTACGGGTAGGAGAACGAACAAACGCAGAAACTTCAGGATCCATTTGATTTGCGATGAATCCTGGTTTGTTGCGCCCAAATTTTCTTTCCCAGGCACACACAATATCTGTTTGTCATTTGTTGAATTTTCAGAGATTTTCCTTGAGCGATTGCCCCTTCACCAAGTACTTCAGTCCACTCAAGAATTTTCATGCAAACAAAAATAGTCCACTTGCCGCACAAAATTTGGGCCTTTTTTCCAGTTATTCACTGGGGCATCTGTCCCTCTCTTGGATTCGCCTGTGAAATGTGAGGAAGTTCTGCACTCACCATGTCGATCTCGTTGATGGAGGAGATGCTGATGATGAAGATGTCGACGAACACGATCGTCGTCTCATCTGAGGAGCCAAGAGACACGCAGTGAGAGCGCTGGCGCACACGCACACACACACACACACACACACACACACACACACACACACACACACACAAGCATGAACCCGCAAGACCCAGACCAGGGTATGGGAGAGCTCACACATGCAGCCGCACACGGTTGCACAGACACACCCGTCCACACATGCACACAACGCGCAGGCACAGAAACAAACACAGAAACACAAACACACATACACACAGACACACAGACACACACACACACACACACACACACACACACACACACACACACACACACGCAGGCTCACACAGGTGCACAGACACACCCAGCCACACGTGCACACATCACGCAGACACAGGAACAGAAACCGACCACATGCACACACACACACACACACACACACACACACACACACACACACACACCAGACGCACACTGCTCACGCGTGAAACGCACACATAAGAAAATCAGGGATGCGGTTGGTGACACGGCCTCCAGCTCTTCGTTGGGACTGATCGTCACAGACTCTTATTTCCAACCATTTTTTGATTGGCGTCCAACGTCTGTGGTGACTATATTGTTGTGTGGGGTTCGGGTCCCGGGGGATCCCGTCCTCACAACCACCGCTACCTGCAGCACTGTGGTTGGAAGTAGTCTTGGCTCAGCCGGACTACTGCAATGGAGTAAGACTCAAGCGTATGCTTCAAACATTTATTCAAACTTGTCTAGCTAGAGATAGCTCTAGACAGACTGCAGGGTTGTCATGGCAGTGGCTTTTGTAGGCAGCGTAAGGTGCGAGCCCAGTGCACAGCTTCAGCTTCGCACAGCTCCACTGTAGCAGCTTCATGGGTACTCAGCACCTCGCCCGAAAGCTGGATCGCACGCGTGGGAAGAGCCAACTCTTCCACACGACAATATAGTCTCCACAGGAAACAGACATCCATGGGCGGGTCCAGGCGTTACAAAGCCAGGACGGCTGACCGGATGGGTCTTTTTGAACAAAATTGACATGCCAATTTTCACGAGGCCAGAGAGCAGGCCAAGACCCCTGGATTTGCCTCTGAAATCCAACTGAAACCATTGACCGAACTGACTTTGCTTCTTCTATTCTGTGTTGTGAGCAAAACAAGAACGAAGGGCCTGAAAATCAACGTGACAAATGCACTGTGGATACGGAAGAGCAACAAAACACAACGCACGTTGACGTGGAACACACAGACACACCGGACGCAACACGCAAAACACACCATATAGCAAGAAGCGTGTTGTACGGGGCGAAATCATGAAATACCACGTAAATACGAACAAATTGCACCGCATAACTTTGTGACAACCGAGTTGGAAAAAAATACATTGAATTGTTCAAGTCACGAATGCATCGCATTGAAACGGAGAAGTGCGGGTCAGTTTGGTTTCCTTGGAGACCAAGGTTGGTGCGTCAGTCACTGTGACGTCACTCAGGGTTTGTACCGTATTCACCCATGAAAAGACACACCAGTGCAGAAGACGCACTTTCAACTTTTGACACACTCCATGGTCTGAAGACCCTTGCAGTGCGCCTCCCTTGTTTTTTTCAGAACTCAGCCAAGAGACCTCAGGTGTGATTTTCTCGGGTGAATGCGGTACAAACAAATGAATGGGGCAAATCCTAAGTTCTCAGCATTTCGTGTTGCGGCCAGTACCCAACCTGATGTACGCGTTCATCACTTCCCCGCCCATCCAAGCGGTCCACAAGCACCAGGGTCAGATCCAGGGTCTCGGTAAGGAGGGACCCCAGGGGCAACTCAGAATTCTTTGAAAGCGTTTTTTTTTTTTTCGTTTGTGAAAAGAACAAAAATCTTTGCTCAAT
>JAAUXT010068102.1_pt1:0-12500 | contig 20879 bp, 24 predicted proteins | sample 7278171 | NCBI WGS metagenome assembly JAAUXT01 (sample SAMN14350112, study PRJNA611818) | marine sediment metagenome | isolation source: surface marine sediment (1.8m) | place: French Polynesia: Moorea | collected 2018-08 | reverse complement strand
TGCCGCAGCTCTATATGAAGTCACCTGTAGTGTGTTTGTGCATAGGTTTCAAAGTTGAAGTTGAGAGCCCCAAATGGAGTGAACTCCTCGACCCTCTGGCCTGACTCCAAAACTCCTCATTTGCACCACATGCAAAGTGTTGGTTGTGCTCTTGTTCAATTGAAGAAAAGAGTCGGGCCCCCAGCAGTCCCTCCTCCCCATCAGACCACCAGAACAAGTTTTGCATTTTTGCGCTCAGTGCAAAGTGCGTTCGCTTGCCAAAATTGAATTGGAAGGTCGAGCCCCCCCTTCCCATCCCAACCCTCAGTCCGTCCCACCAGCATCCATCTGTCTGTCTCTGTCTCTGTCTGTCTCCCTCTCACTCTGTCTCTCTCTGTCTCTGTCTCTGTCTCTGTCTCTGCCTCTCTCTCTCTCTCTCTCTCTCTCTCTCTCTCTCTCTCTTCTCCCTCTCTCTCTGTCTCTATCTGTCTGTCTGTCTGTCTGTCTGTCTGTCTCTCACCCTGACCAGCCCCGGCTCCGCCCCCATCTCTGTGTCGTCGCTAATAGAGTCGGGAGCGGCGGAGACAGGAAGCTCTGTTTTTCATTACTGTCCCAGCACACAACAGCGCGACCTCTGGGCCGGGACCAGGGCTGACAGCTCGCAAATCTGAGCGGTGTCGGTCCGCCGACAGTCTCATTTCCTTTCACAGAAAACGCTGACGCTGGAATCATTTCAATTCTCATTTTCACTGCTTTGGTCTCAGTGAGGAGTTCGAGTGCGACGTTTGAAGTCGGAGCTACGACGTCGCGTCTCAACAGGGAGGTTTCGTAAATTGGAAACGTAGACGTGGGCGTGAACCTAGACGTAGAATCGCACCCTGTGGGGCACAGTACAGACAACATTTTTATCTCTTGTCAAATGAAAGAACCAATAGAAAACCATTTCAACAATGTTAATTTGTTGCTTTGCTCACTGACAGGAAGAAGAGGGATACTTTTCTGAACAAGAAAAAAGGTGTTGGTGTTTTCTTGAGTATTTGTCCCCACGGGTGAATTTCTACATTTGCGAAACCTCCCAAAGCTCAACAGTTGAATGTTGCAAGGGTGACGTGGCATTTTGAGAGGTTGGGGACTTTGTGCAACGACGTTTCACAGGACGCCCCATCAACGCCAACGTCAAACGAGCACTGGCCAATCACAAAACACAAGCGTGGCTCGACAGTTCTGATATCTCCTCCTCTCATCTCGAGAGTAGTGCGAGAACTCTGTCAGATTATTGCATGTCGCGCTGAGGTCAATGTCGAAGAGAGCACCCGTTTATTGATGAGTTTTCGTGGCACTGGCAAATCACAAACTACTTGGCATTGGCATCAACGTCACGTTGAATGAAGCGTCATTGCGTATATACCCCCCTTGACGTTTTGCTTCATCTCGCCGTAGTGCTTGGTCAAGAGTATCATGCAGCCAATGATGGCCACGAAAGTTTGTCTGCAACAACCTGTTCGCCGGGAAAATGCAAAAATGCAATAATTTGGAGGGTCAATGGGTTTTCACATTGGTGACGCGCGGTCGTTTTATTTTTTTAACGTCGGCGTCAAAATTTAACATTGAACCCAGTGGGGAAATTTTTGACGTTAGCCCAGAAAACGACAGCGCGTCACCCAATGTGTAATCCCCTTCAGGAGGCCAAGCTGGATCCGCCTCTGTCAGACAAAAGACACCTCGTGAAGATTCATTTCCCATCAGCAAAACGTAATTGACAAAACCATTTGGCTTCTCGTCTTGCTCACTTTGGCTCATTGCTCCGTCTCCAGTTCCCAACACAACAAATGGACGCGACCTTCAGCTGTTGATGATTCTCCGCCGCGCGTGACCAATCTCCACGTTCTACCTTCAGAAAAAGTTGAGTCCAGAGTGAAAAATCCCAAATTGTAACTCTCCAGTTCTGATGAGACAAGCCGTATCAGGATAGGAATCCAGTTGCTCCTTCGGGCCCGGTGTCAAGGGAGTGGTGGATGGTTGAGGAGGGTACGATGCACGCAATCGTTTGGATTCGGCGCATTCATTTTTGGTGCCACCCGCACCCTGTGAGTGTGTACCCGACAGGGCACTTGGATCCGGAGCTGTTGGTACGAGTAGCCTGCTCTTGCTACAGGTTCTCAGGCGCACTGTATGGACGTTGGGCCGTCTGATCCCTCCCAAAGGAAAAGACCCCAAACAACCCCATGAGTGTTGGCCAGGTACGCCCCCTATCTCAATACCAGATCCGCCCCTGCTGTGCTTGCAGCTGTTTTCCCCCCATCTCTGTATTCCCAACTTGATTAACTCTGGGGGAGACGACGAGGCGGTGGAGATGGAACTCATCGTGATGTGCGCAGAGACGGCGGGTTGTAATTTCCAAAGTGACCTCGGCGTGTGAATGGGACGGGGAAATGAGACGAAACAGATCCCAGCGAGCGCGACAAGTACATTTCGCACGACCAAAAATCACAGTTGTGGTGACACAGTTGGACTTCACTGTTGCTGTCACCGTTGAGGTTCCTTGTTTGTTCTCTGATCAAGACTACACGTTTGCTGCCTCAACCGATCCAACGTACTGCGATGAGCAATGTACACAGGTGGGGCCCAAGAGCGAACGGAGAAACGGACGAATCAACCAAAGCTACTGAATCTCCGTACAAATGCGGGACCCACGGGCCGTCATCCTCGTCTCCTGGAGCGCTCAAGGTGTTTCGTCTCTCGGTTCTTTTCACTGTTGTTTTTCACTGCAAAAACAATGTCACCCGATCCACGTTTCTGGTCCAAGACTTCACGTGGCGACAAAACACATTCACACACCCGGGGAACCTTACAAACGTGCAAGATAAACTCGTGATGTCCGTTTGAAGTGGGACATTTCGCTGTCTCCTAAAGCAGCTGCGCACCTTCATAAAGCACCATTGAGTCAGGAGTAACGAGGCTGGGTGGAGTGAGTGGAACAAAAGAGCTAATAGACGAGAACGCGCCCATCTGTCTTGTGTTGAGGCAGAGCCGTCCAGCCCAGGCGGATCCAGGGTCGGGGCCGGGTTGGAGAGCTGTCCTAGATCCAGGACACGGTCCAGGGGCGTGGTAAGGGGAGGCCCGACCAGGTCTGAACAGAACCAGGTTCGAGGTTGGGGGTCCGATACTCAGACGCTTGACGTTGGGGATGGACAAACTCTGTGTGTTTGGGGTCAGGTGGTTCCAACTTCCTTCTTGTGAACTTTATTCAAGTTCCAGGCAGCTGCATCTGCGGGGCGGCGGGGCAAACTGGGAGGGATGTGTGTGTGTGTGTGTGTGTGTGTGTGTGCGTGTGTGTGTGTTTGTATGCGTGTGCGTATGTCTGTGTCTGCGGTCGCCCCCCCCCCACCGGCCCTGGATACGCGGGAGGGTCTGAAGCCTGACGAGATTGACTGGTGGCTCCGCCTCGTGGGGCTACCATTGGCTCTACCCCCCCCCCTTAATCAAGTGCACTCTCCGCCCCTGGATCCGCGGGAAGGCCCGACGCACCAATGAGACTGACTGGTGGTGGTGCTCGTTGCGGGGCGGCAGTAAAAACCGCAGACCAGCGGCGTAGCGGGTCCCGAGATTTAGCGACGCATCAGCGTCGTCTTGTTCAGGGTCGTTGGTGGCCCGCGCCATTAATCCTGTCCCAGGCTGGACGTAGATCCCTCAAACTGGAGACGCATCACTCACATTAAATGTGATGGGTGCGTCACAAATAACGTTGCGTCCTCTGGGCGAGTGCACGCAGAGTTGGAAGGTCGCAGAATGAGCCTGAGACAGAGTATGGGGGACGCTTGGAAACCCATGTGAGTGAAGGATTGCAGATCTTGTGTCTGTTGGAAGTGGTGGCCTTGTTCACGTCACTTTGAAAGAATACGAAGAGCACACCCACACTCCTTTACACACATGCACCGGATGAGACTTATGAGAGACAACGATTGCCATCAGGTGACATGCTTCCAGCCAACCATGCGTGATGAAAGATTGGTTTTGGAACTGATGCACAACCTGAGAAGGTTGTTCGTCTGGATGTTGAACCACCAATCCATCGGACAGGACCACAGCACCGTCTCCCTGCAGCGTCACTGCGGTGCACATCGTGCACGAAGATCGCGCCTCAGATTCAGCTGATCCTGCAGCAGATTTTCACTGGGCCCTAGGGCGGGTCCAAGGGTGGATCAAAGAGCCGATCTAGAAGTGGATCTTGGGCCTGGGCAGAGTAACACGAGAGATCCGAACAAGTCAACCCTTGGGAGGGGGATTTTCAACTGACAAATGAAATTGGCTGTCGCTTGTGACCCAACACAAGAGCGTTGGCTTTGTCATCGGAGCATCAGGGGCCAGGCTCCCCAGTGGTGCATGTTGCACTTCCTGTTCTGAGTCGCTTCCCACAATGCAACATCGTCATGCGTGGGGAGGATCCAAGGGCCCAGCCTTCTGAATCCTTCACCCACCAGATTGTGTGCGGCAGGCAGGGTCAGTTGAAGTTGCCCCCCACCCCCAACGGATCAACACCCAGCCGGATTTATCCAGAAACTGGAGCATTGGTGCCTCGGAGACAACTCGCGTTGTGACGTTGCGCAGAACTCCAGGTGAAGCTCCTATTGACAAAAATTCTGCAAGAGTGTTGGAATTTTTTAAAATTGTTTCCTTTGAAATAAATAAATGCTTTGCGGTGAAAAAACTTGGCTGTGCAGAGCAGATTCTGAACGCGTCTGTCAGAAGCAGAATATGAAATTTCAAAGGCAACATCTTCATCCGAAAATTGAAAAGAGGCCACACTGCTGAGGTTTTGAAAGCGCAGTTATTTTGTGCAATTTTGTACAAATGCGCCTTGATGCCAAGTCACAAAATGTAGAATGACGTAACTTTTTCCCGTAACTTGCATACAACTCTTGGAAATCTTTAGGTTTCACACAGATCTTCAAAAATTCAGGCTGCATGTGCTTCGTGGGATCCAGCATTTGAGCAGATATGAAACTGAGCTGTAAGCCCAGGTAGGAGCTCAAACAAAAGACCCCCGATCCCGGAAAAAAAATCTTCCACAATTGTTGTCTTAGTTCTTTACGTCAAATGTTCAAAGGACGTCATGAAAGCTGAAGTGATCCTGGACCCGCTCTGCACACAACACACAAACAGACCGAAGGTCGAACGTGCGACAAACGCCGCAGCCGGTCGTGACTCGTCTCCACCGGATTCGTCACGTGTCACTTTATGATACTGTTTACGACAGAAGCCTTGACTTTTCACAGCTCGGCTTCTGATGTTTCCACTCAAACCAGAAACAAATCAACTTGTTCAAAATTGCTTTTGACCCGGTTTGTGAAAAGCCTCCGTCTGAACAACCCTTTCTTTCCACAAGATGTAACCGAGCTCATTTGGTGAAGAAAGGCTCTGTGAGTTGGAACAAAGAGACTTCTGGCATGATCTGGAAATTTCTCTATCCCTGGACCAAAAGAGCACACAATAACGTGGAGAACCAGGAAAGTCGGACTGTGAGAGCGCACCAGGGGAGGAATGGGGCGAGGCGTCCGACAGGATAAACGTGACAACAACCTGTTTCTGTGTTGAAAGGCCCCACTCCAAGATCCGCCTCTGAACAAATCCGGGATTCTCTACGCAAACGTTGCGTCCGATTTGGTGGCAAATTGTGCCGGGAGGAGTGGGGTTCCTGACCCGTCCAGGGGCGGGTCCAGATTCTGGTCTTGAGGCGACCACCACCACCTCACTTGTGGACAGAAACATAGTTTGGGCTCTGAATCCTTTCGTGTAACTTTGGTTGGGCCCTGGATCCACCCTGGCAGCTCATTTGTATTTCAGCAGTGCACATGAGAGGATGTTGCTTTACGAAAGCTTGGGGCTGGGGTCATTCAGAAGTGCGGACTAGTTTCGTGCCCCTTGGGCCCCTGCGTCCGTTCCTGGAAGTTTGTCAGGACCCTGGATCCACCCTGGCAGCAGGAATGCACACAAAGGAGATGTTTTTTCTTTTCGAAAGCTTCGGGCTGGGGTCACTTGGAAGTGCATGAGCTCTCACCCCTTGGTCCCCTGTATCTGCCCCTGGCACATTGTGTCGGGTATTGGATCCGTCCCTGGAACCCTGAGCACTCAACCTGGATCCGTCCCTGGCAGCCCGCTGATGCCCATTGATTCTCTCCGGGCAAAAACTCGAGGTCGATTCCGTTTATCCCGCCGCCCTGCCAGACAATGTTTTAGCTGATGCCAAGAAATCCGTTTGAACTGGTCGCTTGAGTGAAGACAAGCTGTGGGAATTGAGGGGGGAGCAGCGGCAGCCGCGTCGTCTGAACAGCGGGGCAGACTCGGACCATCCGCTCCTTCCCACGCACGTTTCGTCGTCAGACAGCGGACACAATGAGTCAGGCAAGGGATGCACAACTCCATAACTCCCCACTTTTCTTTTTGCCCTTCAGGTGCAAGTTTGTGTGTGTGTGTGTGTGTGTGTGTGTGTGTGTGTGTGTGTGTGTGTGTGTGTTGTGTGTGTGTGTGTGTGTCTATCTTGCTTTTCTTTCCCGCTGTTACTTTGAACTGTGAAGCTCAGTCGCCATTGACCCAAACATGTGTACCCCTCATTTTGAGACTCTGGGGGTCCGACACCAACCTGCACCATGGTGACACGACCCAACGCATCATGTGCCGCCCCAAGAACCGTCTGCTTCGCAAAAACGTCTCTCTCCCCGCAGCCTTTCAGCGCAATGACGGGAGCGTCAGGTTTCTGCTCGGCTCGGGACCCGCAGTTTTATCTCTGTCGGCACAACTCGGGGAAACTCGGCACAACTCGGACGTCTCGAGCCGCGCACTCGTGAAAGCGACGTCTTATCTCAGCCGGGCGGAAGGTTGTTCGGGAACCGTGATTCTAATGAATCCAGGGGTCCTATTGAAGAGGGTTGATTCTTGCTGCAGGAAATCCAGAGGCCTTGAGCCCTGCCAAGATCCGTCACCACCAAAAAATGAGGGAAACAACTGAAAAATTGAGATCTAGCCCCTGTCTTTGCGCCACAGGTAAACATGACGTGCTGGTCGCTTTTTTGTGGTTTTGGAATTGACGAATCCCAAGCCCCACCCCACGGTACTGGGTCAGACTTGTGACAAACCCTCCTCCCAGCCCTGCACTGATCCTGGATCTGCTGAAGGCTTCTCCCCTGATTGCCAAAACTTTCCACGGAACTGTCCACTTTTCTGCCTCATGAAGACGGACAGCCGTATCAAACGCCCTTCCCTCGGCAGTCCGAACCTCCAGACCCAAATATGGCATTTTCCATTTATCTCTGGGTCCCCCGGGGGTGGCGCCACGTATCACCACCGCGCAACGCGTCATTTCGCCTCGGATCAGCGCCGGCGGACGCCGCCTGACGCGGAGATGCGTAATTTACGTCACCAGCGGGAAAACACCCGCGTCACGCGATTTATTCGCGTCCAAGACTTCGAGTGCAAGCCGCCATTTTTGGTGCGCATGGAGATATCAAAGTTGAGCATCTGAAACAGTCAGGAACGGTGTGCGCGGTTTGATTTATGCTCCCATGGGATGGTGCGTCTCGTTTCTGGGTCCGGAGGAACCTCCGCCCCTCCACCGCTCATCTCTGCAGCACATCTAGGCATCTGCCACCGACTCTTCCGCTGAATCATCAGATTGGGCAGGAGGGAGTCCAGGGGCAGATCCAGGGGTCTGGTGAGGGGACCTGGACGAGTTGGTGGGGAAACTGAAACTCACAAAGAATAGATATCTACGTAATGCAGGGTCTGGTCATGTGAGGTGAGCTGGACCCGCTGGTGGGAAAAACTGAACTCAGGTAAAATTTCATGTACAAATGAGAAAAAGTCACACAAAATTATGCAAAACCAACGCCTTTGGGGATCAGAGAGGACCCTGGATCCTGGGCACCTAAATCCGCCCCTGGATACGAGACGCCGTGTTCTGACGCAAACTCATCAGCAAACCTCAGAATCACGGGGCCCCAGGTCACTGACCACAAACACTGTTCCAAAAACAAAATGGCCAAGTCTTTTCACAGACACGCTTCTCAGCGTGGCATGTGACACCATGAGATGTGACACTCCAGTCAAAAGGGCTTTGTAGCCTCCACAAAAATCCTGTTCATCGTATTCTGTTCAGCCCCTTTCTGATGATGGTATTCCCCAACAGGGGTGGATCCAGCCTCTCGGTGCACGCCCCAACCCCGCAGCAAATACTCCCCGAAACGTTTCACAGCGAGGCAATTCTTTCTCGTTTTTGTCATGTTGATTTGCTAAAATGTTGAATTTGCCCCAGTCGAGCTCTTCTCTCCTTGGACCTTGGACCCGCCTCTCTGCAGTACCACCTCACTGACATCCCTGGCGATCTTGAAGAGAATGTTAATGCCCTGATCAGAGGCGATCGACACTTTGATGCGCTGCCCCCCGCCCTATCCCTGCGGACCACTTACTTTTAACGGGACCAATTCAAACTCCCACAAAAAGAGGCTGTGCGCAAACGAGTCCCGCGAGATCCAGCGGGGAGGGCGTCAGAACTTAGGCTCTACAGAGAGATGGCGCCTCTATGTCCGCCCAGCGGATCCAGGATCCAAAGAGAGAAACCGGCATGACAGAGGCATCCTCTGGTGGATCCAGTGGATCAGAGAATCGTCTCTCATCCTGCAGTGCATTCCTGAAGTCCCCAGGATTGACACAGAAGAATTGCTTGCGCATTCTCTGGCACATCCAGTGGATCTGGAGAAGAAATTGTCTCACATCTTCCAGCGGATCCAGGGGCCTTTGGGCCTCGCTCCCGACCTCTTTTCCTACAGTTGGAACCTTGTCCGCCCATTTTCCAATTCTGCGCCGTTGGTGCATCGCTCCTCAAGGCTGGAGCCTATGCCCCTCGACCCTCCGTCCCTCGGCCTGACCTGGACCCTGGATCCGCTGCAGCGCCCTCCTTCTTCCTGTGTTCTTTGCGCAAGAAGACGGAGACCCTCAGATATGGATTCCGCGCACCGCGTGTCGTCGCATTCATCGACTCGTATCCGGTTTGCTGGAGCATGTTCGGCATCTTTGGTGTTTTCCAGGTGGAGCCTCAGGTTCCAGGGTCTGTGTGTGGTGGATCCAGGGTCTGTGTGTGGTGGATCTAGGGCAGGGAGGCTCAGACTGAGGCTGTGAACCAACCGGGATCTGCTGGACCAGTCAAAGACGGTGAAAATATGCACAGGTGCCATAAGGGGTGGATTGTGATTCTGAAGTAAATAGTCTCACCCCGCAGAAAGGGGAAAAGGGGGGACCTCTTCAACTTTGACACATTTTACTTGTGTTTATGTTTCTCTTCTGTACTGTGGTGCAAAGAGGAAAGGGAAATGATTTGTATGAGGGTCAGGGGGCGAAGCGTTCGCCCCACCCCCCCCCCGCCCCTCAAAATTTCGTCCATGACCTTTCGTCAACAAAGAGAGCAAAACAAGCAAGTTGGCTCTCTCACATTACGTGCGTGCAGAGCTCGTGTGATGTTGTTGTTCAACTTCAGCCTTGCCAGCAAAACCACGTCCTTCCCCCGTTGCCAAGACAACAACAACACTCCAAATGTCAATTTTCCTGACAAGTTGAAATATGCCTGGAATGTTTTGTAAACTTTCTCAAAAGAGAACAGAAATAAACCTTGAACAGTCTCCTTCTGAACAGACGGCGGATGGAATACGAGACGCACCGCCATTTTGATTTGAGAATGTTTTCCCCAAGTAACAGCTGCTTTTGTCAAAAGCGCATCGGACTTGAAAAAGCCTTTGCGTGGTTGATATGTGAATCGGGCGGCGCCAACTCAGGTGTTGTATTTGATAGAGAGAGTCTCGCAGACAACGGTATCGGGTTTTCCGCGGGGCTGCTCTCTGTCGGCGGAGGTGGGCTGATCTCAATGAAGGGAATGTGGATCTGCTTCACACAGAACTGCGAATTGTGCAGGGGCGGAGCCAGGGACTACCGGGCCCCAACTATGTGGAAAGTGAAAACGTTTGCATTGAGGGTTTTCACGTTGGTGACGCGCGCGTCAATAATGTGTGATCGGTCTGGACCAATAATTTGACGCTCTCCATTGGGCGTCATGTTGAATTTTGATGCGCGCGCGCGTCAAAAATTCTGACGCCGCCCAACCGCGCGTCACCAATGTGAAAACCCCTAATATTGGGGTTGGAGGGTCCGGGACCGTCCTGTGGGTTCCGCTGGAGGACGCTCACACAGTTGCGAAATGTGCAGTGGTGGATCCAGGGGCCGCAATTCCAGCTTCACAAGCACACATAAAAGTCAAACTTTTGCATGGTTGGCGCATAAATTGGGAAGGCAACGAAAGTGAGCAAGGTCAGGGTGGTCCAGACCGGAAGCAAACGGCTGGAGGAAAGAGATGTGCGCGGACACGGACACACGGGGGGGGGGGACGCAAGGCAATCTGCGGAGCTGGGCACCTGGGAGTGCGAGGAAACCCTGCAAGGTCAGATTCTGGATCCTCCCCTGACAAAGCCACAAATAAGTTATCATTGAGAACCTGCTGAAACACGGCAACGGCAACAGGATGCAAAACAAAAGGACATCCGAGACGCCGCTAACAGGAATCATGGAGACCTTTCGCACAGCGAATCTCGCGCAGGTTTTGCTTTGATTAAATTTCTATTTCACATCCACATCAGCAAAAAGGTGAAACAATCACCGAAGGGAAAATGCCAGGCAGATCAACATGACGAATTGAAAATGCAAGCTTTTGTCCTTTTTTGGTGATTTGCCTGGTTCCCGAACGGGTACCAGGTGCAAAGCACATAAGGCATTGTGGGCAAGATTCTGTGGACAAGGGTTTCTCCAACAAGATAATGTTCACTTCTATCAAATTTTGGTGTGTAGACTTCTTTTAGTTCAAGTATGATGCGGCATGAAGGATTTTGTTCAAAGTACACAACTTTGGAATTTTGGTTTCTGACGGGCGATGATGGGCAAATCACGCGACCTCCCTGGAGGTATTTTTATGTGGCACATTGGACACGTGGGAGGACCACGGAAAGCGCAGCCAAACCTCCCTGCTGAGTTCTGGGCGCGGCTTTGTGAATACATCAGACTGCGTCCTCCCCATGGGAGGGCAGGTGTCCGTTGCTGACACATCGTCGCTGACAGGCAGTGATTGTTCAAATGAGTTTTGATATCTCCAATCTGGTTCCATTGCGTGTTATTATCCTGGTGAAGGTCCCAGAGTCAGTCGTGCTTCCGGTCTATGAGGGTCACTCCCCCTGTGGGGGATGCTGAGACAACTGAGCCTGGAACCCTTCAGATACACGCACGATCCATCCCTGGGGTTTTGTGGAGAAATCTAAACCTTGGACCCGCCACACCGAAAACACACACACGCGGGACACAGAGACCCCAGGACCTCTGGTCCTCTCCATGGTCCTGGGACCTCCACCACGCAATAGAACCCTGAGAAGTCAGACAGGTGCTCAGGCAAACGTCTCAAATCCGAGTCAAAGCAGAATCTTGATTTTTCTCCTGATATGTTTCCGTGGTCCCACCTGAGAGTTGCCAGGACATCTGACCCTGCGACCTCCAACAGGGTACAGCACGCAATTTTCAGACAGACGAGACAAGAATCTGAGTGAAACCAGAATCTTTTCCCTCCCACTGTGAGTGCCCTGTTTCATGCCACGGCAAAAAAATGACCACAACAATCGACAACTCAAGTCAGATTCGCTTAGCCCTCCCACCGCCTCCTGGACCAAGGGACCTGGGACTAATGCTGCTTTATGACACGAATCTGCGGTTGATTTACACCGGGAGGGTTGTGCTGGGAATCAGATGTGAAGGCTGACCCACCGTCTGGAGGGTGCGGTGATAAACACTGATCCTTCCTGCACGTCATACGCGCATTGAAATGAGGGATAGTAGAGTCGTGGGACACTCTGAGGGGGGAAGGTAAGGGCGGATCCACAGTGAACAGTGTGTGTGTGTGGGGGGGGGGGCGGTGGAATAAAATAACAATACACGAGTATAGTTATACTTTGGTCACTCAGAGCCCTGATGAGTGCTTGGCTATTTCAAATGGAACGTGAAATTGACAAACAAGTTATTTTCTGTGTTTCAGGTCAAAGGTGACATGATCAGGCACCTGCAGTTCTAAAGCAATTCGTGAGTGTCTGACTGTGTCTGGTCTTGGCGTCTTTTTGGTGAAGTTAAAGTTGGCCCTTGGACGTACCTCCCGCAACGTCGGAACGTCAGGGCGGGAGCTATTCTTTTTAGTGATTTGCACCGGTGTACCGGTCTAGCGCAAAGCACTATAGGCATCATGAAGGGAAATTCTGTAGACATGACTTTCTCTATGAAGATGTTGCTCAAGTTTATTCTTGTTTGGTCTGTAGGTTTGTTCCAGGTGGAGGATAATGTGCCAGTAAGGATTTTGGTCAAATCACAGTACAATCTGTTCTTTGAGCAAGTTGATGAGGGTTCCAATTTGCTGTGATATTGCATTTTCTGTGACACCATGCTTGTCCGAG
>JAAUXT010103980.1_pt1 | contig 20893 bp, 19 predicted proteins | sample 7278171 | NCBI WGS metagenome assembly JAAUXT01 (sample SAMN14350112, study PRJNA611818) | marine sediment metagenome | isolation source: surface marine sediment (1.8m) | place: French Polynesia: Moorea | collected 2018-08 | reverse complement strand
CCGGGTTAGGGGTAACTCGGACATTGTCCGGGATACCCCCCCCCCAAGAGAAAATAAAAGTTTACATTTTCTTGCTTGCAATTGTTTTTTGAGAAACATAACACTATGCACATATTCATCGACACACACAAGTGCTGTCCTGCCGATGTACCCTGCGCGCGGCTGATTCTCCACTTGAAAGTCTAGTTCAGTTCGTTCGTCGGCACCTCACTTGTCGCAGTCGGTATGATAAGCTTGACACCCCTGCTCTGATTTGTATGAAGTACGTATGTTGGTGGATGTGTGAGGGCTGAACCTGTTTCTTGACTGGATTTGTCGTGATCGAACCACGAACCTTCGCCTCGGGTCCGTCGTGCTGCGTCTTAACTGTCGCGACTCTCAAGGATTTCCGCACATCAGCGGCACCAGGTGGAGGGAGTGGTCGCGATTTACCAGCCTTGGTCATCATGTCCAGACCGAGACGGAGCCTGTCTACGAAGGGTACACAATTTAAGCTTTCCCAGACGCAGAAGAAAAAAGAAGTGAGAGCGTGCAGCGATCGCTGCTTCGTTGCAGAGCGTTAAACGTTTCCGACAGGTGATGCGATCGTGCTGTGCTTCTCAGTCAAACTCCGGGTGTTGTTGTGACTAAAGCCGCTGTTTGAACAAACAAACAGAGTCGCACAAGTACCCACTGACTTTTAGAAAACGTGAAAATTGCTTGTCAGGGTGGGCTTGGTTGGAAGCAAACCGCGAACAGTCAGAAGACACATTTTGAAAAGACTTGTTCTGTGCGAGTTCTGACTGTGACGGACTGCGTACTGAGCAAACAAACGCTGTTTTCATTGACAAGATGGAACGAATGAGGAATCCACTCGAAGACTGAGGAGAGGAGCTCTTGTCACTTACGAACCGCAAACGATGTCAACAAGACCCGCGGAACCGCCCTCATACAAAATGCAGTTGTCAAACCAGCTCGAATGGTCGCTGTGAACGAGGCGTTTCGTTTCGAATTCTTGTGGCAGAATCCCTGGAAGCCTGCTGAAAGAACCGGTAAAAGACTCCCAGCTGTACGACAAGCGGAAAGTTTTAATTCCAAGTCTTTGTTCTTTCAAAAGTGCTGACGTAGTTGCTGGATGCTCCATCACCCGAAGCCTCCAGGCTCTGTTCAACCGATTTGTCTGGTCTGGTGGGTGGGGAGAGATTCAGACTGCAGGGACTGGAGCGTTGTGCTCGTAACTGCTGAGATTCTTTCCCACCTGCGCGGTGAGACGGATTGTCAGGTTTGCCAACGACCCGCGCCGCGAGTTTTGCCGCGGAGCACCCGACGATGGATGACGTCTTCGCTCGCGAGGAGAGACGCTCTTTTCTCGTTGCCAAAGGTTTCTCGGTTCTTGACCTGGGCTGCACTGACGAGCGACTCGAGCCAAACCATCTGCTCCTGGCTGTGGAGGAGACTCAGTCACTGTCACAGAACCTCGCGGGGCTCTGACACAGGTCTCAACTCAGGTTGTTCTCCGAAGTACCACCCTGACTTTGCCCTTTCTCGATCACAGATCGTTTTCAGAGTCTTGAGTCTCCTTGGTTTTCTTGTCAAGTTGACATCTGCCGCAACACGTGTTCAGTCGATGAAGTCGTTGTTGATCCTGCGTGCAGACGAAAAGTTTCGCGCATTTTCGCCCAGTTTAAACGTGTGTACAGCTTCGTTGCAGCCGTAATGATTGCCAGTGCACACACTAATATTGTGTTTTGTGCAGCCCAGAAGTCGCTGTGTATCAAACGATGATACAGATTGTTTGAACCTCGAGGCCCGAGGCCCGAGCTGCTCTCGGATGTATCCAAGGTGTGAACATCTTTCCCGAGCAGGCTGCCGCGCAGCGTACTACCTGCACGAAGCCAGCAGTTGTATTTTGTGAGGTGCGACAGTTTTGTGAAGCAGGAAATACGAGGTGTGTTGTGATCGACAGAGGGACGGTGGTCTGACAAAACGAAAAAACCAGAGTTGAGTTGCATCTGGAGCGGAACTGACGCTTCAAAAATCGGGTGACCTGAAAACTGCCCGTCTTATCAAAGGAAGAACACCAAACTGGATTCTTATCGACGAGACCTCCTGACTGAGCGGCCACCTGCTCTGGAGTTTGTATGGGTGGTTAAGAAAGGATGGAGTCGTCAGTGAACGAGCGGATCCACGTGGAGCGACACACCGGAAGCGACGACGCCGCGTCTCTGAGCGCGGGGCAAGGTCAGGCTGATAGCGCGGGCAGCGATTACACGCGATACTACCTGACGCTCCCCCGCAGAAAGAAAGCCGCGCGGGTAAGTGAGAATGACCCACTTTTTCTCGTGGTTCCGTGGAGCGATGTTTGTACACATCCAACTGTTGTTGCACCTGATATTGATGCTCCGTGTTAATTCCCGCGGCATCAGCGCGTGCGCCTCCTGTTCGTCCCGGTGAACCGCCAGTTCGAAAACTCCACCTCATTTTGCTTTTGTGTAGCAGGCACAGAATAAAGGTCTCGGCGCCTGCAAGGGTAAAGTGAAACGTGGGATAGACAAGCGAAGAATGGAACCCGTGCATGGACCGGCCTGTCATGTGAACCTCTGGGCTGCAGAATATCAACACGATCTAGCTTCGAACTAAATAGACCAGCTGCGATTCTGCATGGTGAGGTGAATGAGTATTTGTTGTTGAAGATACGATCCTTGTGTTGAGTGTGTCTGATGGACGCTGAGTATAACTGGAATTTCTTTTCACTTTTTCTTGGCTGAAAAGCCAACATTGGGGGAAAACCGGCTGGGAGTTGAACCAGCATGTGTAGTTGGGACAGCTTTGTGTATCGTAGTGCTGAAACCGAAGAGAGGGTCAAAGGCAAATTGCCTATCAGCTGATCAAGAGTCGAGGTCAAGTTGCTCACAGGCTGCTCCAGTTTTCTTGTGGCGCTTTCATTCCGCGCTAGAGCGCAGTTGGTCGGGTTTGTACTGGAAGATGGATTCTGATTACCTGAGATATTACCAGACTCTGCCTCGGCGACGACGCAAGAAAAATTCGCGGGTGAGCAAGTACTCCTATATTTCTCGTGGAATTCTTGAAATGACATTTGTGGTGCAGCTTCGGTGGTAATAGGCTGTTGTCGTCCAGTCGTCGTTTGGTGAACATCAGCAATTTTCCACTTCCACACGTGTCCGCGGCCCAGCGTCTTGCAAGACACTCGGGAAATGGCACAACGGGTGTTGAGTGAGAAATCATGGAAACGATTGTTGGTTGCGGCTTGTACCGAGTAACACGGAACACCTTGAGTGGAGAGGCCTCGCTGTGATAGAAACGTCACATTTTCCAAATCTCTGACCTTTGGCAAATGTATGAAATGATTATGATGATGGTTTTCCGCGGTTAAGTCGCTGCCTATCTGTTTGTTATCCACCGCAATTTACAGACTGACGGTTCGACATCTTGTTATCGTTCAGTTGGAAATGTTTGATGATACGTTTGAATCTCGAGACGATTGTCGTGCGATACTCGCACGGAGATACCCGTCGTACGCGTCACTTTTCTTTGTCGAGGAATCTGCACGGCTGTTGCCGTGTTGCCTGTTTGAAAACTTTCAACAGGGTGTGACGGAATTTGTTTTCGGAAACTTGTGGAAATGGTTCAGCGTGCCGTGTTTGTGCGAGCACAGTCCAGAAAGACAGGACAAACTGGACAACGGAGGTATTCACGGGGCTGACGATCAAAATTCGTTCTTTCATTCCTCAAGTGGCAGAGTCAGTGAATTGAATCTTCTGTTGCGAGGGCAGCCACTTTGCTCGTGCACGCTTTTGTTGCGTCGGAAGAGCTGAAATCTTTTTCGCTTCGCACACTGATCCGTTTCCTTCAATGCCTTTGATAAAAAAGAGTTTATTTCCAGGTTTCCATGGCAACATGATTGGAGGGAAAATATACGATCTCGACAGCCCCTTGCAACGAAACACAGACCAGTTTTGATGTTTCGAGAAAGACATCAGCTGAAGCACAGGCATCCCAGTACTATGAACTGAGTACTTCCTCGCTCAAAACGTTGGTGAACCACCCACGAAAGAGACCTCAATGGAAAACCACAACGTTTGTTCACTTCAGCTCCCGGGACTACGAACACTTGTGGAAGATTGGCCAGACGAATCGTGTTTCTATGATGCAGTGCAGAAGTTTGAGGTCGAGATTGTTGTCAATTGAGATTTCCAAAGTTGGAATGTTTTTCGGACAGTGAGTCTGGTTGTTGGATCAATATCTCCCTGGTGTGCCTGCATTTTGTCTGCACAACACCACGACGGTCAGAGCACGGCTCTCCTTGTACTTTCTGCCTTCACGTTTTCAGTGACTCGCTCAGCGAATGTCGTACTCTGGCAGAAGCAGTGGACAACTATCAACGGTGCTAACAACCTGCCGTCGAAACGCTGGGCAACCGGAAGAGTGGTTTCTCTTTGACAGCTGATCCAGTGAGAAGTGCGCTGTTAATTGGGTACAGAAAAGAGAGAAGCTCCGAGGAACATGCAGGATGCATCACAATCACTGAGGCAGCACAGGAACCTTCTCTCTGCTTCAGCTCAATCACTGTAGTGAAGATCGTCCTCAGTTCGTTCCAAATAGATATCTTCTGTCGTACAAAAGAAAGAGGCAAAGCTTCGACGCAGCAGGTGGTTTTGTCTCGTGTGGGAACAACAGTCATCAAGAATCGTGTCGGTTGTCCAACGGCTTGAGGAATCCAGCAACAGCGGCACGATCACGATGCGTTATACTGTGAGCAGAACAACAGCTGGATGCCAGTGGTCTGGAAGTCCAGCTCTGGGGCTGCGTGTGCAAGTGTGGAGAGCTGCGCTGAGGGAGGCCAAAAAGAAAGGCGCATGGTGAGAATGAGCGATGGGAACTGAGCAGACGCAGTTGTCTGCAGCGTCGACCCATTCACGGTTCTCGTGAGGCCGTCTGCACGAAGGAGAAACGTTTTTCGGTTCGGTGTTGTTGGTTAAAATCCGTGAATGGATTTTTGAAGCAAAAGAAACCTGGCTTCGACACCTGAAAACTTTCCACAAAGGTTCTTCCCCAGGTTCTCCGCATAGCCATGTGGTCACAATATGCAGGACCGAAACACAATCGCCAGGTATTTCCGTGTTATTCAGGTGCATTATTTGCTCGGTGTATGATTCATGTTTGTTTTGCTGGGAGTAATTTTTGTGATGTAGATCAGGCGAATCTCCAACCGGCAAGTTCCCGAGACACGGTAACGCGCCGCTTTCAAAACTTTGGAGACAGTATAGCTCAGGTCAACTGCTCGAGCGTTCAGTATCTGAGACCCTCTGTTTCTGAAACTCGAGGTCACAGCCTCGTGGTACAGTCGAGCACAACGAAACTGTGCGTGGCTCTGGTGATGTTGATCTCTCAGCTGAGAAGAACCGAAGCTGTCACCACGAAATTCAGGCGCAAGTCTTCCGAACTACAATTTTGCCAGAGTCCAATTTCCAGTTTTAGTTTTCTCTTGGCACAGTGTAATGACTGGCGTAATCAGTCCATCGCCCATGCCCTTCATAAATCCTGGGCTTTCTCTCGGAACTGGCACCACTTGCCTGGATCGTGCTTTGCGCTCGTTTGACCAGATGTACGTTTTCACGAGCACGTTGCTCCTGATCAGCCTCCCACTCCAACCGCACGACTCAGGAATTCCTTCCGCAGCGTCTCGAAGGAGAAGCCTGTGATAGTCCGGGGTCTGAGGTTGGCTGTGAGTGCAGCCAGTGTTCTGGATTTGATTTGCGTGATCTGGATCCACTTAGAAAACGCTGTGTTTGCCCCGCAGTCTGTCGATGAGACGGAGATAGCGACCAAAAGCCGGGCCGGGGTGAGAGTCGCGCGGCTTTCAGACTCAGTTATGAGGCCCGTCTCATTCCAAGGGCTTCTCACGAGGCGCAGGTGCGGGGGGAGGGTGCGCCTCAACCTGTGTCAGAACCATCTGGAGGTTTTGGTTGGCGTGCGGTCTTTCATGGAATCCTCATCAGTGGAGTTGTGAATTCGGAGGAACGGCAAAACGCCTCAGTTTTTAATCGGATCGTAATTTGCCATCATTTATCATCCGTGGGAGGCCGCTGTCGGAGGTTCGTCTGTCCGTCTGAATCTCAGGAACTGTGCTCTGGAACTGTGCAGGGATGCAGGGAACGTTCTGATTCCAGGGTGCACTAAACACGCAAGCAGCTGGAAAAGATCGAACCGTCTTGAGGGATCTCTCGTGTGTCAGTTCCCCAGAGCGACGTCTTTGCTGAAGGTCACTGATCTCAGAAGGATCTCGGACGACAGGAGAGACGCCACACTTGACGAACAGCCCGGAGCTCCACGTGGCGCCGTGCGGCTGATTGGCTCGAAATTGGCATTCAAAACCCCGGTCACAGCGGGAGAGACGGATCCAAGCCAAATATTATTTGCGAATACATATCTTCCGCTTCACCAGTTATTTCTGCTTCAAAAATGTAACGCGATTCAAGTACCGGTGCGCTGAGTACCTCCACAGTACTCAGTCGCAACGAGTGCAGAATCAGACGCTGCAGCTGCGAGTTTTAGACGTGTGGCGGAGAACTCGCTTTGTTGGAGGAATTTATACCAACGTTCATTGTGACTGATATGTGATTGAGCTCGACCTTTCGCTGGCCATGGCTGAGGCACCATGCAGCAACAGGAACAACATGGAACTTTTCTTTTACATTTATGGCACTGATTATTTTGGTGGCTACCCTATGGTGAAGAATTTCACCGAGCTGGTAGGTACTGACTCCAGAATTTGTTTATTTGTTGTTGTTTTTTGGGGGTTTTTTGCACACGCCGGATGAGAACTGCTTCTCTTTCTGTTGAAATCACGCTCAGAGAAACATTGGAAATGGAACTGGGGCTATATCTGCAAGTTTACTGTCACGCCAAGATTTTTCCTGAATTTATTTTGCAGGCCTCTCCCTCCCTATTTCAGGCTTAACTGTTGAAGTCTGCGGTACTCCGTCGAGCCGCGGGGTTGGTGTAATTATGCTAGTGGTGTTCTGTGTGTGTGTGTGTGTGTGTGTGTGTGTGTGTGCGTGTGTGTGTGTGTGTGCGTACCATTTGTTTTCTGGGGGAAAGCAACGATTTATTGCTTCACCCCTCAATGGTCAATGCCATTCACCTGACCATCAGTTGCTTTACCCCCCCCCCCCGCTGGATAAAGAACCAATGCTTTGTGTGAGTCAAGCAGTGGCTATTGCCCTGCTTGCTGGAAGAACGCATTTGTGAGCACAACGGCTGCTGTACGGTGCCGCGATCTCTTGTTTGAGGTTCAGCAAAATCTGCAAGTTTCCTGTTACGTCAAGTGTTGTTGGGAATAGGCGGTGTGTGTCTGCGCTGTCAAATGTTCTTGTTTGAAGAATGAAACTCTGTCATTGTGTCCAGAGAAACAGAAACGTATCGGTGCTGCTGTGAATTCCAGCGTTGAAAATTTTGTTGTCTGTTCATCTTGTTGGATGCGGGATCGAACTGGGCGATGCGTTTTGGATTTGGAGCTTTAGCGGAGGCCACGACACCACACAAATGAACGAACAGCCCAAACATGTTTCTGGTGTTCTCAAAATCTGTTGCAGTGTGTGTGCAGTTCTTCTTGCTGCAGGATCCGCGTATTTTACTTTCCAGACCGCAGATAGAGTATTGAACAGTTCGGGAAAGCGGACTCCGGTCTGTCGTCACATTTTCTCGTGTCAGTTTTCAATCACAAGGCTGCTCGGGACCTCTGAACCCACCAGGCAGCGTTACCGCAACCTGCGGGACCGCTCGTCTCTGACGGCCTGCATGCAGACTCCGTGCCCGCAGACATGAGGGTTCAAATGGCTGGAGCGAAGGTCTGGTTCCGGTTGTATCGGAGGAAATTGCGAGGATCCGACTGATGCAGAGTTTGCGATTCATCTGCAGAGTAGCTTGAGACGGAGGCCGGGTCGCCCTTCCGATGTTCGTGCAATTAACGACGGCAGTTCCCTCTGTCCGGTAAACCAAACAAACTTGATCACCAGAATGCATTCGCATGCATCTCCTGATTGTCGGCGTGAACAGGAATGAACTGTTCGTCCGCATTTGTGGTGTGAACTCAACGCCACAAGTCACAACAGACGTGGCAAGGTTTCTCGTGTGTGATCCAGTCGATTCTGGATCTTGGGAAGCCTGGAAATCTCTTGTGTGAATAAAATGCAATGACGAAATTGTGACCTGGTGTGTTCCGGATCCGACCCGGACCTGGTCCAACATTATTTGTTTGTCATGGAATTTTAGAAAAAAAACTTGTTTTGTGCCCAAAGATTCCATTTCGTTGGCATTCATGGCCCGGTTATTTGGTGATATGGAACAACATTTGTGCACGGAATCCAGGCAAGCATTTCTTTGTTGAAAATGGACTGAAATATTTGTTTGACCTGTGCTCACTCAAGCTGGTGTTTTGTCCGAGTGAGTGATGAGAACACACTGCGATCACTTCTGGTGTTTTAGTCTTTCAGTCTGCTTTCTCCATGGGTGTTGATGAGATCGGAAATTTTTAGGCTGGCTTCGGTGAACACAGGGTCATGGGCTACACGTCTAGACCTACCCTTGAACCCCCCGGAGTCATTGCCTGAAGCTGGAGAGAGGCGGCGAGGCTTTGGGTGCAGGAAACCTGCCAGAACTGCAGACAGGCTGCTGGAGAGAATCGCTGTTGATGTTTTGAGATTCACTCGTGGGTAATTCCCAAGCACTGAGTGATTAACAGGCGCAGGCAGCGAGAGTTTCAATAAATATTTCTCGTCCTGAAGCTTGCGATGCGCAGATGGCTTTTCCGTGTGTGTACCTTCAATTTGCAACTTTGTGCTTCACCTGAAGGACGAAGAGGAGCCAACTCAGAGGTGGAGAGGTGCGGGTTTTGTGCACGCTTTTCTTGACGTACAAACCTTTCGTAGTTTCTTGTGATCTCAGCTGGGCATTGTTTCGGTGAGTACACGGTGTTTTTGCTGATGCTTTCAGTTTGTCAGGAATGTGATCAAACTTTGGGTCAGATCAAGTGCAGACGACGATCTTGTGAGGACATCTTGAACAGATGTAGACGCTTCATTGTGCGTACATGCGACGTAGTGTCGCCCGCCAACAGCCACATAGTCCAGGATTCGCGGTGTTTTGGGTGACACTATTTTAGTGAATGCACCACGAGTAATGTTGATGTGTCGGCACCTCAGTTTGTTTCCAACACCGCTGTTAAACGCACTGTTTCGTTGTCTGCACCCACGTTGTTGTTGTGTGTTTCAAGAGCACGTCCATGAGTGGCGGCGGCGGCAGCGGCGGCGGCGGCGGCGGGAGTCATGACGCGTCTCTCGAGGACAAGGTGCGCAAACTGGAGTCGGACAAGGAGTCGCTGATGCTGCAGGTGTCGGTGCTGACCGACCAGGTGGAAGCGCAGGGCCACAAGATCTCCGACATGTTCACCAGCATGGACGACTCGCGCAGCAAGCTCAGAGCCACCGAGAAGATGCTGCAATCCGTGAGTACTCAAGTTTCCGGTGTCCACACGCACGCACGCCTGCACGCATGCGTGGACGTCTGCACGCGCTTCACATCGTTTCTCTGAGATTTGTGTCCTCGACGAACAACTGTCTGCCACTCCTTAACTATCGTGCTTGCTCCACCGGACCTTGAAAGGTCACTCAAAATTCAGCCGGGTCAGCTTTGGGTGGAAATTGGCGGGTTTGTGCTTTGCTCAACCGGCAGCTCACTCTTTGGTCACTGTGCTCTTGTGTTTGTCAAATAGCCTTTTCCTTGTCTTGTGCTTTGAAAAACTTAAATGACGTGCTGTTCCATTCACATTCGAAAGAATGGCATTGAACATCGTACCTGTGTATGTTAGTGCTTTGTATGTTTGTAGTTTAGTCCTGCTTGACCTCACTTAAAACTCAGTGATTGACACCGCGAATGAACCTGCACAGCGAACGATTCTCTGACAAAACAGGAACGGCGTCGGACCTCACTGGTCATTGCCAAGACTGAGGTAAATAGCAAACGTGTGGCTTAGCAAGGGCCTTTTTCTGCACATTTCGTCACCGGAGATGGCTTCATGCAGTTGTTGAAAGGTGTTCCACAAGCCTAAAGTTTCTCGCATCTGCGAACGGTGGAAAGTCTGCAGTCGGTGAACTGATCACGCATTTACGCGTATTCTTCACCTTCATCTTCGTGGCAGATCTTTCACACCACAGCAAAGTCGAGTCCAGGGAGTGTATTTGTTCAGAATGCATGGCTCACAGCATCTGAACGTTGCGAACTTCAATTGTACTGCGGCACCGCATCTCCTCAGTTTTGCAAAAAGACATTGGTGTTTGTCGGAAGAATCTCGATGAAACATTTGCAGTGGAGTCTCGGGCCGTGAGGGGACTGATGTGAAGACCGACTTCATTTGAAGCTGTGGCGCTAGTGTCTTGGTTTTCGTGCGTGTGCACATTTGAGTGGAATGCGCGTGTTTTTCTGGGGAAATCGAGCAACACTAAACACGGTGGAATTTGAAGACTGTGTTCCTACGCTACGTTCTGTGTGAAATGACCCTGTGCGTCGAGTCGACGACAGGGTTCTCACACGAAAATGGTTCCTGTCAAACCACGCAACGACCTTTCGAGACCTTTGGTCAAGAAAAGAGTCATGTGATTGAACAGGAACCCTTTTGTAAAGCGAGAACCCATTTCAATATGATGCGAGCACACACGGCAGGTTGTGTGATGGCAGAGCTGATGTTCTTCCCGCTGCGCCGCGTCGCTCTCGTGGCGCGTCGGTTCGATCGTGACACCTGAACGTCCAGAGCTGAAAACAGCTGCTTTGGAGAGGAAAGGAGCGGCCACACTGACGCGTTTACTTTGATGTTTGACGCGTGGTTTCTGCACGTGAAAAAATGTCTGGTGAAATATTTTTCCTGGGCAAAGTCAATTGCAGCCTCGAGCAACAGGGGGTTAAAACCACGCGTCAAAACCCAGAATTGACGCGCGTCAATTTGGCCTGTGTGGCCACCCCTGAAAGGGTATTTTTCTGTGAAACTTTTCGCCATTTCTAACGTCAACATTTGAAAGTTTCAGTTTCTGCAAGTTTTGCTGGTGTTTTCAATTGAGCATTTGAACGTGTGACGAGTTCGAATGATTTCTCGATTTTCGTTCAGATTTTGTTCAGATCGATCGTTTGGTCTTGTTTGTGGTTTGTGTCGAAGTCGACTGAGCTGTTTCCGGTTTCGTGTTTCGTCTGATCTGTAGATGTCAAGTCTTGGCGTTGCTGTGCGTCCTCGCTGCCTCGAAGTCGCCAGTAAAGGCGGCTTCATATAGAATGCTTGCGTTTTGCGGCAAAAGTCATGGGCGGCGTCAAACTTTAACATGACACCCAATGTGACGCAGGTAGCTTGCCGCAGATAATCGCTGGGAATCGATTCTTGACGCAAGAAATGTGCGGACACAGGAGTCAATGATGCCACAAAACGCATGCCACATGCCGCATCTCTATATGAAGTCACCTTAACACGACCGATGTTTAGATTGGTGCGCATTCTCTTCTGCCTGTGTTTTCACAATTAGCAAAATATTTTTGTGTTCATCTTTTTGCCCACTTGGCGTGTCGTGCAGATCCGACTCGGATGTCTCTTTTTCTTCTGAGAGCGCGATGAGAAGTATCAAGTCCATAAATTCGTCGTCGTTTCATGCCGCATATTTTTTTCCTCACGCACATGCAGTTGTGTCATGTTTTGTCATTTATCACTGTATTTTTGTTGTACATGCACACATTTTTCTCACGATTTAGGACATGTACTCAACCCCCAAAATATCGAAAGCAGCACTGGCCTGGAGAGAAGATTTCGATGACATGTCCCCCGTGCTTCTCAAGAACCCAAGTAGAAATAACCATGTGAGTAGACGCAATTTCATCTTGTGGTGTGACGTAGAATTAGAGCACTTTGCATTTTGTGGACGCTTTCAATTTTGCGATCACGATTCTGAATACGCAGCCTTTCAGAAAAGTTGGAACTCGATGCATTTTGCCACATGTTCAATGCAGATGGCGGCACGTCCTGGAACCGCATTTTCCGTCTGTCAAGAGAATCTGTTCGTTTGCGACGACAGTTTCTTCCAGAGGAATTTTGATGCAGCAGTCATCACTTTCAGACAAGAAAATCACACCGAACCAAGTGGTTTTGTTGACCATGTCAGGTCTGGGGCGAAGTGAGGACATGTTGTGAACGGGAGAAGAAAAGAGATTTGCTGAAGGTGAAGTGTCCACGTCTCGACACCCGGAATTTCACCAAAAACTCACACTGAGAGCAAAGATTAAGCGGTCACGGCATTTAGAAATCGGCTGGAAACCCCACGAAGCATCTGAACGCGCTGTTCACTTGAGTTTCGTGATTCGCATCGCCTTCCTCTGCAGCTCCGGAGACGTTTGCGTCGTCATTACGCCACCTGCAGCAGAAAATATTGGGATCATTTGCACTCTGCACATCCCAACTTCACATCGTGCGAAAGGCAGAAGATAATTGGCGGGCATTGTTCTTTGCATCACAAGCCTGCATGAAAAAGTGTCTGAGACTCGAAGGTTTCTGCTCCATTTTAAACAAACGCCGGGGGTGTGAAATCAGGTCCAGCCTCACTCCGGACAGACTCTGTGACTCTTTCATGAACCGCCAGGACGTTTTTGCGTTCGAGTCAGTCATCAGCAAGGTTATCTGTGATGTGGAATTGTTCTGCATTTGTCTCCCAAATGGCGTGTATGTCGCCTCAGGTCAACCAAATTTTGATTCGACTTTGGTCCATCTTGATTGTTTCAAGACGAGCTCAACTTCGAGACGTATCAATTGCACGCAGTGTCACGGCATTGTTGAGATTTCTGTGACAGCAGGATTTTGTCCATCTCATCATGGTATTGAAGATCTCTGGCACCAGGTCGTCCTGAAACTTCTCGTCCGTTGGAATTCCTGCGGTGCGGTTGGCACGAGGCGCCTGTCCGCGGCCTCCCGCAGGTGTTGAGCTGCTCCGCTGCGCACCTGCATCGCAGGACCGTTGTGTCGCGGCCTCAGACGGGCGCAGTGTGTGTGGTTGAGCTGTCCATTAGACATGTCCCCATCCAGGGGTGGAGCACCACACAATTGTCACAAATGAACAGTTAATCTGCTGACCTTTTATTCTGCATGGCGAAGAAGATGTCTTGGCAGGTGGTTTGTAGCTCATACACCGCTGTTTGCAGCAATTTAGCGACATTTTCTTGGTAGTTGTGGAAACTGCCTGACCGCGACAGGACTTTTGGCTCTTCGCACTGTGTGCGTGTTGACACCTTGCACCTAACTTTGAGTGCTGTTGTCTTGAAACTCCAGCAATTGTTTCACTTTTGACATTGTTGTTGAAACAATGGTCTCAAGTGGAATGCAGCTGACCCAGGCATCTGGTGAAGCGATTTGTTAGCGATTTGTTGAGCTGAGCTCTTTATCAGCTCAGAAGCAAAACCAATCTGGAAGTTGTGTGGAAAGTGTTTCACGGCCAAAGCTGTCTGGAGGCCAAATGATGGATGAGGAGTGGTTATGCTTTATTGGGCAATATCTGAGTCGATAATAATACGCGAACTCCGCCGACTCTGCTTGTGGTTCGTGACACGGGCACATTCCATATGGACCTTCATGTGGGGGTCTCTTGGTGCACGTTGCTCTAATTGGCCTCGCTTGCATAGTGCGAGTGTGCCTCTCTTCCACTGACCACGTGTTGGAAGTCTCCGTTATTTTCTTCTCTGTTCTGTTCTTTTGATTTGTGTCCCAAAATGTTGGGAGTGGACTCCTCACCCTCACCCCTGTGTTGCAATGTGTCGGGCCTGGTGCCACTTTTGAAATGTTTTCAAAAATCAACGAAAAAATCGTCGCGCACCTTCAGGTGCTGAGCGCTCAATGACCTCTCATGTCTTGTTCAGCTCCGAGGAACTGAATGATGGACGGACAGCGGACGTTGGTGGCTTCAAATATTATTTGCCTTCACCAGTTTCGCTTGCGCAAACAAATGTGAAGCTGTCTGAAGTTTGCAGGAGACTCGGCGGGACGATCACGGCAATTCGCAGCCGCTTTATTTTTTCGCTGACAGCAGATTACCTGACAGCGACACACCTCAAAGCTGCGCGGGCGAAACCCACGAGTGTTGTCTTCGTGGAAACTTGTCGCTGTTTGTGTCACCTCAACAGCTGCTCAGGGAGAGATTGAGCTGGAGCAAGTGCAGCACCTTTCAGCTCGCCGAGAACAACGGTTCTTTGGATGTACGACCACAGGATAGCAGCAGCAGGACTCGAGTGCGGCTGGTTCCTTGTGTCGTGAGGCTGCCATGAAAGGAAGCCTGCAGTGTGCTACAAAATAACATTGCTGCGGATGGAAGTTTCTCTGTTACAGGAACTGGACTTGTGTGTGACGCTTCGTTTTCCATTCAAGCACCCACGTTTTTCTCTTCTTTGATGTTTAACTGCGCATTGAGAAAATGTGGTCGTCTGAGTGCAACCTTTTCTCGGTTGTTGTCAGGTGCGACAAATGAAATCCCGGAAAATGGAGAAATGGTATCTTGGCGGCGTCTCCGTCGGTGCACACGTTGAGCGACAGTAACTGTTGCTGTGAACAGAACTGCCCAGGTGACACCGCTGAATTATCCGGGACAAATGTAATAACTGGCGCATAAATATTGTATGACCCGAGGCCTTCATTGTCGTTTACGGGCAGCAAGTCTTGGCTGTCTGCATCTCTGTCCGTGGATTTCAAGTCGCACGTTTGTGATGCAGTAAAGAGGAAAATCAATTTGGTAAATAGCGGGCGCAGTTTTGAGTGGATAGATGAAATATTTGCCAAAGTTGATGATGTTGACTGAAGTGTGCTCAGTTTGTGAAGAGCCCTGATCGCTGGATTATTTCCGGAGTTTCTGCCGAAAGTACTTTTCTGCGACTTTACCTGTCTTTTGGGAAAGGACAGAGTAAGCTGTTACTTTGATACAAACGTGAAGGTTTTTTTTCTGTGGTTTCCTATTGATTATTCACAGAGGTCTTGGATCTGCTTCTGGCCACACAGATTGTTGACAGAGGGACTGTTGCGCAAGAGAACACTTCAAATGATACAAGAAAGGGAACTGCACACGAGTGCTCTTTCCTGTCATCTCCAGTCAGGTTGTTGGTGGTATTCCAGTCTGACTGGGGTGGATACTTCAGTTCCCTTTCTTGTATCATTGGTCTGTTCACGTTGTTTTCGGGCGTTCCAGATTTCCTTTTTGCTCCTTTTTGGACGCGCATTTGCTGGTCTTCTGTCACAAGACACTCTGGCTTTCTCCATCCGATGTGTGGGAAGGCGATGTCTTTGTCTGAAATGCAGCGAGGCAATTATCAGCTGTATTATGTTCGCGAAGCTTCTGATTGACATTTCAAAGAATATTACGGGATCTTCTGCGCCCTGTTTTCAGAACTTATTTCCATGCACTGGTATTTGGAGTTGTTTTCTTGAAGTTGATCTGCTTGTTGTGACGTTTCGTTGTTATGCGATGTCCCTTCAGGGTAGAGCACCTAGTGGTTGTGCACCGTGGGCAGGGGAGGGGGTGGTTGTTCCGCCGTTCGCCCATGTTCATCCTATCCCTCATATTTGTTGGGGGGGATGGAGGGCGGTGTTATGGGGCAGGGGCATGGCTCAAAAATAGGTCTTAATTCTCCCTCCCTCATCACACTCGCAGACGCCTTGAGCACTGCTTCTTTTGTTCAAACGGTCAATCCTCTCAGTTCGCATCCACTCCTGTGCGAGGGACGTCAGGAATAGCGCACAAAGCACAGTACATACTCTCCAAATCACGGCTGAGGAGTTCTCACTTACGGATTCTCTTGTGATTGGTTCCACTCACTGTTCACTCATCATTTGGTTTCTGTTCTGCAGTTGACTGAGACATGCACAAAACATCCACGGCTTTCACAACACAGTTACAGTCCAACAGTCACAGGAACATTTTCTTCAGTCATTTTTGTGGGAGTTATGCTTCGTTGCTGTTTGTGTCTCACTGGTCCCGATTGACACTCTTGGAAACGTTCATCACAAAACTGTAACGACACACGTCAAGTTGTGAAAATATCAGTCAAAAGTGGGAAAATACCAGCTGAAAGCCCCCGCACAAGTCGCACAACAGTGAGAAGGACACCCTGACAAAGCCTTGACTTTCTGGTGTCGATAGCCCATTGGCAACTCGTGCCCACGGTTCCCTTCAGTTGATGCCCGATTTCAAGGGTGCATCTGCAAGCACGCGCAAGGGCGTGTGTTTTTCGGGCCTTTGGCTAGACTGTTGAAAACCCTCAGTGCCGACCTCATGTTCTTTGTCGTTGTTTGTTGTCCTCCCCCCTCCCCCGACGAAAAACATTCGGGTTGAGGACACCGAGCCTGTTGTTGGGAGGTAGTTCCTCGTCTGCCCTGCTTTCTTGTCAAGCAGGTGAATTGGGAGCGTCTCGTGTTCGAAGTGACGTCTCACGACGTTGCGACGTCGGTAGATCCAGTGCACGTGACATTTTTGATTTGCCTTGACGGCTGCATTTATTCAGGCCCACTGACATTACGTCGTCTGATTAGAAGAAAAGTTATTTCCCAAGACCGTGCATTATTAACGAGGCATTCTTTCAGAACAAGGCAGCGGCAGTGGTGCCTGCACTGAAAGCCAGGAGGCTCGCGTGGGACCGAACCACGACGGACGCGCACGTGCATGTGCAGCGACGTCGAACACGAGCGAGCACTTCCCAACACTGAACCACGCCAGGCACAGTGCTGAGTGCCGAAGACCATTTCCTTTGGTGCAACGTTTTTGTCGCTCACTTGGGGAGTTCCTTTGTTGCCAGGGTTTCTGTTTGCACGCTGGCAGCCCACAGTGTCTTTTTTGCTGTGCACACTGTTGCTCCTCAAGTTGTCCTTTGTTCACTTGCCCAACTGACCGAGGAAAGACAGGAAGCTCGGTGAGATGTAAGAATGGGCTGAATGGGCAGGTTCGGTCTGACTGCGCCGAGCAACAGCTCTGAGGACCTTTTCTTTGGAGAGAGAAAAGACAGAAGCGAGAGGCACGTGTCACCGGTAGTGATCTGTCGTGATTGCATATCTCGAAATGAGAAAACACTGCAGAGTTTTCCTTCTTCTCAAAGCTCGTTGAATTTCATCAGGTAATTCAGTTCGACAGGTACAGAAAGGAAAAGCTACAGCTGAGCTATCTGGGAAAGCTGTTCAGGTGTGCCGCGCCTCCAATCGCTCTCAAGTCGCACGCACCGCGAACAAAACCACGCAGCGATTCTTAATAGCCGTCATTTTGTTGTTAAATCGGTGTGTTGCCTGGAGGAACATTCAGAAAAGGCTCTGTTCAAGACTCAACTGCCTGGGAGAAGAAGAGGCACAACTCCACCCGGGCTTCAAATGTGCTCCAGGCAGCGTGGTTTCGTGAGGATTAAGCAACAATCTTGAGCTCAAATTGGGGTCAGGAAAAGCAAGACAGCAGGCTGAGAACACGGGCCACTTCCCACGTGAGGGAAGCGCCAACGGAAACTGGTTTTGGGAAATTTCAAAATCTTTCTTCACTTCTGGAAAAGATTTTGCCATCACTGACTGGGTTCCAACAAACGAGGTTCTTGTTGCACCACGAAAATCAAGGCGTTGGAATTGTTTTGCATGGAATCTTTTGTTTGGGTGGAAAGTGAAGGTCACACACAATTCATTTTTACCCAGAGATGAGATGAGAAGACCTGAAGGACAATTTCAGTGTTGGAACAAATACATTTGACAAGAGGATTTGATTGGAACACATGGATTGTCGTTGCGGAACCAACCGCCGTCTTCAATTCACAGCAAGGCGTGTATCACACGTTTTGTGGGAACCGTCAGATCTCGTGTGAAAGGTATGACATGTTGGGACTTCGAAGGCTTCATTACAATCACGTCATTTCGCCACGCTTCTTCTCAAAGTGATTCTGTCACTCTTGCCGAGTTTAGAAATCAGATAAAAGCTGGTAGCTTTTCATGGCAACCGTGGTTTGAAGGGACATTTCAGACGACAAATATGGAGAAGTCTCAGAATCGGGGCTCATTGATGGTTTGCATCGTGTGCAACCGCAGTCGCACATCACTGCATCACCAACCTATCTCCCGGAAAGCACACGACGTCCACGAGAGGAGAGACAGGTGTGTGTGCTGCACCATCCGCAGAGACCAGCAAAAACACCCTGAGGATTGAAGTCCGGAGTTTCCGCCATGAACTACAGGAGAGACGGACATCTGCCTCTGCCCCGGTCGCAGTCGGACTATCAGCAGCATTCGCCGTCGCGGCTGCCCAGTCGCCTGACGGCGCCGTCGTCCCTGTCGGCGAGCGCCGCGACGCCGCCCGCGCGCCACCCGCGCCTCTGGGAGAACCAGCAAGTACTCGCGCTGCTGGTGAGTATCTTGACGCGTTGGATGCGGAAGTTCGTGTGTGTCCAGTGGCAAGACTGGCCGCCAGGAGTTCGCAGGACCTGTACATTATTGCGGCTGTTCAACAAAGTTGAGCAAGCGGACTCTTGGCAACTGGGGCGCAGGGAGGACGTTCAGTGTTCAAGGGTTTTGAAATCAGTTTCCTTCATTTCTTGCGAGTCAATGCCAACGAGTTGTCCTGGTCATAAAATCGATGGATCTGGACCGCACAATATGAAGAAAGACGACGTGCACGTCCACGTTGCGACGAACCAGAAACTTGTTCTCTTCGAGTACGGTCTCACGGGCCACGCACTCCTCCTCTATCGTGCTCTTTTGTGTGCCGAGCCGTCAAGTGTTCGCGGAGCACGATTTATGAAGTGTTCACCTGCATTAGAAATCCCATTCCATTACGTCGCAAGTCGTTGGCCTGTGGGGCCTTAAATTCGATTTGCACGTGAAATGAGGTAAATTTCCACCTGACGTGAAATGACGCACAGAGGGTTTTCTGCTGCACTTGTCTTTTCCTGCAGAGTAATTGAAATGAAAAAGCAGGTTTCAATTCCAGTGATTGTTGGAAAGTTGCAAAAAGTCACGAAGCCTTGTTGCGTCAAACTGATGAAGAATGGTTTGCGGCGCATTATGAAAACGAAAATAGACAAAAACGTGTGTCGACGGGAGAACTTTGTCAGTTGACTTTGTGCTTGCACTGCGACATTGAGATCCGCCATTTTACTGACGTTTTCCGAAAGGAGACGCAGCTGAGCGCAGCTGAGCTCGGGGACCGGCGATAAACAAGCCAGAAGGCAGCGAGAAGCGGATTGCTCTTCTCGCCTCGTCACACATAAGCCAAACGAAAGTCCCATGAAGAAGACTTACAAATGGCCCAAGATGTGCAACTTCGTAATTCCCCAAGTTTTGGCGACAGAGTGCCCGAACTGCGACCGACGTCTGTGCACAAAGCTTCAGATGTCAAACGGCGGTGTTTCTGAAAGTTCACTTTGAAGCTGACGCACGAGGACGAACGAGAAACACGAGACTGTCCAGTGGTAATTTTGTGGTGTCAGATACGAGTATTTGTGAGGCCTTTTTCGCTGCAGCGCACAACTGATTGCGGCTTCCGCGACCATTTCATTCAGCAATTGCAGTTGTGTTGGTGATGCAGATGAGCTGGCCAGGCTCTCGTCCTGAAGAAATGTCGCAGAGCTGAACCAAAGATACAGAGCTGTGTTCTCTGGCCTTGGTGCACATGAAACAGGTGTTATCGAGTGTGCAGATGTGCAAACTGACGAGGCACGTGGTGGTTACATGTATCAATGAATGAGAAAAGTTGGGTGTTGCCACATGTGGGGCTGTTAGTCAATTTCCGTCTGGCAGTGAGTGGGACATTACCATAAAGCACCTCGACCTCTCTGTCCGGGGCACAACACATGCATCGTAAAAAGAGGAAATTATCTGGATACGTTTTACTCTCCTGGGTCCTGTAGAACCAGTTGACAGGCGGACCAATGTTCAGGTGTGTGGCCAGCAAATGAGTCTTGAGACATTCTGTTTGTTGGAGACAAACCGAGAGGTCCTCGGAACCAGTTTCTGCAAAGTGCTCAACATCACACATCAAGCTGAGTCGTGCGCAAGCCACGTGCAGACGGCAAGGAAACTCGCGGCGCGACAGGATTCCCGCCGCTGGAGACGCCCACCACATAACTGGTCATGACACCTCAATCATGGGGCGCACCTGGACAAAGGACTTGTGGAAATCTGTGTCTAGTCTACACTCACTCCTCCTACTCACGGGGATGACTCCTACTCACGGGGATGAAAGTCGTTCTCAGACTGAGCCGAATGCAGTGAAAGTCCAAAACACAATGACCAGAACTGTCCGTTGTCACGCACAGTCACTCGCTGCACGTGAGTCCGGTGTGGAACTGTGAGCGCTTCTGACACATGAATTGGAAATATTGTCCGAGGTCACGACATTCGCTCCTCATCACCAAATACAGTTTCCTTTCGGCGACAACAACATAGACAGATCAGGTTCGAAAACCTAAATCGGGGTGCCTGTGCGTCTGTTTTGGTTTTGTGACGTACTCTCTGCGATTGGTCATTCAGCCGCATTGTTGTCGGGAAACGAGATGTCTCTGTTCCTGCGACAATGAGTCTGTAGAGTACAGCGGTCCGTATTTTTAAGCGTGTGGTCGCCCGGAGGGCCGTGTACCACACGCTTAATGTAATCACCATCAGTCTGTATGTCCGTCCATCCATCCGTATGTGTAAAGCGGGTCTTACCAGGGGGGTGGGGTTGGACCCACTTTGGGAAAAATGGTCAGTGAGCATCACTGATCATTTCTGGCCATTTTTCCCAAAGTGGGTCCAACCCCACCCCCGCCGAACCCACATTTGGGGGGGATTGTGTGTGGAGGTATAATTTTAGAAACAAGTAGTTTATTTGTT
>JAAUXT010030715.1_pt1 | contig 20898 bp, 27 predicted proteins | sample 7278171 | NCBI WGS metagenome assembly JAAUXT01 (sample SAMN14350112, study PRJNA611818) | marine sediment metagenome | isolation source: surface marine sediment (1.8m) | place: French Polynesia: Moorea | collected 2018-08 | reverse complement strand
TTTTGTTGGTCCATGATGTAAAAAAGTGCTTGGACATCTATCTTGAGATGGTCTCAATGTAGACCAATTATCCCATAACACTGACCACTAATAACCCCAATGGGGGGGGGTGACATGGGACAAAGTGGGACGTCTTGCCTGAGATGCCATATACTTGTGTACATTAGCAGACAATGTGGACCAATTGTCCCAGGCCAGCACCATTGACCACCAATAACCACAACAGGGGGGGGGCGTGACATGGGACAAAGCGGGACATCTTCCCCAAGTTGGTATATATATACCGAAAAAAAATTTGGCACTACCACTAAGTGCTCTTCCCTAAAGGGACTTCGCACAATCAACCCGAACGCGTTGTTTTGCGTGATTCCGCCACTGAGCGCGAGATTGACGCAGACAGGCTGTGACAGACCGGATCGAAACCTCATTAGCCAAGCTCGCTCTCATTCTGGGGCCACACTGTCGTTCAGCAGGAGAGAAATCCGGATCAGCGCCGCAGCGGCGGACAAATCACCAAGGCAACATTTCTTGCCTGGAGCGCGAGGGCCGTGTAGGCGGCGGACCCATGTCTTCGTGAGTCATATCTGGGAATCTCAAAATTCACTTGGTTTCGACACGAACCGAAAAATTTTCTGGTGCGACGAAGGATTCATTCACTTTGGATGGCCCAATTGATCCACCTGAGATTTTCATCTGCGCGGGGACAGCTGGTTACCAATCAATGCGAAAAAGGCAACAAATCTCACTGAATTTGAGAAGCGAATTTTGCTTTTGTTCTTGGCTCACCATGATTTCTTCTGGCTCTTTCCGGTTTTCGGTGGGGAAGGGGGGGGATTCACACTGTTTCACATTGCTCGAGTGTACCACTCGGGGCCACTTCGAACTTCAATTTCCTCTGCGAAAGAAAAGAGCAGGAAGAAAGTTATTAGCAGTGAACAAGACGATCGAGCAAGACCTTCTTTGAGACTACACACTTGTTGCACACTTCTGGATGCACGCGTGATAGATGTTCACATTCTCTCTCCTGCTTGTTTGCCTGAGTCGGGTGTCATTTGCGAAACTGAAGTTTTTCGTCACGCAGTGTCCACAAGCACAACAATCACTACAATGGCAATGCTGACGTTGGAACTGGTTTCGTGCATCAATTTTGCCACACATGATGAGTCAATTTGCACACAGACAGAGAGAGAGAGAGAAGAGAGAGAGAGAGACAGACAAACAGAGACAGACAGACAGACAGACAGACAGACAGAGACGGAGAGAGAATGAATGAATGAACACAAACACACACACACTGCGAGAACATGCAGAACTGTTACAAACACACGAACGTGCCATCAAAGAGGCTTCCAGACGCAACAACGATTTGGCACAAGAGGAGACAGATTGCAGCTGATCTGCCACGGGTGTGCGATCTTCACCCATTGCTGATGAGATTGGTCCCCAAAATGGCCCAGGTGCCCTTCACACCACAGGCTTGCTGTGCCAGGCGCTTTCGTTATTTCTACGAGCGTGTGCGCCAAATTGCTGTCTGAGCGAATATTACTCGTTCTTCGCCTGTCATTCTTGTACAACAAAACTCAGTGTCTTCATTTCAGTGTTCATTGAAGAGAAATTTTGATAATTTTGTCTGTTTGGTGGTTATTCTTCAAGGGTGTTTCACGCGAAAACGTGAACGAGGCGGTTTCTGAGAGTGTCGTCCAGTTCACTTCCGTTCATCAAAAATTTAGCAACTTCACACAACCGCTGGTCTGCAGGCCACACGCAGTTGCACTTGCTCGAGGATTACAGACTCCACAAGGCTCGATTGGTTTTTCTTTTCAATTTGGATCCGCAAGAATTCTTCATGGAGTGTTTGTTGACAAAGGCAAAGCACAAACAAATTTAGCGCCTGCTTGAAAACACAATTTGAATCAGAAGAGGAAGTTCACAGGGAATGAGAACTTGTCCTCAGTGTTTCGTGCGGTCTCGCTCCAGCGGACCTGAACAGTCAGCATCTCTGTGTCTGCCTCTGTAGCAAGCAAGAACCACCACAGCGGCTCACGGTCCCCAAGAACAGCGTACTGAACATAGCGCAGCGGTCGCCCAACGTCACAAAGCTATCTTCTTGCCAGACATGTGCAACCAGGGAGAGAGAAGTGACCCTGCAACCAAGTCGAAAACTGGCAAGGGGGATTGTCACATTTTTAAAACTGTGCCTGGTTCAAAACCAGTCACGTCTTGTTTGTTTTGTCTTTTTGATTTGTTTCGACTTCAATTCACAGATCTGCACGGTGGGAACGACCAGATTCCTTCCGGTTCTGACGAGATTTCCAGGTGTAGATCCAGAGTCTACGAAACTTTCTGTGCAACAAAAAAAAAAAAAAAAACAACCACCTGTTTCAACACCTGCTGAAACCTTCAGTGGGTTCACAAATGTGAACTGCCAAAACAAAATGGATTTTGTCTGTTTTGGAACAAATCTGACTGACAACAGTTAGCATCTCTCACTCGAAGGTTTTCACAGAAAAGGTGAAACTCAATTTTTGGGTTTGTTTTGTTTTGACAGCTGATTGTTTCACTCACCCAGGAATCCTCCGATTCGAGCTTCGCCGCTCGATTTTCCAGCGGCAAACACCAGCACCAGGGCAAAAAGTCCCAACCAGCCCCTCAACTCCATCCTTTTTCGCCTTATTCCATCGTGGGAGAGTGTCTATCGTCCAACCAAGCAACCTATCATCCACAAAATGTGTTGTTACTCCTGTAGGCTTCTGCCCACACAGAGCCTGTTGTGAGATTCAAGATGGCGGAAGAGAATTTATTATGTTTTCGCAGTCGGCGTAAATATTGCATTCACAGAACCTGGCCTCCCTGACATTTTTCCTTCCCGTCAGCTTGCACGATCGGGTGGACGATGTGTTACTTGTGCCACGTAATCATGCCAGAAGAAAATCAGGCCAGAGAATATAATGCTGTCAAGTAAGGAGAAACACCGAAATTTTAATGTCCGTAAAACTCGCCCTGAACAATCTGCGCAAAACGTCCCGCAGTACAAACAGACGAGGCAGTTTACTACCCGAAACTGTAGCAGACGCCAAGGCAGCGAGCTCGATAAATCGACATTGCTCTTCGGAAACATTTCACCAGCAGGAAGTTCTCAAACAAACCGGTGAATACTTTTTCTGAACCTTGTTTCCAAGATGAGTAGATCTCTTTGAGCTGCAACACTTTGTGATTCGCCAAAAAAATGAGCATAGGAAAATAAATCCAGGCTGAAGGCATGACACTTGCCCTTGTTTCAGAAATGGATGAGCAGGGGTGTCCGCGTTGCAAGACGACTCGCTACAGAAACCCTGCATTGCGCCTTCTCGTCAACGTGTGCGGACACTCTCTTTGTGACAACTGCGTCGAGTTACTCTTTGTGCGTGGGTCCGGTAAGGCGCAAGCTGCTCTGAGCGTGTGAAATGTGTGTTGGGGGGGGGGTTATTTTGTTGAGCTCTTTCCTGCAACACGAGAGATGACTCACTTTACCTTTCAACCGATTGCAACGTCTCTATATTTTTGGGACAACGTCAAACTAGTCCTTTGGGTTGTCACGGCTTTCTGACGTCGTACCCGCGTTGCATGTTCTCTTCGTGGGGCATTTAAGCGTTTGTCAGTCACCACTGAACTTCCTGAATTGCAGGTGCGTGTCCTCAGTGCAATGTACCGCTGAGGCGCAACAACTTCCGCGCGCAGCTGTTCGAGGACGCCACTGTGGAACGCGAGGTCGACATCCGTAAAAAGGTGTGTGTTACATGTGTGTGTGTGTGTGTGTGTGTGTGTAAGAGAGATGAGAGAGAGAGAGAGAGAGAGAGAGTGAGTGTGTGTGTGTGTGTGTGTGTGTGTGTGTGTGTGTGTGTGCAACTGCTTGCGTGACGGTTCGTTTCTGCCAGTCAACTTCTCTCAGAGCAAGAAATGCAACAGCAGTCAACTTCAAAGAGAGCTCACACAGTAAAACGCAGAATATTGTTCCACAGCACACGAAATTGCGACCGTCAAGTCCCGTGTGGCAAATTTGGTCCATTTCCAGGTGCTCAAGGATTTCAACCGGCGGGAGGAGGATTTCGCAACACTGGACGAGTACAACGATTACCTGGAGCTGGTGGAAACGCTCGTCTTCAACATGACCCACGGAATCGACCTCGATGCAACCAACAAACGCATTGAGAAGTACAGGTCAGCAAAACCAGTGGCGCTTGATGTTCTTGTCACTCAGTGACACCTACTGCATTTTGTCCGGAGTTCGTTCGGATCCCAATCATTTGGGGTCTTTTGTCCAGAAGCCTCATTTGCTGAGTTTCGTTTCGCACAAAATTTTCTTTCTGAGAGGTACAGCCATTCCGTCTGGCCGCGGCAGTGCAATCACGAAGGTTGGCTTTTCTTGACCATTACATGGAGGCACATTTGAGTGTTCCAAGCACAACTGCAAGGTGCCGCGAGCTTTTTGATCTTTCATCTCTTGTTTGTGAGATCTCCGAAATAGAAATGTGGTTGACCACGTCAGAGGTTACAGCTCTCACAAACTTTCCTCCGTAGTTTGACAGACAACTGAATGTGAGGAAGGCAGACAGCGCATTTTGCCCTTCAGATCTAAACTTTCAGAAGCATTCATCTGTTCGTTGTTTGCTTTGTCGGCGCAGGAAAGATAACCAGGAGGAAATAAGACGGAACCGAACCAAGCTCGGCCGAGACGAAGAGTACCTGGATGAGCTCATTGAGATCGAACGGGAAGTGGCAGAGCGGGTCCGACAGGAGGCGCTGCAGGAGCAGCAGAAGGTGCGTGCGACGGGTGAAGAAGCGAGGGGTGGGTGACTGACGGAGAGCTGTCGTGACTCGATGACGCACGTGTCTTTCGCTCGGTCGCTGCCGTTTATAGGAGGCGGAGGAACGGCAGCGGAACAGAACTCTGCTTCTCGACCGCTTGGCGTCGTCGTCGGATGGGTCGGCGGCGCAGGTGGTGGCGTCGCATCGCCGGGAGCTGGCGGCGCAGCGGGAGCAACAGGTGGCAGCGGCGGCTGCAACGACTGTACCCAGGCAGCGACATACACAGTTCTCCTCAGGTCCCAAGATCTCTAGTTATCGTTCAATATTTTGTCGACGGTTGCGTTATGTGATGATCAGCCTCTTGCGCTGAAATTGTTGTGGGCTTGAGGTGACAGATTTGTCCGGGTTTCCGACTTTCCGGGTTTCCAGATTTTTACTCCTTGCACATAAAACTTGAAAGTTGTCCAGGTTTCCAACTTTCTGGGTTTTTGACTTTATGGGTTTCCCAAAAACTGGGAAGTTGTCCAGGTTTTGGAAGTTCTCTAGGTTTCTGACTTTCTGGGTTCCCCCCTCTGTGTAAAACTTGGAAGTTATCTGGCTTTCTGGGTTACCTCCCCCCCCCCGTATGTGTAGAACTTCCAAGTTATCCACATTTTGGAAGTTATCTGGGTTTTTGACTTTCTGGGTTTCCAGGTTGCAAAACTTGGAAATTGTCCAGGTTTTGGAAGTATTCCAAGGTTCGGACTTTCCTGGTTGTGACTGTCTGGGTTTCCCAAAAACTTGGAAGTGGTCCAGGTTTTCCAAGTTGTCTGGGTTTGTGACTTCCTGGGTTCCCCCCTCCCACATGCAAAACTTGAAACTTGTCTGGGTTTTGGAAGTTTTCCAGGTTTCCAACTTTGTGGGTTGCCCACACACACAGACATACACATGTAAAACTTGGACAGGTTTTGGTAGTTGTCTAGGTTTCCAAGTTTCCACGTTTTTTGGTTGCCCCACCCCCATGTGCAAAATGTCGGAAACCTGAAAAGTTCATATGAGATGATGTGTACAGGCGATGTACGCTGAAAGCGGCTCATATTTTTGCTTGAAAGTCTGGTTTGACATGTATTTGCCTTGTCTTCTTCTTACCCTTTGTCCTCTGTCGCAGGTGTCCGGTTGCGCGCCGGTCGTGCCGCACCCATCCTTGAGGCTCCTCGTCCCGAGGACGTCGGAGAGATCTACACGTACACGCCACTTCACGTCGAGTTCTGCGGGCCTGATCCTCCCTCCGCGGAACAGCTGTTTACGTTGGGCTACCTCTGTCATGTCAGGTACACGCCTCTCTTGACGTGGAAACTCCTGATTAACTGGGGCTCGTTTTGCAGGTCGAACGTTCTTGAAAACCCAGAACGCGAAATGTCACTCCTCCACTGACTGTGCAAGCGCGTCACCTTGGTTGTAACCACTGTTTTCTCCGCTGGTGAGAACAGTCCTTTGGATGTGGGGGGGGGGCGAGTGATGTGGATCCAGGCACACATTTGTATCCTTGGACAGAAGTGTCCTTGTGACCACTCCCTTCCGTCACGAGAATGTGAATCTGGATGGGTCGAAGACTTTGCTTTGAGAAACCCCGTCAGATTTGTCGCCAGACTCTCAACGCAAGCTTCTTGTGTCGTCTCGCAGACCGGCATCGGCGGCTGAAGAAGGTGGCGGGTTCAGTTCGGTGACGCCGTGTTGTCGCGCGCTCCAGGAGGCCTTCAGTGGGCTCTACTTCATTTCCGACCGAGAACGGGACCAGCCCACGGGAGACGTTCACGCTGGAGATGGGGACAGGGATCAGGTCAGATGAGCGCCTGGCGTTGCGTGACGTGACACTTTGAGATGCCTTGACACAAAACAATCTCTCACATGTGGGCAGGTCGCTCTCGTAGCGATATTATCGCGGCTGGCTGGCGGACAACGTAACTGCGAGCACCATGACTTGACCAGTTGGAAAACCAGATTGACCAATCCAACGTAAACCACCAGAAATCTCTGGTGCGGATGATTCCAGTGGTCTCTTTCCGTGAACCACGGCTGAAATTCGTGATTGAAATGCCAACACTTGGACTTGACTTGTGGACTGTCCCAAAAAGCTTTTATTTTCGAAGTCAGAAAGAACACGTGTTTTTCTTCTCGAATTAAACGTGTTTCCTATCATCACAGATTGATTTTATTCCCGCGTTCCACAGCATGTTGATGAAGCAGGCGCTTGAGACCGGTGCTTTAGTTCGAAGGAAAACGTTTTTTCAGCCTTCTGAGAAACCAGCCAATTGAGAACGGCGCGCACTTGCAATCTCATTGGCGGTTTGATGTTCAGATTCTTGTGTGGAGTCGCTGTCACTTCGCACAGTAAGTTCTTCGCCGTGATTCCTTCCCTATCGCTTGCCGTCAAGGATCTTGAAGAAATATTCCACCTGAAGGGACAACAAGGCGTGTTGTGTTTGAGCACGGTGGTCGGTTTGAACACTGAATGTCCCTCAACGAAGCACGTCATTTTGTTGTGAGGACCAAACTGCAGTTACTCCACAAAAACATCGCTGTTCAGTTGCTCACCTCCAGCACACCATCTTCGGGCAGGTCTGTGCAGTGCACGGCGTTGTGAACCTTGTCATAACCGAACTTGGCGCGCAAAGTGTGTGGCCGCAGGTGTCTGCAGATCTCCTGTGGGACAGAAGGCCAGACGGTCACTTGTGTTGGGACACTGAGCGAATTTGAATCTCAGTTTTCCTTTGGTGTGAGGGCTTGGTCGAACAGGTGGGGACGGAACTCGCAAATTGCTGGCGTTCACTGCATCAACGTGTGTATCAACAGACGGGCAAGCACCCCCGCTTTTCTCACACACACACAACCACTTGTACATCACACACACACACACACACACACACACACACACACACACACACACTTACGGGGTCGGCGGGACCGACGAACTCGCGGAAGGCGGTCACCACGTCCTCGCTCCCGTCCTGAGCGACGATCTCGAGCGCGACGCATGGGCCCGACATCAGCTCGTGCACCATGTCTTTGTACTCGCTCACCACCCCGCGGTACACCTGCAGCACCAGTGGTTAATGTGACATCTCGACACAAGGTTGCATGACAACGATACGTTGCACAGACTGTGATTTCGCCTGCGCAATCAATCTAGTTTGATGTTGTCCGTGCCCAGGTGAACCCCGGCTGCACATGTGTCCACACGATTCTTCGCGTCTCTGCCCTTGGCTTCAGCCTGCACGGGGTCGTGTACTTGTCCCGCAGTACGATGTGCCAAGCCTGCTTGCTGCCGTGTTCTGCACGCAAGAAACTCGACAGGACGGTACTTTGTTTTGGTGGGTGGTTGCAGTGCAGATTTATGCCTCTGCCGCAGTTTACGTTTTGAAAGAACACGCGGCTGTGGGAAGCAGACAGAAATCACGAGCTCGGGCGAGGCACCCACCTCGAGGAACTCCTCCGCGTTGCTCTGCTCAACGCGACACATCAACATGGCGTCGATACGGAATCGGCGTGACGCCGTGATCTCGTTAATGATGGCGCCGAGGTCACCTGTGGCAAAAAACAGAAAGGATATTTGAACCACATCTTTGTCGTCAGTCCCCATTGTGACTGCGATACAGTATTCCCTTCTGGCAGCGGACTCACCGTTCTGGATGGCGTGCGGTTTTATGACACAGCAGGTGCAGGCGCAGCACGTGGCCGTGTTGGGCGGGGGCGGCCCTGCGGACGGGAAAAAGATGGTCGCCTCGCGCTCCGCCGCATCCGCCGAGTCGGCGCCGTGCACCGCATTGCGCGTCAGATCTGTGAACACAGGCGAAGACACGGCTCGTGGGAATGCACGTCGACAGAACAACAGGAGGTCCTCAGGCACACAAACATCACCACAGTTGAACAAAAAGAACACCAGATGCTTTTGCCGGCACGTCATTGCACGATCGTAAAACGGACCTTGGTCTGCACAAGTGAAGACAAATGTTGAGTGGCAGACTGACCTGTGCCAAACTTGGCCCGCAAGGAGGTGGGCGCCTGCTCGCGCGCTGTGGCGGCGTCGGTCGGACCCAACAACGTCCGGAGCTGAGTAACAACGTCCGTCCCGATCACCTCAAAAGCCAACACTGGGCCACTCGACACGTGCCCCACCAGGTCACTGTGAAAGGACAGAAGAAGCACTGCTGAGTTCCTTCCTGTGGACATTGTGTGTGTGTGTGTGTGTGTGTGTGTGTGTGTGTGTGTGTGTACTCACTTGAAGAAGTGTTCATGCTGTTGTGAGCTGTACAGCTGCGCTACGTCCTGACGCGACAACTTGGTCATGCGCAGGTTGGTGATGCGGAACCCGTTTCGCTGCACTTCGCTCAGCACGTCTCCCAACTGCGACATCGCCTCCGGCTTTACCATGCACAACGTTCTGCAACGACATCAACGTCGCACTTTCAAGTGGAGTCGTACTTGGACACAAACACACGCGCGCGTACGCAAACCAATTCCAGATTGCAGTTTCAGGTTCCCTGTCTGATGTTCGGTTGTGATCACACCTTTCTTTTTGCGTGCCCACTTTTGCTCTAGTGAAGTTGTCCGCGTAGTCCGTGAAGCGCAGTTGACGGTTGAACACATTGACCGAGTTGCCGACGAACAGGTCGCCCAGTTTTACTGTGGAGGCGCAGCGTCTGAGGAACGGTCGCCGGTTCTTCATGTCATACTGAAACCGCGTGTGAACTTTGAAACGATGATCGGACAATCACAGGGATCTGCGATGCTTTCCCTGATCAAAACACTGAACGAGTTTTGTGAAAGGACCACCCCCACACCACATAGCCCCACCCACCCCCAATTTGTTCCAGTGTGAATCATGTCTTTCGTTCGACACGCCACAAATGAGTGCGCGCGTGTGATAGCAGTGCAAACCAGAGAAGCGACAACACACGCTCGCACATCGTCTCGTCTGGTTGTTGAGAAAAAAACTTCATCGGTCGAAGCAGACACGCGCCCTGCCAAAACCTGGGAATTTCCCCCCCCCCCCCCAATTCTACTGCAACAAATCTGGTGCGCCGATAAGTGAGGGGTGCAGCATTGGTTGTCAAGTACCAGTCTGGAAAGAACACCACAGTGACAGCACCATTTCGGTTGTGACATCAGGTTGGTACACTACCATTTCGATGGTCGCGTCGCCCGGATAGAAGAAGAAGGTGAACTTGCGCAGCAGCGCCGCCGTGTCGTCGTACCACTCGGCGAGCAGCGCCAACCGCTCGTCCTGCTGCGACTGAGCAACGGAAACACACATCTGCATGTCAAAACTCTTTGCTCGCAAGTTTCTCTCGCACTTCGAAGCGTTTGAACAGCAGTCAAATCTTGAGAACCAACCAGTGTAGCGATATCACAAACGATAGGTTTGGTATCTCAGGAGAGACTGTCCCGGGGGCAGGAACCTCCGTATTTATTGTGTACAATCATACAATCAAATGAGTGGTAGTTCTAACATCTAGATCAGGTGTGTCACACCACACTCCTCCCCTGCTAGGGGGTACTGGTATTAGCAGATAATTTTAATATTCATGTATATTTTAACAATATTTAATCAGATACAATTTAAATAGAAAATAGCACAATATCACTATTTTGCTTGCTTTAGCTTGCATCCCTCCCCCTTACGGGGTGGTCACATGACTGGAATTTCCCTATCATGTGATCTGTTGCAAAAGAAAATGGCTGATGCTCAAAAGTTGATTGAGACTGAAGCTTTCTCTTGTCTCAGACAATCAACAGCCAGATTTTTGATGGAATTTGAGGCTATTCAGGCCTGTGAGGGCCACTTTAATTTAGGGCCTGTCCCCAACCAATGCCTCCAAATGCTGATCACACAAATTGCCGGGGATGTGGTTGTGGCATCCACCCACTAGGGGCCTATTCAATTGCACCGCAAACAACCGCAAATTTGCAGTCAGTTTCGACTTGCGCTCCCCAATGCTATTCGATTGCTTCACCCCACTGCAAATTTGCACCGCAGGAAGTGAAGGAAGGATTTTGATGGTTCAGTCAGTTTGCGGTCAGGCTCCAAAAAGTGGAATTTAATGGTTTTTTTGCAAATGTTGGTGTTTGGAGCTGTTGTAGCAACAGCTGTTTGGTTGTGGAGGATATTGGCTCCTCCGCGGAGAGTTCCCGTGGTGTTAGAACCAATGAGGTACTTGGGCAGGACAAATCGTCTGCAATCAACATCCGGAGGCAAAGATGGCCAAGATGTCAGAGGTTTGTTACCGGAAAAGTATTGGTTTTTTTTGCATTTATCCAAGTATGTGTGACTCCAAAGGTCCTTGTGTTTGTATCTGAAATGTTGTAGATTGTGCAGATGAAGTATAAAGTGGAAGATGTAACTTTCTTCATTGAATGCAACAAAGGAAACATCTCAAAGATGTATGATTGGATCAATGTGCAAGGTAGTTTGTCCAAAGAAGTCACACTGCAAGTGTTTTTGTTTGTCCAGAATTTGTCAAATATTTGCGGAGCCTCCTTGCATTGCATTGCAGATGCTTGTTTTGTGAGCTACATGGAAAGCGTCTATGCATATGTGTGTCAGAAAACAAAGTTGGATCCCAACCAAGGAGTGGAACTGTCAGCGGACGGTGTGGTCATTGAGGTTGAGAAATTGCAACAACAGGAGAAAAATGCAGTAGACCTGCAAGTGCAGAAATCTCAACAAATGGCTGAACAGCTCAAGTCAGACATTGATGATGACAAGTCTGCGGATTGGATGCCAACGAAAGGTTTTTCAAGAGTGTCATGCTGACAAGAGGGGGGGTGCTTGTTCCAGTCAGAAAGATTTGCGGAACCTGATTGACGCACATAATTTTTGCTTCCAGCGAAAGGTGCATCGAAAGTGGTCGGAAAGGGGAAAGGCACACATGAAGGACGCATTGTCCAGTTTGGTTCTTTTGTTTCTACACGTGTCAGCATTGAGACTGATTGAAACGTTGTGGATGCAGCTTTGCATCGCCATGTACTTTATTTTTGTTCCACTTGACCAAATATGGTGCAAATGTTCAGGTTCCGTAAATGTTTGGCACACAGTAACTGACTCGAAATGGCAAGTGTATCACATGCGGAAATAACAACTTGAGTATCACAATGAGTTTCAAATGACAAGTTGGCTCTAATCATCTCAGGTTCCGTAAATATAGATACAATAGACATTTCTCTCACTCAAGTGACAAGTTGGTTGTAATCGTCTTAGCTTCCATAAATGCGGATAAAAAAAAAATTTCTCTCACTCAACCGGCTTCACCCTGGCTGTTCTCCGAGACACAAAACCCGGGAGGTGCCTGTACTTGTGCTCCTTCAGAGCCACAGCATGTTTGAACCAAGTAACAACCGATGGTGCAAATGAACATCGCGTATTGCAGAACTCATGACGCAACAATGCCATTGAATGTTGGAGAATGGGCTTGTCAGTGACAGCTTTGTGAACAGCTTCCTGAAGTTCAACGTCGAACCCTTCTCTCGGTGTGATGACCCCGTGTTTCACATCATACTCTTGAGTAAACACACAAGCAGACTCGAAAGTGACAGTAGCCTGCATAAGCTGCAAAACAGTTCCCATGTTCGTGGCCCACCTGTCCATAACATGAGCCATTCTGTTCAAAAGAGTGAGCGATCTACCACCCGTCGTGGTTTTTACAGTGTCACATTTCACATCAGCTTCAGTAACACAAAATTCTTGCTCACGCGCAACTGGAGCCAGGACAGAACTCAGGTGAAGAAAGAACGTATCCACCTCGACACATGTTGAAAACGTCGCTTGAAGCAGTTTCTCTTGTGGAGCCACAACCTGCACCGTGCCCAGAATGTGATCGACAAAGTCACACCGAAATTCCACACAATGCTCCTGATACATGTATGGCATGACCCGCGTGACATACACCACTTTCTTGTACACTTCACAAAGGACATCCAACACAGCGTTGGGCAAAACATTTGTGGGCTTGAACACTACCATCTTGATTTTACGTCGTTTTAAATTTCTCTCCTCAAGACACTCCAGTTTGGGCAGATAAATGTCAAAGTTGTGATCTCGCATGAATGCACGCCAATTCTTGCAGTGTGGAAGAAGCCACTTGAAGATATGAAGTTTGCGGACGCCCAGCAGCTTCAGGTTGGTTGTTTGGTGTGACTTGATGTCTGCCTCCCAAGCAGGAAGAATTCTGTTGCAGCCGTCACGGTACTTTCGCAACCTTCGCTCCACCGCCCCCACTGCAAAAACAAGCAGAATTTTGAGTTATGATGAACACCATGATTTGTGCTTCTGATACCAGATCCCGCAAATAGTTCGTACTTTCAGCCAACATACCATCCAGTCCAAGTGCATCCGACAACTTTTCTTTGGCATCGTGCAAGGCGAGGCACATCGCGGCGTTTCCCTTGCTTTGAACGCACAGACGCTCCTGGGTATCATACAACACTGGTAGTTTTTTCCATTCATAGCTGAAGGCCATCATCACCTCGTCTGTGTCCTGAAAAGCAAGCAAAACAGTCAGAAAATGCTAAAACAGTGATGCATGTTTTAAGTTCGTAAATGCTTTGAGACATTTAGGGGGGCGGCAAAGGGGGCAGCACGCATTTGAAATGGCTCAAAGGACTGCATTTGTGAAATGCGTAATGTTGACCATCAGCTTCCGTAAATCTTTCATTCATGCTACTCACATGGTGCTCGTCATCTGTTCTCTTTGGCATCGTCACACGTCGCGTCAAGTCGGGTTGCTTTGCAGGCAGCTGCACTTCAACACTGAAAAAGTAAGTGCGGACATGAATTTCATACATTCACACACAAACAAATCTGTTGCCAAACACCAGTGACACAAACAGAGAAAAGCAACCAAATGAAATGTCAAGGGACAACTATTGTGCAACTGAACAATTATTTCACATAAAGCAGCAAGCATGAATGCTGCACTTGTGCCAAACTCGAGCAAATCCAGACTCCGCAAATATTACTCAAACCCTTATGGTTTTCAGCGTCTGCCATGAATGGTGCTATTTCTCTGAGTAGACCATGACCATGAACTCTTCATCGTCTGACTCTCACAACCTTTGCTGTTTTCGTGATGCTTGCAGAATGTTGTTTGCAACACCGAAAGCTATGCCGAACTGTCTTTTTTGTATGCCATCCATCATACATCTACAAGGAACACAGTTCTACCCTCTCGACACACAAAAACTCGAGTCACAACTCGAGAAATTTGCTCTGAGAAGCAAAAACACGTCTTACCTCACGAAAAGTTGGTGCTTGTTTTGATTTGGTGGGACGTGACGTCATGCTTCCGGTAAAACCTGCGGTAGATGCTGTTCGATTGCAAGAAGAATCTGTGGTAGAGGCAGTTTGCGGTGGGTGCAAACTCGACCCGAAATTTGCGGTGCAATCGAATACGCCCTAGGTAAGTCCATTGGTGGTTCTCAGTTCATGTCACTCCACACAGAGGGAGAAGCGTAATGTTCTGTTCGTTTGATCATTCCCCAAGACCCAAGCCTCTTTTTTCCGAAACGGGACCACAAACAGCAGTTGTGTGTGGCCCAAGGATGCGGCGAATGACATGCCGCTCGATACACTCCAGACTCCACGTTGATGAACGAGGCAAGGGCTGCTTGCCACGAACTCGTCACTTGCCCCCCCCCCCCAGCAAGGACTGGATTGACAACCCTCACATTTGCAGGTTCTTTCAGCTGGCCCAAATCCTTTGTCTGTTTTTGTGATAGATTCTAGAACTGGAATCTTGAAAGGATTGGACTCACACCGTCAACAGCTCCAAATCAACAAGACAGAACTTGTCAGAGAAATCGACCTGGCTTCTGCAGAACACCATATTTGTCGGTCAAATCCAGATCTACATGCAGCTGTGAACTTCAGTCGACCATCAGCAGAAAACTACACCAACTCACCATGATCGGATCTGATATCAATTTGCACTTCCAAAAATCAGAAAATTTCAAATTTCGCTGTTGAGTCAAGTCCGTTTCTGTTGACAACGTCGCCCGATTGCTTTGCGATTTTGAGATGAGAGGCAGGGCGAATCAGCATTTCCGGACAAGTGAACTTCCGGCCAAGGTGAATGGGATTTTGGGTGTTTGTAGTTTGAGGAACTGACACATTTTCATCCTGTTTTGGCAGTACCTGACTTTGAGCAGGACACAGAAAGTGGACGAATTCTCAGGTGTGTAGATCTGGTTCTAGTCAATGAAAAAGAAGTTTGACAGATCTGAACTTCACAATTTGGGAAAAGGTCAGAATTCACAATTGAGGGCTGGAACTTTTCGATCTTGGGATTGTAATCAACAGACGTTGCCTGCGAAACTCTGTGGGGTTGAGATGTTTCCAGTATATTTGCTTGTCATATTGAATTCAACCTTCTGTGAAGTTATCGGTGTTTGTCAGGGGTGATCTTTGGCAGCCATCATCCCTGCCGCCCTGGGTGGCAATTGGGTTGATCTGAATTGAGTGGTTGTCACCCACTCAACCAGCAGCACTCTCGGCGACACCACCTGGGTTCAAAGCTGTACTTTCTTGTACCGGCTTCATCCCCCACCTCTGGACTGAAACTTGGGTGTGGCCAGCCACCTTCCCCTGATCCTCTGCAAGGCACGCAAAGCTTCTTGTTTCATTTCACACAGAGCGGTCGTGGACACCAAGGAACAAACATGATGCAGACTTCAGGTACGTTGTGACATTTCCAAGACGCCACAAGCCGTGGGGACGGGGGCGGTGGGACCTGTATCAATAAGAGATGTGTCAACCTCCCACATGATCTACTTCATGTTCAGGTTGTCTTCCGGAGGGGTGGGTGGGGCCCACCTCATGTTCAGGCGGGTCCACCGGAGTGGGGGTCAGGCTGACCTGAGAAATGAGGATCAACCACATGTTCTGCTTTCTTGTTTGAGCACGTAACTCCAGCGGAACCAGGATTGGAGTTGGGGGCCTGTCTTCGGTCTGCCCAGCGTTGGACCCTCGGAGATTCCAAATTGCAACTTTGAAAAAGAGACAAAATTTGCATGAGAGAACCCTTTGTTTGGAAATGCTCGGATTCTTGATCAGGAGGCGTTCACTTGACAGTGCATTGACGAACACGGTGTTGCAGGAATGGCGCAGACGGCCCGATCGGCGGCGGACGGCATGGACAGCGAGGTGTTGAAGCAGCAGGACGCCCTGCTGCGCCCGGGGTCCACCCGTCCGGGTCCACCTACGCCACCCTTGCAGCTACGCATCACCCCACCCTCGGCGCAGCGCACTATGCCCGCCCCTGGGCACAGACACCGCAACCTCAACTTCTCCCCAAACAGCACCAGCTTCAGCAAGGTGTCTAGTGCAAAGTACATTCCGCGAGAACCCGTGAAAGGGGCGGTGAAAGCGGTGCCTCCAGACCCAAGAGTTCCAGTCGTTTGCACGAGCCCCACGTCCTCCAAGTCGTCGACCTCCGTTCAGGGGCTCACAGATTCTTCACCTCGGACTTTGGCCCCTTCTTCCCCGCCAAGGAAGCTCGATTCAGCTGCTTTTGGAGAATCTTTTTCTCCAGCCAGACAGACTCCAAGCCCTCCGAAACCTGTACTGTCAGCACGCCCGCTGCCAGCAAGCATCATTGATGGTGATAACCAGGCATCGCCTGTTGCGGAACCGGCATTTCGGGAGCTGACCGTGGCAGAGGCCGTGGCGTCGGGCGGGGGCCGCAAACCCCCTGTTCAACTCGTACAGGTACCACTGTTACACCGCGCTCACGTTTTGAGGCTCTCGTTGGAACACCGGTCAGATATGTTTGAGATTGGCTCGCGTCTGAGAAATTAGACTATTGTGTGAGCCTTTTTCAAAAGAAGCGCAAAAGTTCATGATCTGGCTTTTGAGTGAATGGAAAACTCAGCAGTTTGGTGTGCTGTGCAAACGTGAGCGTCGGTTGCACTCACCAGACTTCCTTTACAGAAGGCCGACTTGACTTGGCTGTTCTTGAATTGCCTCCCTGTTGCACGAAGACACAATGTGTTTGCTTTGAACTTTCAGGTGCCGTTCCACAACGCTCCAGGCCGACTCAGCGCGAAGACATACGAAACGCTTGAGAAATTGCAGAAGCAGCAGCCACTTGACAAAAGTACGGGGAAATGATTCCGACGTGAAGTTTTGTGAGCAAATGCATTGAACAAGGGAGATCTGCTACAGATCGAATTTTCACGTGGGGTATTTTCGACGACAGTAAAAAGAGGCCTTTGTGTTGTGAAACAATTTGACTTGTTTTGTTTGTTTGTTTAACTCGTCTGTTTCACGTGCTTTGCAGATTTTCCGAAATCATCCGTGCCAAAGCCGGAAGACCACTTGAATTTGGAAGCGTGTTCCCAGGAGTCGCAAACATCCCCCGACACAGCACTGCAAACTGGTAAACATTGAGGGAACTCAGTGATGCAACAAAGAACTTTTATTTTTATGAATTGGTTGCAAATCATGGCTTCTTCATGCCGCCCACGGCGCGAGGTGGGAATTTTTGCCTTGGGAATTTGTTTTGGATTTTGTGGAAAAAGCTGTTTGCTGGGTGTCTTCGGTGCAACTGCTTTTGGTGCTTGCACTTGTGCTTATGCGTGCTTGTTGACGTTGCAGACAGTGACACAGACAGTCGGAGTGTGGAGGGTGAGGTCGTGTCGATGAAAGGTTCCAGCCAGGGCGAGATTCGCAGACTGGAAAAACAGTTGGAGCTGCAAACCAAGGTATAGAAAGGAGGTGTGTGCACGTGTGAGAGACTGAAGGTGAGAGGGTACGAGTAAATGAGAAAGGGAGTGTGTGTGTAGTGTGTGTGTGTATGTGTGTGTGTGTGTTGAGTAACTGTGTGTACGTGTGTGTGCATATATATGTGCACGAACGCCAGTTTGTGTGCGTTTGAGAGTGTTGACAGTAATTTACCAGATGACATTTTGATCACATCGGCGTCAAGATCAAACACGAGTGGATTTTGTGCATCTTTCGCAGATCAATGGAGACCTGAAGAAACTGTTGGTCGCCTCGATGGGGGAGGATCTGCACTACAGGGTGGAGTGCCTCGTCAGGTAAATGTTGCGCTGTGCTGGACCTGTGTTGTTTGAAGCACCCCTGAGGGAAATTGTTTCCTCGTTTTATGTAGCGACGTGTTGTGGCTTCAAAACTGTCTTGTTCTCGGTTCTGAAATCGACGTCGCAGAAACTTCATTGAATACCTCCCCAGCGCTTCTGTTTCACGTGGTATTTCTTTGCCGTGTAGAACCAACGCGCAGCTGTCGTCGGACCTGGATCTCTACAGCAACCGCATCTCGCAGGACGGGGAGAATCTCGACCAGCTCGGCATCCAGGCGGATGTGTGGCGCTCCAAGTACCACGCATCTAGGTGTGTGTGTGTTTGAACATCTTTATCAGCCTTGTTTGGGAATGGACCTCGTCAGTCGCGCGTTTGTGTGGGCGCGCTCAACAGCGTAGTCCAGCGTGGCATCGCATCCATGCGGACATCCAGTCTTCCCTGCTGCCCGTCTCGCGCGCTCCCCTTCAGTTCTTTTCTTCGTTCTTGTGGTGTGTGGCCGAATATGTTCAGTGCAAACAAAACAGAAGAAATGTCTTTTCAGGGTTCAGGTGGAGGAACTCCTGGCGCTGCGAGCGAGCGTGGCGCGCCTGTACGAGGACTCGTGCGCCGCGCTGGAAGAGCTTCTGCGGGAGAGATACACACTGAGAGACTCTGTCTTCAACACGTACAGGTCAGTGCTGCGATTGTGCAAGAGCGCCAGGTTCAACCCTTGTTTGTCGCTTGAAGGTATTGGGTGTGATGAACATGCCCTTGGCCTCCCTGTATTGAAAAAGGACCGGTACGACTGCTCAGATTGCTGAACTTTCTCCGCTGGATTGGCGTCAACAACTCGTCGCAGACTAATCAACATCCACAGTAATAATCTGTCAAGAAAATGAACCTGCGCCAGAAATGCGCACTGTTTTCAAAGCAAGCAACGGTTGGTGTTGGTTGCAGGATTCTGCAGCAGCTGAGCGACGCCTTCGAGCCGCTGCCGCCCGCCGCCCGGCCCGCCCACTTTGCGCCGCAGTCTGTGACTGACATCGCCGCCCGCAACTCACGCCTCGCAGACTCGGTTCGATTCCGTCTCGTGGGCGCTGTGCGCCTCTACCCCGCGCTCTACAACACACCGACGCCCAACGTGATGACTCCTGCAGAGCAGATGGCATTGCAGGTGAAGTGGTCTTGCTTTGTAGGGACAAAGAGTGGTTATCTGTCAACATCTGTCGGGCTGTCATAGGTTCACAGTCCACTACTTCGCCAAAAGCAGCTTGATTGCTTGACACCACACCCTTCCCCTGAATGTTGTTTTGGAAGAGAGGTGCGTGGATGGACAAATGGTGGGTCGGTATCTCTCAGGCAAATGTTGGGACTTGAACAGTTCGAGTTCAGTTGGGGGAGAGGGTACCCCGCCCGTTTGGACGAAAACATTACAAAAGAGTTTGGGTTGTGGACCCCGTGTTGAAACACTTTTTTTCGGGGAATCTGCCAGCACCCCCCCCCCGTGGTTACTGTGCCGCCTCCCAAATGATAAAAATGAGGTACCAGAATCTCGACTTCCCCTAAGAAATACGCGGCAACACGTCAACGTACGTGTGCTTTCAGGTTCTGTGTGAGAAGCCTGTGGAGGCAGATTCTGCGGGGACGTTGACGGCTCTTCTCTCCCGGGACTCTCGCGCCGTCGTCTCTGGCGGCCCGACGGCTCTCTCCGCGGGCGCGGCGGGGCTAGACGCTCGGGGGTTCTCCCGCTACTCACCACACCCGTACACCCGCTACGACAACGTTGTCTTCAACTGTTGCAACAAGTGCAGTGGGGAGCTGCAAACCGTGTGATAAAGTTTCCTTCCACGTTTCGGCAGCGCGTGAAACCTTCCGGGCAACAAGGAGGAAGAATTGTCGCATGTTCGTTTGCGTGGGGAATGTGCATTGAGGGACACAGCAAAAGCGACAACAGCCGCAAATTCTCTCTGACGTGTTTGTACTTAGTTCGTTATCTCCGCTCAAAGGAACTTTTCCACGCTCTGCAAGAGAAAATTGAAGGTTTGTGTTGTGAGGCTTGTGTTGCTGGTGTTCAGTATCTTGGTGCTTCTCAGCTTCCCGTTTGTTCGTACTGAGCGCCCGGTGATCGTGGGATTTTGCGAAACTCCCGAGTACCAAGTAAACATTCAACAGGCGCTTCCTTTACAGAGCAATTCGGGGTACTGTTCAGGCGCAAACGGTCTCGGCTGTCCTGATATTCACTGATATGTGTTGTTGTCTTTGCCAAAAATGCCGTTTGAATGGCCGTGGGTCTGCTGGTTATGAGTGAGGCGCAGGTATCTTTGCAAACTGCTTTCATATCATGTGTATTTAGCGTTACAATTGTCCGTGTGAGAGAACTGCACAACGGCAGAGTGATGAGAACCTGCAGAATCGTGGACCATTTGTGTTGCCTGGTACATAGATATCTATTTTCTATGTTTGTATCGTGTTACGAATGAACTGGTTATCTATCTTGAACTCAGTTTTGTAATCTTTCTCGTTTTTGGATGGGGGCACGCTGGCTTGAGACCCTGTGTCAACTGGAGCCGAAAGTATCCCCGGGTGAAAAACAGATGCGCCTCTCGAAAAAGCAGCGCATTCCATTGTGAGTAATTTTGGACCGCATTGTCCCTGGCACCCTCTCTGTGGGTGATGCCCCGTACTCCTTTCTTTGATTGTTCTGGAACCACGAATTCAGTCCGAGTGCCTGGTGTGGTCTCTGGTCTCTTATTCCACCACGGCCTTGTGGGTGCGGTGTAAACCCACACCAGAATCTCGACCTGCTGGACATTGTTGGAATTTATTGATTTCGACAAGGGTGACTGAGCTGATGTGAATAATCGAAAAATTTTGCCACGCTTGAAACAAAAAGTTTGGACCAAAACAATTTCGTTGGGGGTCTTGAGTTTTGTTGATGGTCGCGTAGCCGGCCATCTAGGTGACGCTGTTGGCTTAAAAACCCTTAGTATTCATGTGTGTGTCTGTCCACACTTTGGAATGTAACCACCCCCCTCCTCCCCTCTAACCACCCCCTCCCC
>JAAUXT010031767.1_pt1 | contig 20901 bp, 23 predicted proteins | sample 7278171 | NCBI WGS metagenome assembly JAAUXT01 (sample SAMN14350112, study PRJNA611818) | marine sediment metagenome | isolation source: surface marine sediment (1.8m) | place: French Polynesia: Moorea | collected 2018-08 | reverse complement strand
CCCCCCCGCCCCCCCCCCCCCCCCCCCCCCCCCCCCCCCCCCCCCCCCCCCCCCCCCCCCCCCCCCCCCCCCCCCCCCCCCCCCCCCCTCTCTCTGTTCATGTTTGCGCATAAGGTGGACCGACAGAAGGTCAAGGACCCCAAAAGGGTCTCAAAGTGGCACCAACATGTTGACCCAGACAACCCAGTCAGGTCTGATAAACACTCACCTCACCTGGTCATTGGGTCTTTCGTGGAGGGAGAGGGAGAATCTTTCCTCTGGACACAGATACAGTCACCAGGGCAAAAGAGCCACCCGATGTGTTCATTTCACGCAAGCCTATTGGTCGCAATATTGCAACGTCACACAAGATATGGCAACCTGAAGACTTTTGCAAAAACTTCTGATGTGTGTTGCTATCCCCACATCTCCTGGGAAATTTTATTTTCTCAATTTGTTGGGTTACAAGAAGCAAAACGTTCCACGCGATCGTGTGTCAGAGTACATGCAAGCTATCCCGGTCGGGGTGGGTGGTTTTGACCCAGTCTGGTGCATCTGGTGTTTTTCTTGTCTCTCTGCCTTGACCAGTCAGCTGGACACCTGAGAGGGCAGTGAAAGGGACGTAACACGTCACCCTCGGACATACAATTGCCAACACGCTCTGCTTCGATACTTGCGTGACCCAATGGGCCTTCCAGTCGTCTCGTGGGGTGCACCACGTACAGATCGTATGGAGCTTTGGAATCGTATGTCTGTGTCATGAGCTTGTAACGTGAGCCCAATTACTTGACAATGCGGACTGACAAATCCTCCAGTACAACACAACAACAATGAATCAGACAATCTCTCCGGTGTTTGAAATGTGCGTCTTTCTTGCTCCCAGGCGAAAAAGATTTGATCTGCCGGATAAAGGAAGGCAGAACAACTTGATGTCGAACAAAGTTTCGTACATTCTCACTTGCCTTGGCAGCAGACAAGCCAGAGTTTGCACAAATGTCAGACCACATATCGGATGTGATCGCGCTTTTGACCACACGGTTTGAAGGACTGGAAGTGGAGTTGACTGGCCGACGAAAGCAGCCCAGCCTTTACACCAAAAGATCGGACGTTAGTTTTTGGTGTTGTACGTGTTTTCAGACCATTTCCAGACCCACCCACCCTACCCCACCCCAACCCTCAGGTGTCGTGTGACTGGGTGAGTTTCGAAGACATCCCCAGGCCACCTGACAACAAAATTTCTTTTCTATGTTGGGTGACATCTAATGCTGGGTGACACGCCCCGAGTCACATTTCGGGTGACATCCATTTGTTTGTCAGCTGACCCGCCCCCTCAAATTTGTTTGAGTCGGTTTCCGTTTGAAACAGGAAGCGATGTTTGCTTTGTCTCGATCCATTGGATCCATGGATCCACAACTTCGTTTTGAAAGATCTCGCAAACACAAGAGATTAGACATCTATCTGATTGGTTGGTTGATTGAAGTGAGTTTCTGTTCCGGTTACTGTACCCTCATCTGCAGCTTCTTGGTTCGAGAAGTGTAGATCATATCAGACCACTTGTCTCCCTTTCGCAAGTACAAAAATCTTGTTTTCACAAGATTGAGATGTGTGTCTTCGTGATTTGAAAGCAGAGCAGTGCCCAGCCCCACCCAATGAAAAGATAGTCAACATCGCCTCTGTCACCTCGGGAAATTGGGGTGTGTGGATCTCAGCTTCGTTTTTTTTTTAATTTGACAGGTGCAAGACAATCACGGCTCAAAGTGCGAAACATTTTTTTGTGTTTTGTCGCCAGGTCTCATTTGGAACAAAGTTCTGAAAGATTCTGACCCACAAGTCCCTCACCCAAAGCACTGAAATGTTCTTGTGAGGCACACAATTTTTGTGGAGCCCGAAATGTTGTCTGCCCGAGCGATCATCGCTCCTTCATCCCAAATGGAAATGTCTAAACGATGGTCATTTGGTAATTGATCCTTGGACATGGAAGGCCGAGATAAACGAGCTCAGGAGTTTTGACATCAAACCTGGGATTCGTTTGTTCCACTATTTTGGAGGGAGTTTGAGAAGTGAGAACAGTTGAAGAATAATCGAGTGGCGGGGACACGAGAAGGCGCATTGGTGCAGCTTCACTCTGTGCGAAATTGACTTCTTGGTAGCGTTTCTGATCGGCTTGCTGATAAGAAAGGCAGCAAACGGCACAGTGACATCTAAATCTCAGATGATGTGAAGTGGAAATTATGCCAGTTGCATTCGAATCGTCGCTCAAGTGGTGATATCTCTGGGAAGGGTGCCCTGACAGACAGTTTCATGGCTGTTTATTCTGCTTCTCATTTCGTTCAGGCGTTAAAGTTACTCGTGTCTCGGCGTGGCCAGGCCGAGCTTCGGCATAATTCAGGCTGCTTGACAATTCTCTGTGTGAGTACCGTGCAAATGAGAGCGTAAAACAACAGCTTGCACGTCGCGGAAACTTCAATTTGGTCCTCGAGGTTCGATCTCAAACCGCAATTCTCTCAACTTGTTTGAAAACAAGATAAAGAACCTGCGAGGAGAAATGACAGAACAGTCCGTGGTCAGATCTTTGTGGTGCAGGTTCCTTGTGCTTGACGTGTTTGCACTTGATTGCACCAACAGTCACTCCAGGTGTCCGTTCGTGTGATACAAATATGAATTCGTGCTTTTGTGAAAGGGTCTTCGTGCTCCACCTTGTGTGTTCGGGATCAACTCGATCGTTCCCAAATCGTGACTCAAAGCTGTGTACGTACTGGCGCCTTATCCACGCACACAGAGTGGAATTTTCACAGATGAGAGAGATCAGCAACACTGGTGTTCGAGTGGCGTCAGAGTTGTGCGTCTCTAGATTCCACAAAAACCTCAAATCTCCATCAAAATCGCCTTTGCTAATTGGAAAAAGTTGCAAAATTGATGAAATGTAACAGCTTGCCGCCTCATGCTGCATGCTGGAGTCCGTTGCTGCTTATTGCTTCTTGCACAAGGGAAATGCCTTTGTGAAAGTACGTCATAAATTTCTGCCAAAGTTTCAACACGAGAAAAGTGCGCTTTCCTTGCAGCAAGCTTTTACTCACCATTGTCGTGTTGTGTCATCGTCAAAAAGTCCGCAGTGAGTTGATTGGGACATCTGTGTGCGACGTCAAACGAGTTGTAGTTGTGTTGTGACGGAGAGAAACTGGCAATGAAGCAATGGGGAGGGTGGTGTGGACCTTCAGACCAAATCGAGCACGTGTTTGCTGAACCTGCCTTCCTTTTGTCAAGAGGTCGGCGTGCTGATGTGCTTGTGCAATCTGTCAGTTTGGCCTCCACACAGTCGTGCCAGTTGTCTGGTGAGAAGAAGAAATCATGGAAGAAATCCCAGGTTTCTCGAGGAGCAGCTGAAGTCTCTTGATTGGGGAACTGAATCTTCGGTGTCACTGTGACTGGACCAAATGAAGTGAAGAGTCAATTCCTGCAGTGTGTACAGGCAAGAAAGATAAACGTGTCACGACTGGCTGGGCTCTTCACGTCCCGCGGGCAGCGCCCCCTCCTCCTGTTTGTCCGTTTCTGGGACGTAATCAGAAAATCACATCATGACTGCCAGGTTGAGTTGGCTGAGTCCACGAGACATTTGTGCAAACTCAATGAACAGTGCGACTGCAGTAGTTAAAGCTGAACCGCTGGTGTAGAATTCATTGTCATCTGAAATGGGTTCCATTGTGTCACCGCATCAGAAATACATTTGAGGTCAGAGAAGCTGCGGCTGCCAGATTGATATTTACTTTCTATTTGCAAGCCAAATTTCTCTTTGTGACGGGAACTTGTTGGGTGCGGGGCCTTTCCCTGTGCTGCAGACACAGATTGTTCTTGGAGATTAGATGTTTTTGGGCGCGCAATTTGTCACTGAGAGTGAGGTCACAAACAATGATACACACACACACACACACACACACACACACACACACACACACACACACACACACACACACACACATCTTGCTCGTAAAAATCGTTTCTGGAAAAAATACACTTTCTTTTCAAAAACACCTGTCCTTCTTCCTGACAAAAACTTGGAACAAAGAACGATAAAGCCAAATGGGCGTCACAAAAGAACGACATGCACCAATTTTAGTGCACAGATCAAGATGTTTGAGTGAGCACTCAGCGGGTGGTGCCTCTCTTCACATCACGCGTCTCGACCTTGTTTGGTGGAGCTGCATAACTGGGAATGAAAATGAATATCAAAAGGACCATCGTGGCGATTAAGGGCGCTGGCTTATGTGAAGATAGTGTGATGTTCGGGCCACAAATGGCATGAATGGCACTTTACCGCCGACATTATCTGCCTTGAAATGCAGTTTCCTTGTAAAATGTGGAAATTAAAGCTTGTTTGTTTGCTCGTCGTGTGAAATATTGATGAGCGAAAACCATACCTGCCATTTCTGCGCAAATTTTGCATGCAGCAGCGCAAGGCTCGTGATCAGGAATATCTATCTGCTCTTTGAATAACATCTCGCTTGGGACTCGCAGATGTCTGCCCTTGCTTGAACCTTTCCTCAACTATGCCTGGAAACCACTTCTTTCAGTCAGTGACCGAAAACAGCAGGCTCGTCAGATTCATAAACGACGCTTGTGGTTGAACAGGCAGAAGAGGTGATCATTGGTTGCTCAGGCCTGGTCAGCAATGTGTTCCGCTCGTTAATTCACACGTTGAGTAAGCGGATCAAAAGCTTCCTCGTGTCCAAGGAAATTGGCTTTGAGACTTTATGGTGCGAAGCTTCCTGGGCGACGAGACGGAATTAATGTTGTTTAACTGCAGTCACCTTGTCTCTCAAACTTTCGAAAGTTGCAACGTCGATGTTTGTTTTCTGGATTCGTGACTGCACCACGATGGTTGGAGACAGGATACAATTGCACAAGGAAATCGAAAAGCCTGACCTGAGATGTCACGCACAAGAGACTACAAAGACATCGCTTTCAGACATTGTTTCTCCTTCCCCAGTGTTTGCAGAGAATCATCATTCGTGTTGTCTTTGTCGGGAGCAGAAGGCTGCGCATAATCCCCAGGGTTTGGTCTGTTTTACAGGAGTGAGAATGGAATGGTGCAACGACGGGGAGATCCTGGCCGTGGGCGGCTTCGTGCGGCAACCGAACCTCGACTGCAGCAACCAGCTGCGCTTCTACACGAGGGACGGGAGTCTGCGCTACTCACTCGACATTCCCCAACAAGTTCGTTTTCCTTTTTGTGAACTTTGGACTGGCACTGCCTTGGCTGAAATGTTTGCAAGGACAAAAATTTTTGCGCACAAAAGGTTTTGACATTTGTTGTCAACTGTGCAGTTGGCTGCCATACATATTCCCTCGCGAACAAACGTAAAAAGTGGGAGAAACCCTCAATCTGAACATCAGACATCCATACAAAGGACATTAAAAACTTGTTTTAGATGTGTTATTTTGGCAGGAAAAAATTCCTCTCGTTCGCAACTGGCTCAAGAGCGACTTGGTTCAGTCAGTGGGAAACATTCGTCTGCCGAAAATTGGTCCAATGTGCAAGGCTTTTTGCAGAAATCCCATCGTTAACTTTCAGACATGAGCTGCGACTCATGAATGACATCGGTATCAAGCCAGGGATTTCTGTCTGACGCCGGACACTGAACAGTCGGAGTCTGATTAAAGCAACGCTCAGAGTTCCTCGCGCAGGGAAAGTTTCTGAACAGCTTTGGACAAAAATCACTCGGTAGCTTCAAGAAGACCTGTTTCGTCAGTCTTGGCAAATTTGTTGAGAAACTTGCGACCAAATGTACCCAAGAGGGTCCACACATGTGTGAGCGTCGTCATGCAAAGATGGGACATAACGGTGTGTGTGTGTGTGTGTGTGTGTGTGTGCACGTGTGTGTGTTTTCTTGGAGTAACAACACAATTGATCCATTCCCTAACTGTACTCGCATGTTGTGAAGAACGGATGTGGTCCTTGCAGCCGAAACCTCTGACAGCACTGACGTGGGGTCACAACAACCGGCGCCTCTTCGTGGCGGCGGGCTGCCACGTCTACACCCTGTGGGTGACCAAGATGGTCGCCCCGCTCCAGTACCTATGCCGCCGCAGCATACAGCAAACCCTGCCAGAAGAAACGGCCGTCCAAAAGCTGCCTCTTCCATCCAAACTCAAGCACAGTGTGACCGCGCTCTTCTCCAACACTGTCAAGGTGCGTACGTCTTCTACTTCACTACATCAGCTGCAGTGGAGTGAACTGGTAAAAGAGGCCAGTGATCAATCGTTTGTGACAACTGCAAAACATTATCGCGCAAGTAAGAACAGTTTGAAACTTGTGCAACATTCATCAGGAACAGTGGGACGAGTCAGCACCGTCGCTGAGGGCTCTGCGTCACGAAACTTTCGGAAACCTGTCGACCCATCCAGCCAGTGGATATCACAGTGTGAAGTGACACTCACGAAAATGTCATTTATGAAACTGCCAATTGATCAGTGTTCTCGAGCTTCATGCAAGGCAACAAAAGTCCAGAGTGGCAGCACTGCTGATCGTCATTTTGAGAAGAGAGCTTCATAAAGCTATTTATGTCTTTCCCTGGGAACGTGTGCGTAAGGCAGTCAGTCGTCACCGGCTCCAGAAATGTGAGTCTCACAAGTGCGCCAAGCAAACGAGAATGTGTCAAGAAGGCCTCTGTGTGAGGAAATGAGGCCTCACCGCCGGACTGGCGGGGAGCAGTGAAAAATATGCTCTTTATCTTGGATTCTCATTTGTGTTGGAATTGTTCTGCTCTTGAAGTCAATCCACAATGATAAATTGCAAAGATAGTTTGGTCACAGATTCGAAGCTGCTCAAGTAGTGAAGTCAATTTCCCTTGCATTACGGACGTGTGAGAGATATTACCTCGACTTCCAAGGAAAACCCAGGAAAGGCAAGAAAGCTGCATAGGCTCTGAATGTTCTTGTTCAGATTTTTCCATTGCTGTTGCGAGAGCATTTCTGGTTGTGTTTGTCCTTTTCAGTTGTCTGTTTCAGTAAGCATTCACAGTTCGATTCTCTCTCACACTTTCCGTGTTGCACAAGAACAAAGTTGATTAAATGTGTCGGCTGGCACCCAGGGACGACCAGTGTAAGCCATTTCCCTGAATTATAGAAGTGACTTCGTGGTGCGAAGTCTTGTGGAGCCTGCGTGCTCAGAATGCCCATCTCTTACCGAGAAACTCCCTCACTTTTCTTTTGTCTGATTGAAGAGCGGCTGCCAGTCGCTTTTGTTGCCGGGTCTCAGAAACTGCCGTGGACGCTAAAAGGCCACGTATTGAGCAGGTTTGATGGGATCCATGCATCTTGTTCTGATCAGTGAATTGGACTGCTTTTAAACCGAGTGTCGGGCAGCAGACATCTGTCACTGTTAGCGGGAGAGTGGCAAACCCAAGTCGCGAGGAATGACAATCTCGGAACACATTTGGCCGCGGCACTGATTGTTCGTTTCGAGTCAGTGTGGGCTCATCGCTCATTAGGCAAATGGACCGGGCCTCCCCACGGACACAAAAACCGCCAGCAATGAAGCTGGTATTCTAAGCGTAAGGCAAATAAAGGCTTCGGACTTGCCAGATTGTAATAAAAATTCCTGGCTGGTCTCCATCTCCAGAATCTTGCTTCAAAGTCCTTTTTTTTTGTTCGAAGATATATTTTTGCTTTTGTGGACGAAAGGAGAATCAAATCCACTTCAGTTGGAATTCAAGTCTGTGGGTGGGAGGGATCATGTTCTTCCAGTTTGCAGCGGTGGAAGAAGGAAGAGCAAGAGATGTATGGCGTGAAAATTACTGAGGACGTTCATGAAATCTTGTAAGGACGGGCAGGGTGTTCTTGTTATGAATCACGGCAGCTTCCCTTGGCTCATCAGCTAAATTGATTTCGAGCCCTCTGTGCTTTGGACAGAGAAAACACAGAGGGGGAGAGAATGTATGAGTTTGTGTGGAAGCATCGGAATCTGATCATTTCATGTGTGGCCATGTTCAGCACACTCGGCGTGATTTCACAGAGGCTGATTGAATTTTCATTTGCCTTTTCTGTTCAACTGGGTTTGTCTGCAACATCATCCGATGAATGAGATGTCAGAGTTGGTGACTCTTTTAGAACTTCACTGCCATTGGCAGTGTCCCATTCCAACAATACCCCAGCACGAAACGTCAGCTGGAGTTCTTAAAATGAGAAAAATTCCTGAATACGATTGTTTGGATGTGCGTGGTGTGAAACGCTCCAATTAAAATCTGGGCAAACCAGAAGGTTCGCACAATTGAGGTTCGACAGCAACTTTCGTTCTACTCTGCAACATTAACCTGACGTCTTCAATGCAATTCATCCAAGTCCAGCACATCGAACTGTTGTAGTCATATTTCTGGTGTTGTTTGCAGGGCTACATCCCGGACGCGCTCAAGCTGCGCGAGTTCGTGTGTGTGCCGCCACCGACGCAGGAGCGGCTGCACTGCACGATGATCCGACACGGCGAGGAGACGTCCGGCGGGCACTACACGCTCTACCTCGAGTACCTCGGAGGCCTCGTCCCGCTCCTCAAGGGAAAGCGCGCCAGCAAGATCCGCCCCGAGTTCGTTGTCTTCGACCCCAAGATCAAGACCAGTTGCAAAGCGGCAGGTGAGGCGCTGTCGCGATGCGCATTGCGGAGACGTTGATCTGGTTGAAGTGGTGAAGTCTGCATTCAGTGCACAGAAGTGAGTTCGTCGAACATGTCGTTTGCGTGCAGTGTGCAGTTTTACACGCGCTGTTTTGCCACAGGCAACGACGAGTGTCTTTGCAGTCACTGCAGGTGTCTGGAGTTTTGTAGACAGACCTCTCCCACTTGTTCAATTTTGTTTTGTCCGGAAGGTGTGTTTGAAACTTTTTTGGGGTTTCAGAAACATCAGATGTGGCTTTGGTGACACCCCTCCCAAAGCAAGAAAAATAGTCTGGGGACTTTGTGTTCCATGTGTCCCCTCTCCCGCTTGTTTCAGACACGACAGTGCTGGAGTGCTCATGACTTTGGAATTCTTAAATGGCATCAAAAGCTCATTCAGTTCTTTCCTTCACCCGCTCCCTCAGTTGTGTTGCAAGTTGTCCTGCTTTCAGCTTTGCTGCTACGTTGGACCGCGCTGGATGTTTCCAGCAATTTTGAACCGGGAATGGCGCGTGTCTTCGTCGCTGGTTGTTGTTCCTCTTGTGGTGAAATCAAGTTGGGAAATCTTCATGATCGCTCCAGTTTGTCTGCCGAGTTCACTGGGTGAGCTGAAGGATTTGACCACACGTCTGGTAACATCGGTATCTCTTGGAAGCAGTCTGTTTCCAGGCAAAAGGTGCCAGGCTCCTGCAGAGCTGGTCCTTCCAAAACAGCTTCTTCAGAGTGGTCCCATTTCGCAGTGAGTTATGAACGCAGGCTTGATACATAAAACAAGAGAAGATCAAGTTGTGACAAGTTGGCGTGATAGAGCTAGAAAAGAACGCCACTGGACCGAATTGGGTGGCCGCTGGTGCAATGAAGTGTGATTTAAATGACTCGGACTGAAGACCTTTCACCCTCATTGGCACGAGCTGAGGTCTGCTTGAAAGAGACTGTGCACGTTCTTGGACACGCACGATGAAAGGAGACACATCTGTTAAGGAAGTAATTTCAAGGCTTGCCACAAAGACCGGAGCAAATCAGTTGTGCCAACTTCATCAAGCACGGGTCAAAGGCGCCGAGTGACTTTCTCAGTGTCGCTTTGTTACCGTCGTTGCAGAGAGCCAAACCGGAGCCCAGATGTCTTTGCTCCGAGAGTACTTGCACGTCGTTGCCAATTTTGGCTGAACGATGAACGAAAGTCAGGATAGTGTCGGTTGTTTTTGCTGAAGTTGGTTTCAACCACTACCACCACCCCCCTCCCCCCACACACATCAATTTATATTCGGGTGGTGGGGCTTGACCTGCAATGCCGCACAAAGGAGAAACTATATCAGAATTCCAATTTCAATTGCTCAGACAGGTCTGTTCAGCACGCACTGAAAGAAGGTGTTTTAGCAAGCAGCCCGCAACCCTGAAAACGCAAACGCAAACGCAACTTTTGGTATGCTATGATGGTCAAAAGTTACGTTTGCGTTCGCGTTTCCAGGTTGCGGGCTGTTTGCTAAAACTCGCCAAAGACTGCTGTGATTGCGCAACGTTGAGCACAATTCTGCACAAAGCGCCTTTCGCATTTCTGAGATGATGTGTTCCTGCCACGAAGTGGAGGGAGGCAGATCGGAACAGCTCTTTCCACATCGAAATCCCCGAAAGCTTCAGTGGTCGGGCCTGTCGTATCTCACTTGCCAACGGCGTAATTGTTCTCGGCCACCAAGTTAAAGAGTCTTGATATGGGCTGTGGAGGTGACTGCTGCAGAGAGACAGGTCAGGTTGGTCTCTTCGCTTGCCTGATTTTGTTATGCCGCCGAGAAATTCACTTTCCCTTCAGAAGCACCAGGCATTTTCTGAGGAATTGCTGTGATTAGAAGGAAAATTTTATCTCATTGAGGTCGTTTTTCTGCAGACCTTTATCCATGAAACCTGTGTTAAAGATCTTCCAGTTGTTGAGGTCGGGCAACCAGCAGATCCCCTTCGGACATGCAGCTTGGCCTTGGTTTTCCCGTGTGGTCGTCGATTGGTCTCTTGTTTGTGGCGGAAGTGCCACTTCTGCATTTGTTTCGTGGGAATTCAAGCTGGTTGAAGCGGGAACAGAAAAATGAATACCAGGAGGGAAGGAGCCTTGCGATTTGGGGTTTCCATCCACACTTCTGAGTGTTTGTCTCGATGAGGTGGAAGCATTTTCCAGTCAAGATGGCCTGTGAGAGGCTGAATGTGCAAGTCACTGCTTTGCCTCTGAATGTCCTGTAAAGTTGTCCACACTCGCACGTCCACACTCAAGACTTTGGAGGCCATTCATTTCTATTTGCTGCAGCCAACCAAACAAAAAAGCAAAGTTGGTTAATTTTCACACATTTTCAAGTCCCTTACCCAATGTTACGTGTACTTACCGTGGAAAAGCCGTGGACAAGCAGTTCTGAGTGGTGACAAAAGAAAGACAGAAAGACAGAAAGACAAAAGACGATGTTCCAGCAAAACGGCAAAGTCAATCATGAGAGGGCGAGGGGCAGGAGGGACTCAATATTTGTCACAAAGAACTCCGCAGGCTCTCAGAGCTTGCACTGGGGAGAACAATGCACTGTTTTTTGAGTCTCTTCAGGTACAATGTGCATTTCTCATTCACAGCACTGATTGTCCTTTGCTAACAAAGTACATGTCGCGAATTTCTCCTTCCTTTGGAGACAAATACATTATACTTAGCTCCACGGAGGGTAGTCATGGAATTGGCAGAGCACAAGTAATTTATCACATTTGATCGCTGAGCAAGAAAAGGCGGATTAAATAGAAAGGACAAAAGCTGTATTTCTGCGGGAACAACGGGAGAGTTACTGTGTGTGGAGGGGTGACGCTGGTTGAATGCAGAAGAAGCCTTGAGGCTCAGGGTCTTAGGCGGCCGTGGCAGCGAAAGCCGCTCTCATTTCTCAGGTCCGGTCTCTGCGGCAAAGAGCGTTCATGCATCATCCACCTTCTGGACAAATATTAACGTCTTTCTTCCTTCCACCTCAAAAGTCGTGAGGAGGGCAGGGCACTGCGAAAACATTATTCAGTGTCACAGTCAACAACAGTTCCATTCACCTTCCGATGAGCTTTTGAGCTGATCAGTGAGTGAATGTCCTTGAGATCAGTTTGCAACTGGAGAACAGGCTGCAAAACCAAGCAAGCTTTCACGTGATCGTGGAAAGTCGTTCGAAAACCCTTTTGTCGAACCGTCAAATTTGGTCGTGTGTTGTTGGTCTGTTGATTCTCTCACGGATCGGCAAGTTTTTTTTCCTTCGTGCTCGGATTCTGGCCCCTCCCTCGTGGTTCCCAGTGGTCCATCCACGAGCCTTTTTCGGTTGACCCTGTCTCCGATAGTTTTGTTTTTTGTGGGGGCGGAAAGGGAGTGAATGCTCAAAACATTGTGTTTCTTTGGTGACCTTCATCCCACTGCGAGCGAAAGCCGTTTGAATGGATTTGCCCTTTTGTGGTGGGTGTGCTCCCACGGCTCCGAGAGCCTCCTGAAAATGAAAAAAAAAGGCTCGGAATGGTGCGGGAACTGTTGATGAACAAAACTACCGTAAAATCCCGCGTATAAGACCCCCTTTTGATGCTCAAAAATTAATGCCAAAAATGGGGGGTGGTCTTATATATGAGGATTTAACTTTTTGTATCAAACCAAAGAGTAGAAATGAGCAAGTTTTTCAAAGTGTCAAAAGAGAATAGGATGAGTTAAGGGAGTATTAAAGTTGAGTAAAAAAAAGGAAATTCATCAAAAAAAAATTGCCCAAAAAGTAGTATTTATAGCTTTTGGAATAAGAATTCTTACTATTATTTAGAAAAAATTATTTGGAGAAAGTAATTTTGAGAGTATAAGACCCCTTTGCGTATAAGACCACCCCCCTTTTTTCAGCCACAAAATCAGTTCAAAGCCATTTTTAACATTTTCAAGAAAATTATTCACACATGCAAATTTAAAGATTTTCTAAATCAAAACCCAAGAAATTACTCTCAAAATTACTTTCTCCAAATAATTTTTTCACATATAAGACCACCCCCCATTTTTGGCATTAATTTTTGATTATCAAAAGGGGGTCTTATACGCGGGATTTTACGGTACTAATGGCAAAATAAGGTTGGACTTGTAAAGTCTGCCTTGAAATACTCGGGCGACCGCAAGTTTTGAACATGTTGTGTATGATGTTGTCTTGTGGAGCTGCTTGCTGCATGTTGTGGCACTTCAGGTGCAAATCCTATCTGAACATCCAGGTGTTGTCTTCGCAGATGCGGGCAGTTTCGAGCGGGGCGACCCCTTTGTGAGCAGCGACAGCTCGTCGAGCAGCTGGTCCGGGGAGGACGACGCCGTCGGGGAGGGGTGCGGCGGATCGCCGCGCGTGCAGCGGCGCAAGCGGCGCCGCAAGAGGCGCGGCGGGGGCGGCGGGGCGCGGGCGGAGCGGCGCGACAGCTCCGCGTCCAACAGACCCCTCGACGATCTGCTGTACGACGACAACCTGCCTGAGGTAACAAAATCTGAATGGCTCAGTATGAGTTGCTGCAAGTGAAGGAGCTCTTTGACCAAGTTCGTTTTTCTGTGGCGGAGCTGTTTCTGATGCTGTGAATAGTGATTGAAAACTTGACGTTATCCTTACGCTTTGGCTTTGCAGAGTGCCAAACTTTTGGAGGTCACGTCCAACATCTGGGGCACGAAGTTCAAGCTTCACGGCGTCGCGTCCTTCCTGCCGGAGGACATGGGTCACGTGTTGTACAAGACGAGCCTCCTCCATCTGCAACCCAGACAGGTCAGAAACATCAACACACACAAGACAGGTCAACTTTGGTGCTGTGGCTCTGTATCAGTGGTGAAACTATTGTGTACTCGTTTCCAGATGACGGTGTCGATAGCTGAGCTCACAAACGACTTGCGTCCATTGGAAAGAGATCCCACTTACAACCCGAATGTGTTCAGTGAAAGCGACGACGAAGGGCCAGGTGAGAATCAATCCGTGCACGGACACTTCGTGCCGACAACGTGTTGCAGGTTCACACACACACACACACACACACACACACACACACACACACACACGCATGTATGCATGCATGCACACACACACGCACGCACGCTTGCACGCCCGCATTCACGCACGCATGCACGCACGCACGCACGTACACACACACACACACACACACACACAATGTTCATTGTTGTTCAACCCAGTGAAAGTGTTTCCCACCTTTGCAGTTACAAACGGTGTGCAGGAGTACTGTCAGGACACTCGAAGGGTGCCAACACACGAGGTTCCGATCAGCCCCGATCTCCACCTGCCGCCTCCGCCCAGACTGACGGACGGGCAGGGCCTCCACCCACCGCCCCCGCCTCCGCCCCCACCCCATCCGTACCAGGATCCTGCGCCGCCCCTCGACACCGGCGCTCCGTTGGAGGTGCCCGTCATCATCGAAAGCCGCCTTCCTGTCTTCCAAGCCAAAGGAGAAAAGAGCTCTTGTTCTCCGTTTGAAATTAGGTTTGTCGTTTGATTGAGTCCAGGATTTTGTGCTCTTGCTGCGACACAATTGCCTGTGCCGGTGCCGATGCTGAAGGAGCGTCCGTCTGGTTTCAGGTCGCTGGACGGTTCGCCGCCTCAGCGCCGCTCCCCGAGTGTCAAGTCGTGCTCGCTGACCCCGGCGGATCCGCTCCCGTTCACCGGCAGCGCGCTCGTCGAGACGAGTCTCGTGGACGGAGACATCAGCCTCGGCTTCAGCAAAGACATGTTCATTGAAAAAGGTGCCATCCCCAAAGTGAAGAGCAACAGTACCCAGTTAAACCAGGTTCATGCCTCGAATGGGTTTAGTAACGGTAGTACTCAGCTTGATACGTGTGATTCTGACACGGACTTACTGGGAGTATCAGGCTCACAAAACCATCTGGTGCAATTGGCAGCAAAGAAATTAGAAGATGTGATACATCTGCATCAGTGTAGGCAGGATGGATCACTCATCCTTGAGAGTGGATCTTCCCAACAAAATTGTGACAAGTGTGACTCGAAGACGGGAGGTGAGGAGACTGGTGACTCACCGAGCAGACCGTGTGGACCGTCCGAAATAAAGTACATAGACGACGAGGTGGAGGATCCGGGCGAGTCGTGCTCGGACTCGGGCGACGCTGTGTTCAGCAGCTCGGACCCTATCAGCGCGCGCGACCTCATGAAGAGCGAACAGATACTCGCGGACACTGACTCACAGTCAGGCCAGCTGTCGGCCGACTCGTCTGCACTGCTGAGCACCCCGACTCACGTCGCCAGAGACAACACCAGCACTCACAACAGAAGACTCATTCTTGCCACGCACCCAACACCGAAACATTCAAAATCACGGAGATTCAGATCTCTAAACTGCAGAAGTACCAGTGAAAGTGTTGACTCTTTACAAGACATTTTGGACCAGAGTTATTACATCAGTACCAAACAAGATAATAACAACTCACAGAAAAATTCGCGGTGCAACTCGCCCAGCACGACTTTCTCCAACCCGAACTCTCCCGTGCTCGGAGACCGACGCGCGCTCAATGTCCGTCGCGGTTCCCTCGAGCTCATCCGCCTCACGTGCAAACAGGACTGCTCTGTGTCGGGCAGCGCGTCCCTACCCACGTCGCCCGTCAGAAAGATTGTGAAGCCGCAGACCAAGAAAGCGCACTCGAAGCAGGACATCTCGCTGACGAAGCACAAGTCGCAGTCGCCGCTCACGAAGCGGCGGTCGCGACACCAGCGCCACCTGACGGATTGCAGCTCGGACGAGGAGATCATCGTCACTGGCGACGTGCTCACCGGCGAGAACTACAAGAACCTCGAAACCTTCCAAAAGGCGCAGCTCAACAAGAAGGTTTCGCAACCATATTTTCCGCATTCTTTCGTGTGATCTAGTGACAGATACCCAGAGACTACATTTGTTTTGCAATTGGTTTTCAACTGCAGCCCTCGCACTTTTTCAGCTGCGAAAAGTACGCACAAAGAGTCTGGGCGACGGGGATGCACTGCGCGGTGGCGCCGCCTGCAGTCCATCGCTGCGCCGCCGCCGCCACTTCGTCATGCACAACAAGGCGCCGCTGTGGAACGAGAACAGCCAGGTCTACCAGCTCGACTTCGGTGGTCGAGTCACCCAAGAATCAGCCAAAAACTTTCAGATCGAGTTCCGAGGCAAACAGGTGTGTCTGAGGGACAAAGAAACAGAAACCAAAGCTGCTCGAAACATCCGCGCAGTTTATGGATAATTTTAAACGAAGGAATGTGTATAGAGATGGCTGGTGCTGGAGTTCTGAAATCAAACACTCGTTGACTGTTCAGTTTTCCCACTGACAAGTGCGAATAGAGTTTCTGCTGCTTGTCAATCGCTATTTGCGATGATGTTCTTGGCAGAAAGTAAAACTCTGTTCTATGCGTTTGCAGGTGATGCAGTTCGGCAGAATAGACGGGAACGCGTACACGCTGGATTTCCAGTATCCGTTCAGCGCCGTTCAGGCCTTCGCTGTGGCTCTTGCCAACGTCACTCAGCGACTCAAGTGATGCACCAGGACTCAGCCAGAATTCAGCTTCCGGAAGTTGAGTTCAACGGTCGTTGTCGTGGAGAATTTTCCCGTAAATGTACAAGTACAGTCGATGTGAAATTTGTACTTGTTTATTTGACAGAAAGATTGTTAGTCCTTGCGGAATTGTGCGAAATCTAGTCATCTACAGCAGATGCGTAATGTCCTGCCATTCGTGTGGCCACACTGCAACTCGTTCTCACCCGAAGAGAAAATTTCATTTCCTGCCATGCCCAATCACGTTTCCAAAATTGCAGTCGTCGTTTGTACACATGCAGTACCGTGAAGGGTTCTTGTTGATACCCACCATGGTTTACTCGCTATATTTTACACCATTGTACAGTTCATCAAACCTGCCAGTTGCCATGTTTCCAAAATCAGTAGAAAAACCATGATTGTTGTTGCGGGACAGGAGCCATGTTGTTCACTTGATTCAAATTTCGTCGAAGTTGTAGAGCAGATTTCTCATTCGCTGAACGTTTTCTGCGTTGTCGAAGTGGAACTTATCTTGGCAAAAAAGCAAACAAACAACCTGACAATTGTTTGACTCGCTCAGCTTTCCCGTCATGAAAACCAGAACCCAGAACCATGACAGAAAGTTCTATCTATGCTCACTAAAGATGTTCGCTCAAGGCATTTTGGTCCGTCCGCTGCAGTTTCGACAGCATTCCAAACAGACCGTTCCATCGTGTCATTTCTGCGGCTACCATGGCATCACATGTCAGAGTTACTTGCTGGATCAGAAAATTTGTCGTTCTTGAACAACACTTGTGAGATACCTGATGTATTAGTCTGGTTTTGGTGCTCATTCATTCCCAGTCGGTCCACTGCAAGGGCAGGAGAAGTGACCATTCATATTTGTTTGCAAAGTGAACCTGAAGTTGTAGTTTCTCGTGAACCTGCGTAGACACTGAACATAATACATTCAAAACTGGGCAAAAGAGCTCAACAACAACAAAACCAAATCCAATAATTTGAATGTTTGTGAATTTCGACTTGAAACCGTTGAGAAGTCTCCTGACTCGAGCATGGCCGCGTCGATTTCCACGCGCGTGGTTTTGTGTTGCGGTTGCGTTGGAAGTTTACGCTGCACACCTTCGAACTTCCAAGACGAGGAGAGAAAAGCCTGTTCTTGCAGTGTTCATTGACAGGTCACATAATTCCAAGCCAAATCCATTTTGCAGCATTCTACACCTGTTGTTAGACTTTTTGAAACGGATCTTGTTCAGGTTTGCTGTCCAAGGAGACAAGACGACACGTTCTTTGCTTGCCCGTGCTGTTTGTCTTCAAACATGTGTATTCATTTTGCATGGAGACTACTCGATAAATGCAGTCTTTCGTGCATGGTTTTGCTGGAGACAATCCGAGCTCTGCTATACGTTAGTTAGTTCAACGCCGGGAGAAACAGATCTGTGCAATACCATTGTATTTGTGAAGCTTTGAGAGGTCAACACAAACTTTAGAAAATCTGAAACATCTTCGAGTGAATGAAAAATTTGCGCATGATTTAGTGTGAACTTACTTTTGATATCATGAAATGAGTTGATCTTGACTGTTCTGTTCGCAAATGCTGGACATTTGTTGTCTTGATTTTGTGATTTTGCCGTGTGTTCTTTCTTTGAAAGTTGTTCAATATGTTGTCGTTTGAATTGTCACAGATGCTCAGATTATGCAAAACTGATCTGAAAGTCCGTCTCTTACATTCATGATGCTTTTCAATTTTGAATAAAAAGAATTTGAACCGCCTTGGAACTGGCTTCACTGGTGTGCGAAATGTTGTGTCAGAAGACAACTGGTCACATAAGAACAGCTTTATTCAAAAGAATTCCCTCATGCAATCTCTCTCTTTTTTTGTGAAGAACCAAAAGACCCTTTCCACATTTGGTGCAAGAACAGACCAACTTCGCCGTAGTTTTCACTAGATTCGATCCACAGCTTCTTTGTCGTATCACATGTGCAGGTCAATACTTGATTATCCGTCATTTACCAATGCAAAAAGCAACTGTGCGGTTTTTTCGCCAAATATAAGTGCTTAGTCCCAGCGAACATAACAATTAGAAACGAAAACAGAAGTCCAAACAGCGGCGTCGACAGTCAGTAGTCGGTATCAAACATCCAGGTATTCATCAAGTAAAAGCGCCGCAGCAGCAGCGTGACGATGGTGATGGCGAGCACCAACATGAGCGCCACCAAGGCAGGGTGCTCGGACTGCCGCCTGCGCGCGCTTGCAGCTCGCGTTCGGTTCGCAGCTGCGGCGGGCTGCTGTTGCGCAGAGGCTGCTCTCCGTTGTCGCACACCAGACGCAGAGGAAACGGCAGGCGCGGCGGTGGCGGCGGCGGCGGCGCCGCTCGCAGGAGTACCTGCTGTCGACGACCCAGACGATGTCGAGGCAGTCGCGTTTGTCTCACTTGCGTCCTCTTTCTTCGTGGCTTCCTTCTTCGCCTGAGAGGCGTCTGCAGGAGAAGCAGTTGGCTTCTTCGGTGTTGAAATCTGACTAGAAGATACGGGGCGAGTGGAGCTGGATGAAACCGTCGTGGTTGCGGCCCCCGGCTTGCTGGACGTACTGCACGTTGTGGTCGCAGGGCTCGAGCCCGACCCACAAGCCGGCTGATACGCAGGCGTTGCAAGGGGTGCAAAAAACGGAGGAGGCACGAACGGGAAAGGCGCTGCCTGGCTTTGAGCAGAATTTGCACCAGGAGTAGCAGCACCAGGCATGGGCATCATTGTGGGCCAGAATGGCGGCGGGGGCAGAAAACCTGGGGCGAAAGGAAACTGTCCGTTGGCAGCAGCTGTAGTGACCGGTGGTCTCATACCCGGGGGAAACATGAAAGGTGGCATCGAGAAACCTCCAGGAGGCAACATGGCGGAATTGAAGGGGAAAGCGGATGGTGATGTTGGGTTTGAAGTGGTTGTCGTCGCAGCTGATGAGGATTCGGAGCTTGTCTCCTGCTTAGCACCATCTGTACCGTCTCCAGAGTCATCCTTTTCTTTGCCGTTCGTCTTGTTTTCAGCCTGTTGAAAGCAAACGTTGCTGAGTCACCAGCCCTCGTCTTCCCACGACAAGTTTTGCATGCTGTTTCTCGACGAATCAAACATGAAGCCAAGATAATGACCTGGAAGTTTATCTGTGAAGCCAGCTCCTTCGCTTCTTCTGTCTCAGCTTTGGATGCTTCAGTCACAGGCTTCAGCTTTCCCCTGATTGTTCCACATTCTGGGCACTTGAAATCTTGTGACCTGAAAATCACAAGCTCACATTGTACTCTTTCGAAACGAAGCAAGTTGCAACAGAAACAGGGGTCAACTCAAGCACTCATTCTCGATCAAAACAGGAACACATTTTAACTCCAGCTTTTTCCCTGGTTCCTGATGTGGTTGAAGAGTTCTCCCTATCCCCTCCAAGAAATTACCAGTCGGGGTTGGGGGTGGAAGGGAAGGGGTGTTCACACACACACACACACACACACACACACACACACACACACACACACACACACACACACACACACAGAGGCAGAGTCAAAAACTAAGAATATCAAGGTGTCTGTCTTTTATGGCCGAATGGCCGGTTGCTGAATTGGTGCAAGCGTGGAGGCTTAGTCATCACCAACCCTCATTTCCAACTCACTTTCTCGCCAAAATCTTTCTCTCTTCTGGTGAGTAATCCAACGACCCGATAGCGCCGTTTCCGTGAGTTGGCATGAACCCGATGATGGCAAGCAGAGCAGTTCGGACTGCAAAAATAGATGTCACATCAATGGTTTGCTCAGCAAATGGTTCGAAATCACAAAGTTGTGTCCTTGAACAGGAAATGTGTCAGTGTGTAAACTGACTTGTACAACAATGAGCTCACATATACAAGAGGTTTTGCAACCGCAGCTTTGCAGGAAAAGCATTCTTACTTGACCACGACGGCTGCCAAGACTCTGGATGATGTCCCGAGATACTCAGGCAAATTTTCTTGAAAGTTTCAAATCTCCCATTGGTCTGGAAGCACAAAGGTGTGTTTGTATTGTGCACACCTTTCAATTTTGCCGGGTTCTATTTTCTGATGGGCAAGAAGATGTTTCACACAAAATCAACAATGGAAGTTCATGTTCCCGCAAAGTTCTTACAGTGAGTAGAATGATGCTGGGCGGTTTCATGGGGTACTCTGGAGGCAACACAATGCGGCCATGATAAATGCCTCCTGCAAATTCTGAATCTGCCGGCCCGCGGATGGTGAAATGCCATTCAAACAAGTTGTCCTGAAATGTAGACAAACAGAGTCTGCGTCTCACAACTTTTCGCATCACTGGAGTTCAACACGATTCTTGTCAAAGTCACTCGCTTGCTGAGGACCAAGTGAATCGCTTTACCTCCAGCGGCTGTGCGTAATACTGTTCCGTCGCTTCGCACAACTCCTGGGCTTCTTTCATCAGCCTCTTCACGGCTGAAATTGCAAAGAGCAGAAGGATTTTCAATGTTTGCTTCAACCAATTTTCTCTCGACACAGGTTTTGTCCCACTTGAGCACGCACACCTCACGCCATGGGAAAACACGAACAATTTTCATTTCAACGTTCAAGTCACTTTGACCCGTCGGCAGTGGGCCTTGTATGAACATCTGTGCAGATGCCCTTCAACTGTGGAGTGACATGAGTCGGCCCATGTCGAATGAAGACTAAGTCGTGTTTCCAGTTGACTGTTGTTGTCTTTATTGATGGCTGGTGATGAACTGACAAGCTTGCCACAAATCCTGGTTTATATACTCAAAT
>JAAUXT010120377.1_pt1 | contig 20907 bp, 13 predicted proteins | sample 7278171 | NCBI WGS metagenome assembly JAAUXT01 (sample SAMN14350112, study PRJNA611818) | marine sediment metagenome | isolation source: surface marine sediment (1.8m) | place: French Polynesia: Moorea | collected 2018-08 | reverse complement strand
TTGTCTTCCTTTTCGATCAGGTTTTGGGTCACCTGAACGACTTCCGCTTCAACGGCATCAAAGTCGAGTTCGCCGGCTTCGGCATGAATTGCATCATAAAAATGCTTTTGTTCTTCCATACCGGCGATGGCCAGCGGGATATCAGCACCGTTGGTGGCGATCTGCAAATGTTTGGGCGTTAAGGTTTTAGCGCTGGCGGTAATGATGCCAATCTTCTCACCGGGCTTGAGCATGCGAGAGATAAACGGCAGCTGCAATAGACTGGACATAAACACCGGAACCGGAAATTCCCTGGCCATCATGTCATGGTAGAGAATCATAAATCCGCAGTTACCGGTAATCGCCTTGACACCTTCGTTGACCAGATCCCAACCGGCATCGATGAACGGCTGCAGCAGTTCCGGGTCACCTTGATAGACCAATTTTTCCATATTGGCGCCTTTGACGTTGGCATATCTGACCGGAAAAGAAAAGGTTGTGGCATTTCCAGGGCAGCCGGGTGGAAACGGCATGAAGCTTTCCATCAGAATGATGCCGATCGCCTCTCCGTAACTGGTTTGTCCCTTATTGGCTTTGTAAATCATAAAAATCCTCCTCCGAATTTATGATGATACGAATCGATCTGCCAAAAAAGAATGAAGAGCAAAATTTGAGCCAACAATCGGTATAAAAATAAAAAGATGAGATTTCATATAGTTATATAAAATATTGGATAGAGCTGGACGGGCAGCGATGCAGATATGAATCAAGCAAACGCATCGCAGCGACTCATCTGTCAAACGATTTCATCATCACTGCGACGGATTTTAAACAGCGACCTGCGTGCATGCCAGCCGTAGATCGCTGCAGCCGGGTTGTTCCCCAGCAGTCGATCCTTAACAATCAATGTGGATACCGGCGCCTTGGAATAGCGGGTGAATAAAATGTCGTGTCCCATGCATAGCCCGATAATAAAGTTTATTTGGGTTTTTACTTTGTTCAGAATTTCGGCCTGGGCAATGGGATGGCAGGTTGAGTTGTCCGGATATGCTTCTAAATGCGGCAATCCCCGATCGGTAGCAGAGCTTCGGCCAATCTGGCAACCGGCACTAAAAACCTCAATGCCGTCTTTCTCAAACAGCCGCCGGATTAAAGCCAGCTCCGCGCCAAAAGCAACACAGGCAGCGAATCCCACTTTTGAAAACTTCATTTCCTTGACGAAATCCAGCGCCTCCTCGATTCGCGGCCGGTAACCGTCATTTTTTTTGCCGACAACGCATGCGGCGCTGTAAATATCAACCACCTCCGGCGCCGCATAGGCTTTATCGGCCCTTTCGATTTCTTTAAGATAATGGTTGGCCTGACAATAGGATGGAATCCCTTTGTCATCGCCGCGCCAGCATCCCATTTTTTTGCATAAACATGCTGTTTTTGCTTTTTCTTTCATGATGACCTCAAATCCTCCAATACCAATAATCTCTCAGGTGGTTTAATCGACTCGCTATTCTAAATTTGATGTACACCAACTCGTTTTGGCCTCTGTAAAGGGCGTCTTTAAGTCCGTTGTTTGGTAGCAGCGGCCGATTGGCCCGCAATTCGCCCAAATACGAGGCATTCGGTCAGGGAGCAGCTACCCAAACGACTGGCGCCGTGAATGCCACCGCTGACTTCGCCGGCGGCAAACAGCCGCGGAATCGGCTGGCCCTTAAGATTAATTACCTGGGCCTTGGAATTAATGCCGATGCCGCCCGGTGTGTAATGCAGTTTCGGCCACAGCCGCATGGCATAAAAGGGCGGTTTTTCCAATGGCGGGGTATCCGGGCCCAGGGGCTTGCCGAACACGTCCGGTTGGCCGGCTGCAATCGCATTGTTGTAATCATTGAACGTTTTGCTCAATGGCGCAGATGGCATCCCAAAGGCGTCCGAAAGGTCCGCTAAATTCTCAAAGCCCTTGACCTTGCCGCGTTTGAGACAATCCCTGAGGCTTGCCGGATCCTTTTCAGCGCCGTTGCTGTCAACGATGCCAATACAGGCATGACCGGCGCGCAACATGGCTTCAGTCCGATGGCGGCGATCGCCCCATTCATTGACAAAACGGCTGCCGGTGGCCGGATCGATCAGAATACCCGCCGGGAAAACGCTGTAAGAAGCAAAACGGGCCCCTTTGCCGTATCCCTTTTCATCCGGGCACCCCCATGGCCCCATTTGGATCCAGGACAGATGTACCGGAAGGGCCCCGATACGCAAAGCGGCCACCATTCCTTCTGAGGACGCTCCCCGGTGGTTGGTTGATTGAATCGTTTCGTCCAACCCCGGTTGCTGGAGCCGGCAAAATGACAAATCGTTGCCAAACCCACCCGTGGCCAAAATGATGGCGCGATTGGCACCCATATTTTTTGCAGTTCCGCTGTTTTCATCGGGAAACTGGTAATTGGCCTGGATGTTAATACCGCATACGGTTGTTCCGTCACGATCGACAATGAAGTTTTTCAGCAGGCAGCGGGTGCGGATGTCGACACCCAGTTCCTTTAGTTTGGCTGTTTGGGCTTTGATAATGTCCGCTCCCACATGACCCTTCGTGGTCAGGCAGCGGGCCGCAGAATGTCCCCCGAAGCGGTCGAGTCGGTCCAGGTATTGGACACCCAGCTTCTGGCGGGTCCACTCGATGGTTTCTGCCGCTCGTTCAGCCACGATTCTGACGAGGTGCGGATGATTCAGGCCCAAACCCGCGCGCAGCATGTCATCATAAAACAATTCCGCTGAATCCGCTATTCCGTGTTCCTTTTGCAGGTAGTTGCCAGGTGCCGCTAAACCCCCGTCAGAGATGCGTGTGTTGCCGCCGATCACTTTCATTTTTTCAATGACGATAACCGCAGCGCCGGTCTGAGCGGCTTCAATGGCGGCAGCCAGCCCGGCTAAACCGCTGCCAATAACGATGATATCTGTTTTTTCGTCCCAATCTGTCATTTGAATTCCTTTTTGTTTGTTCAAGAAAAGGAAGAGCAAAATTTGAACCAACAATTAAAGAAATAATAAAGTTATTTTATTTCAATCGCTTAATTGGAAGACCGTCAAAGCGGGAAGGGAAAAGTGATTCAGATATGAATCAAATGAATGTGGCAGTCAAGTAAAATCGCCTTAGGATTAAGTCACATTAATGACATCGTCCCCATTTGAATTCGGCGAATTGCGAAGCAAGTTAGAATTCCATTGACGATATGATTTTCGCACTTTTCCAGAAATCTCTTAAAGTTTAAAAGTGTTATAGAAAGCTGCAGTTTGATATTTGAAAATATTCAAGGTTTTTAAAAGATATATGCAATAATTAGCAGTTGTCACTTCATAGCCGAAATCTACAATTCAGCAAAAATGTGGATTGCAAAGTCCAATGTTTAAATAATTGCACCGAATGTACAATTTAAAAAATCGGGTACCCGGCAAACACAAAGATGGTATGGTTATTCAAACTCGCAAATCACGACAAAACATGATAAATTACCTATAAAGGAAGATTTACGATTGGCGTGACAAAATACAATTTGCACTGATGGGTTGATCCAGCAAAAGATGCACTAATTTTTTATGGGTATAGAAGTTCGCAATGATAAAATTAGAATTAAGTTTTAAAGATAGAGTCCTAAAAAAAATCGAAACAGAAAAGCCTGAAATAATTATTGGTCGAAGCCCTAATACTGATATTCAAATCGATAACCTTACGGTTTCTAAACAGCATGCAAGGCTTATAGAGCAAAAAGATCAATATGCTCTCGAGGATCTAAACAGTACAAACGGCACATTCCTCAATGATGAAAAGATTTCGAGAGCTAATTTAAACCATAATGATATTATAACCGTGGGAAAGCATACTTTAGTAATTCATTATAATAAAGAGAGCAGTAGGAAGACGCATGATTTTGGAGATAAAACTGTTAAAATGAAAACTTAATTTGGACGTTTACTTATTCATTAGTGGGTGTTGTCTCGTGAAACTCTGAAAGTAACTGACATGCTATGAAAAAGATAGGCTTTAATAAATATGAATGTTTAAATAGATTGCGATTATACAGTGATATGATGGAACAGATACTATTATTGGTTGAGGGAAATCTACCGCTTCGCAGTACTGACGAAAAAAAAGCCCAGTCAATTTTAAAGGATTTGAAAAAGCGCCTTCATTCAGATTTAAAACAAAGTTCCATAAGAGCAGGTCAAAAACAAATCGGTAATGTTGAACAAGAATTTTATTTACCAGCAATATTTGAAGCTTCAAAGCGTATTTCAGTGGATCCAAATTCAACTCCAGATCAAGGATGGATCGACGAGATAGATATCGCTCAAAAGCACATAAAATATTGTTTGAATCAGTTGTTGTCTTTGTAAAACAGATCATTTTGATGCGTGACAACGCTTTTGCTATATCATCTGAAAGTTCTACGAATTTTTTCTTTCAATGAGGTAAAGAAACATTAAATGCAATCACAATAGAGATAGCTTATACGATCAATCAAAAAAAGGATGGAAAAATTAGCAAAAGCGAAATTCGGTCAAATTGATGTTTATTTCGGCGCAGAGCTAAAATGGCTTTGATAGTGTTATAGAACCTTCTCAATGGCAGTTTTTTCCATTTTAATTTTCAACCACAAATATTCAATTTTTCAAACCTTTTCGAAATATAGATTTCGTGCCTGAATCGAGTCATTGTAATTCCGCTAATTTTTTTTCATATTTCATTTGGCAATTCTTAAGTTTCCAGATTGGATCTTGAATTTAACTAGAAGCTGTCTCAAAAATAGTAGGTCACGCCCAAGGGCAAGGCGAAAACCGATTCAAAAGTGGAGCATACACGTTAGTATTCGAGCATTTTGAATCGGTTTTTAACACAGCCCTTGGGCGTTAGATGCATTTTTGAGATTGCTTCTAATAAAAAACCGGCATCAAAAAATATTAAAACCTGAAGCCGGTCTTGAAGTATCGCCTTTTTTGAGTGGTTTCTTTCGCTAATATAAACAATATTGGCCTTTATAATATTTATCAAATAACGTCAGTCTAAAATTCAGCCAAGGTGTGGATTGAGTAACCAAATATACGAATAACGGAAAATTATTCCCATTTACCTGCAGCTGAGGTTGTAGAATGGATTCGATTAAGAACAATCGATTCCGATTCACAGTGAAGCGTTCCACCATCGATTGTCGGTCCTGGATTCCATTTAAATTTTGCACCCAGATCCTTGTCTAAAGCGGCAAAGACATCCGCATCTGTTGTATACCCATCATTTGATATTTTCATGTTAGACCAAGCCATACTTTCCCTAACATTAAGTTCCTTCACAGATATAGCCAAAGCTTGTGAACTCGCAGTATCTGTTATTAAATCAACTTTTTTTATAGCCACCGAGCTCATTACACCCATTATGATCATAACAGAAGTTAACTCGATTAGAGTGAATCCCTTTTGATTTCTCAAAGACAGTCTTTCTTTCATTAGAATTTTTCGTGTCTCAATTTTTTCGGCCTTAAATCTCTTCTTCACCAAATCCTTTAAGATATTCAAAACAAAAACTAGTGCGTATATTGTCAGAAGAAGAAACGCGCCTTTTGCAACTAAAACATCCATGAGATTATATGATTTCCACATTAATTGGAATTACAGAGCTGATAAAATAAACAGACGGTCCTATTTGACATCCCACTGGTCAATCTTTCTCCTAATAATTTTATAAATAATGCCTGCAATCCCTAAATTGCTATTGTTACGAATAGTTCAAAGGCGAAAAATCCAAATTATTTCGCATCCTTTAAAATCCCTGCTTAAGAAGTTAGCAATCTTTATGCCAGCAGCCACGCAATTTTATTTGGTATCTGTCCTATCATAAACTATTGTAATTAATATAAATTATGTCATTCTTTATTTTGGAATAAATGGATGCCAGGTAGCTAAGTATTAATTTTTTTAATAGAGATATTAAAAAAATAAGAGGTAGGCGAAATTTGAACAGAAGTTAGTTGCGTTCATCACTTAAGTATTCGAAATTTAATAAAATCTTGAAGAAAATTATCTCAAAGTGCATCACCAAGTAATTATTTCTCTTGTTGCACGGTTCAGTACCCCACTTAATTGTATCTTTGTAATAGACCTATATTTTAAATTTCATCATCTAATAAAACAAATTTAGACCTAACTTAAATTGTGGACTACGTGCTAAGTGTGAAATTTGGGATGCATAAAAATTTGTTAGGTGTGCTGATGAAAAGTATAAATGATTGTGATGATGGTCATAGGTGATAACCGTAATTTTAGAGGTAATGCCCAAATTAAGTTAATTTTTTCTATTTTTAGTATAAATCTGTACGTGGCGGATAGAGATATTCGCCATTTTTTTATCGGTACTAAGCCAGCTAATTTGTGCAAAAAATGGCTTGACAAGCCAACCTGTATTCTTGTATACAAGTATAAAAATAGACCCACATTGCCATATAAAGGAGGTCAGTCATGCCAGCACAGGAAGCCATTGATTTAACGAATGATGCACGTGAATCGGCTCGTGGTTTAAAGGGGGAAACGCGAACCCAGCGGTTGAAAAATGCCTATTTGGATTCAAAGCCGACCATCTGTATGGAGCGCGCCCTGGCGTTTACCCGATCCTACAAAAAAACCGAAGGCCAGGCTACGCCTGTGCGTCTGGCCAAAGCCTTTCGGCTGGCCTGTGAAACCATCACGCTAAACATCTTTGAGGACGAATTGATCGTGGGAACCCATGGCTCGGGGCGCCGAATGGGTGCCCTGGTCCCTGAAATTTCCTGGCAGTGGCTGGGCAAGGAGCTGGACAGCATTCAAACCCGACCGCGCGATCCCTATTATATTGATCCGAAACAGGAGCGCCTGTTTGTCGAAGAAATTATTCCCTACTGGAAAGGCAAATCGATTGAAGAGAACGCTTTGGCGCAGTTTCCTGAAGATACCCTCAAAATCGGTGTCAATACTGATATTTTGGACACCGAAATGAAATGGCGCAGCCATGTGGGAGAGATTACGCCTGATTTTCAAGATATCATTTTCCCCAAAGGATTCCGGGCCATCTGTGATGAGGCCAAAGAAAAACTAGCAACCCTGGATTATACCAATGTCGATGATCTGGATAAAATCGATTATTACCAGGCGGCTATTGAGGCCTGTGAGGGGATCATAACGCTGGGCCAACGTTATGCCCTGCATGCAGAGGAATTGGCCCTAAAAGAAAAGGATCCTGTTCGCAAAAAGGAGCTGGAAGCCATCGCCGCCAACTGCCGCCGGGTACCGGAATTTTCGCCGCGCAATTTTTGGGAAGCCGCTCAAATGCTCTGGTTTGTGATGCTGGGTTGTTTTCTGTCTGAAAATTGTCCGGCTTTCAATATCGGGCGCTTTGACATGTATATGAATCCGTTTTATCAGGCAGACCTAAAATCCGGCGCGATCAATCAGAAATTTGCCCAGGAAATCATTAACTGCGTCTGGATCAAAATTGCCGAGCTCATCTGGCTGTTACCCAAAAACGGCAGCCGTTATTACGCCGGTTACAGTGGATTTACCAATCTGAGTGTCGGGGGCCGCAACATCGATGGCAGTGATGCCGTCAATGATATCAGCTTTATGGCCGTCGAAGCCACTGCGCAGGTGGCGCTGCCGCAACCCTCTTTGAGCGTCATCATTCATCCGGATACACCGGAAGAATTTTTACTGGCCTGCTGCGCCTTGTCCCGTAAAGGCATCGGCTTTCCGGCCTTTCACAACGATCGGGTGGGCACCCAGATGATGATGTATGCCGGGCTGCGGCCCGATGATGCCCGCGAGTGGACCTTGCTGGGCTGTGTCGTACCCCATCATCGCAAGGTCTACGAATGGACCGATGCCGGTGGTTACAATATGGCCGCTGCCCTGGAATGGACGCTTAATCAGGGGCGCAGCCGCCTCACCGATGAGCAGATGGGTTTGCCTACCAAAGATCCGCGTGAGTTTACGTCTTTTGAAGAACTGAAAGAAACCTTTTTTAATCAGGTCGATCACATTATGAAGCACTGTGCGGTCTCAACCGTCATTGAGCACCGTCTGCATCGTAAAATGGTCCACCGCCCCTACCTTTCGCTGCTGGTGGAAGGCTGTATGGAAAGCGGCAAAGACCTGGTAGACGGCGGTGCGCGTTATAATGTCGGTCCCGGTTGGATTGTCGTGGGTGCCGCCGACTGTGCCAACGGCCTGGCGGCCATCAAAAAGAATGTTTTTGAAGAAAAAAACATCACTATGGATCAGCTGATTAAGGCCCTGGATGACAACTTTGTCGGCCATGAGGAAATCCAAGAGCTGCTCAAGAACTCTCCCAAGTTCGGCAATGATGATGATTATGTCGATCGTCTGCAGGTGGAGATGACGGACTATAATGACAAAGGGCTGAGCCGTTACAAAGATACTTTAGGCAATCCCTTCCACAGCGCCATTATGGGGCTGACCTATAACATCCCCACCGGCTCGGTGGTGGGTGCGTTGCCCTGCGGAAGGAAAGCAACTCAGCCCCTGGCCGAGGGTTGCTCGCCGCATCCGGGAACGGATACCAGCGGCCCCACCGCCGCTATGCGCTCTGAAGCCAAAGTCAACCATGAGCTACATCCCGGTGGCACCCTGCTCAACCTCAAGCTGCTGCCCTCTGCCATCGAGGGCCAGCGCGGTCTGGCCGGCATGGCCAATCTGATTCGGTCCTATTTTGAACTCGGCGGCTATCACTGTCAGTTCAACGTCATCAGTCCTGAAACCCTGCGGGATGCCCAAAAAAATCCGGATAACTATCGGGACATGGTGATTCGTGTCGCTGGCTATTGTGCACTTTTTAATGATCTTTCCGAACAGGTACAGAATGAGATTATACGCCGGACAACGCATGAAACCCTTTAACCTGAATCTTGCATGAAAATTAATAAGAAACTTTAATCGTTTCTTATACCATTAGGTTAAACGACACAGCGACGTAAACCATAATATACGTAAAGTATAAGGTATGAATAACATTCTATCTCATTAATTTTCACCCTATGGGCGAGCCGGAGGCTTCCATCGGTCCGCCTCAGGCGGATTATTAAGGGTGAGGCATAGTTCACTATAGCCTCACCCTTAAGTGCCTTGCATATGAAAGCCTCCAACTCGTGCAAAATTCAGGTAATTGCTAATAATGAAGAATATCGTGATTGAAATTCAGCGCTGGTCGGTGTCGGACGGGCCCGGTACCCGGACAGTGGTCTTTCTGAAAGGCTGCCCCCTGCATTGTCCTTGGTGCGCCAATCCCGAATCGCAGAATCGCCTGCCGCAAATCGGGATCTTTCCCTTGCGGTGTGTCGCCTGCCATGCTTGCGAACGGGAGTGCCCGGAAGGCGTTGCGATTCCTGCCAAAGACGGTGCTTATTCTGATGGTATCTGTGTCCAGTGCGGCGAATGTATCAAGGTCTGCCATTCGAGCGCGCGCGATTGGCTGGGTAAGGAAATGTCAGCGACTGAGCTCATGCAGGTCATCAAAAGGGATATGGTTTTTTATCGGAGGTCCTCTGGAGGCGTTACCTTCAGTGGTGGCGAACCGCTAACCCAGCCGGATTTTTTAAAGGCGGTTATCGAAGAATGTCAAAAATTAGGCATTCACACAGCCATAGAAACCTGTGGGTTCTTTCGCTGGGGATCTGTTGAAGATACCGTCCGGCGGGCTGATTTTTTCTTATTCGACATCAAGCACATGGATGCCAAAAAACATAAAGAGATCACCGGCGTATCCAACAAATCCATTCTAGAAAATGCAAAAAAAATTGCGCAGCTCGATATTCCCATGGTGATCAGGATTCCGGTCATACCGTCGATTAATGACAGCCAAGAGAACATCATGGCCACCGCCAAATTTGCTCGTGATAAGCTGCCCGGTGTTTTAGGCATTGAATTGCTGCCGTATCACAGGCTGGGCCTCTCCAAATATGATGCACTGGGACTGGATTACCAGCTGCCTCATATCCAGCCTCCGGATGACGACACCATGGAGATGTTGCGGGACCTGATAACCGCCGAAGGGGTATCCTGCATCACCGCCGACAGCGGCTACGCCCCCCAGCCCCTCCCACCGAAGCTGACAGTGGTCGGTTAGGTCAAACTGGAAATACCTCATTTTTAAAAAATGATTCAAACGCCTCGAAGACTTCCTGCGGTGCTTCTTCCGGTAAATAATGGCCGCAGGGCAAACCTCGACCTTCCACAGTGTTGTCAGAAGCCTCACGCCAGCAGTCCAGCAGATCGAATTTGCGCAGTATGCGGTTGGCATCGCCCCAAAGGACCAGGAGAGGGCACTGAATTTTCCTGCCCGCTTGAAGGTCTTGGCGGTCGTGTTCCAGATCAATAGAGGCTGCCGCACGATAGTCTTCGCAGGTGGCGTGAATCGTTTGGGCGTCACAAAAGCAGCGCTCGTATTCCGCCAGGCATTCAGGATTGAATATGCTCGCGATGTCCGATTCTTTGTTCTGCGACCAGCCCAGCAACTCATATTGAAGATAGAATTTCGGATCGGCACCAATAAGTCTCTCCGGAAACGGCTCTGGTTGGGGCAATATAAACCATTCGTAATATCCCATTGCAAAAGACATGTCCGTTTGCTCATACAGGGTCAGGGTCGGTGCAATATCCAGCACAGCCGCTTTTGTCACTCGATCCGCATAGTCCAGGCACATTCGATGCGTTACCCTGGCACCGCGGTCATGACCGGCGACCGCAAATTGTTGGTGGCCAAGGGTTTCCATGAGACCGACCTGATCTTGAGCCATGGCCCGAAAGCTGTAAGTCGCATGCCGCGGATCGCTTTGCGGTTTGTCACTGTCTCCATAACCCCGCAAATCGCTCATAACCACCGTAAAATGCGCTGCCAGGCGTGGTGCGATCTTGGCCCACATCAGATGGGTTTGTGGATAACCGTGCAACAGCAAAAGCGGTGGACCAGCGCCGCCAACACGGAAGGCGATCTGAATCCCGGTTGCCACCTTGCGTTTTTCGGTTTTGAATCCGTCAAGCACTTAAAAAGATGCTCCATCTATTTGTACGCATATTCTGGGTTACGATTATTGGTGGATTGGCGGCGGCAGACTGTGCTTCTTCAGTTTACGCACGACCGTTGGCTGGCTGATATTGAGAAACTGGGCCATCTCGCGCGTTGATTTGCAGTGCCGCATGGCATTTTTAAGCATCTCCTTTTCGAGCGCCGCAAGCATGTCCACCAGATTGTTAATTTTTTTATCCGCGCCCCTCACTTCCCAGCGGTCTTCTATCACCTCTTTGCCGATACTGCTCAGTATGACCGTATCGATCACATCCCCTTCACTCATGACCACCGCTTTTTTAATAATATTTTTGAGTTCGCGGACATTTCCGGCAAAAGAATAGCCTTGTAATAAGGATAATGCCAGGGGGTTGAGTTTTTTCTTTTGCTTATACTTCCGGTTATAATGGTGCAAAAAGCTGTTGGCCAATTCGAAGATATCCTCCGGGCGCTCGCGCAGGGGCGGAATTTTAATGGTTAAAATGTTAAGCCGATAAAACAAGTCCTTGCGGAACTTTTTTTGCCGTACAAATTTTTCGATATCCTGGTTGGTGGCTGCAATAATGATGCAGTCAATGGGTTTGGCTTTGATGCCCCCTAAACGCTGGACCTTATGATCGTCCAGGTATTTCAGCAGCTTGGCCTGCACCGAGAAGGGCAGCTCGCCGATTTCATCCAAGAATAGCGTACCTTCATGGGCCAGCTCGAACAGCCCGGGTTTACCTTGTTCGTCGGCACCTGAGAAGGCGCCTTTTTCATAACCGAACAGCTCCGCTTCCAGGAGGTTTTCGGGTAAGGCCGCACAATTAATTTGAATAAACGGTTTCTTTTTTCGTTGGCTGTTGTTGTGAATGAATTTGGCCAAAAGCCCTTTGCCGGTGCCCGATTCTCCTAAAAGCAGGATATCAGTGACCTCCAGGTGCGCCAGTTTTATTGCGGTCTTTAAAATGTCGCGCATTTGGTCGCTTTCGGCGACAATTTTTTGTCTTTTCAATTCGAGCATGCTCAGTTCGGTCAGCTCTGTTTTATAGCGGTCTTTTTCTTTACGCGTCTCCTCTAACTGTACTTTGAGCGCTTCTAATTGGGTGATGTCCCTTTCATTGATTACCACCATTGACAATTTATCGTTTCGATCGAAAACGGGTATGCCCGTGCAAAGCACCGTTTTTTTCGTGTTTCTTACATGTTGCAGCTGGCTGACCACACGTTTGGTTTCAATGACTTCATCGGTGACATAATTGCTGTATAGCCTCTTTTTTTTAACCAGATCTGAAACCTTTGTTCCGACAATGTCCTCTCTTTTAATGCCCCCCAGCCGCTCTGAAGCCCGATTGATCAGAACCACCCGTCCGTTTTTGTCACAGATCCAAATCCCGTCTGAAGAAGATTCGAAAACAGTCTTAAATTGTCGATCCACTAAATCAAAGGACTCCAGTTTCCAGGCCGTTGATTCAAATTCATCCAGACGCAGGAAGTTACAAACACAACCGGTAACGGTTTTGCCCTCTCTTATGGAATTGATGTTGACAATGAGATTGACTCGTCTTCCCTGGATTTGGCTTTCCAACTGGGGTTTGCCGGTTGCCAGGCATTGGGCCACCAATTCACTGGTTTTCGGCAATAGTTTTGCGATGTTAACCCCGATCATCTTGGTTTTTATAAATTTAAGGATTTCTCTGGCCCGCTTGTTCACAAACAGGATGCGGCCGTCCTTATCCGTAGCAATGACACCATGGTTGCTGAATTGCAAAAATTGTTCGTAATTGGGGGCTTTTGGCATGTTGAACTCCTTTGACTCTGAAATCTTCAGATCAAAGACAGGTTCTGCGATCGGGAAAGGTGGGGGCAGAACCGATCAATCTGCTCTTCGGTGCCAGCATAATGTATTGATGTACGGGTCACTGCGTCAACATATGGAATTTTAGAATTTTTTGCAACCGATGAGCGTATCGGTTTATGTGACGGAATCGCTAATGTTTCGATTTTAAAACAAGCGATGATTTCAACTGCGATCATTCATGTCAAAATTCAAGCTATTGATATTTTTTTATACGTGATGGCATCCTTGACTGATTACTATTTTACATGAGATGAGAATATTTTACTTAATAAGGTAATTTGAAACGATTAAGATCATAAGCCCATATGAGACCCAGACCAGCGAATTCATTTGAGACAATCCCGAGCGGCGCCGCAAAGTGGATCGGTGTCGGCCTGATTTTATTATCCGCCACCGGGTTTACGATTAATATTGTAATCTCCAATATGGCCTATCGGGATGGCATCGATGTGCCAACAATTAATGCCGTGCGCCATTCGGTGACAATCACTCTTCTGATTCTGTTTCTTAAGATCCGTGGCAAAAAATTAGTATTGCCGCCGCGGGAACGCTATGCCGGCCTGGCCCTGGGTATATCGGTATTTATGATGGGCTTTGGATATCTGAGCGCAACCCAGTATATCCCGGTTAGTTTGGCCGTTCTGATTTTTTATACCTCTCCGTTCCTGGTTGCGTTAATCGCTCGATTTACTGAAAAAGAACCCATCACTGCTCTTCGAATGATAGCGATCACGATCGCATTCATCGGTCTTGCCTTTGCTCTGGAAATTCAGTCTTTGGCGGGCCACAACTGGCGCGGCTTTGCGTTTGCTTTTTTAGCAGCGCTAGGTGCGGCCTCATTTGTTGCCGTCAGCAGCCTGACGATACGCAACGTCGATCCACAGGCAGTCAATGTGCATTGCCTGACGATCGGCACAATCCTATTTGTGGCTTTCATGCTCATCAGCGGCGGAACGGGAGCATCGATTGCCGCGGTGGGTTGGCTCAAGCTGGGTGTCGCTAGCTTGGCGTTGACCGTTGGCTACATCACATTACTGATTGGTCTTGAAATTATTGGGCCGGTCAAAACATCAATGTTGCTAAACACAGAGCCAATTTTAACAATCTTCCTGGCTGCCATATTATTGGGCGAACGGCTTTCACTTACCCAATTGATAGGTGCCGCACTTGTCATTACGGGCATCATCTTAATTACCCGTGAGACTACAAAAGGAAGTAATTAATATCGAAATGTGCTTTTTTATTATAGCTGACCACCCCAAATTTCAGAAAATAAAATTCCAAGTTCCGAGCACCAAATTACAAACAAATCCCAAATCTCAATTTTGCAATGATCAAAACTTTTGCGATTTTGAATTTTGGTCATTGTGATTTATTTGTTTTTTGTAAATTGGTGCTTGGGATTTTCTCAATTCAAGAAAAAAATGGACTCAAATATTCCCCCTTACGCGGGTAACATCTTTGAGGAACATGAAACTAATTGGCGGGGACTGTTTTACCCTGCAGATTCGCCTTAACAACAATATCCGGGCGGCCGGTCAGATTCGCATGAATGGTTCGGCCCAAAAAGATTTGTTTTCCGTCCGCGGTCTTAGGAATCTTGTCTTCGATTTTGAGTGTGACTGCCTGAGCGCTGGTGCCGGCGGCGCGCGCCAGTTCCCGGACCCTCTGCAGCAACTTTTCGCGCGCAAAAGCATCGGCATCTTCGAATTTTTTAAAATGTCGCTTGCCGGCCAAGCCCTCGATCAAGAACCCCCCTTCTTCATCCGGAATGACACGCAGCTGGCGTTTGACCACTACATTGCTGGTGATTGCGCCGATGGCATTGGCGACATCTGCGTCTTGAGGTAACACCGCTTCAGTGCCCAGGGCTTTTGCGGCCAGGGGTAAAAAAAAGTGGATCGGAGCGCCAATACCGACCACCGGCCGATTCAGATCAATTCGAACCTTATACGGATGGCTTCCGCCCATGAGTAAATGTTTTACCAGGGTCTGGCAGACCGGGCAGGTGTGAAGGGCATCAGGATTGACCTCATCATCCAGCTGTCGTTTTAACAATTCCAGCGTAAGACGTGTAACGCCCATGTTCACAAGGTGGTCTGCCATTTGGGGGATGTCCATTTTGGTCAGCCGGGAGAACATCTGACAGAAACGTTCGGCTGCCTTTTTATCCCAGCGCTTAAACCTGTCGGTCACATGTAAAAGATCAGTGAGGGTTAAACCACAGCGTTGAACAATAAAGAGCTTTTCCAGACGGTCGAGATTTAAGCTCATTTCCACCAATGAGTCGGTTCGTTTGAGAAGCTCGTCAATCGAATACGGTCTTGATTGAACGAGCGTCAGGATTTTTTGCTCTAAAGGTGTCAGGTCCAGATGGTCTGCCGAGCCGGTCAGGGCCAGAATTTGCATGTCCTGGGTGGACAGGGTGTAGCGATCCAGGTGCAGGTTAAGAAAATCCAGTGCCTTTTCCGTTCCGGGGTACATGGCCCCCAGCCAGGCGATGGGCGCTACCCGACGGGGTCCGAGGTGAAACTCTCCTCTTTCGTATTGAATCAGGCTGTCACCGCCCAGACCGACCGTACGGATCTCCAGCGCTTTTACATGGGTCTTGTGGCCGCCGACGTTGGATCCGGTTTCACAGATACTGACGGCGTCATCCACCAGGGCTGCCGTATCTGTTGTGGTGCCACCCATATCCACCACCAATGCGTTTTTTAAGCCCGTTAAATGCCGGGCGCCGGCCACACTTGCCGCTGGACCTGACAGAATCGTCTCAACGGGTCGTTCTTTGGCCATGGCTGCGCTCATCAGGGTGCCATCCCCTTTCACAACCACAATGGGCGCTGCAATGTTTTGCTCTGCGAGCACCTTCTCCAAATCCAGCAGTAATTGGGTCAGTTTGGGGATGATGCGGGCGTTCAGCATCGCTGTATGTGCGCGCGTCTGAAAGTTCAGAATCTGTGATAGTTCATGGCCACAGGTGACAAACAGCCCGGTCTCCTGTCGGATGATTTGTTTGACCTTCAGTTCATGGGCCGGATTGATGGCGCCCGCGTAGCCGGAGACCGCAAAGGCTTTGACCCTGTCTTTTGCCACCATGCGGCGCACAACCTGTTGGACCTCTTTTTCATCCACCGGACAGATTTCCTTTCCCGTGATTTCCAGCTGTCCCGAAATTACGGCCTTGGGCTTATACGGGATATCGTCGGGATCGAAACGGCCATAGGCCGGCATGATAATCATACCGACTCTTTGACCTTCGTCTTCAACAATCGCATTGGTTGCCAGGGTGGTGGATAAGGACACCATTTCCACATTCTGCAGCTTTTCTTGATCCAGGGTTGCCAGGGCATTGTTAATACCCACGGTGAAATCCCATTTGGTGGTCAGTGCCTTGCTTTTGCTAACGGTCCGATCCCGGTGAAAGTCGTAGATAACCGTATCGGTATAAGTGCCGCCAGCATCGATTCCCAACCCGATTTCCAGATACGGTGGTTCGTCGGCATGATGGTGACCTTTATCCATTACCGTAACTTCGGTTTGCGCCGGCCGACTTTCATCCGGTAGCCATATCGGGTTGGCGGCAAGGGTGGATTGCATGGCATCGAAGTCGATGACGTGGTTGGGGGGCACCAACAAGATTTCTTCGGTGGTCTCATCGGCGGTCAAAAGCGCTTTGATCAGCATCTGGTCACCGACGAGTTTTTCGTATCTCCAGCCGTATTCTTTTGCCATTTCCCGGGCGTACTTTTCATACTTGGGTGAAAGCTTTGCCCCGGTTTCGATGAAAGCGGCTCTTTGATAATTTTTTTGCCAGGTGCTCAGAAATCTGATGGTTTCCTCAGCATCGTGCGCACCATATTTTTCAGCCAATTCTTTATAATTCAGTTTTTCGCTGCCATAATAGGCCGACTGTTTTTGTTGGGAAATGGGCTCGGTTTTTTCTTCATGCCAGCCGGCTGATATATAATAGGTGCCCGGGTATTTTTTGAATTCTTGTCGATAGGCCGCATCCCCTCCTAAGAAAAGTGCAATGCAGTCATGGACCTTCGGCAGCACCAGGGGGATATCCCGGCTCTGGATGCCGACGGTTCCGCGGCCGCAGATACCGTATCCGATGATGATACGGTCACACCGGTCACTGGCTGAAATTTCGTCGATTGCGGCCTGCAGTTTTTCACGCAACCGGTTGGGACGATTGTGAAGGCCGCCTTGCAGAAACTTGGTGCCGATGTTCGTGCCCAATTGCTCAGCTGCGTATTTGATATCAAGTGCCAGGACAGCGCACGCGATGACGAATGGGGTTTTATCTTTCAAGGATTGCGCCTTTGCTGTAAGCTGGATTACTTATTCATTTTCATGCAATAATCAGGTGTATACTAATGAACTTTTGCACGTATTTCAACCGCAAATCCCGTGGCATTGCTGGTTGGCGCCATTGAGCTGAATGTCTGATTCAGCGAGATAAAAACGCAAGATCAAAACATCTTGCATTTCGATAAGACAGGTGGTGTATTGATCTTGTTTTATACAATATTTTTCAATTAACGAAATGGTGACATTCAGCAAAGGAGGCTTTGCTCATGAGTTTAGAATATAAGCGTTTTGCCAAAACAGAGTATGATAACCGGTGGGAAAGGGCCCGAAATATAATGGCGGCGGAAGGTCTGGATGCTCTGTTCATCACTGAAGCCAGCAACTTTACCTATTTTAGCGGCGGTCACGGAGATTTTTCTTTTTCCAGACCGACGATTATGGTGCTGCCGCAAAAAGGTGATCCGGTATTGATCGTGCACGATTTTTTCGAACACTCTCAGCGGCGCGAGTCCTGGGTGGATGATATACGGACGTATGCATCTTTTGGCGCCATACCGTTTGACATACTAAAGGATGTCTTTGAGGGGCTGGGCTTGAATGCCGGACGAATTGGTGCCGAACTGGGGAACGAACAGCGCCTGGGGTTGCCTTACAATGATTTTGTCAGAATTACCCAAGAGCTCCCCGGAGCCGATTTTCTCGATGCATCCGATCTTTTATGGGGCGTGCGGATGGTCAAATCAGAGGCGGAAGTGGAATGCATGCGTAAAGCCTGTTCGATCAGCAGCCAGGCCTTTGAGAAATGTTTTCGTAGCGTCAAACCGGGAATGACGGAAAAAGATGCCGCTACGCTTGTATATGACACCGCCGTCGAATTGGGTGGCACGGCCGTATGGACCCTGAGCAATTCCGGGCCGCATAATTATGAAAGTGGATTTTTACCCAATCCCAGCGAGCATATTCTGGAAGCCGGTAACTTGCTCTGGATTGACACCGGTTGCAAAGTTAATGGATATTCTTCCGATTTCTCGCGGATTGCCGCCATTGGTGAGCCTTCATCCGAGCAAAAGAAGATGTATGACAGTGTAAATGGCATCAGCAATACCGTGGTGGCGGCCATCCGCCCCGGTATCAGGGCCTCCGATCTTTCCCGATTATGCAATCAGGAATTTGAAAAAGCCGGATTGAAGGATTTCTGGGGTGAGGGCGACTGCTCTTCGGCCCAGTCAAACCAGGCCGGGCGGGTTGGCCATGGAATCGGAATGGCCACCACCGAGCCTCCCCATATTGCGCTCTTTGATGATACCGAGCTGCAGGCCGGTATGGTTGTGACGATTGAGCCCACCGTTGCCACACACTACGGGCATTTTAATATTGAATCCAATGTTCTGGTGACGGAAGCCGGCCCTGAAGTGCTGTCCACTGCAACAACTGAGCTCATCATCATATAAAAACAGCACATCTATATCAACGCAGGTTTTTGTCATCTCATTCTTTTGTGAACATATAAAATTTATAAAACTTGAAGCCATTTTCAAATCAGTAGATCACCTTTTCAGGTTAGCCCGTTGAGCCGGTTAAAAAAGGAAAATGTCTAATTTTAATTATACGGGCTAACGGGCTAACGGGCTCAACCTGATTAAACCTGGCGGATACCAAGCTCGGCCTCATGTTCCGCCGTAATTGCCTGCATGGCTGCGGAAGCCCCCTCGGGAAGTGGTTTGGGATTGTGGTTTTCAATGACATAGCGGGCTTTTTCGTATGCGCATTCGGTCAGGTCTCTGGCGCCCTTCTCGAGCCAGACATCGCGTGAGCGCCGGTCATATAATTTATTTTGAGAAAAATCGCGCATGTGATCATAGGTATGCTCTTGGGTCATGAATTCTCCGGCCGGCCCGACCCGGTGAATGACATCCAGGGCGACCGAATCTTCCGAGACATCAATGCCGCCAAGGATATTCATCACCATTCTTTCCAATTCAGCGTCCATAATCAATTTAGCACAATCAATCGTCAATAAATGATCAAGTGCGCCCATACCGAATATAATGTTTGCGCCGGCCAAACTGGTTAGCATTATACTAAGAGCAGATTCATAGGCGGCCTGGGCATCCGGGATTTTGCTGTCGGACATGGCTGCACCTGCCAAGCAGGGAAGACCGTAATATTTGGCCAATCGGGTTGTCCCCGCAGCCACCCGTGCTAATTCAGGCGCACCCACCGCAGCATTCCCCGTTTTCATGTCCATAATTGTGCTCAGATTTCCATAGATGCATGACGCTCCCCTGGCCGTCAGCTGAGCCAGAATGATACTGCCCAATATCTCAGCATTCGTTGTTACCAGAGTGCCTGCAACGGTTGCCGGAGAAATTGCACCGGCCAGAGCCATTGGAACGACCAAAAGCCCGACTCCCTGTCGGGCAGCCTCTACAATCATTTCACAAGCATTTTTCGTCAGCACAAGCGGACTCGTGGGGCAGACGGTAGCACTAAAAATGGGCCGCTCTTTAAATGTTTTCATGTCACCGGCACAGGCCGCTCCGAGTTGCATCATTCTACGTAGATTTTTAACATTATCCGGACCGATCAAGGTGTGTTTCGAAGTATTCGTCAGAATCGCTTCCAGAGCATGGAGCGGATATATATCTGCGGGCACATCATTGGGAATACAGGGCCTCAGCAGCACACCGATTTCATCCAGGGAATCACAAATCCGGGCAATGTTACCACAGTCCTTTTTCATGGCCGGCCGGTGCTCCAGCGTATATGGATCGATAACGTTGACACAGCCCCCGGCACAACTTAAACTGACCAGTGACGGTTCGAGGATAAAGTCGTCCTCGCGATCCCTTCCATAGCACCCGAACGTGCGGGGCGCCTGTCGGATACAGTCTTCGACAATAACCGGCGGAATTTTTACGACCGCATGGTCCTCAAATTTTTCCACGGCAGCTCCGGAACCATGAAATATATCTATGGCCTCGTCGCTATAAACCTTGAGGCCGGTATGCTGAAATACCTGCAGTGTTGCCTGATGAATGAAATCCACTTCGCTGTCAGTCAGCGACTTTAATCTAAAACCTGAGATGTTATGAAAACCGGCTTTAAATTGTCTTGGCATGGTAGGATTCCTTTCCTTATATGATTGCCTACGGATTATTCAGCAAAAGGCTCATCAGGTTTTTGCCTTTTTCAAATGCCGCCTTTGCCGTTTGGTCGCTGTCCATCGGCAGTCTTCCCAGTTGAGCTTCGCTCACACACAGCGTATCAATGATATCCAAATTGACTTCTTTTGACCAGATATCGAATATCGGCAGAACGCAGTCTGGTTTAGTTCCACTACCGCCCACTGAGATGACGACCCCTTTTTTGGCCTTTTTAACCGCCGTGACATATGTGCGCTTACCCGGGCCCAGCGGCACCGCCTTGGCGAGGCAATAGGATCGATCGATCATCAATTTCATCTGGCTCGAAACCGAATTGTAGTAAACAGGTGTACCCAAGACGAGTCCGTCTGAGGCTTCGAAGATCTCATAGACAGCATCCATATCATCTCTTACAATACAGCCCTTACCATCCTGGACTTTGTGGGCCTGGCAAGGTTTGATATCTAGCCGGTTGAGATAGATCGTATCAACCGAGGCGCCTTCGCTGCGGCATCCCTCCAATGTCTGTCGAACAAGAG
>JAAUXT010057543.1_pt1 | contig 20907 bp, 21 predicted proteins | sample 7278171 | NCBI WGS metagenome assembly JAAUXT01 (sample SAMN14350112, study PRJNA611818) | marine sediment metagenome | isolation source: surface marine sediment (1.8m) | place: French Polynesia: Moorea | collected 2018-08 | reverse complement strand
GGCCAGGACCTGGGAAGGAGGGGGCCAGGACCAGGGAAGGAGGGGGCCAGGACCAGGGAAGGAGGGGGCCAGGACCAGGGAAGGAGGGGCCAGGACCAGGGAAGGAGGGGGCCGGAATCTAGGGAGGAGGAGCAGGGCCTGGGGAGGAGGGGCCAGGATTGAGGAGGGGGCAGGACCTGGGGAAGAGGGGCCAGGATTGGGGAGGGGCAGGGCCTGGGGAAGAGGGACTGGGTCCCGGGGAGGAGGGGCCACTGCAGGGCAGGCAGCGGTGAAGCTGAGGCTCAGGACGGATCAGGAGACGTGGCTGCTTCGTTGGCGGCAGGAATTGTCCAGATAGTGGTCTTTTTGCACTACTTTCAATTGGAAAACACTGAAAATGCAAACCTGGCATGGCAAAGAGCTACAGCGCCGTTTCCGCACTGAATCTGTCTTTCAGAAGTTCCCTCTTTTCACCTGTTGAACCTGTCATGAAGTTCGAAAAGCGCATGTCCTCCTCACCTGTGACCTCGGCACCAGACTCGTTTGGGTCAGTTTGACAGGTTCTCTGATTGGCTGTCACCGCAGAAGCAACACAACGACGAGCCACAGAGAGAGAGTTCCATCTGCCGTTTCCGAGCAAAGCCAGGTTGGAGAGGTTTGGAAGTGAGAGTTTGCGTGTCTGCAGAGCCGCTCCACGGGGAGTGGAATTAACGGCTCTTCCGCTGCCATTGTAGGTTTTTGCAGATTCAATTGTGAAGCTTGAAAACCTTCACCGCACCAATTTGTCCGCGTTACGCGTGTATTTCGTCGGCGCAGTGATCGTCAGCCGAGGTGCGCGGCTCGGCTCAGCGGGAGCGCTGACTTCCTCGGAAACCGCCGACATCCCCAACACCTCATCCGCGCCTGTTTAATCCGATTGAGTCGCTCTTGTCTTGATTAAAGCTTTGCTTCGCAGTTTGAGGAAGTGTTTGTCTGGGCGGGTTCCTCGAGCTCCGACAGCTCCGGCGGTGCTCGTCGCGGCCAGGAACCCGTGTTGAGATTCTCACACCTTTCCCCGAGCTGCGCCACATGTGCACAAACACCATGCTCCGGCGCCGCTCCAGACAGGAAGCGCAAACATATCTAATTGCTCATCACGCAGTCATGTTGCGCGATTTGTTCAATTCCTTTGAACTTGCACGCCAAGCGAGATATTGCTCTCAGCGGTGCATTTCGGTAAACGAGCCGCACGCCTCCGCAGACGGCACCGTGAGGAGACGGCGCGATGCGCGGGGTTCGGGCCGAGTCGCACTCACCCGACCCGCCGCCGACCCGACCGAGAAACAACGATGTGTCCGGATCGCAGGGAGGGAGCGACGCGCGAGGAGACGGGACGCTGCAGCTCTTCCCGATTCGCCGTCAACAGGTTCTGTTCTCCGCCGGACGAGCGAGTCGCTTCCTGTCCGCCAGGCCTGTTGGTCAGTCTCTTGAGAACCCGCTCCTTCGCTGGTGCCTGGTTGTTCATTGTGCCATCGGGAAGCAAATCTGTCCCCGATGTTCGTCCACGACAACCAAAAACCCACAAAGGTATTTCAAAACTTGCACTGCATCTTTCCTGGAATCTTTGCACGTTGATAAACCTTGGGTTTCGCTTTCATACGCGTGAAACCCGTGTTCTTTGACAGGGCGCAGGGCTCAAACAACGTTCCCTGGTGGAACAGACTCCCACGTTTGTGGAAGGTGCATGAAGAAACCAAACACGACAACGAACCAAGTGGCCCAGCTCACTGCGAACCAGCTGCTTCCTTTGGCACAACCTGACCGAGCTCTTTCTGCACCCAGGGTTGGGTCACCGCAGCTTGAGCTGCGTGACAAATGGAGGTGATTTGGATGATGGCAGCAGAGCGAGAAGTGGGATGGGATTGGCCCAGATAATTCCATCCGCTGCGTGCCTCACGACGCGCATCTCGGAACCTGCTTTATGATTCCAATGACATCCAACGAGAAAAAACCTGTGAGGATCAAACTCACACAACAGATTCCAAAGTGAAAGGGGAATTTAAACTTCCACGTCACTGCAAAAGACTACGCCTGTAAATCTGATATTTTTTGCTGTCTGCATACATCAGGATCATCGAATCAGGCTGTGCGCGGAGATCCATGGAGCTCTGATGAATACCCGCGGTGAGCTTATCTCTCAACACGGACCGACACACTTGTCTTAAGTGTGAAATTAATTTCGTGTTTTTGCAAGGCTTTCACCAATGCTTGTTGTATAATTTGAGGCCCTTCATTCCGTGGAGGACTTTAATACGTCGCGCGGAGCCCCTTGAAGAGCTCGGCGCGCAGACAGCTGCAGCCCGCGACAGGGACGCCGCGTCATTAACTCATGTGCAGCCAATTGGTGCTTCTGTTCAATTACTGCGCGACAAGCCCCGCGGGACCCGCGCGACCCTCACTCCCGGCCCATTGTGTTCCCGACCAAGATCGAGTGCGAGCCGCCTGAACCGCGACGGATTTCACTCCGGTGTTCTCACGCATTTGCCCCGGAACATTCGCATACCATTGCGACGGGACCACTCTGTTCAGGGTCCGGGGCCGCGGACGGCAAAGGGTAAAGACGACGCGTCCAGCAGCGCCTGCCTCGCCGACATCAACCGTCGCTCCCGTCTGCTCGCGGAAGGCCGAGACCTCGTCATCGCTCTCCCGGGACACCGTGATCGTTTCTGCCGCGTCTCTGTGTCGGGAGGGTCTCGGCCATTTGCTCGCTCCACACGTTTCTGCCAGACCAATTCGTTTGTTTCCGAGGAAACTTCGTGAATCTCAGTCCACTTTGTTTCCAAGCCCACAGATGAGGAGAAAGCACAGACCTATTGCTTCACCACACGTAATACATGCAGTGTCGAAGATCCTGGAATCGTTATTTGCAAAACACGCCGCTTTGTCTGTGACGTTCGCAGAACAAACGTTGAAAAACAATCACAGATTCGGGATGACAGCCACTTGAAGGAAAAAAGTAATTGGGTTTTTGCTCTCATTCTGCTTTGTGTCGTTCTTCATCCGACATTTGTTTGGACAAAACAATGGCCACGTCGAGACGAACCTGGTATATTCCTTGGAGTCGGACGAGAAACTCCACTTTGACGAAATGCCCCTGGTTGCTCTGCAAAACCTAATTTAACAGAAGAGCCTTTCCACTTTGTGCCACAAAAGTTCGTTGCCCTGAATCTCTTCGTCTGATTTGAAAAGGTCCTCCTTTTCTGTCATTGTTGGTGGTGTTTCTTCGAGAACGGAGCCAGCGAATGTCGCGCCAAACTGTGTAGAACCTCCGGAGAATTTCCGTAAGGGGGGCCTCAAGCAAAATGAAGCCCTACGCATCGTTTTTGACGGTGCTCTTCTTCCATTTCCACCGTGCGACATGTTGGCCTTCAACTTCACTCATTACTGCTCTCCAGCGGAGAATTCGAAGAAAACCTGTGAACAGGACTCCGACAGAGTTCTTGAGCGGAGAGTCGCTGGACAAAACGTCCCCCCGGATTAACTCTGATTCCAGGCGCTGGGCAGGTGCTTTCACCAGGAAATTAAAGGAAAAGCCCGGGATTAATGAATGATTAATGCTCTTTCTTTTCTGTCAACCCATTTTCCCGGACGACGAAACGTGGTTCGCAATCAGGTTTTTTGTGCATGCGACAATTTCTTGCGTCACGGAGCGCGATGGATGGGTGTAACCGATCCTTCAAGTTGTTTGAAAGCCCCTTATTATCGAGGAGAATAACAGTTTTGCGTCATCCATTTGATCCGAACAAAAGACTCTGACGAGATTATGTCTTGATATTCAACACCTGCTGTTCACGTTCACAGTTTCATCGACAGATCCGCGGGGAGTTGCGCAAACTGGGGTTTCAAACATCCTGCAGATTTCTTGTGCCTTTGTTGCAAGCCAAAAAATACGAGAGAATATGATGGAGGAAGAGTGGAGATGAAGACCGCCTTCCCGAGATTGTTGAGGAAAGATTGCTGAGGATGGATGGTACCCTACGGATCGCTCCGCAATGATGTGGTAATTTGATCCTTGACGCTACAAGCATCACCTGACAATCCCAGCGGCGCGGCGCGCTGCAGCAGCGCACGCACGAGTCGAACATCTGAAGAACTCGTCGCTGCCAAGAAAATCAAAGAAAGGAGAGCGCGTGTGTTCGCCTCTGCTGACACACCGCGCTTGGTGCTGTGATTCCCGCTTCTTGCTGGTTCAGACTCGAATCTAGGGGTTTTGTGGACGAAAACCAGCACGTCTTCACACCAGGAATTCGCCCAGTTCCATGACAGAAAACTGAGACTCTGCGTGCTTTCTGTGTGGATTTGTCCACCTCCCCTCTGGGATCTGAGTCTGATCCTGACGAGCCGCGCGCTGCGCTCAAACGGAGCCGCACCGCAGGAACGCCCAGCGGAAATTGGCGCACATCCGACCAGCCCAATCGACATGTCAGACTCAATGGAATCGTGTCGACGAACACTGTGCGTCGAGCGGGGTCTGTGGAGGTCAGGCTCGGCGCTCCTGTGCTCAGCATTACAACTGTCACCCACAGTTGTGGGGCACAAATGATCACTCTCCATGGTTCCCGGACGCCTGTTAGATCCAGATTGTGCCCACCCATCAGAAGCACCCTCAACGTGCTTTGTCTGAAAGTCGGTCGGTTCACATTTGTGAGGTTTTGATTCTGAATTTCCGGAAACTTTCGTGAAAATTTTGTGACCCTAGATCTTCTTTTCGCTTGCTTGCTCTCTGTTTTTCGGCTTTGTGTGTCAAACAAAAGCGACATGAACACCACTTCAGCTGATGCACTTGTCATGCAAACGCAAAATGCAATGTGCTCAGCGCTTTCTTTTGTTGAGACACGCTGGTCTGCAGGATTCTGAGCAAAGCTGCACCCTTCCTCCTCTGCATGTGCGGCGGCAGTGCACTCACTCCACAGCTGTTTCTCTCGCGAGTGCAACTTGGCGAAACAGCCCGAGGACATCGCAGAAGCGCCGCAGCCTCCGTCAGGTCCCGAACACACTCCGCTTCCCGCATCATTCATCTTGTCAAGGTGACTTCTTGACTTTGTGGCTGTCATTCGTCTGTTTTCTCACAAAAACGAAAACAAAGCAACGCTCTTTTTGGTGCCTGCTGCTGCAAAATGTTTTCACTTTTCATAAACAAATTTCAAAGATTGCCTCAAAGCCCCGAAGGTTCAGCGTCCCCTCCCACCACGATGCATGGTCAGTGTGAGAACAGATCCAGCGGTTCCGCCTCATCCACAGCACCTGATCGGGAGATTTTCTGCGTGAATTCCTCATCGACCGCACGCATGCCACACAAATTACTCGTACTGTGTCACTGACTCTACCCAAGTCGTGCAGCAGAACCACACGAAGACCCGCAGACATCCACGAAGCAGCGAAACCATCTAGAAACACCTCGACGAGCATCAACCTGCAGGAAATAGACGTTTAGTGAGGAGCAATAAAGAATAATCATCACGGGCAAAAAGTTGTCGCGAGTCGGAGGAAACTCAATCACGTGAACTCGCATAATTCTATTTGTCTGATGGGATTTTCCCGGTGGAGGATCGATCCCTGGAGGGCGGCGGCGACGGTTTGTTTCCGAGACGCACGTCTGCGATGCGTGAGGGGAAGATTGGGCTCGAAGCCGAAAAACTTGCAATTTTGCTACTGGTACAATGGTTGGCGTGCAAGAGTCGCCAGTGAGAAATTTTCGACTGCAGGGTCGCTGTCAAACCCTGCAATGGCGAGTGTTACGTGTCAATCTGTATGCTTCACTCGTAATTGAACCTTCCCACTTCCCTACTTGAAGCTGTGGTACAGCTTCACCTGTGAGAGTACCCATGAGTAGCTCGGGTGAAAGAAGCTGTCCCAATACAGCTAAAGAGTCTTGTTTGTACTTTGAGATAGTTGAGGCTCAAGGAATAAATACTTAAGACCTATTCTCCCCCTACTTGATTTGATTGTATGTGTTAGGTGGTAGCATGTTCAGTATCATGAAGAGGATTCGAGCAGGATGTGGTAGTCACCAGGTACCACCGGGCATTCCCGTGGGTACAGGGCGGACACCCACACAACACGAGTGAAAGCAATACTGTCACAGGCAACTTTGCCCCAACACTGACGAGTTGTTCTTTCTTCATTGTTTGAGGTCTGGTCCCGCACCTGGTCTGCCCCTCGTGCGGATGTGAGAGAAGTGCAGCAGCCAGGTGAGTTTCTCGACGTGCCGCTGCATGTCGGTGTCGCCTTCTCACCCGTCACTAATCCGCACAACACGGGAGAGTCAAGACAGCGAGGAAATCCCGTCTTGACAGCACAAGGTCTCCTTCCTCACCGAGACACGGGCAAAATGAATGAACTGTTCTCGTGTCTGCGCGTTCAACGCATTCAGCGAGAGGAAGCGAAGCAACCGCTTCAGTGGAACAAAGTAGCGCTGTCGATCTGTTTCGTGGCTTTGTCCGATGTCCAGTGACAAGACGCACCTCCGGAGAGGCCAAGCGCATGACTGCTGCGAAACAAACTGCAGGGAACCTCCACAGGGACGTTTTATGGACCTGGTTTGGGAGTTGGTTCATCAGAGAAATTGTGTTGTACGACATAGTCGCGAAGAACAAGCACCTTGGAAATAGTCTCCGTGGTGCAGTTCTGGAATGACAATGTTTCTTGAACCAAAGGTTTCTTCAGGAGAAACAAGGTCACGTTGTCACCATTCCCTCCAGACCGCCAGCAGTGGTCCCTCACACACACACACACACACACACACACACACACACACACACACACACACACACACACACACACAACGAGATGTGGTCAAACACGCATGGTTCCGTTTCCGTGGAGGCTGAACAGCTAACCTCCAGGAGAAAGAACAGTTGCTGCCTGCTAACAAGTCACTGACGTGACATTCCCTTCGATTCCGCAAGAGTCTTTCAGCTTGGGAACCTGCGTCAGGGTTTGGCCTGGTCTGTTGTGCACTTGCTCTGGTGGGTCTGCACCGAGGGAGTTAATTTGACGGGGATCATCGTGGACCCTGGAGACTGAACCAGCCGCAACACGCAACATGCGCATGACACCCGACACCTCCTCGTCTCTTCACCACGCATGCACAGAGTGACGTACGGAGCTGCTCTCAATTGCCCAGATCCAACACAATGTCAGCCACCACCTGTGAGCTCTATCTTCGGTGTTGACATTTTCGCCACCACCACTTTCGTGGGGGTTCAACCCGTCTTCACCTGCGCGACACGTCGTCTCGATTTATCCTGTGTGTGTGTGTGTGTGTGTGTGTGTGTGTGTGTGTGTGCGTGTGTGTGCGTGTGTGCGTGTGTGTGTATGTGTGTGTGCGTGTTTGTTTTTGTTTGTTTAGCAGTCAAAATTCACTGTGGTCTCTTGCAGTGAGTTCGTGAAGAAATTGTGATTCTCAGAGGTCCAAATCACCGTATTTTCCACAATGGCCTCAAAACGGTAAAGAAATGACTCGTGTCAATGCTCGTGAAACATGTACGAGGTTTGCCCACAATATTCTGCATATGAAGCTGGCGTTTTGGTTTCCGGACAGATGGGTTTCTGTGCTTTGGTTTCCTTAACCAAACCTTTATTCTGCTTGTGTGAACAAAGAAATCGCATGCAAATTCCAACTTTGGAAAATTCTAAGCCAACATTGGCAAACAGAGAAACAAGTTTGGCTGCGAATTGAGTACTCAAGGCTCTGTTAGTCCGACATGGAAATCCTTTTGTGAGTCAACAGTCAAGAACCATGGGCATCTTGTGTGCCACTAACAATGCTCAAAATAGTCTCCTTGGGTGGTGACGCACCGGCGAAGTCTGTCTGGATAGTTCTCCATGGATTCTTCAAATTCAGTCTGGGGAATGGAGGCAATCACTTGGTCAACTCTTGCTTGCAGTGCAGCGATGGTGCGAAAGCACATGCCCCTGACCTCCTTCTTGATGCGAGCAAAGAGGTGACAAATCTGGTGAATATCCAGGGTGTGGCATGATGGGGATGGCGTGGTACTCAAGGTAGCGCACTGTGTCGATGGCTCGATGGGCTGGGGCGCTGTCATGGAGCAATCCCCATCTCATTCTCCAGGCTTCTGGGCATTTCCTGCGCACAGCCTCCCTGAACCTATCCAAAATTTGGTGATAGAGAACTTGTCCAATGCCACGCCCATCAGGGACAAACTCACGATAGACCACTCCAACCTTGTCAAAGAACACCACCAGCATGGTCTTCAGGGTACTCCTTTCCACTCGCACCACTTGGGGCCTTCCTTCATCTGCAGCGAGCCATTGGGCGTTGGCCTGTTTGCTGGCTGGCTCCCAAACCCAGAACCATGACTCATCTTCCGTGAACAGATGATCCATCTCAATTTCCTCATGTCTGTTCTCCAAAATGTCAAGAGCTTTGCACGCCAAATTCACCCTCCGATCCTTCTGAGGCTGGGTCAAGAGATGGGGAACAGATGTGGCTTTCTTCTTGGTGAGTTTCAGTTCCTTCTTGATCACTTTGTGGGCCAAACCCTTTGAAATTCCGCAGGCTGCACTGACTTGTCTGATGGTGTGGCGTTTGTCTTGCTGGATGAAGTTTGCCACTGCTTGTGTCACCTGTTGACTGTGCTTGGGCCTTCTGGATCTTGGAGCATCCTTGATGTTGTCCGAGTTCTGGAACTTGAGTACCCAATGCTGGACAGTTTATCTGCTCACTGTGTCACGTCCGTGCACTTGCAGCAATCGATCGTGAATGTTTTTGGCAGACAAACCCTCTTTGACCATGAATTTGATCAAAATTTGTTGCTCCTCCTTGTTTGGTGGCATGCTTCTGTCGCACGGTTTGTCAATTCGCTGCGATTCTCTGAGCAACCATCGCAAAGATCACTATACCAGTGCACAGAGATTGCTCAGATCGTCGGTAGTCAACACACACAAGGACAACATGATCAGGTTGGCGATCAAGCAATTCTAAGAAAAAATGTGCACAGGAACCAAAACGCCAGCTTCATATGCAGAATATTGTGGGCAAACCTCGTAACGAATGCAACAATAAATTCACATCACAGAAGGAAGACATATTAAATCGTCATGTGGAGTGTTGTTTCCCTGCCTTTCCCGCTGTTAGCGATGGATCACTTTTGCTTTGCACATGACCAGAATTCTTCAAGCAAATCCGTTCCACAAATGAATGCAGCGATTTTTCTTCCAGGACACGAAATGCCTCGAATTGTTGTGTTTTGCTGATTGCAACGTTTTGCCGATTGTAACCATTGCTGGCTGTGCAGGAATAAGGGGTGATGTTCGTTCTTGGCTTCTGTTTCCAAGCAAACTGTCTGCAACGGACTTCAACGGAAGCCGAAGTTCTGCCTGAAATCCATTCAGTGTCTTCAATGTTGCTGAGTACCCGCGCCAAAGCAAACAGAAAAGCAACATGTAAATCTGTAAAAACAATTTTTGCTCTGGCTCGACAAATCCATCATTGTCAGATGCGATCGGTGTCGTCATTGGTTTCTTCCGTTTTACCCCAAGAAATGTGGGTTCCGGTACTCGGTGCCATAAACCTGTCGTGGCGACTCTGTATCTGTCCACAGCACAAAGTGACCTGTTTCCTGGGCAGAACTGAGCGACCCGTGGAAAACTTCAGAAGTGGTCAGCTCAGAATACCCTTTTTGGTCCAAGGTATCTTCAAGATGATTGATTTTCGAAAGGTGGGCTTGAACGTGATGAATCACCAAGTAAATTTCAGTTGTTTTGCAGAATTTCAAGATGGAGATTCAAAAAGAATCGAGAGACAAAGCCTCTGCAGAAGACATGTTTTGCATGATTGTCGATGGAAAGGTGCACACGCCCATTTGAAACTGCTGAAAGTTTTCAGTTAGAACTCGAAGTGCACCCAATCAAACACCAGGCGCTCTTTGATTCACAGAAGTGACAGGGAAATTGAAATGCTTCCACATTACCATTTCGGCGCACGTTTCCACGGCAGTGACGGAAGCCAAGACGGAAACAAAGACCTGAATATTTCTGTCAAGGAAAAAGTTGAAGCTCAAAAACAGTTTTTTGTCAAAGGCTCAAGCTTCTGGCATTTCTCAGGAGGCTCGAGCCGGGGTTTTCTGCAGGTGGAGAAAGGAGTCGCATCGAGTCAAGTACTTCAAGCAGATATTTTTCGCAGTGTTGAATGGAACAGAATCGATACCGGGAAGAAGGAACGAAAGGCACGAATTTTTACCAAATGCAAAACGGTCAAGTTCCATCCAAAATGAAAAACTTGGGGCCCCGGGGCTTGCAGTGACTTGATTTCAGGTGGCTCATTCGGCTGGCTTGTTTGGGTTACGAAAAATATTTTAAAATTGACTCTCCACACCAAATGTGTACGCAAACGAGTTTGCAGGCACCTTTTTCGAAATAAGACAACATGCAGCTCCAGTTCACTTGATCGAACTGAACAGAAGACACGAGAACACATTGCGATCTCTGCCACACCATTGTTCGTAAAGGCGGCATACGAAACTACACCGCGCGCGTTTGTCTGTCTAATAACACGGCTGTCCAAATCAAATAAAGCTTCTTCAAAACTAAATTGTCAATGAGCCTCTCTCCATATTTCCATTTGCGCGCTATTGAGTTACTCAAGCCAGCAGATTTCCTCAGAGACGCGCTGTGCTCAACAGTTGTCCCCTTCGTGGGACGAAACTCAATTTCAAGGACATGAAAGCGCTCAGAGTGGCTTCCATGAGACAATTTGTGGTGGGCAGGCAAACATGACCAAACTGTTTTTGTCCACCGAACCACAGGAGCAGCAGGATGTTCTCATTACCCAGGGAATGCGGCGGTCTCACGCACGGCTGGGCCGGGGGGGACGTGCGTCGTGTCAACAGCTGCGCGAGGCGAGGCGAGGCCGGTACCGCGCCCGTTCAGCGCGCTGGATCCGCACTGACGGCGGGATCTGAATAGTCGCGTGTGAAACGAGGATTCATCTCTGCATGGTGCGCAATTGCCTTTGAGCGTGAGAGGCGGAGAGACGAGGCTCCCAGATCCCCGCAGATCACCTGATGCGCAACAGACGGAACAGACGACAGGTCAAGCGGGACTGGTCACAATGAAAATGGAGGAACCGTTTCTGGCCTTGAATCAAAATTCTTCTTCCCCTTTCCTCCGCGTTCAAAACGCCAAGTGCGTTCACTGTGTGCATGCCCGAGCAATAATTCTCGATCTTCAACACGTGTCTCGTGGCTCAAAGTGAGACGCACCCAGTCTCGAGACTTCGGTGAGGAAACCTCAGTTCCATCAGGTCACAAAAGCGATTCCGCTTCCTCCCGCGAGTTTCCTCGGATGATCCGCCCACGATAAATCTGCGCTCCGCCCGAGAGGAGCTTCTGTGACGTTTGTCTGAATTCGCTCTGTTGGTTCGTTGACTCAAACGTCCTTCTCTCTTTACCTTCAACTGACACTATCCCAATTGGTGCCCGAACACTTGGCATTTAGTCTGAGTTATTGTGTGACATTCGCTACAATATCATCCATTTGCGCAGTTACGGCGGGTGCGCATGATCTCCACCAACAGCTTTCCTGAGGCTTGGTTTTGTTGCAGCAACAAAAACTTGGGAAAGCAACTTGGTGAATGAAGCTGAACAAAACACTGCATCTCCGAACTGACGCAAAGTCATGAAAACTTGAGGTGCTTCTGACGGAGATTTTCGGGTGGAGCGGGTGTTCGCACGTGACGATCTCACTGTTTTCACCTGTTACCTTCAAAATCAGACAACCAACGATGTCTCACCGAAGACAACTTGGAATTGTTCTCAACAGTGTTCACAAAAAATCTTGATAAATCACAGAGAGAACGTGCGGTGAGAGCAAGAGTTCACCTGAATGTCTTGTTCTTGCCCAGAAAAACAAGTCGCCCGCGATTTCCATGCAGGCCGACAATTTTCGGGGAGTCTGGACTTGCTCCTTCAAGTTGAGATGAGACGCGATGAGACAGCAGGCTCGCGCCGTCCGTCCCAAACAGCCGCCGCCACGGGGCGTTTTCCGCGAAACCAAACCCAGACCCAGGACTCTCGTGTGCAGACACCAGCCTTGGCACATGGGCGACACTGAAACAGCGCCATACTGAAGAGAGAACCAACTTGTGACAGTTTGACACGGTAGCCTCTCGCTGCCGAACGAGACTGGACCCCGGACAGCTTCAGGTCTTCTCACCCAGCTGAAGACCGCTGAATGTTGACCTGTTGTCGCTGACGGCTTTGTAGCTCACGACTGTCTGTCGTGAAGGTGACTCGAAATCAGGGCTTCAGTCGTCCTTCTGTGGGGAGGTCCGCACAGAACGAGGGCATCATCCGCTCCAGAACCGACGGAGCAGCGACTGTGAGACGAGCGATCCGGGCCCTCATCATTCATCTCGAGAATAAATACAAATTGCATGGAAACCTAAACTAATGATTTGCACAAGGAGAGTCGCTGTTTGCGCTGCGGCGCAGGAGGCGGACGCCGCCCGGGGAAGACTCCGCATCTCGGGCCTCGTGCTCCTTCAGCGGACGCTTCTCGTCTTGAAATCCCGTTCAGCTTCGAGTTTATTCAGGCACAGCGGTCACTCCGCGTGTTTGGCACTTCAGGCGTAAAGCCTCCACCCATTCCTTTCTGATTCGAGACGGACATGATTCGTTTGACAGAAAACATGATCTCATCAGTCAATCTGGAGATATAGACTTGTGCGAGCTGCTGAGTTGACTGTGACCCACGACGAAATGGATGTCCTCTCTTTCGATGAGAAAACTTGGGAAAAGACTCCTCTCAAGCGATCCAAGGGGTCAAGCCATTCTCCACTTCTGGGATCATTTCTCCCCCCCCCCCCCCGAAGAGCTACAAGAAAAACACGAACTTTGTCTTTTTGTTTTGCACTCCATTTCTTTCCGACTCCCAAAACATTGGAGCAACGAAGGTAACTCTTGCTGTTCTCTTGTGGAAACCGACACCATTGTTTTCATCACTGTTCCCTTTGCGGGACCAGCTGTGGAACAGACCTGGTTCCAGAAGAAACTGCCCCTGCCTTCTCTGCCCTCTCCCCAAAAGGCGGTTTCGGAGTTTCGGAACAGTCAACAGAGAGTGCCACTTCAGCGGCTTCGCTCAGCACTGGGGAGGAGTCCTCAGAACTCAGGTCAGGTTGCATCAGTCATGTCACTCTGCTCTCCCTGCATCTTCTGCTCGGCAGTCTTGGTATCAGCGCATTCACTTCTTCAAGGAAACGTCAAGTGCTTTTGCATTGGAGGTTTTGCAAACTGCTTGGAGGAAGAAATGGAGAAAAATTCAATGGTTCAAACAATTGAAGGTGAAACAGACCCTGCTTGACAGTTCCTTTCGAAAGCATAGGTTACAGTTTGGACCCTGGACACAAAAATCTCAAATCGATATGGCAAGAAAGAAACCGTTCCAGAGTGAGATCCTGGAGATCGCCCACAATGTTTGGGGTCTGGAGCAAAATCATGTGACTGCAAAACCCTTATGTTTCGACGGTCCACGACCCCGCAGCCCATTTGTCGGTGACTGACAAAGCGTGAGTCCACATAGAGTTTCCCTCAATGCTGTTCAATTGATTTGTCTCCAATTATCCCAAAGGAGTTTTCAATATGGCCAGAGCCTCCCGCGAATACACAGTTGACAGACTTCCACTCAGCTGGGAGGAGCCGGACGAGTCTCCGTGATCTATTCACAGGTTCCTCCCCTGGCAGCGCACAGATAATTCCTCCAGGCCCTTAACACGGCAATAAAAACGAAATTTTACATGTAGCCGATTGAGGACACAATGCTGGGTTTGGATTGATATCGGAAAAGCATCACAGCTGAAGGAAGAAGGTTTCTGGGGTGTTTGGAGGGCTCAGGCTCCATCGTAGAGTGAAGTATTGCTTCCGGAAAATTAGTCCTTTCGGAGCAATTTGTGCTGTATGACAGCTTAATATCGGGCTGGTCAGATTCTCGGGGAACATCCACACTGTAAATCCCTTCACATCCAACTGCCAAATGAACTGGAAAATCCTATTCAGCCTCCGTCCGATTCAGAGCGTTTTGCAGCGCCTCTCCTCTCCTGCGTGTGTTGAAACAGCTCCCAGCTGCGCGCCGTGATCTGAGTCTTCCTGACAAAGTTACGCGAGAGAAAGGCGAGTTTCACACATGAGCAGCCGCTGCGTCTCGTGACGCCCGGAGCGACGCCGTCGCCACGTCGAGCAGAGCGCGAGAACCTCACCCACTCACGGCGCGCCATCTCACCGCGCACGAGATGAATTTGAATCTCTGAAACATTTCTTTCCTGTCAAACCCTTCACTGGATGATCCTTCAGCGCACCTGACTCACTGAAGCCAAGTGCAAAATTTGTTCCCTGCAGAGAAGAAACTTCCAATTCTGCTTGTCACGGAAAGTGTTTGGAGTGCAAGGGTGTCGTCTTTCATTGTATCTGATCTCCTTCCTTAAATGATGACGTCAAAGGTGCATTGCTCCAGTTCAGGGCGTTTTGCCCTGCACAGAACGAGAGGCAGATGAAAGCGGAGCAGGTTGGTTGCGAACACGAATCACACTCTCCGCACATCTATCCTCCTGACAATTGATTCCAGCGCCTGATTTACACGGAGTGTGCGAAGAATTGACCAGACAGAATATTGGGCTGTCAAACTGCAAGAATAGGCCCTAAAGGACCAATTTTCTGGATGTAAAGCAATATTCACTGAATCAAAAATAAGTACATCAGTTACCAGGAGTCCTGCTCAGAGGTCCGCTGGGGCGCGAGATTGGGAAACAATCGCGGAGAACGCAGATTTGATGAGGAAACAGCCTGTTGCGTAGGAGGAGCAGAGATTGCGTGCGAAGAACGGACAATCTGCCTCCACGGAATTGGTTCTGGTCACTTGAAAAATTCATTTCTCAAACTGCATTTCTTGGCATTGACAGCATTTGTGCCTGTATCTGTTTATTTGCCAGCATTTTCAAGCCACAACGCACCCAATACTCGTATAGTGTGGAGGCATGCAGGTTCTGTGAGAGCGAGCACCCACAAAATTGCCTCGCTCAATCTGGCGATATCCTGATGAATAGACCAATGTATTTGCATTATCTGTAATAGCCCGGCTTTGGTGGACTCAGACTGACCTGTTAGCGACGGCCCTCAATTCCCTCAGTGTGTTCTCACTTGTCTCGAGGGCCCTCACACTCATGTCTTTGGGCTGATAATCATATTCTGACGGAATACAAACCAAATTCGTCAGTCAACACCAGCAGCTTCCAGCGGGGAATTGTTGTGAGGTTCGTGGGGATCTGTCTCCCTCACACTGGGGTGGGAGACAGGAAGAAGCACAGAACGGCGTTTTAGAACATTTTGTTCAAAGCCAGGGAAACCAGGGGAAAGACGAGGGATCGAAGTCCTCAACACGACGGTGAGACACAAGTGAGTGAGACACAAACTCACAGCCAATGCACTCGTGATCTTCAAAAATTGTTCGAGCAGCCAGAATCACCTACCGCCACTACACCCTTGTCTCCGAACAGCCCTGATCCATTTGTCGCACCCGGGCGCGGCGCCCCGCAATCAGCTTGTGTAATCCCTCACCTCCCGGCAGCGACCGCGGGTGTCAGCGGGAGAAGCTTTAATCAGCAGTAATTGGTCTTCCTCCCCGCGCACTGGTTTGCGTCACACAGGGACGGAGCGCGTGCTCGGGGTGGGAGTGACGGGCTGTTGTCGCTGCTCCGCGCGCAGCACGCAATCACGGCACGGAGCAGGAACGCGGTCAGGTCGCGCTCCCGAGGCCCTCGCTTCCTCGGCCACCGCTGCCCGCAGGACCCGCGCACAACACAGGACCTCTGTACAGGATAGACCCTCCGCACAACGTGGGATTCTGTACAGCGCTACACACGCGCGCACACACAAGGACGCACACGCGTGCACACACACACGCGCGCACCCTGATTTGAAGAGAAAACTTGTCCTAATTTCCACGAGAAAAGACTGAACCTCCTTCTAACTTCTGCACAGTGCGGGACCTGCGCACAGCACAAGGACGGCATCAAGGAGCTCTTCCTATCTTCTGATGATCTGCTGGTCCGGGAAGTTCACCAGGGACCTCGGAACTACAGGCGTTTCTTCAGTGCGCCGTGCTGCCCCCGTTCCGACGCACAGTCACAGAGAAAAGCTGTTCCAACTGCAGGGTGGCTGGTGGGTGGTCCCTGGGCAAAGAGAACCATTCCCGAAAGCTCCAGTGGCCTTCCCGTTTTGAACTGATTCCGTGCCGTGGCTTCAGTCCTTCTTGGTTTGGAACGACAGTGAGTTCCTGCCAGTTGCGGAGAAAGTAGTCGCAGGTTGTTTCAAAGACACCTGATCGGGGATGCCGACACCAACACCAAAACACTGACAATCTCATTTTCACTCCTCGTACAGGACCTCCATTCTGGAAGTAACAAAATGTAAGAGGCAGGAGACGAGGGCGTTTCTCACGAATCCAGTCTGAGGAAGCCAGTCTGCAGCGCTCGTGTTGCGCTGCGTTTTGTCCACCAGAGCCGTGCGTCAGAGGCCTCGTCCCCAACTGTCGCACCGTCAGCTGCACATCGATGTTGTTCACACAGGATCCGACGCACGTCCGACGCCCCCCATCACACACACACACACACACACACACACACACACACACACACACACACACACCGGAATTCACCAGTGATGCAATGCCCAGTCATGATCAAACAGCTGTGGAGACTGGCGGCCTGTTTCCGCCAACTCCTCCGTTCGCGCATTCAGAACGTTTGAGCATCGAAGCACCGTCCGTTCAGAACCGATCGAACTGCAGCGACTCATCTGTAATTGAACAGCAACGCCTTTTCCGTCCACTTTATGGCTTTGCTGTTTCGCTGTCACGTGTTTCGAATCGATGACCTGCAATGGGATGCAGTTGCAATGAAAGATGTTGGGGCGGTTTCCTCAGGTTATTGAGCAATCGGGGCTTTACCAGTCATTTGCCACACGCATGTGGTTGTCTTTCTCTCTTCTGATGACCTGATGATCCGGGAAGTTCATCGTTTGCTATCAGGGGAACCGGTCCAGATTGGACAGAGAGGGGCATGCTCGGGAGTAACATGGGGACGGGGCAAACTATTGTCGAGCGCCTGGCCCCTGTTCACCAATTTTGCAAAGTGCGTGGATGGTTTCAGCTCGGTGTTCCAACAGAAGGACCCTGTTGTGCAATCGCGAGATGGAATTTCTCACGGAAGGAAACCACTTGTCTGCCCCCCCCCCCCCATGCAGACACTCCTCGCTCGAATCAGGAGAAAAGTCTCTCCAACTTGGTGCTGTCCACAGAGCAGTGAAAAGGGATGTTTTGATGGGCATGTCAAAGTGCAGTCAACGCTGTTCAAGTGACGTTTCTATTCTCTTCAAAACACCTCGCAGGACAAGACAATTTCCTGGTGCCAGGGGACCAGGGGACACAAGAATATTGATTGTTCTCCATTTACCTTCACACGTTTCTTTTTGAACAATGTACCTGCAGTCAAGAGTTTTTCCTTCCCCACAAAATTTTCACCCTGATCTTGTTCCTGAACGCGTTGGAGCAGTGTTCGCAACAGGACCAAACGAGTCTTGAACTTCTGATTTTTTCGAGGCAAGTCCAATGCCCTCGGAGAGACGGCGGATCAGCGCCAGTGACGCGCTAAAGGTGACTTCATATGGAGCTGCGGCAAACTCCTTGCGTTCTGCGTTTTGTTGGGCGGCGTGATGCCCAATGTGATGCAGGTAGCTTGCCACAGATAATCGCTGGGAATCGATTCTTGACACAAGAAATGTGCGGACACAGGAGTCAATGATGCCGCAAAACGCATGATGCATACCGCACCTCTATATGAATTCAGCTTGGTCTCTCACTCACACAGCTTCCTGCGCAAAGGTATCCCGCTTTCGCCCCTTCACCCACCACTTGGAAGTTTTTCTCACATGTCATCAGCTTCTCGAACATCAAGTTCAAGTGCAGTTTGGTTTTGGAGTGTCTGGAACAAGCGGAGAATGTTCCGAGTCTCCATTCTCATTGCAGCAAAAGCTGCTCAAAAGGCTAAAAAATGCAGCATTTATTGTCTGTTGTGCTTTTGATCTTGGTCCCGACAACAGCACTTGAAAGTGACCATGGTTCCAGTGTCAGTTGGTGCAGTTTCAACACGTCACAGCCCACATGCATGGAGAACATGTCTGATTGCTCAGAGAGTTCCACATGCTTGGTCACAGAGCAGCAGGTTCAGGCCACTTCCACACGCCTTGATGAGAACGGTAGAAGATTCACTGAAACCACCATGATTCACAGAAAGTAAACTTTCAACAAAGATTCACAGAAACTTCGCCCGCATTCGGCACCACGCGTTCTTCAGAAGTCATTCTTGGCCATTCCACAAGACGGTCCGAAAAACGTCGATTTGTTCAAAGCCAAGCTGAAAAGTGACGCGCGCTGAGACCGAGAACTGAAGAACATCTGAAGCAAGTTGCCGCCCTCGCAGGCTTCTGAAATTCTCACTTCAACAAAAGCTTCTCAGACTCTGTCAGTTCTTGAAATTTCTTGTTTCCATCTCAACATTCACGATTCCTGTCCTTGCACTTCTCGAGTCGACAAAACGAACAAGAACGCGTTATGATGGGTGGAAACAGCGACCGCGATGTTGACACAGCCCGGTGTGACTGACTTACAGTTGCGTCGCTTGAAGCTCCCGACCTCGACGCCGCTCGCGACGCGCGAGAGGAACGTTATCCACACACAGCTGAGCCAGCAGCGCAGCGCATCCATGTCCTCCTCCTCCTCCTTCTCAAGACGAGTCCGCTCCAACAGCGCGGCGGCGCGAGAAGAGTGTTCCCCTGCAGCCTCGAGTGTCCGTCCGATTCATAAGCGCGTTATTGCGTGTAGGAACTGCCGAGGAGTCCGCCGAAGAATGTTGTGGCTTTGATCCATTCGGAACCAACAAGAGCGTGGAAACAGACAGCGAAGCTCCGGATTCTATTTGTAGAAACTGGTTTAGTAGTGCTAAATCAGAAGCGATCCATGTTCGATTGTTTCCATGTCAAGTCTGGACTGATATGAATATTCAGCGCGCTGGCCGAAGAGCAGGAGCAGCCGACACCCCGGGCGGTGGAGGCTCGCGGAGCAGCGGCGGGAGTCGACGAGCGCACGGCGGCGGCGCGGCGGAGCGGAGCGGGGCCGGGGCCGGGAGCAGGAAGAGGGAGCTGCTCCTTCCCGCTGAAGCTGGTGAAGCTGCCTCGGGGAGCCGTGTCGCTCTGACGGCCGCGCCGCCACCGCCGGCTCCGGCGCACCTCGCACCCGCCGCAGCGCCCCAGCGTCGTCAGGGGCGACGGGGTGCGAGGAGCATCTCACGTACTACCGACACAAGTGTCGGAGGCTTCAGTGGTGCTGCGATCTCCGAACAGACGACAGTTTGTTCTCGCAGGAAAAGTGGCTTCCATTGTTTTGAAAGAGTTGAAACTTGTGCGGCCGCATTGCTAAAACAAGTTTCAAGTTGCTTTGCAACTTTGAATTGTGTGCCTCCTCTTGACAAAAAGACGCGCCATGAACTTGCATTTTGCGTTTTGGTGTACGAGCCTTTCTGTCATTTCTTGAAAGAATTGAAATAAAAAGCATCGAACATTTCCAACCCAACACGAAAGGTCGATGACGGTCCATCCTGACAAGGAAAAACATTTTTTCGTCGACTGGACGACAGGACGAAACGACATGAGTTTTCATGAGGAACGAAAGTTTTGTCGCAAGTCTTCGTTTCGCAAAACCAAAACCAGTTCGGCTGTGTTTTCCAAACACAAACCGCACAGAGAAAGTCATGGCCCCGACGAGACTGAGGAAGTTGCTTCCGCTGAAGGAACAAAATTCACTGATGGATGCCTCGAAAAAATCCAAGAATAATGTGGTGACATCTTGAGTGATCCATTCCGCTTTGGGTATGTCGGGATCAGGATCAGACGCAGACCGAGCGAGTTGAACACGGATCAATCACCAGCGTCATCCTCGCTGTGAAGACCTCGTCAACGAAAAGTGTTCAAAGATGAGGACTGAGGATGAACACTGAGCAGTGCATCACGAGAAGGTGTCGACTTGCCAGAAAGACACTAAAGTTCGTGCATGACGACCCCTTTTGACACTTGCTGTTTCTACAAAGTTTCGTTCTTCTGTGTCTTGTTCAGAATTCAAGATAGGAACCTCAGAAGAGTTCGCAAACAAGGCGACTGCTTCTTCTGCTTCAGGATCTGGAGTTAGGCATCTGAGCGAGGGAGGGGGCCAAGTGCCAAAAGTGACATTTTTGTGTTCCTTGGTCAGGGTCCATCCTGCAGGGTCCACCCTGGCCCCTGAACTAACAGGTTCACGAAAACAACACGAAGTTGATGGACCCAGTCTGCTTCACACTGACACAGTTTTGAAAGAGGTATTGTGTGAATAGTGGAGCCAATTTGCGCATGAATTGCCTTCCATTCCACATCACAAGACGACTTCGCCACAACAGGCTCTGCAACCACTCGCATGTGACAGACCCGCGCAACAGATACTCTCACCTCCCGCCGATCATATGTGCGCAGCTGCTCCAGTCTCAACACCAAATGAGGAAATTTTCTGCACGAAGTTTACACAGTCCCTCGACATGTGGACGTGCAATTACAGAACTCAACCTTCGAAGCAGGTGCTCTTCTTTCGTCAACTCCTTCAACAACTTCTATTTCTGCCCATCCGGTTGTCGCCGAATTGTGAGTGCTGAAGAAAGCAATGTTGTTTTTCCGAAGGAAGCGACTGAAGGGGTGGCCACACAGGCCACGCGTCAATTATTGACGCGCGTCAATTTTTGACGCGTCCGAACATCTAGCACTATTTCAAATGTAGGTGGCCACACAGGATGCGTTAATT
>JAAUXT010020216.1_pt1 | contig 20908 bp, 24 predicted proteins | sample 7278171 | NCBI WGS metagenome assembly JAAUXT01 (sample SAMN14350112, study PRJNA611818) | marine sediment metagenome | isolation source: surface marine sediment (1.8m) | place: French Polynesia: Moorea | collected 2018-08 | reverse complement strand
TTCAATGTCACAAATCAGCCTGCCAGGGGCTCATGTCATCATGAGCTATATTTGGCAATAAACAAGTTGTGTTGCACATGTGGTGTTTGTGTTAACTCATACTTGTACAGAAACACAGCAGCGTGCACATCAGACTGGATGTGAAAGGGCCCTGGTGATATTTAGTCCTGTTTTTTTCCGGAAAAAGGGGAGTGGAACCTCCCTCCCCCCATTACTTTGCAACCAGGAAAAGTTCCAGGCCAGAGTGCACATTTTCAAAATCCAGCCAAGAAGAATTCAGCTCTGCTTGTGGTAAGAACATACCTGTCTTGGCAATGAAAATTGTCAAAACCAGGACAAAATATTTTGAAAGAGGCCTCCTCCCCTCGCCGAACGAAACTTTCAAAATCTGCCCTTTTTTGGTGGGGGTTTGAATTCAGGGAGGCAACATCTCTGGCCGGCGGAATTCTCGAGGACCGTATTGGTGCCCAACGCGTGTTTCCCCAACTGAATGTGCTTGTTCTTGGTTTTCTGTGTGCTCTTCTGACTGTATTTTGCACTATCGATCCGGTTGCATCGGTCACCATTGTTCATAAGACGCGACGGAGCCAAAGCACAAATGCAAATGTTGCAACACTTGAAACATTTGCTGTTGATCAAACGTCTGGTTGTTCAGTCCTGAGTGTTTTGGATTACAGGTCCTCGAGTCAAAAGATTTACAGGAACAACAAATGGATTTTCAAGTGAACTTGCACACCATATTACGTGCAGCCATAAAGATAAGATCACCTTTTGGCTCAATGTCTGCAACGACTGTATCAAAAGGCAACAAAACAGGGAGTCACGCTGAAAGAAAGGAAGGATTAATCCAGAATCGATGAGGCGAGATGAAGGATGGAAGACCTATGTGCATCTCATCGCGTACGAGGCTCGAGGACACGCAGTAAGAGTGCGAGAACCCGACACAAGTGTCTCCAGGTTCTCCTCTCCAATTGGTACGTTATTGCGATAGTCGCTCGGGAACCGCAACGGGAGTGCACCGTTGTGGATCTGCGTTGGACCATGCCACGCTCTGAAATCGTTTCAACGTCCATCATGCCACATTATGTTGATGAATTAGTGCCAACGAGGGGAAGATAACAATGCTTCGGAGCGTATTTTGTACAAATTGATTGAGGCATAATGATTTTTCCTGGGCAGATCGATTTTGAAACAAAGCAGTCGTCGTAGCAGAACAACAGGAAGTGCAGTTCAAAGAACAAATGTGCCGCAGGTTGGCGTCTCATGCAGTAGATCGATGCAAACACGAGTGACTTCATGAAAAGCGGACAAGACCAAATGCTCATGGGAAATCCAAGCTTGATAACTGAAGAACACTGGGTTGAACGTAAAATCCAGACAGACCCACAGTGGCTTGCGAAATCTTCCAGATTACATTGACTTGGAATATCGAAGGATAAGTTAACAAATGCGATTGGTCCAAAAATGGGCTGGAACGCGGCCTGTGTGACCTGAAGGAAATCTTTGAGCCATTTCGTTTGCGCAGTCATTGCAAATATAGGGAGATGGAATCAGGCAATTCCATGCGATGCCGCTGATGATATCTTCTCCAAAAATTTGTGTTCAGCGACGAGACGATCGTTTCTATTCCAGCCACGCATTCTTGGTTTGTCTTGCTGCACACAAATTGCGGTCGAGGGGAGAATCACGACAGAGCAGAACAGAGTAGAAATCTCGAGTGCGTCTGAATCTCTTCATTTGAAACGACAGACCAAGAACACAAGCACCACCGCGAACATCCTCAGGTTCAGTTCAGAGGAAACACTCATCATCTCCTCACTCCCATTGTTTACCTCTAACGTATCACCCCAAGAACAATGCTGTGGTGTTCTGCTGTCGCACCTTGCCTTCTAAATTGTGACAACAGTTTGCACTCGCATGCAAGAAGAGACCTTTATCTCGCTGGAGGCTTGCATGACTGACGTTTCAATGTGGGTGCTTGGATTGTGCACCTGAAGGAATAATGGAAGACTGAAACAATTCTATGCAGAAATGTTTTGGCTTCGCGTGTTCTGTCACGGAGTGCAAGACATTTGTGATTTATTACTGTCATTTGCCAAGAAATTTATGGCCGCAAATTGTTTCACGTGGAAATCCAGAGAATGCTTGTGTGTCAGGGTTTATGTTTTGTGGAAATCTTGCGTTTGAAAATCCACGTCAAGTGCAATGCATTTTGAAATATTCTCGCTGCGCATTTGACTGGGTTATCTTTTGCGTAGGTGCGCACCTGTCGCGTTGTCCACACAGATCTGCCGAGCGCGTGAAACTGCGAGCAAAAAGCTGCGACAACACGCTCGATCACGATCGGTTGGCCTCGTGGCAAGAGGATTCTGCCACGAATCTGTGTGATCATTCTTGGGTTGGCGCAGCGAATCAAACATGCAAGCAGGGCCCTGGTGGATCTTCGTTGATGAGGATACGTCGTCCTATGGTTGGAACAACACAGAGATCGAGTGTTGCTCGTGGGAATGCGGCACCCTTGTTTTGTGAACAACTTTGTTGCGTGAGACGGCTTGTGGTGAAGTCACCAACGGACAACCACAACCGAAATAAATGTCAACTGATTCCCTTCACCCTTGTCAGAAATTTTGTTGGGTCCGAGAGAAATTTGTTTTTTCCTCCGTCTTCCTGGTTTGGAAAATTGTCAGAATTTGGAGACGTACTGCCGCTAGCAGACAAGAAATCCAGAAATTCGTGACTTTTCTCATTGCATCATTCGATGTACAAAATGAAATACCACAACAGAACAAAACCCTTCAAACAAAATCTTGATCGATGACACTTTGAAAGAAAACTTTCATGGGAAGTATGAATGTGTGAACTCAAGATGCAGAGACGATTATCAAGTGTACGTGTGTGACCAAGCACAACTTGAAACCAAACAACTGAGTGCCACATAAAAGGAACCAAGGTCGCTTTCACCACGGCTGCATTTTGTTATTTTTTCCCTGTGGACCTCCCCACAAGTCGAAGCGTCTTCTTAGCTGTGTGTGGGTGGAAAAACGTTCTGTAAAACTTTGCTCAGACACCATACTTTGACTTCTGTCTTGAAAAAAACACACCAGGTCAGGGTCCTTCAATTCGACTCGTTGTGTGAAGTCCCTCTGGGAAGAGCACTTTGTGGTTGTGCCAAAAAAATATTCGGTTTATTTGCCAACTCGGTGAAGAGTCACACTGTCCCGTCACCCCCAATACAGGGGTTATTGGTGGTAAATGGTGCTGGCCTGGAATAAATGCCATACATAGTATCTCAGGCAAGATATCACACTTTGACCTATCCTGTCACTACCCCCTTCCCCACCCCTGATCTCAGCAACCATTTGAGGTACAGAGTTGATCTGGGGCTCATTGGAAAGGTCTTTGAGCCCACATTAAAAATTTTGAAAAATGGAATGTCCATAACAACTTCCCTAGCAACCAGATCCAAACCTCCCTGGTATCCAGATGCAAAAGGCCAAATATTGGGTTTTCTTGAGATACAGACTTTATCTATGGTTCTTATAAAAGATTTTGAAAGCAGTTTGCTGTGCTATTTTAAAAAGAGTGTCCATACCAACTTCCATAGCAACCATATACAAAACTCCATAGTACAGGTCCATTTTGGATAATTCAAACATCCATAATTCGAGTTTTACATAGTTTGACTTTTTTCTGAACAGGTTTGGATTTGTGTGTGTTGTTGATGGATTTCACAATTCGACTTTCACAAATTCGACTTTTTTATCAGCAAAAAGGGTGGTTTGAATTGTCCAAAATGAACCTGTAATTAGGTGAAAAACTCCTCAGCAACTAGATGTAAAAGCCCAAGTCTCAGGTTCTTTACAAGTTAGAGCCTTGATCTGTGGTTCATGTGATAGGTATTTGAAGTAGTTTGTTGTACTGTTTCAAAAGAATGTCCATGCCAACTTCCCTGGCAACCAGATGCAAAACTCCATTATTACCAGGTGAAAACTAACCAGCAACCAGATGCAAAAGCTTTGGTTCTTCTTGAGTTGGAGTCTTGATCTGTGGTTCATATGATAGTTATTTGAAAGTAGTTTGCTGTGCTATTTCTAAATAATGTTTGTACCAACTTCCTTGGCAATCAGATTCAAAACTCCTTGGCAACCAGATACAAACAGTTTACAATTTCTTGGTTCAACCAACAAAAAGAAATAGGATGATGACTGCCAAAGCAAACACCCCGGGGACTTCGCACTTACATGCAGTTGCCCTGTGCACTGCTTCTCTTGTTCTCGATCCAATAACAATCCAACGGAGTGACTGACGTGAGTTTGTCCACCATTGTAGAAACAGGATCATCTTTATGATTTTCCTTTCCTGACAGTGGATACATGGGGCTCTTATTGGGTCAAAAAAGAGTGTCCACATGTTTTGAGCCTCCAACTGAGACTGAGGTCGATTCTGGCGAGGAACACACTGCAAAATGGGCACCTGACCTCAGTGCGTGAGCTTGGCACCACACAAACACCTCACAGCATTTTTATGAGGGTATTCGTGGTTCGCTGAGGAGAGGACAGTTGCTCACAAGATAACGTGAACGTCACAATCACCAAACAAACACTGTTTTTGGGAAACAAATGGGCAGCAGTGCACTGGGAGGGACTGAGCAGCCTCACAACCACTTTACCTGAGATGGTACCTGGGTAATACTCAATTTGGGGTTCTGTTTCACTGTTTTAAGTTGTAGTTTGTGTCAGTAACAACACAAAGCGCACAAAACGTTTCTTTTGACACACTTGGAACAACCTGTGTTATATGCTGCCAATGTGCCTGTTCGAGTACAATGCAATCACGATCGGCTGAGCGCTGAGCTTGGCCAACACAACGAGCAATTTCAAATGCGTATGATCAAATCCACTATTTTGCAGGCATGTACACTGCAGATGTTCATGTGGACGTTGTTTTATCAACACAACTTGTTGATTTTGATCTGGATCCAAATGTGCGTGAGCTCTGATTCTTCGGAACAATGTTAATTGACTGTCGGCCAGTGTACTGAGGAACCCAGGTCTTCAAATTCAGCACAGCACAGCAAACAATGGAAAGCCGACTTCTGACATCCAGTGCCGTTGGTTGTGTCTCAGTTCGTCGAAACTAAAGGACTATTTTCAGGACTGGATAGGTTTCTCTTGCCCACAAAAAAGGCTGTGTTGACATCCCCGCTTTTGACAGGAAGGGCAGCTTCAGAATCGAGCCTTCACATGTCAAGACGCTCCGCTTTGTAAATGGCGTCACTCATAAACCTTATGTCTTTCCATTGTCCTGAATTGCATTCAAATGGCATTTCTTCCGTGGAAGTGTTTGCACATTGCAACAAATGTGTTTTCGACGCAGAAAGATCAACCAGCTTTCTCCTAAAGTGGAAGACTTCGTGTGCTGAGCATGCCAATCTCTCCGCTTCTGCGCAGCCTTCGCCTTTTGAACATTCATGACAAAGCACTTGACGTTTACACAGAAAATTGATAAAGCCCTTGCAGCCCGAACAATTAATGGCTCCATTTGGGTGAATAAAGTACGGAGCAGTCGCTCAATTAAATTGTCATTTAATATTTCATGTTGGTGTCAGACGCAGATTTTCCCCAACACAGACTTTTGTTCTGCGTTATGAAGTTAAGAATCCCTGGCAAGATCCTCCTTTTTGTTATTTTCATGTGGCCTTCTGGGAACATCAAGATTTGATCCATGATTAAGACCTTGCTCGCACTGGAATACTGATTCAGACCTGTCTGGTGGAGGCCTGCACAGGCCTGGTGCTTCTGACCTTCATCTAAGGTTTTGTGTTGCCTGTCCAGCTGTGTGTTGTGACTTGGGAATCTTGCGTTTCCACGCGGACCAGAGGGGGGAATGTCTGCTCGCATGCGATTTTCGTGTTGGTGCGACGGGGTCTTTTGCGTGCGGGGGCTCATTTGGAGATTGCAGGCGGAACCAAGTTCACAGAGAAGTTGGTATCTGACGCCCCCAGGTTCTGTTGCGCGTGCGCGTCGTGAAAGACACGCAAAACGAAGTAGTCGATGTTTTGCTGTTTCCTTCAACCAATTAGGCTGAAGTTGAAATCTATTCGACATCTGCTTTCAACACGGCTGTTCAGGATGACTTTTGCTTTCAAGAGATGATGTTCTCTGCGTGACTGTGAAAAACGTGAAACCATTTTCATGTTCCATCACAATGCAGCTGTTTCATCAGTCCCCCAAGATCTATTTTGGTCACGAGGCATTTCGGCGAGTGTTTCCCTGGAGAAATGACAGAGTTCCTAATTAGGAAAGAACGGATGCATCTGCGCGCCAGGTAATCCCTCGGGCCTTCTTGAGACTTCTCCAAATGCTGGAGAGGACATTAATTATAAATGGAAGAGGTGTGGAATGATGAAGTGGTCGCCTCCGGTTCGAGGGGAAGGCCCGGAGAATGATGGGACGGGGCAAAGCCGCGGCTCAGCTCTACATTACGCGGCCAGTCCGGCTCAGGTGCCGCTTGCAGCTTCGTGACAGCTTTGCCGAGCTTTTGATGCTGATAATGCGAAACAATAGTGATGGAACATTCCAAAAGGAGACTTGGTGCTTGACGAGTTGCAATGGATACCATTTGTCCACCACTGGATTATTTTCTGTTGGGAACAAGCAGAAGGTGGGAAGTTTTTCAATTTGACCAAAGTAAAGGGTTTTCTTTGTCCACAAGCACACAAATTTGCACAAAAGCGCAGTCATCAAAAAACCTATTGAGATAGGTGTGGAACAAACTGACACCAGGAATTGTCCGTGGAGTTGTTTTGCAGATTTGAAGGAAATCTTAAGGGTGTGAAATTCCAAGGGGAAGTTTGGGATTCTGGTTTTCCTTCCAAACGGAAACATCTTGGGTGCTGCATGCATGTTCTTTACCCACGTGATGGGGTCTTTTTGAAGCGTTGTTGCGCAAAATGCCTTCATTGTGTTTTGCCGAAAGAAAGTCGCTGCGAGACGCATTGTACTCCCAGCGCCATTGTCTCTTTTGTGTTTCCGTTGCGCTTGCGTGGAGTCAGTGAAATTGCACGCTGTGGAGCAACGGGAGATCAAGGAGCAAGTTTCTTTCGCTCGGTTTTGGGTTTTCGAACATTTTCCTTGCCAAAATTTTTGTCATCGTACCCTTCACGGCTGCGAAGCTTTTGCTGTATTTTCATTGATGTTGCCATGCTTGTTCAAACACACCACAACATGCCGTTCTTCTTGTTCTCTCTCTCTCTCTCTCTCTCTCTCTCTCTCTATCTCTCTCTCTCTCTCTCTCTCTCTCTGCATGTCTGTTGCGCACAACAAACAGTTGAAATTCACAAAAGTACAGTTCGTTGCCTCAAAACTTCACCAACAGCAGGAAGAGAAAGGAAGTGTTTGTGTTACCCTCCAATTCATTCACTTCACTTCTCCATCCACTTCCAATCAAGGGCAAAGGTGGAGACATCTCATTTGACATTGTACAGTCTGCATCTGTGCAGGAACTTGCCAGGTTCCTTTGCATGTACACAAGTGACAAGGGTGGAGTGTGCGGCTGAAAGAATTTGAGACTGCCCCCCTTCCCCAGGAAGAAGTTTTGTTTCCACTTTGTGAGTAATGTATGCTGTGCTCCAAACATTTGGTATCCCTTCAGAGGAACCGTGATCAAAAAAAGCTGAAAGAGTGTAACACAATTACACCCATCCAAGAACACCACCTTCCGTTTGCAGAGGTCACTGGACAGAACCAAGCCCAGAGAGCCTGAACAACCTCCCGGTGGAAATTTCTGGACTTCAAATTTTTGGGCTTGGTAAACATCTTTTCAGGGTTGAAACAAGTTTGTACTCGAAGTGTGCAACGTTGCTCCATTGACACACAGAGTGCTTGAGACGGCATTCGTGAGAGAGGGCAACTTGAGATTTGCACCCGCCTCACTGACGGCGCCTTTCCTCTGCACTATTTTCGTCAGTTCGGCTCGGGTCCTTCGCGTGTTTTCTGAGAGAACATACGCACGAAAACCTGTCGGTATTTTTCGACTCGGTGCACCAGCTGGAGGTGGAACGCAGTCTTCTGATCAGTCTCTAATTGAGACCTCACAATGGCCAGAGCCATGAAAATGGCTTCTGAGGACAAGGGAAAGCGCAGATGAAAGCTTCCTCGAACGTTTTGTGAGAAAACTTTCCAACCCAACAAAATAAAGTCCATTAGTATCACTTAGCCATTGATGCACTGCGGACTTTTACAGCTTCCCAAGTCTCTAACTCGGTTAATGCACGCTCACAGCTGGTCACATTCTCTCACAGTGCGTTATGTGCACAAGACTGGGTCTGACTGGACTCTCACTTTCAGCGACAAGCTTTGCAAAAAGAATGAGACCTTTGTTTCGGGAGAGCCCCGAGTTTGATATTTTGTTTACCAGTGATGAACATGGAAACTTTGCAGAAGATTGTGGACAGAGCTGCTGTCGCTCGTCGGTTGAGTGTCGCAGTCAATCGAGGAAAGTGCGTGCTGATTCTCCCCTTTACGGGTGGAAGTGCTGAACATTTGCACCTTGTTACCTTCACGCATCCTGACGGGCGAACAGAGATACGAGCAAAGCAAAGCAGAATGTTAATGAATGTACAAATTGCTTCTTCACTCTGCTTAACAACACATCTGCAGCTGAAATGTCTGCCAGTGAAACATGTGGACTGCTGGTTGTTTATTTTCGTGGAAGACGGCAGGCTCTTGTGGCAGAATTCTTGAACTGCGATTTTATGTGATTGATTTTTGCTGTCGCAATTCCATTCAGTCGTCCGCAACTTCAGGCAGAATAAAAACATAAAAGATGATAATTGCCTGAACCTGAATGACTTCCTTTCTGCGTTCCTTGTCTTGCTTTCGCATCAACGATCAAGGCATCTGTGAACCATCAAAGTTATTGCGAAAAGCCAAAGAGGGAAAGCGAACGTGAAACTCTTCCGCGTGTCAAGGACCCCCCTCAAGGTGCTCTTCTGTCTCCATTCACCGGGAAATAATAATTCTGTGAAGCTGACACGAGTGTCAGAGTTGAATTCAGATTAGGAAACCAATATTGTCCTTCTGCTGGATATTGAATCTTGCGCAGCCCAAACTCAATCTATTTTCTGCTGTGATGGAAAGTTGCAAAATATTATTTGCAGAAATAATAACACTTCACCCCTTTCTGATGAAAGCCATGAATGTTATTACCGTGCTTTCCATCCTTCCACGAGTTTGAGAACTTGACGGGTTTGTCAGGATCAAAACAGCGCCAGAATTTTCAGTTGATGAGCCCTGTTCGATTCCTTGTGTTGTATTTTCTTTGGTGTTGTCAATCTTGTTCTCGCTGGAAAATGGGTTCTTGGCAAGGTCTCTGGTTGGGTCATTTGGAGGTTTAGTCCACTGTTGTCTTGTTTCTCGTGTGGTCACTATTGTGTTGATTTGCTCAAGCACCGACAGGGCTTGTCAGTCACATTGACACCCGAAATGTGCAGACTGGATTGGTCCCTGGGAACCCGAGGGTTGGCTGTCATTCTGGCTGTGCAACAAAACTCCCTTCGTGAAGAAATCAGATGACTGGAATTTTGCAGAGGAAGAGTCCGGATAGTGGTGCATGTCAACGATGGGAAGTGTTTTTGTTGTGACTCCAATTTCCCCTTCTGCTGACAAGAGGTACAGCTGTACAACAAGTTTCATTTCGTGGAACATTGAGACACGGATGCGCGTACTTCCAACCAACATCTTCAACGAATCTCAAAGACTTCTAAAAATTCCTCGCCTTTTGTTGGCATGTATTTCGAGAACACCGCTTTTCTCCCGCAGAAGTTCTTCCACCTCTCTTCTCAAACATAATTTAATGTTGAAACGGGAGATGAATTCACTGAAGTCAGAAAATCCAATTGAAAAAATGTCAAGCTCTCTAAGCAGCAGGCTTCGTCAGGTTACGAAAGCTGCGCTTGGAGTGGAATGGCAAGAAGACTTGGGGAAGCCTTTGCCTCCTTCACGTCCCAATAAAAGTTTATGAAGGATCAGAGGAGTGTGAATCCTTCGGTCTGAAGCAGGCGTGAATGAATATTTTCCTCCCTCGGTAAATCTTATTTGTCTCGGACCCAATCTGTACATCCCGGAATGCAATTTATTTTTCAGCCTGAAATTTCGGGACTCTGTGAAGCAAACGACCAAGAACAAATTGCATGTTGTCGGGGTTCTTTTGCCGGGCGTTTTCTCAGTTATCCAGCTGGAATTGGATCTGACGATGAAGATTTCATTGCGACTAATTTGGCTGCAGAGATTAGGAATTGTCATCTGAATCGTGCTCCTTCATCAAATTTTCCAGATGGAGCTCAATGCCTGCAGCACACATTTGTGCACAGTAAAAGGATTTCTGTGGCCAGATTTGCCTGGGCTTTTGTGAAGCTGATTACGTGTAATACTATTAACTACTTTCCAATTTCAATTTATTATCTCTCCATGCTCAAGGGCTTGTATTCCGCGCAGCTCTTCAGCATGCCTCAGTTTCAGAAATGCCTCAGTTTCTGAAGCAATGCTACCACGGGAAAGAAAATTATCCCCTATAATTGCGAAAACTGCACCGAGACCTTCGGCATTAAGGGATGAAACAAAAGGGGGGAACTGATGCAATTTGCTACGTTTTATGACAGGATAAATCTAACGGAATATCCTTTGTCTTCCCAAGAAGACGTGACTGGGACCATGGGATCCCACCAGGCAATAACAAGGCGAGGTTTTCACAAATTGAGGGTACACATTCAACTCTGATTTCTCTCCCGAGTGGGAATTCAGATTTGTTGAGCTTCTTTGACCAGGCACGTTGTTCCATTTCAGAGTCTTTTCTGTACTCAGCAAACCATACTAACTTCATTGATGGAAACATGCCACTTGCATCCACAGCCAACATTGTGAACGGTTGAAATGAATGATGGATGGAACGACTGGATCAGTTGTCCAAACTACGTTCGCACTCGAGCTGATTACTTTTCATGAGAATTATGGCCAATGCATTTGTTTCTTTGAAGGAAAAAGTTTTAGACCAGTGGTCCATTCCGTACCAAATGTCACGTGCCTAAGTGAGACCCTGTGTACGAGTATGCTCGTACCAAGTTGCAAACGTTAATGTTTTGTGGATGAGAACCGACGCTGATCGATTTACATCACAGTACTTACAACAAAAGGATCAATTGATGTGTTTCACCAGGGAGATCCGAAATGCGTGGTTCGTGCAGTCGCTGGTGTGCGTTGGATCGCACATTTTGCTGGCACGGTTTAGACACCTCTGTCCGTGGTAATGCAATAAGTCTTGAGCAAATTAGATGAGCCACACTTTGAGCGAGCACAAGGCTGGTAACTAGCTTGTTAGCTGGTCGATGATTCTTTTCTGGTGACCGGCGAAGAGAGGCATGAAACATTCATGGAACTTTTGCCTCTCTCCTTGGGACAGGAAGGAGGTGGTGGATGAGAGGCAGAGATGGAACCGGTAACCAGACCATTAAATGTTTGGTGCAGCGAGTCTATTGATTTTACATTCCACCACGCTTTGAGATTCTCCATCTCACACGGGGCCAACCACCTCCCAGGTCGCTGTTGATCCAACAAATCCTGGCATCGGCGCTTTCTAAAAGACCGATGGAGGGAATGACTCGGCTTCAATACTGAAGGAGGCGGAGGCAAACCCATCAACTTTCGGATGAGAAATGGCAGGGACCCCACCGTAGCCTGGAGCGCGAATTTGGAACTGTGTCGGGCAGACTGAGTGAAAATGTTCATGCAAAGGGAATATTCATACTTTGGCTGGTGAGACGCATTTATGCTTCAAGTACACACCACACGGCAAGCCTCCCAAGCGTATTTGTGCTGAACAATTTGATTTGATTTCTTTGAGGTGTAAACAGCCGCCGACTTCAAACGCACACTGTCGAACAAACCAGGAAAAAGTGAACACCAAAAACTTTTGCTCAGATTCTTGTGAAAAGGAGACATACGTCGTATTTCTCGTGTCTAGTGTTGTGTTCTGCATCACGCGCTACCGAGACCATTGTACGAGGTGGTTTATTTATTTCAGCACATGCAGAATTCCATGGTTCAAAAATTCACTTGCGTGATCTGCCAGTGCAACAAGAAACTATTTGTTCTTGTTTGCACTTTCACAGAAACTTGCCGTGTTCACCCTTGTTCAGAAACATTTTTGAACCCACTGCATTCCGGCGAGCTGCTGGCTTGGTGCAATCGTGATGGTGTTGTTCTGTGTGTATGTCTGAAGACCATTGGTTTACCAAGGGGCACCACCTGACCATTGTTTTGCATTTGGAGCCGCGGGGTTGTTGATCTTTTGATCTCTTCTTTGGTGTCAAGGCCCCATTCAAATGCATGGGGGGGGGGTAAACTCAAGACGCGCCTTTTTCTTTCGATGCTAATTTTGGGTGTGAAGAGGTGGTCGTCACCCACTGAAAACCACACAAAAGGTCATCATCCCTTCATGAAGACCACCACACTGTGGTCAAGGATATTACGCTCTTCGAGATTGTTGTCGTGGAGACGCGCCTGAGTGCGATGAGTGTTGAAATCAAGCAAAATTTTGAAAAGTTTGTGTGACACTTGACTTCGCTGACAAACTGCAGAAAATTCACCTCCTTGTGAAATTTACTTTGTATAGCGTGTTGTGCTCGTTGTGTTTGTTGACCACAGAAATCGTTCGATTGCTCTTCAAAGTAAATGTTCAGCTTGCGTATATCAACTCCAACACAACATAGCATCCACCAAGCAGATCGATGAAAGGCGTGTGTGTGTCTGATCTGTAAAGGAGTTCATACATATTGCAGATTTTCACAGAAGGCAGAACATGGCGCCGGTGTGAACATTCAGAAAATAGTCGCTGTGGAAACAAAAATGTTTGCCCTTTGTGACAAAGCTTTGGTTTCCATGGATTCCGCTTTTTCTGATCAAGAGAATGTCTGGTGAACAGACCATGTTCGGCTCGTTTGTTGTTGTTCAGACTGACGCAGCCAAATACATGCAACAGAAAAGTTGAGTTTGGGTTTCGTGGCGGCGGTTCAAGTGACGTTCGAATTTCACATTCAGTGACCTGATCGAAGTTCCGTGCCATCACGACAGCGCATGCGTGCCTGGACTTCATCCACGTTCACAAAAGGTCAGCCAAATGCAACAAGTCAAACAGACGGACAGAAACAGGAGAGTTTTTGACAAGGTTCTGTCGCGATGGTCCAAGTCATGTGATCGAGGTTCTCGCTGAAGGTCAGCTCCGTGCTTCGTGCTCCGTGCTCTCACGACAGCCCATGTCTGGCCTTTAATCCACTTGTTCTGTATTAAAGCCATTTGACGACAATGTTTTCCGTTTGACATTTGCCATGGCGTTTGTAGCACAAGGGGTTTCCGGAGAAGGCAAAGTCTGCATGTGGAGCTTTTCGTCATAAACATGCAAAAGGCGAAAGTACAATGAGAGACGTTGGTACGTTGGGCTCAAAGCGTTCCCATTTCACTGCTTTCAGCTGTGTCCATTTTGTGCAATGTACAATTTCACATGGAGTTGCTTTGTTCGAGGGGCGTTGACCTAATTTACGTCCAGCGGAAAAAAAGAGACACAAGGATGTTTCTTCGCCAACTTGGCCGAGTGAAAGAGCAACTCAGATGACAAAGGTGCTCCCTGATGTTGTGCAAGTCAGTACATGTATGAACTTACAAGATAAAACGGAACGAAGCCTGTTCAGTGAACTCCTCCTGTCTGAAATTTCGGAGATCCGGAGATCCCACTGGGTCATTAAAAACCAATAAGGACAGTTTGTAGTCATTCAGTTGACTGCATCTGTCACTCTCGGATTCCACTTTTCTGCGGAGATGACGTTAATTTGTTCAACACGAAGCAGCTCTGTGTCTCAGTGTTTGGACCCAGAGACATCTGTGGACACAACAAATGGCTTCGTGAGTTGTACTTCAATTCCAGAAGCGTTCTCGTGTGACAGTTCATCTGCCCGACTATTGGCAGTTGTGGAAGAGACGTTTCATTCACCAGTCTCCGACACAATATCCTTTCGACCTGTGTAGGTTTCAAAGGGATCGACGCACGAGATACGTGTGTGCACTTCGTGCAGCGGTGTAGGCACCAGAAGCTTTTCGTGCTGACATGCAGGCAGCGTTCGTACTTGACTCTGTGAGGAGTTTAATACTCGTACCCGTGAACAAAACTTTCGCGTGAAGAAACTTCACACGTTGGAAGGAAATGAGTACGAATTTTTTTGTCATCGCATCACGAAATAATTGTGACGTCGGAAGTCATGGCAGGAAAAACATTGGAACTGAGCTCCTGGTCCCAAAGATTGAGCATCAATTTTCTGCCACACAATTGGCCGCTTCTGCTGTTGTGTTCTGAAAACTGCTCACAAGCCAGAAGAGATTTGCTGTCAAAATACTGGGGTTTTTGTCGTCTTTTTTATGTCATCTGTTTTCTTTTGCCTCAAACGGAGTCATACCAAAAATTCTTTTCTCATGGTGTGTTGTTTGTTTCCTGTGCAGTGCCACAGCGACTCCGCCGCACTCGTTCGCCCCCGCGGAGCTGCTCGGCTCCTTCACGGACGCTCAGCCGACGCGCCTGTCCAGCTCCGAGGACCCTCGCCTCAGCTCCCGCGCATTTCCGCTGCCCGGCGACGGACGACTCAAGACCTTCAGGGAAACCGGAGTCGGACCCGCAAGCAGTCATGCAGTTCTCCACCCCAACTCCGGCAGGAAGGAGAAGAGGAACCACACTCTCCTGATCTCCAGGGACAAAGGTACTTTCGAGTCGTTTTGGAGTGAGGTCTTAATTTGTGACCACACAAGTGTTTTGACATTCATTCAGTCAGAATAAAGCTCTTTATCTGTGAGAGTCAGACATCCTGAACGACCACAGTCTGAGCTGTCCTTCGCATCTGGATGAATCAAGCTTCTGCACAGGCATTGTCGTTGAATATAGAACTGATCATTGCAACTCCATCTTACTGTGCCTCAGCAGGTGATCCTGCAGACACACACAGGAAAGCGGTTGTCCATGCTCGCAGCTGGGTCCGAAAGCGCTTTGAGCAAGCACACTTTCGGTGACAGCAGTCCCTGATTTGTCCATTGATCGTGTCTGATTCACCTGGATCTGTAGGTCTGGAGTAGAAATGGATCAAGTTCCCAGTATGCGAACTGACTGAGCGTCTGGAGATGACTGCTGGTCAAGATGCGAGTGGTCTGTTTTGTGGGGCAGAAAGGGAGATTGTGAAAATACGTGATTGTGTTTCTGGGCGACACCCTAATTGTCTTGCAGAGTGCTGCGTGATCTTCAGCACTGGGTTGTCTTTTTAAGCCCGCCGTGTTTCGGCGAGCTGCGGGCTCAGCACAATCGCGATTGCGTTCTCTGTGTGCGTGTTGTGTGTGGACGGTTGGTTTTGTTACGGGGGAGGGATAAACCAACTGTGAAGCAATGAAAACTAACAGTTGCTTCACCCCCGGCAACAGAGCCAATGGTACCTGGCAGGCAGGCAGCTCGTATATGGTCTGCACTCGTTTGCTGCAATACGAGTTATGCACGCAATGCCGCTGTACGGAGCCGCGGGCTCGTTGAACTTTGTTCCTTTTTTTCGGAAGTTGAGGTTGGCGTTATGGTGTAGCGATTGGGGTTGAGAGAGGAAGTGTATCAGGAAATGCTTGTCAAAAACAAGTAACGGGTTGCTGCAGACGCTACAGTGAACAAACGCTTTCAAAAAGGTGTGACTGTTGTGGCTGTACGGCTTCAGTTTTGGGAATTGTATCTTTGCTGCATTGAACTGTCTGAGACTGACCTCCTGACACTGGTGCTGCATGTGCCAGCACAGTCTTGGGCTGTTTTGACACGTCTGCGTGTTTGTCTTGGTAATTTTCATTCCCTTGCTGCGAACCACCTCGTCAGAGTTTCGCGCCCGTTCAATTCTTCTGAGGCACAAACACTCCTGTTACATGTTTTTGTGCCCTGGTTCTTTGTCTGTCATCCATGGTGACTGTTGCTCACGGGAGAATACACTCGGGAAAGACATTGATCACACATTAATTCTCAATGTGACGCGACAGGAACTCCTGGCTTTGGACCAATTGATTTTTTTGCCTCAGTGACCAAGGAAGATCTGTGGTTTTGATCAAACGAAACTTTCAAGATGTTTTCCTTCCCAAAACAAGCGATCGTCAAATCACAGAGCAAACAAAATGTTCAGCGAAAGTCAAAAAGTGTGGAAGACCACTTGAGAGATATCACCAAAAATGTGAATTGTTGTGTGCACATGTTGAATTTGGACCTCTGGTTACAGCCAAAGACAAGCTGTTGTTGTTGTTGTTGTTTCATCCCGAAGTTTGCACTAAAGTTGATTTTTTCCCTGCAGATGGAGTCAACCCGTACGAAAACGACAAAGATAGCTGTGATAGACACAAAGATGACAGTTTGCCTTCACCTCATTGCAACAACTATTTCAAACCAATGGGATCTCGTCACTTCTTGTTTGGATCTCAGCCTTCCAACTTCAGTCAACGCCAACAAATATCAACGCCGCCGAGTAAGTTATTAAATGTCCCCGTGATTCCCCAGCTCAACGCCATAAATTCACCTTTCATTCCGTTCCCAATGTGAAATCGAAGTGGCCGCAAGGTAGGTGAGTCAAAAATGTATTAATTTGCACGTGTGCTTGGCCGGTCTTGTTTCGTTGATTCACATCCACAAAACTGGACGCAGAATTATTGCAAAAGACGATTGAAAATCGATTGAATCTGGTGAAATATTCATCGTGGTATTGACAAGCCAGGACGATTTGATACCATTTGGACAGCTTTTGTTCCCCTGTTTTTGCTGAACTCTGCTTCCCAAAGACAAAGCCGGCGACTACACAGAAGTTAAGAGTACCGTGATTGCTGAATATCCCATCAGTGTGCTACTTTGAGTTATTGATCCAGATCATAAACTGATCAAACTTGACGCTATTGATTTACTTTCGAGAAGTCATGGCCCCGAGATCAGCGGGAAGTCCAGGTAAAGTGGCACAGCCTGATCTGTAGAGACAGGATCGACACCATGCAGAGAATGCCCATCAAAGGCGTTCACAGACGCATCAATGTCAACACACTCGGTTTGCTTGGGACAATATTGAGGAGTGATCATCCGTTGAGTCCTGCATGAAAACACTCATCATTCATGTTCGAAAGCTTTGAAGTTGCACGTTTGTCATTATCGCACACACGGGGAGAAAGTTGGCATCGGCAGGTTATTTCAGTGGTCAAAATATGAAGCCCTGAGGAGCAGCGAGATTGAGATTACAGCAGTATGTTCCTTTGACAAGTTGTGACTTATTGTCCCTCAACACACAGTGAAACGCATATGGAAAGCCATTTCGCGGAACACGTTGGCGGAAGGACATGATTTCCCTGGGCCAATTCCTGTTTCAGTATTCTGCATGGAAACAGTTAGAAGCAAAAAAAAGACGTGTCTTTTGCAGAACCTCTCGTGGAAATTCACAAGAAACCCCTTTTGGGAATTTAGCGCTTGCCTGTGCCATTTGAGACGTTGGACTTTCACTTAACAACCAGTCCTTCATACTCCTGCAACGCATTTGGGCTGTACACGGATTGGTTGTTGCACATCAGCACAAGTCTTGATCCCTACTTTTTATTCGTCCAAAAAGTGTCTGATTTCTCTTGCTGTTCTGCAAGAGTGATGTGACCGCTGCACAAAAGATGGAAGGCGCGTTTGTACTCACACCAACAGTTTGCAGCAAAAGGGGTGAACAAAAGATGTTTTGCTTTGTTTTCACACGAAAGCAGCTGATATCTCTGAGAACGTGCGTGCGACCGCATGTTGCACCTGCATGAGTTGTGCACGGCATGTGGGCTGCAGGGCTCCACCAACCTGGAATCTGGAATTTTTTTCCGTGGACAAACAGCACAACTTACTTTTCTCACCCAATTTCTTGGGAAAAAACCCCACAAGAAGACAAAAGGAAAAATTGTGAAAAACGCAATGAAAATCACAAACACAGAGACAAAGGTGCGGTGAGAAAATCTGACAAGAGAGAAAATTTTGAAGTTTTTCTGAGTGCTTTGATGGTTTTTGAAACAAAATGCAGCAAACAACAGAACAGTTTCTTTCTGGAAAGAATTTGAAAAACGGTTAGTTGGCTGTGAAAGAAAGGCTCATGGAAGGAACATTTGAAGTGTTCGAATTCCAGAAATGTTTCTGGGGGAACTGAGAAAAAGGACCCATGCATTGACTTGACTTGTTTGCTTTCCGTCCTTTCAAAAATATACCGAAATTGTCTTGAATCTGAATATTTCCAGCGCACAAAAGACGGCGAAACCGCCCAAAACTGAGCAGCGTCTGTCGCATCACCGTGAATTGGCTCAGTGGTGCTTTTTCTGTTCAGAATACTTTCGCGTTGCATGGTGTTGTTTTCTTTGGCCTGTTTTCAGTTTCTTTTGAAGTTGCAAGGGCCATTTTGTCACCAACAACCCACGGACAACAATGCTGCTTGCTCGTAGAATCCGTCAAAGGTCTTGCGACCATAATAGTTTGCAAGTTCACTCGTTCCAGGATCGACTCGAGACGTGGACGACCCTCTGGTGGCGATGGGGACGAACTGGCAGTCAAACGGCACGGCTGCCGGCGCGTCGAGCGGCGGTTCCGCCGGCTCAGTGTGCTCGGCTGGGCTGACCCGCGCCCCCGCCCCTTCCTCCCGACCCGGCTCCCAAGGTGCTCGTGCGCTTTCTCCGTCGTTTGCTGCTGGGGTTTCAACCAGTCAATTGTGTTCGGAGATTCCTTCTCGCTGCGGACATATGTTGTGTATTTGGTGAAAGGGACAATCCAAGCTCGTCCACGAAAAAGCAGAAGTTGCATGTGCGGGAGGGTTTTTTCCTTTCTTCGAGTGAGGCGAATCTCCGGTCAACTGACGTTGCAGATTGCGGTGAAAATATTATGCGCAACATTTGTGGGCATGCAGGCAGCCTGTGTGAGCCTTAATTGAATAATTAATAAAAGACAAGCCCAGTTTTTCACATGGATGCTGCGGATAATGTAGCGTCAGATCAATTAGGACTTTTCTCTTGATTTCCTTCGGGTCTTGCTGTTGGCTTGTGTTCTGTGTATTCTGCAGTGTGAGTTCACCAACTGGTGCCTGCCTTGAGCCGCAGGTTCTAATTCAGAGTAGACTGGCACTTAAACTGATTGAACTCTTCTCAGTTCTGACTGTGAATGTATTGCAGGTTCAAGTCAGTCCAATGGAAGCCACATCAGCCTTGCCGTATCTCAAGCACCAATGATCTCAACCTCTCGCAAGAAGACCACAGTTCCACAAATCTCTACAAGTAGGTCATCATGGGGCTTCTTGAGCTTGGAATCTGCCTCTTCCAATACATCATTCACAGTGAGCCCGTTCTTGTTCGATCTAATGGCGTAGAAAAGGACTAGGGAAGCAAAGCAGATAGCCAAAGCCGTCGAAGGTCACAGGAAACTTTTTTTCTTTTCTCTGAAAACTTCACTCAAGGAGAGAACCCCCGACAATATGAGCTTTGTAAACTCCGTCAAAGCTTTTGACATCTCTATTTTGTGGCAACATTTTGACACGAACAACAAACGGTCACGTGCCTGAACACGAGAGCTGCTTGTAGCAAAGTTCTTTTCTGTGCGTGGACCGAGTGGAGTACAATTTTCTTTCTACAAAAGGTTTGTCTGCAGTTACAATTCGAGCATTCTTCCTTTTTCAGAGGAACCTCGGTATCCGGATCCATTTGCGGGAGCGCCATTGGCTTTCCAGCAGAGACTCGCGGACTTATCGTCTTTGGAAAATGAGACCATTCGGTGGGAAAGGACCAGACGCTTCAAGAAAAAAAACAAAGCAGAAGGTGGCTGCAAAGATACATGATCTTCACTTCAACAGTGATCTTTTTTTCTTGTGGTCAAAGCAATACACCAAAACAGTCACATATCAGGAGCATCGGTGCGGAATATCTGCGCCTATCTTCTTCCGCCGAGTGAAGAGCCACTCGGGAGAAATTAACGCGCCATGCAGCTGCGGAAGACTCTTACTTCGCCATAGACAGTGACAACCCTCCCGTTTTATAACGACGGCGATGCGTGGAACAACGCGGGGTTCCTGCGTCGGCATGCAGTAGACGAGCTTACACAGACCATCCAAGTCTGAGCTCCAAGAGAACACAAGTTGTAAGCCGGATCAGAGAGACTTTACATGTCGCATAGACAGGAAATCGATGCGCTTTTCCTGCATTTGAATGCAAACGACTGTGATAATTCGATGTTGGGACTCATTCGAGATCGACGTTTACATCGATCACAGGTTATTTTAACTGCTTTTTCAATGAGCGCCGCCTCAAGTTCGTCGTTGTCGCAGTTTGCAGGCACCACAGTAACCGTTGACCTTCCTGCTCATGAATTTTGTTTTGACATCGGTTTCTGTCTGCCGTTATGGTCACCTCCTATTGAACGTGCTCATGGAAAGCAAACATCTGACAAGTGGGTGCGTGCAGCACGAAGGCAGCCAAAAGGTTTGACTGCACGCTGTGACCAGCCCCCTGCTACACTCACCAGCTTGGAGGTCTTTTCTTCCATGATTCATCAACAGATCCTTCTCATTCATAGCAAAAATTCTGTTTGCAACAATGAAGGAAGAGAACGCCACAAAGACTTTTGGGATGGTTTCACAAAGAGAATATACGTCCAAGGACGCCACGGTTGATTTGAACTTGTTTCGAACATTGAGTGATAATAGAGTGATGTTGGTTAGTTGGTTGTGGCTTGTTGTCAACACCAGGTGCTGCAACTACCAAATTAGTCCCTGTAACTTTTTCTCAAATTTGCACCATAATGGAGCAAAACCATATATGAGCAGATT
>JAAUXT010034314.1_pt1 | contig 20915 bp, 17 predicted proteins | sample 7278171 | NCBI WGS metagenome assembly JAAUXT01 (sample SAMN14350112, study PRJNA611818) | marine sediment metagenome | isolation source: surface marine sediment (1.8m) | place: French Polynesia: Moorea | collected 2018-08 | reverse complement strand
GGAATGCTGGTGAAAATTTCCACACTGTGCAGGGGGTCTGACTTGCTCTTGGTGCAGCATCTTCCATAGTTGTGAGTCATGACATATTGTCTGGCAAACTTCTTGAGCAAGTGCCCTTGGTTTTGTTCCATGAGAGTACAAACTGTAAGAAAGACAAAGATATGTTTCACTTGTGTTATTTATAAGTGTGTAAACATTTTCTGGGAACAAATTCCCAAGCAACAGCAAGTTTGGCATGCAAATATTTTACAAAATACCCCTTCAGTTCTTCAAAGTTCCAACACCCTCCAATGGAGGCAGATCTTGTTGCAAGCATAAATTTGTCCATGGCCATTGAAATTTCCACTTACTGAAGTCAAAAAATTCCACTTTTGCCAGGGACATTGACATGAGCTGTGTTGCGGTGTGCTTAATTTTTCTGTGAATGTCTTCTGAGTAACTCCTGGCCATGTTCCAAAACATCTGCTTCTGACATGCACTGATTGGTGAAGGAATACTCTGCTCAATGATGATGACATACAATCCCAGATAATTTTCTGGGACCTTCTGGTTGAAATATCTTCTCAGTCCAACAGATGTGCCAATTCTGTCAAGTGGATATGGTTTCACATCTTTCATGGGAATTCCCATTTTCTCTTTAAAGTCTTCCTCAAGGACAATTCTCATCGCAGCTGACATAACTCCAAAGATAGTTGCTTTGTGCTGCCTTGCTAATTTCACTAGATTCTGGGTTATCTTCTTCTCCAAAGTCAGTGGAATCATCTTTTGAGTATTTTCATCCTTGTGAGATGATGATGCAAAATATTTTCTGAGTTTTGTATCTTCTTTGTTTTCTGGTAGTAGTTTCAACAATGGTATGAACACCAAATGTAGCAATGACTTTGGAATCAAATGAACAACTGAAAAAATCAATGCAGTCATGGTGGGGAAAAGTTTTGCCTCTTTTGCAAAATCTTCCCAGGGTGGATACAGTTGATTCTGGTTGGTTTTGTTGAAGAAGAGTTGTTTTTCATTGACCAGATCATTGATAATGTCAGACAAATCAGTTAAAACTGCACAGAAAGACAGACCATCAAACAGAGAATGGTGAACTTGAATCAGCAAAATAAAACTCTTTCCAATGACCCTTCTTGTTCTACACAGAATTCCTTCTGGTAGCATTTCATTGGACAAACTGTGGAGTTCTTGCAGCCAGTTATCAGAGTACACTTCTTCATATGGAATGTTCCTGCTCAGGGGAACAAACCAAAATTCAGATCCACTTTTCTCAACTTTTACTTGAAGAGATGGATTCTCCTTTTGCCACAGCTGAAGAGCCTTCTGGATCACTGCACTTGTTATTTTCTTTCCAGGCTGCACTTCAGCTTTGAGAACAAAAGTGACAACACTAAAACTAAGACCCATTGTGTAGAAAATCCTTTCCATGGTACCAAGTGGTCTGGACAAGCCTGAAATATCATCACAGGGTGAGAAACAAAAACAAAACAGTTTTCCTGTACTTTTCAGCCTTACCAATCCCAACATGTGAGCAGGAATGAGCCACCCTGGACAGATCAGATGAAGGGAGACGACTTCAACACAAGTGTTAAAAGTGAGCCACTCCAGCAGATCCAAGGGCACAGGACACTGATCCCTTTCGTGTGGGCATTGCTTCGCCATACAAACAAGTCCTTTGTTTTCGGTTCAACAGTTTCTGTCGTCATGGATTCCGAAGATGAAAAATGCATCACTCTGCATTGTCCACTCGTTCATCTCACTCACCATCAGAACTGCCATTCAGTTTCTGATTTTTTTGCGACACATCAAACCTTCACACAAAGTTGAAAACACGCGAATGTAGATCTACGTACCTGAATACACCTGTGGTGTTCGACGAAAACATTTCCGCAGTATCACCACGGTTACTGTTCCCATGACAACGCAGAGCAACGCAACACTCAACGCATCCATTTTCACAAACGCACAATCCGTCCTTCTTCAAATGCACTCACTCAGACGACGTCTTGTCACCTACAGAAACCTACATAGGTATACCAAGATACAGTCAAAAAGGAATGTGTTTCTGACACACACCGTTGGTCATGCCCCTGTTCACCTGCCGGCTGACGACACGCATGAAGGATTCCTACCCGCTCACACACACCAAATGCGATTTTGGGTTGCTTTGCGTCAATTCTTGATGCATTGCGTCAAATGATGCTTCAGCTGACATGACGCATGAGTCCTGCTGCATGTACTTCAATTTGGCAAGACACACTGCGTGTCAACTGACATGTCAACTTGACGTGACGTGTCACAAAATTGACGCAGCGTATTCGGTGTGTTTCCAGGGTACCTCCTCCTTTTGGCTGTTCAGCGCTTGAAATTGAAGGCTTTGAGCTTGAATTCACAAGGCGAGGTCTACAGGTAGAATATCGCTGGGAGAGAGAACCAGCTGTGAGAGCGAAAACCAAACAATTTCTATTCAAGTTACCACCAGTCCTTGAAGATAAAATCTCACAGTGAACAAAGGGACAACTTTGCACCTGTGTTTTCTGCCTTCACCTGGCCATTTGCGAATCAAAGTAAACCACGTGCAGAAATTTGGATTTGTTTTCCGACAGGCAAATAACGATGCTCCCATATTGGTTCAGTCCACATATCTGTACCCCGCATCATTACATCGCATTGAGAATATGGAAGGAACCACAAGTGCTTTGAACTGATCCCATCAGTGGAAGCAAAAAAAACCAAGAGAGAAACGATTTGCATTTTGGTTGATTAGAAGGAAGTAACACAAGTCCATTGAGATCATACGGGTTGGTTGTCACCTCTTAAAAAACAAGACTTTTGCTCTTTTGACACGCGCCCTTTAATTCCAAGGTGTGCGCATGTGTTCATCAGAATAAATGTCTTTGCTTCCATGGGAAAAACTGAGCATCAACATCTGCACGTGAAACATGGCGTGTTCCTTCTTTATTGAGCCCTTCAATCCGAATCCGAACAAAGAAGTATGGCACATGCCACCACCCAAAAACGTATGAAACTCAATTGTGTTTTCATGCAGAGAAAAGTTCAAACTGTTTTGTGATGGTGGTGCAGACTGTGTGTACGATTGTTGGTAATTCAGAAATGTCTGAGGGACAAAAGCCGTTTTCACATCAGTGACGCGCGGTCTTTTTCTTGACGACGGCGTCAAAATTTAACATGGCCGCGTGTCACCCAATGTGAAAACCACTTGAGGCTGTTGCCTCTCTGTTTGCTGCAGACGAACTGCATGAAAAGCCTTGGAATTGGGAAATGGGAGCCCACGAGACGTGTTTTGTGCTGCCTGAAGCTGAAAAAATATTACCTGTTTCGTATCCTGAGGTTCATTCAATTTGCACACATGTGCGCTTCTGCATTTTTCTGCATCAGCTCAAAACGAACGGAGCATCTGGCCTTCATGCAACTCAAAACAGCTTTTGAAGAGAGCAGAGCCAACTTGAAGGGTGAATTGAATGGGCCTTGGGTATGTGCACTACAACAACAGATGGAAGAAAATGTCCAACAAAAAGTGTCATGGCCGACCAAACATGGTGGAGAGAAGACAGCCTGATGCTCAGAAATCAAGCTTTGCAGTTTTGAAAAAATGCAATCACCAAACACAAGCATGTGAAATTTGATCTGGAAAAGAAACAAAATGTTCAGGTTGCCTGGTGGACATGTGAGTGTATCGGTATGTTTCTTTGACCCACTTCCTTGGACAGAGGGTCAACCTTATGTTTCTACTCAGAATTCCACCTTGGCATTCAAATCAGAATTGAGTGTGATGAACCAATTGTCCCTCGTTTCTTCAGTCTTCACAAACGGACCAAAGGTGTGCATGCACAAAAATTCCATTCATTTTTCCTTCATCTGGCATCAGCCATAGACTGCAGCAATTCCCTCAGTTTCCCAGCCACAGTCTCTGCATCTTTGTCACTCACTGCTCCAGTGCTGTACACAAGAGACAGGCACATCCGATCATCCACCGTGACACAGAGAACACTGGGTATTGGGTGGTCATAGAAGGGGATCAGCCCAAATATCTCCACATCCAGGACGGGATCTGACTGGCTTTGGGTGTGGCAGCGACCATAGTTGTGGGTCATCAGCAGTGGCCTCCGGAAGTTTCTCAGCAGGTGACCATATCCTTTGTCCTTGAGAGCATTGACTGAAAAACAGAAAAGGAATCCTGTTGGGAAAAATGAATTCTCTCAAACAGAAAAGAAGTGGCCACAATTCGCTGCTGAGTCCCCAGCCCATGTGATCTGAGTCCGAGGTGAAGAGAGGAACTTTGAACAAACTGAGGTCTCTCTTTTCACAGCTTCTGCCAAAACTGGATCAAATTGAGACACCAACTCTTTTGATTTGAAATGATTCAAGATGCTAGAAGGCCACTTACTTATGCTGAAGCTTTCCATTTTAAACATTGATATTGAGAGGATCTGTTTCACTTTGTTCTTCATTTTCCCATGCAGATCTTCTGAGTAGCACCTGGCCAGCTTCCAGAACTTCTCTCTCAGTGATTCACCATCTGGTAAACCAATACTTTGTTCCACTGTGATGACATACATACCAAGATAATTGTCAGAGACTCTTTCCTTGAAGAACCTTCTCAGTCCAACTGAGGTGATGGTTTCATCAAATGGATGTGTTGTCAAGGTGTTGGTAGGAATTCCTGACTTTTCTGCAAAATGCTTCTCAATTACTGTTCTCAATGCAGCTGATAAAACTCCAAAAATAGTTGCCTCATGTTGTCTTGCTGACTTCACAAGATTCTGGGTTGTTTTCTTCTTCAAGCAGAATGGAATAATCTTTGTGACAAAAATGTCATCTTTCTGAGGTACTGCAGTGAAAAATTCACAAACTTTGCTCTGATCCTTATTTTCAGGCAGCTTCAAGCACTTCAATACTTGAACAAGCAGACAATTCAGCAGTGACTTTGGAACGATTCTTAGAATACTCAGAATCCAAGCAGTGCCACTGGGGTAAATGTTCATCTCTTCAGCACAGTGTTCCCATGGTGGATTCAACTGACTTGGGTTCTGTTTGTTTGAATGGGATTCTCTGCCATTCTTCAGGTTGCTCATGATGTCAGCAAGCTCAGTCAAAACTACACACAGAGACAAGCCATCAACCAGAACATGGTGAGCCTGGACCAGCAAAACCAGGTTGTTGCCAGGGGTGATGACTCTCCTCACTCTGCACAAAATTCCAAAAGGCAACTTTTCCTGAGACAGGTTGTGAAGTTCATGGAGCCAGTCATTGGAATACACTTCTTTGTATGGAATGTTCCTATTCAGGGGAACAAACCAAAACTCAGATCCTCTTTTCTGAACTTTTACTTTCAGTGGTGCATTCTCTTCCTGCCAGACCTTCAAGGCTTGTTGGATCATTTCACTGGTTATCTTCTTCTGGCCTCTCACTTTGGCTTTCAGGACAAATGTAACAAATCGGAAATCCAAGTCCAGTGTGTAGTAAGAAATCTCTGAAGTCCCCAGTGGTCTTGACAAACCTGAAGCAAACATAGAACAGTTGTATTTGTAGATTGTTGATCCACTAGATGCAAAAGTGGAGCTGAAGCTTATGTGACACTCTATTTTGTAATTCAAAGGAACATTCAGCCTGGGAGAAACAGGACTCATCCAATTGTAAGGCCCAATCTGTGTACAAATACATTCATAATGTCAGCATGCATTCAGAAGGAATGGAGCCTGTCAGATTCCATGTGTTTTGACAAACCCTTGTACCCACCTGAATATGTCTTGGGTCTTGTGTCGAGTAGTTTTCTCAGTACCAGGGAGGTGATCAGTGCAGCAATGCAGAGCAGTGTGAGGCTCAGAATGTCCATATTCTCAATACAGGCAGGCATTCACAATGGGTAAAGAAAATTGTTCGGTCCATTTACATACCAGAAGCACAAACCTCAAGCAGTGTGCAAAGGTGCAGGAAGAATGTGTGCTTGTTGATATGGACTGTTTCATATCCGTAGATTTACCAAAAACACACCAGACACAGCGTTTGGAAGGTTTGGCATTGGCTCTTGTTCATTTTCCTGTGCATTGGCAACAACTTGCAACAATTGAAGTAGGTGTGTACAACAGGCGAAACCTCTTTGACCTCACTTTTCTCTCTGGATGTTGGTTGTCCCAGAAGGTCCAGAAGTTGGGAATCACCCAAATTCCATTGACACAATGCACGATTTTTTTACACAATCCAATTTTGTAGCTAAAAATCATGTGGATATTCCCACCCAATCCCAGATCTGGCAGAGAACTCTCTGATACCTTCCTCAGTAAAACCGCAGTTGTGTTTTGTTTTTGACCTTGAGCACGGCAACCAAAGTCACACTTTGTGCTTTGAACATATTAACTCAAACACAACACACACTCATGAACACACACACACACACACACACACACACACAACAGACTCTGACATAACTCAGCGCAGGTGGGAAGTTCGAATTTGCTCGCAAACCTGACTCTCGAGGTGTGTTCTAGTATTCCCACTCCATGACAGTGGCTCACGTCTTCTCACCTCTTCCCCTTTGCTTGACGGCAAAAATTACAGAAAAGTGCTCGATCGTATAGTACCTCACTTGTTTCCCTGTTTCACACAAGAAGGAAACAGTTGAAGCGAGCAGAGAACACACCAGGGACACCTGAATACAGTGAAAATGATATCCATCTCCAAAGGTCCAGTCAATAACAATGAGAACGAGTGAACAGATTCCCCACCTGGTCGTTTGTAAGCAAAACACGGGTTGAGAGTCTCTGTGTCCAACGTGAGGTTCTTGACTGCTTTATCCCTTCCATCCCAAAAGTGCACTTGGAACGTGGAGTGCCCTTTGTTTGTTGAGGCCTTCAATCCGAACAAAGGAGTGTAGTACATGCCACTCAATTGTGTTTTTATGCAGAGAAAAGTTCGTCCCTTGCGAAATGTCAGCTGTTATGATGGTGAAGCACACTGCACAAGAATGTTGGCAATTCAGAAATGTCCAAGGCACTAAATGACGTGCGGTCTTTTCCTTGACATCGGCGTCAAAATTTAATATTGAACCCAATGGTGGAATTTTCTACGTCAGGCATAAAAACGGCCGCGCGTCACCCAATATAAAAATAGCTCCAAGGAGCTCGCGGTGATTTGACTGGTTGAATATGAGTGACAGATATTGTGATTGAGTTGAGAAAAGGGCGTTTCCACATTGAAGTGAGGCTTATCAAAGGGGCAACGAGGAACAAATATCTTCTCCTCGACTCGTTGACTTGCGATCTGGAAAGGTCCAAACGCGAAAGGTACATCTCACCGGTGTCTCAGGACCAGACCCCGACCGCAACATTTCTCCGACGTCGTTGGTTCTAGCCTGCCTGGCAGTCCTAGCAGGTCGGAGCCTGGTCCTAAAATTTTCGAACCACACAGTGACCTCGGAGTGTGGTCGTTGTCTGGTCCTGGTCGTTGTCTGGTCCTGTTACACCAGTCCTCAACGCTCAACGTGTTGCCACACACTGACTCAAGTAAGTGCTCGTGCCTGTTTGGAAAGTGTTCTTTTGTCAAGTATAGACTGATCTTTCCTGGTTGTTAGAAGAGGGTCAGGACTTCCACTTGCAGGAGAGGGTTGAGCCCCAGTGGAAGAATTCCTCTCAGGAAACAGAGTTCGTGCGATTGGAAATGATTGTCTTTGTTATTGCCAGTTTGACACCCCAGCGCTTGAGAAAGTGTGAATGAGTAAGCGTGTGTGTGCGTGTGTGTGTGTGTGTGTGACTGTCTGAGTGACTGAATGGCCATTCTGTGTGTGTGCGTGTGTATGTGTGTGTGTGTCCGACTGTGTCACTGTGTGAGACAGTGTGTGTGAGTCAGTGTGTGTTTGTGTTGTGTGTGTGTGTGTGCATGTGTGTGGATGTGTGTGAGCACGCGTGCATGCGTTCGTGTCTTTCCATTTTTGTCAACTACTGGACCTGAAACAAGCATTGAAATTGAATTTTAAATTTTCCCTGTTATTCTTCGTGTATGTGATCAAGCATTGACTTGTGGTGGCACCAAAAGCAGAAAAGCGGACAAAAATGTTTCTGGCATCAAGTGAAGGGTCATGGACCGAAGGATGGACCTGCGTAAGAAACTGGACATTCAAACAGACTCGGGATTGAAATTGTCACATTTGCGAGGTTTCGCGAATTGGAAAAGTACACGCAGGCGTGAACGTAGACGTAAAATGTCACCCCGTGGGTTGCAGTACTCCTCAGATACTTCTCTTTTGTCTGTAGTTCTGAACTGAATTTTGCACTTTTTTTCAAAATAAGGGAAAAAAGAAGAAAAGCAGAAAGTTATCATCAATCTTTACTTTCAATTTGACGAATTTGTGGTGTAAAAAAACCCCACCGGGTGATATTCTGCGTCCACGTTCACGCCTACGTCCACGTTTCCAATTTGCGAAACCTCGCTGTTGCATGCTCCTGTCGTCATGGCAGACAGCGCCTCTTCTGCCAGGCTCCGTACACAGATGCAGAAACCCCTTCAGCTCACAGGAAGCTCTGGGTGTTGGGTCATGCCAACTGGCATGGTGTTTCAGTGGGTGTAAACTCTACACTTTTCAAGCTCCTCACATCACGAATTTTCTGTTGCACAAGCTCCACAGACACTGCAGTCATACGCGAGTTATGACGGGGCGTCACACCAGCACAACTTGTTTGTGCCCAAAGAGAGTGTGATTGTGCGAAGGGCAAGCACCTAGTGGTAGTGCGGTACAGGCATCCTGGGCCAGATGTCCCTGTCCCTGTCACATGTCCCCCACCCGCATGCCCCCCTGCAACTTTGTCCCCCCTGTGGCATTGCCCCACCCCCTGTCTATGGCATCTGTATAAGGTAGAGCACCAGGAGCCAGGTCGGCCAGTTGGCCACCAGAGTTTCATGATTCTTTCTTTATCTTGAGAAGAAACATACGCTACTCGGGCCTTCCCACTGCAGTTGCCTTGACCATCGCTTCTTGTTTCCAAAAGCACAGCAGCCCAATCTCTGGCTGTGTCCAGTCCGTACCAAGTTCATTGTGTTGATTGTGGTGTTTTATCACTTGATATGTGCAGAGTGCAGATGAGAAAAATAATGGTGTGATGCCAGAATATTTTTGCAAACATGGTGTGGAGGTGGTTTGCCTGGCAGGTAGGCCAGCCAGAAAGGTAGATCCAGAATGGAAATCACCGTGTTGAAAACTTGGGTTTTGAGAAACAACGTTTGGGTTCTCAAAGTTTGTGTGCAGATCTTGTCCTCGCTGAACACACGTTGAGGAAACTCAATGCAACTTTTGTGCAAGTGGAAAATACCAACACAGATTCCACGGGGGAACATTCTTCATCAAATTTGATCAAGTGTGAACCTCACAGGGTGCGTTATTATTGTCTCAGCAACTCAGCATTTCTAGTGTAAGGTCGCAACATTGTCTTCACAATTCTGTTCCAGGAGCTGTGTGCATCCATCCAGAAAATAATCCATTTCACCCAGGCAATAAAAATACAAGATTTTCAGCTGACATTCAAAAGTTCATCTGACATTTGAGAACTTAGTACTGCAACGTATTGTTGATATTTTCACTCTGGGAGGATGGGGAAGGTCAAGCAAATAACAGTTATGTAGCTGAGACAAGTTGCAGTTCTGTTCCCCGCTCCTCTCTGGAGATGCTTCGAGACAAGGTACAAATTTATTTTTGTGATTTGTATATTGTGTGCCTATCAGAGTTGGCTATGAAACAACTAGGATTTTACAAATTTTTGCTTCAGTTACAGAACAAGACAATTGGGCAATAGATTATTTGAGTGCCAATTTCTTCAGGAAACGCGTGCCTAAACGTCTGGATGGCAGCAGAACACTTTCTTCTCTGTGTTGGGACCTGGATTGTGGTTACTGCAGGTATGACGTCATACACACAAACGTTGGAGCTTGATCCTGTTGGTTTGTGCTTCTTGGCCACCATAAAGCACTTACAAAAGAAAGGGAATCCAGGTGCAGACATCAGCCACGACACTTCTCAATTGTAGCGCTGCTCCAAGTCATCTACCATTTCCCAAAGTTCTCCTTCATTTTTGCGTTTGGTAGTGTTTGAAAGTCACGGTTCTAACCTGTAAAGTCTTCATTTCTTTGTTCTTTAATTTGAAAAAAAAATCAAAATTTTGGGCCGACAAGGTGAAATAACCGTGTACACTGGGAACAGTTGTCCAAGTTTGTCGAAAGTTCGGCAGTCTCAACTTGGTGTAACAGAATCAGAGCACGACCAGGACCAGAGAACGACCACACCGGGAGGTCGTTGTGTGGTCCTAAAATTTCAGGACCAGGCTCTGACCTAGCAGGACTGCCAGGCAGGTCAGAATCTGATCCTGAATTTTCTTTAGGACCAGACAATGACGCATTTGTCTGGTCCTGGGACACCGGGTTGCATTCTGTGGAGTCACTCGCATTGGCGACAGTGTCCCGCACATCCCGGCTGTGAAAACTCAAGCCACCTGGCTGCACTATGCCAAACTCAACGGAACCGTGTTTTGTGTGATGTCTGCTTCTTTTGTGTGCTCCAGGTGTGAAGGGAAATGTGTACAACTTCTCTGGCAATGGACTGACCACCATCCCAAATGTTTCTACTGACGCAACAACAGTTGACCTCAGGATCAACAACCTCACAACCATGCCCACTGCAGGCTGGGCTTCACTAACAAGCCTGGAGATCCTCTACCTGACTGAAAATCAAATATCTACAATTGCACCTGATGCTTTCATTGGTTTGAGCAACCTTGCAGAACTACAAATGGACAGCAATAATCTGACAGAATTGAGAGCTGATACGTTTGAACATCTCCCTCTTCTGATTCAACTGAATGTGTCATACAATCTAATATCTGTAGTTGAGCCTGAAGCCTTCAGTGGACTTAACTATGTGGCAAAACTTGGGCTTTCAATTCCCTTGTGGTGATAACAGCTGGGATGTTTGAGAACCTCCCAAGCCTCTTCAACCTGCAGCTCCAGCACAATCAGATATCAATCATTGAGGCTGAAGCCTTCAGAGGCCTGGGAAACCTGGGTGTGTTGCGCCTCTTCAGCAATGAACTGACAACCATAGAAACGGACACATTTGCACCTCTTACAAGCTTAACAAAACTCTTTCTCCAAAGCAATATGATATCTGGAATTGACGCTCATGCCTTCAGGGGGCTGCAGAACCTGGAGAGCCTGAGTCTACATCTGAATAGCCTGAGAACCCTCACTACCAACATGTTTGAACATCTCACAAATCTGAGAAATTTACAGCTTCGTAGGAGCAAAATAAACACCATTGAAGCTGGAGCGTTTGATACAATGACACACCTAGAACTGCTGTGGCTTGATGCCAACTCACTGACGCACCTGGCCCCGGACATTTTTGATAACCTGGAGAACCTGTCAGAACTGAAGCTGGATGGACCCAACAACGTTGTGGACTGTGCCAAACTATGCTGGCTGAAGCAGATGGCTGGATCCATGACAGAGTTTTCGGCTCCAAGCTGCAGTGGTGGCCAGGACTGGGACACCATTCAGTGTCCGACGACAACAGCCACAACAGCAGCAACAACAACTGAAGGCACAACAACAGCAGCAACAACAACTGAAACTTCAACTGTAGCAGCTACAACAGCTGAAGTCACAGGAGCAGGAACAACAACTAAAGTCACCACAGCTGTGGCCACAACAGGAGAAGCAACAACAACAACTGAAGCTGCAACAACTGAAACCTTGACAACTGCAACAGCAGCAGCAACAACAACTGAAATCACAACAACTTTGGCAACAGCAGCTGAAACCAGCACAACACTGACCAAGTCCCTACTGTATGAGAAGATTGACACAACTGCAGATGACTTCTATCTACTGACCACTATCTCTGCCGTCGATGTTGTGGATTGTGGCAAAAAGTAAATCCAAAACTTTCTTTTCTAATCAAAAACACAAGCTGAGATACTTTTATTTGTTTCAGATGATGTTGGAAAAATTTCCTTTTTTCCAGGTGCTTCACAGCACGACCCTGCAGCAGCTTCTACTTTGACGGATCCTCCACCCTGATCGGATCCTGCAGCCTGATGGCCAGACGTTTGGCTCCCACTGACCCAGACAGGATCAACATCCCAACTGGCTCTGAAGTCTGGAAAGAACGTGGTATTCATTCACAGTTTGCCTTTCCCCTGTGTATGTGTGTGTGTGTGTGTGTTGAAGGATGCTGTTCAAGTCAAATATTTTACACAGAACAAAGTCAGTTTCACACAAATTTTTGCTAAAAGTTCAAATTATTCTGTGAAGTATTCTGCACTTTATAAATGATCAAATTTGCATTGGTATTCCACACAGGAGCCAGTCAACAGTGACATGTGGCAAGACAACTGCTTCCAGGCAAATTTGGACACTGTGCTTTGCTTCAAAAACACTTTGTTTGCTTCTAGGCTGGCTGCACCCAGGCGTTCCTTGATTCCATGCTTGGGAGGTGTGAATCCAGTGATTTCTGGACAACGAGGATACAAGAAGCTGGGAAACATCTGAGCGCATCTGCGCACAGAAAAAACGTGTTTGAAAAGAAACTCTTTCCTCTTTAATGCAGAAAGCACTGATTTGGGGTGGCAAACATTTTCCACCGTGGAATTTGCAAGATTTGCTTGGAATTGTGTTCAAAGAAATGATTTTCAATCTTGCAAATGATAGACAGCAGAATTTTTATCCTGTTTCCTCCCATGAGGGACCAAAAATTCCTGAAGCGAAAGCGTTGTGCTTGTCCATTGCATTCACATTCTTCTGAAAAAAGAAACACACGGGCTGACGTCAAATGTTCCTCCATTGGAGTCTGTTAAATTTTGAAGCCGACGTCAAAAGAACCACCGTGCGTCACCAATGTGAAAACCGCTGGTGGGGCGGGCGGCCATTTTTGTTTTTGGAAGGGGGGGTCCACATCCGAGTGGCGAACAAATAAGACAATTTCGGGCGTTGTGGGTGGTCCTGTCCCCCAGAGACTGACTGCCCTGGATGCGGGCTCCGCCCCTGGAACCACGGGTATATCACACACAGGGTTGGGTGGTTTCCTCAGGCTGCGGACACACCACCACCGACGGGGCAGTCGGACTGTCCCATCCAGCGGACAGCTCCAGTGTGTTTCTCATGTATGCGGACACACCTCACAGGACAGGCAGCTGTATGGGCTGCCCCGTCACCCAGACCACTCCACAAGCCATTCCCTGCACGGCACACCCTGGACAGGATTCCCCGTGCGGCAGCTGCCCCGTCGGTGGTGGTGTGCACCCAGCCTCAATGGGCAGCGGTCTTGATGGACTCTGGGACTGCACACCTCTCAGTCACATGGCCCTGGCCTCCAGAACATGTCAATCTGAATACGTAACAGGTGGGGCCATTTACGAGCAGATGGGAGGTTGTTCCACGTGGTACTGACCAGCAGCACGTGAACAATTCACGTACAAATTGTGCGAGTATAAGTGGTCTTGTGGCTATTTTCATTTCCAACAATAGCACCAGATCTTCAGTAAATTTTTTGATGCTGGTTGATTTGCAGCGATGATTTTCAGGCAGGAAATAGTGGAGACTTTTTTTTTCCATTTGTAATCAACATGTCATTGTGACTTGATTGGACATTGATTGGGTGGGGGACAAACTGGTGCGTTTGGGGTCAAATTTGCGTTATTGAATGGGGTATAACGAGGGAGCGCGCTACAGGGTTAAAAGCGCTGGGTAGGAGCGCCCAGTGGTCACTCTCCAGTCAGACGTCACGCACGCCGCAGTCAACCAACGCTTCACGCGTATCGCGTCCCGCGTGCACTGTACACAGCTCACTACAAGTACGTACTCGCAGGTTTGATGAGTTTTTCTTTGTCGTGGTGCTCAGGGTCTGTTGGGTTTGTGGTTCGACTCACAGCTGTCGAACACCACAAGACTTCAGGCTCGATGTTCAATGACCAAATTGAACTTCCCTCTGAATGGCTCCAGAGGATTTTGCCACCGTGCACAGGAATTTTAAACGTATCGATTCCCCCCCCCCCAAACCTCCTGCTCTTGTTCTGTGTCGCCAAGCATTTTGGATTGACGGCTGTTGCGTGCGCCTTGTGTTCATGCGCAACACATGGCAGGGGAAGTCGCACCCGCTCAGTTCGCGATTCCGCTCTGTTCAAATTCGTCAATGGGTGCACATCATGAACATCGTCACGAGTGTGTTGCACATCCGTTCCGCTGTTTTGCTATTGGCTGAGTACATTTATCACTCGGAGAATCTGGACGAAAAGGGCCAAAACGCGATGAGATTTCAGAAGAACTGATTCCGAATCACGGAAGTGAGCATCTGTTCAGGCACGCGGTGTACAAGCGCGCGCGCGCGTGTGTGTGTGTGTGTGTGTGTCTGTCTGTCTGTCTGTCTGTCTGTCTGTCTGTCTGTGATTGTGTATTTCTGTGAGGCCTTGTGTGTGTGTGTGTGTGTGTGTGTGAAACAGCTTGCACACGTGTTGTCCAGGGAGCGACGTGTGCACAAAGCCCTTCTGCCACGTAATCTGTGTTGCAGGCGGATCGCCGCAGCCATGGCGCGGAGACAGCAGAGCATGATGCTGATGCGAGGAGAGTCCACGCGGAGCTCGCACGGTGTCATGTCCGCCATGAGTGTGCTCAAGTGAGTAGCCTGGGGTGAGTCCAGGGCTGGGTCAGGGGTGGGTCCAGGGTCGGCCCAGGGGTGGGTCCAGGAGTGGGTCCAGGGGTGGGTCCAGGGGTGGGTCCAGGGGTGGGTCCAGGGTTGGCCCAGGGGTGGGTCCAGGGTCGGTCCAGGAGTGAGTCCAGGAGTGGGTCCAGGGGTGGGTCCAGGGGTGGGTCCAGGGTCGGCCCAGGGGTGGGTCCAGGGTGGGTCCAGGAGTGGGTCCAGGGGTGGGTCCAGGGGTGGGTCCAGGGGTGTTCACACGGTGCCGCGTCCGCCATGAGAATGCTCAAGTGAGTGACCAGGAGCCAGTACAATTCAGGTCAAGGAGAGAGCCTGGGACACAAACTCAAAACTGTCGAGCAAGAAAAGTGAAAAACGAGGGAAGTCAGGAGAGCCCAAGCGCCCCCCTCTCTCGAACAGGCCAAACAGTCCGTCCCTGACAATGAGGCGAGACCAGATCAAGACTCAGACTACCACATTGACCCTGGATCCGCTGGACATTTCTTATTGCCAGTGGCGTCACAAGGTGGGAGGGGGTCCACCATTCTACTTTCGACACAAATTTCCTCGGGGGAGTGGGGAGGAACAGGAAAAGGGTGAGGAGCCTCAGCCACTGCTGAAGCTGATCCAGTGAGCCCACAAGCACGAGAGCCAATTTTCCGCTTTGCATTGCAAAAAAAAAAACAGGATATTAGTCTCACTCATTGTATGTTGGGGCAATAGAACAATTAGGAAAATGACAAACGCCAACCAAAGCCATAAATACACTGTTGGAAAATTGCCTTTGTCCCCATGTGCCCTCGTAAATTTGTGAGCGAGTTCAACATAGTCTTTGGTCTTTGGGTCAAGGTCGAATGATCACAGGCTGGGGAGATGCAGGGTCCCCGTCAACCCCCTCAGGAAGACTGACTTCAGAGCTCTTTAAACCACGCGAAAATGAACAATTTGGCGCCTGAGGGGAAAACAGTTGCCATTCCAGAATGCAGACTCCATTGTTTCGCTTGTCACACACCCTCACACACACACACACACACACACATTTTGACTCTCACACAAAAACACGTATGTGCATACGCACAAGCACACGAACACATGCACACACATCGCCAAAGGGGGAGCCTCAATGGACACAGAGACAGATGACACACACGCACTTGCACACACACGCACACACACTCACTCACACACGCACACACACCTGCTCTTCTTGCGTCGCCTCTCGCCCTGACCCATCTCCGATCAAGAACAAAGTACACACACGCACACACGCACGCACGCACATACGCACACACGTACAGACGCACATACGGACGTACACACACGCACACACGCACACACACGCACACACACCTGCTCTTCCTGCAGCACCTCTCGCCCAGACCCTCCTCCGAACATGAGCGAAACACACACACGTACTCTTGAACACACACGCACACACATACATACGTACACACACGCACACACGTACACACACGCACACACACGCACACACATGTCTGATTGCAGCACCTCTCGCCCAGACCCTCCTACGAACATGAGCTAAACACACACACGCACACACACACACATGGAACCATACACACGCACACATACACACATGCACACGTACACACACACGTCTGATTGCAGCGTCTCTCGCCCTGACCCTCCTCCGATCGAGAACGAAGTACACACACGCGCACACGTACACACACGCACACACGCACACGCACGCACGCACACGTGCTCTTCTTGTAGCACCTCTCGCCCGGACCCTCCTCCGATTAAGGGCTAAACACGCACGCACACGCGATCACACACAAACCTATGCACGCACACACGTACACACACGCACACACGCACACACACGCACAAACACGTGCTCTTCTTGCAGCGACTCTCGCCCGGACCCTCGTCTGATCAAGATCGAACACACACACGTACACACACGCACACACACACACACACACACACACACACACACACACACACACGTCTGATTGCAGCGCCTCTCGCATGGACCCTCCTCCGATAAAGAAGCTGCGCGAGGAGCTCAGGAGGAATCCGCGTCTCGCCAAACTCCTCATGAGGTCCTTGGGACAGGTGAGAAAGAACCGGGACCCTGGGACAGGTGAGAAAGAACCGGGACCCTGGGACAGGTGAGAAAGAACCGGGACCCTGGGACAGATGAGAAAGAACCGGGACCCTGGGACAGGTGAGAAAGAACCGGGGACCCTGGGACAGGTGAGAAAGAACCGGGGCCCTGGGACAGGTGAGAAAGAACTGGGACCCTGGGACAGGTAAGAAAGACCCGGGACCCTGGGAATCCGGTCGAACATGCCCGGTTGACACGTGTCAATCGGGCACGGAAGCCAACCGGGCGTGTTACACCGGGCACCCGGGAACATGCGTGACAGGACCGGACACGCCGTAAGAACAGGGGGCTTCAGGACAAATAGCTGGACTTTTGGGACAGGGCACCCAGGGACATGTTGGACAGATTTGGAGACAAATGGAACAGAACTGGGACCCTGGTGAACCGGGCACCCGGCGAGAGGTGGGAAAGAAGCGGGGCCCCAGGACAGGCAGGGCGGAATCAGGCACCGGGCGACATTGGAGATAGAACCTGACAAGTTGACAAGACTGGGGCTCCAGGAACAGGTCAGAGGGGATCTGGTGAGAAAGAACCGGGACCTGGTGCCAGGAGGCACAGGACCTTGCGTCGGGCACACGGAACAGGTGGGGCTGAATTGGGCGCGCAACCAGAGATAGATGGGATAGAACTTGTCTCCCATGCACAGATGGGACAGAACCATGTACCCGGAACCGGGGTGCAGGTACAGGGAGGAAGAATAGGTGGGACACAGCCAGGTGCTCGGTGTGGAGTGGGTTCACCCAGAACTTGATGTGAGAGACACACGGGGTCATGGAGATTCTTATCCCCCCCCACCCAGATTGAGATGAGAAAGGTGCCACCTTGAGCGACTCAGATCTTGGGGCGATGGCACATTGGATGATCCTCTAAATATTGGAGTACAGGGCGTGGGCCAAAGGGTGAAGGGCGAAGGATGTAGGCTGTGGGTATGACGCATGACTATAGGGGGCACAGACCCTGGGGACCCTGACTTTATTGACGCATTCAACAGTGTTGTCTCCCCCCTCCTGGCCTGTGCAAGTGGCTGAGTGTGGCTAGGTACAGGCCATAAGGCACGGGATACGTGGCATGAGGCCTGGGCCCTTGGGTTCCTGGGTCCAATGGGCTGTACAGACGTCTGTGATGTTATGTATGGGTGTTCAGGCCAGCATCATTCCGTTGGCGTTCAGCTGGCTGAACCTGTGCGCAACATTCATCAGGAGAAAGGAGCCGATCTCTCCCATCTCCATTGACTGGGTTGCATAAATGGGTCTACACACCTGAAAGGTTAAATAGTTTATTTCACAGACCAACCTGAGCTTCAGCCAAAGAAGCCTAGAATATGGGTGAGGTATGAACTTCTACACACCTGAATCTGGGTAAACTCACAGCTTCAGAGGAGAGTGGGGAAAGAATCATGGGTGATTAAACTGCTCATCGAGGGTTCGATTGGAGAGGGTTCGATCACACAACAGTGAGTTGCCGTGTCACTCCCCCCCCACCACAGGCTGCGGAGCTGGCGGAGCGGGACCTGGACCCGGACCTCTTCGAGGCGCTCGTCTGGCCCAACTCCATCCCGGAGTACATCGACTTCCTCTCCGAGTTCCTGCAGTGGGTTCCGTCCCAGATGGGAGACTGGACCAAGCTGGGTGAGTGAGTAGCGAGGTTTAGCTGCGGCTCCGCGTGGTGCGTGAGAGTGGAAATGGCAAAAACGTCAACAGATGGGCAACCTCACGTGAGAAAACGGGTTTCAGCTCCTGTTGGCCCCGTGCGTTTGGGTGAAGGAAACATAAGCGGTTTTCACATTGGTGACGCGCCGTAGTTTTCTTGACGTCGGCGTCAAAATTTGACATGGAATCCAATGGTGGAATTTTTGATGTCAGCCCAGAAAACGACCGCGCGTCACCCAATGTGAAAACCCCTACAGTGTTCATCTTCACGGGGTGAAAGCAAGACACACAATCTCTGGAATGAGACGTAGTTTGGATGACCCCAAAGGCTGGTCCCGGGACGAGCCTGGGAGGCCAGCACCCCTTGATCCACACAATGGTTCACTCCCTTTCTCTGCACCGACACAAAGTTTTTGGCGGTGAAATGACTTTTTCAAATTTGAAGTCAGCGGCCCAAAAGATCACCGCCTGCCCAGTTCCTGGTTCCATTGAAGTCACACACACACACGCCACACGCACACCTGACGTACCAGGCCTGACCTTACTCACCCCGTCAGGGACTGAAAGCGAGACACAAAACCCCTACAGAGAAACGTGTCAGGGATAGCTCCCACTGATTGAGCCCAGAAGAGGCTCGAAGACCCGTGGTCTCTGAAGCTCAGAAATTGTTCACTCCTTTTCGGCGCACTGAGTGCAAATAATTTTGTGGCTGACAACAGATGAATTTTTCAAATTGAAGTCAACCCTGGATCCGTTGAGCCCCCTCCCATTGAACCCAGCCTCTTCGCCCCTGGACTCCAGCCTACCCCTCCACTGCAGGAGACGATGACGAGCAGCAGGAAGTGTACGATCGCATCTGCCACTTCTACTGGCTCATCGACCAGGACGTGGACGGGCGCGTTGTTCAGGTCGGGTCTGCGTCTCCTCCGCGTGGTGGGAAAGGGACGGGTGCAAGGGTGTCCACACATGGTGGGAAAGGGACGGGTACAAGGGCGTCCACACTTGGTAGGAAAGGGACGGGTGCAAGGGCGTCCACACAAGGTAGGAAAGGGACGGGTGCAAGGGCGTCCTCACATGGTGGGAAAGGGACGGGTGCAAGGGCGTCCACACATGGTAGGAAAGGGACGGGTGCAAGGGCGTCCACACATGGTAGGAAAGGGACGTGTACAAGGGCGTCCACACATGGTAGGAAAGGGACGGGTGCAAGGGCGTCCATACATGGTGGGAAAGGGACGGGTGCAAGGGCGTCCAGACAGGGCAGGTGCAAGGGGGACTCATCTTCTAACAATGCGAGAAGCATCTGCACACCAAGAGGGGTTTGTTCCCCCGTTAGCAGGAGTGGACGGGAGTTCCACTACCAGAGGGGTTTCGGGGAGAGTTCCCAACAAGTCGGGGGTCTCCCAAGCGATATCAGAAAGGGGTGGGTCTGGCATCGAGGGTGAATGGGATTCCACCAGCCAAGGGACCAATGGCGGGTGTCCCATCAAAGTGAGGAGTTCTCCATCAAGAGTTCTTCCATTAGGGGTTTTCACATTGAGTGACGCGCGGTCATTTTCTGGGCTGACGTCAAAAATTCCACCATTGAGTTCAATGTTAAATTTTGACACTGACGTCAAAAACTCGACCGCGCGTCACCAATGTGAAAACCGCTATTCTGAGGTCAACTCAAGTGTACTCGTGAGTTGTTGTGATAACAGACGAGTAAATGTTCAGCAATCAAACTGGTGGAGGTTCACCAAGGGAGAGGGGCTTGCTCCTCACGGAAACATGGGAGAGGAACACGCACAAGTGAGCAACCTAAATTTGGCTACACGTAGCCACCCGTCTCAACCTGAGTCTGAGCAGCAAGTGGCCCTTGATTAAAGGAGGCACCAACGTGTAGACTTGAGGGGGATCACACACCATTGAAACTTCCGGTCACGAAGGCCACAGTTCACATCCAGGGACATCTCACGTCGAGCGGTATCTCTGTTGGCAAGTTTCAGCAAACTCCAAATTCTGAACACGTGGTGGTTCAAACACGTGGCTGATGACACGACCCAGTTTGGCCTGTCAATGTGGAGACCAAGGGCAACAATGAGAGATCTTTGTGGCAGTACAAAACACCAGATACATGTATGTACACGTGTGATGTGAGTTTCCCACGGATCAGACGTTTGGCGTCAGGATCAACGACGTCAGCCACGTCTACGGGTGGGGCACGTCACACGGATTTGCTAAACCTCCCTGTTGTTTCCCATAGGAGGAGGACTTTATCAAGCACTGGCTGGTGAAGTACGCAGTGTACTGGGGAGAGTACCTGGACACGCCCGGGTCCTTCTCTCAGGAGCATCTCGACTCGTTCATCTTCAACTCGCCGCAGTATCGCGTCGAGGTCAGTGGGTGTGAGTGTGAGTGTGAGTGTGGGTGTGAGTGTGGGTGTTAGGGTGGGTGTGTGGGTGGG
>JAAUXT010087472.1_pt1 | contig 20917 bp, 24 predicted proteins | sample 7278171 | NCBI WGS metagenome assembly JAAUXT01 (sample SAMN14350112, study PRJNA611818) | marine sediment metagenome | isolation source: surface marine sediment (1.8m) | place: French Polynesia: Moorea | collected 2018-08 | reverse complement strand
CCCCCGCACACACCGCCGCAGCTGTCATGCCGTGTGGTTTATTTCTTAAGATGGAGAAGAAATGTGGCCATGAGCAGTGCGCGTCTGTGCTTTTGCTCCAGAAAGGTAACTGTTGCAATCAATATCGTAAATCAGTTGAGTCAGATAACATGCACGGAAGGATGTGTCAAACCATTTCACCTCCCCAGAGGCTGCGACACCATCAAACTTGGGACGAGTTTACTGCGTGTCTGAGACGATCATTTGACCGCAGCACGTTGGAAATGTCCAAAAAGGGGTGAAATTGTAACAGTGTGCCCAGCCCATGTGTGGAACGACCGGAGCTGTTTCAATTCAAGTCTATTGATTTGATCTCTGTCAGTGCGCACCAGACATCGTTAAATCAGAATATTTCCTTCTTCCGAGCTGTCGAGCAGACCATTTCAGGAGATATTTAATGCCGGGCCAGGCTTTTGTTGTGAGTGCGACTCGTACCGATGGCAGGTGGCTCTGTCGCCATCGGTTCTGTCGGCGCCGGCGCCGGCGGGGGAGGCGTCGTTCTGCGTCGCGTTGTCGGCGTCTTCGTCTCCTCCGCTCCAGCTGCAACACAAACGCAAGGAATAAATTTGAAAAAAACCCCTTTGATTTGCAAAAAAAAAATGCAGTTTGCATGTGGTGTGGAAACCTGCTTCAGAAGGGCCCCAATTTTGTGAAAAGAATTGTTGAAATGTTGAACAGAGGGCAAGTGAGTCTTGTTCCCGGCATAGGAAATTTGTGCCAGCCTTTCCATGGCGCCATTCATATTGACATCTCCAACACCATTTTCATGCACTTTTGTCGAACAAGAATAGAGTCCTGTTGTTGTTTGTTGCAGTGTGAAATGGGATTTTTTCCCTCACTGCAGAGCAGAATCAGTCTGCAGACTTTAGGCCCCTACAGGCAGACAGAAGCCTGCATAAATTTTTCGTCGCGAAACTGAAGTGGACTCAAAGAAGATTTGTCCAAATTAAGCTTCTTCTCATCAGTATTGACAAAAGGAAATGGAACATTGTTGCTCTATTTTCTCTTGGCTAAAAGCAATAACATTTGCGCCTCTGACCCGTCCCTGCGCGCGCCTTCGCTGCGGCGCTCCCCTTCCGGATCAATAAGCCTCTGACAGTAGCGCTCTGATAAATTTGTCTCGTATCTCAAGGATGAAATTGGTGAATGATAATCTCCCACTGGATTTGTCATTAGATACCTACTCATCGCCAATCATCCCACGAACTGGGAGCGTATGCTTGATTCGCAGAACCTTTCACATCAGAACGAAGGGAACCACACGTGTTCACTCTTCTGACAGTTTTGTTCCTCATGCATGGGAACGGTGATATGTTGTGAATCTTTGTCGAATCTTTGTGTGAAGAGGCAGACAACCTCAACGTCCCTACAGAGTCAGGCAGTTTTCTAACTTGGTTCTTCAGAAAGCACTTCCCTGCGCAAGATTGGATTGACCGCATGGGAAGATGTTCTTGCGTGGCACCTTGCATGTTGTTTCTGCACTGCACTGCTGGACAACAATCAACTGTTTCCTGCGTGACACGTGCAAGAAAAAAAACTTGCAGGGTCCGCTTCCTGGCTCTTGGTCCCCTCAGAAAGACAATCGCCCATCTTGCGAGAATCAGTGATTTGACCCAAACAAGAACAAAAACATTCAATCGTGCCCCAGCGCCTCCGGGGAACGATCGTCAGCCAAGACCGAAGTCGGACCTCCCTGTCCCGGTCGGACCTCCCTGTCCCGACCCTTGGTCCACTGAGACTGAGGTCGGGACCCGGACCCGGAGCTGGGATTCGCTCGAGGTCGTCATGGTGATTGACAACGTGCTTTCAACAGAACATTTCAAACAACTCCACGAGAGTGTTTCATGCTGTGCACGAGTGCATTGACATCTCCCCCGTGAAATTCCTTGATCACACCACAACAAAATTGCTTTGCAGAGCATCAGAACGCGCGAGGTTCCCTGCTGAGGAGTGACGGTCGAAACATAAGAGTGCCTTGTTTCCATGTTTTGGTACATAAAGCAGAGGTGGGAAAGAATTTTGCTGTACATTTCCTGGAATGGAATGTTTTTCTCTGTCGGGGAAAGTTTGTGCGAGAGGTACTCACTCGTGTTGGAAATCTGCAGGTGGATGGAGTAAACGCGGCAAGGGTTCCAGCCATCCTGCCTCTCTCGGAATGGATACGTTTTTCTCAGCTTGGGGCGAGTCATGTGTAAGTAGAGAATCGGCGCCGAGCAGCTGGAGGTCCGTTTGGAGAACGGAATGGGATTCAGGCTCGGGAAATAGACTCCAATGACGTCTCCTTCCTCAAAAGGAATCCTGTCTCCGGGAGATACGACGACATTCTGGATGCCGGTACTGCTGATGTTGAAGAAGTTTTGCCCGACAAGTTTGAACTGATGGACTGAGCTGGTGGCCACCGGCCTCCACACTTGGAGCGTGACATTAACGGTCCTGTTGGCGAAGAAGTGCCAGCTGTGTACATGGCCTGAGTGATTGAATGTGTCGGCGGGGTGAAGGAGAAGAACCGAGTTGTTCCAGTGGTCCAGATGCTCCCTGCCTTTTATGTCGTAACCAAAGGTGTAGAGTTCTGAAAGAGACAATTTTCTCTGCGGGAGAATTGCTTCGCAGTTACACTGGCACTTGAGTCAAAAACTCATTGGAATGCACGTTTGGAAAACCAGGGGTGGATTCAGGGGGCGGCACTCTGGTTCCCTGAAAAATGGTACCCCCTAAAATGTTCGAGGTTGCAGTTGGGGGATTGCCCCCTCTTGACTGTGACAAAATCCTGGATCAACCCTTGATTTGCTTCGTAAAAATACCACAGAATGCATATATTTGGGAAAAAGTGTGTGACGCAGGCGTGTTACTCACGGGATTGCGCCGGTGGGTCCGCCACTGCTTCCGTTACACCTTCTGTCGTTGGCGACTCCGCGTTTTCCGCATCTACGAAGAAACCAGAAGGACTGGATTAGAAGCAACCTCACCACATGCCCACCTTGCCCTTCAAAGGCCGTCAGGGAGAGAGCGGGCATTTTAGTTCGTTACAGGCACTTGTTGAGGAAACACCCTTCCAACCAGAACACCGTAGTTTGTGTGATCCTGTACTTTGAATGGTTCTTTGTCCCAGTGCCTTGGTGTTGGGTGGAGCGATGAATTGCCCTGAGGATACCACAAATCCCGCGTATGCACGGTGTTCTCTGCGCCCAATCTCAACAAAGCAAAATAGAAATCACACTACACAGCATCGGTGCAGTGGTTACAACGTCCCAAAGGGGCCAATATTTCTGTGCCATCTGCATCAGAGACTCAGGCCGTGCAGCTGCGCGAGTTTGTGCTTGACCCCAGTGCGCATGTGTGCGTGTGCGTGTGAACGCGTGCGTGCGTGTGCGCAAATCAGAATGATGTTTCAGCTTGGTCACGAATGGCGAAACACTCGCTCACACGCAAGGTTCCCCAAAACAGATTGGCTTTGCGTTATCAATTAAGGGCCTGGAGGTTCCGAGTTCCGGTGCCGAACGGACACCGTTAATCTGCATCAAAGACCAGAGTTCTCTGTCATGTTTTACGAAGCCACTACTCGTGATTAATTTGGCTGCTATGGGCCTCCGCTGCACTTGGAAACCGCCAGGAATTGTTCTGCCAGTCAGCCGTCCTGTCCTTGCCTCAGAGCAAACCCGCTCAATCGGCTAAATCCCGCCTCGCTTTGTGAATGCAAATTGAATTGCGGACCCAAATGGATGGAAAATAAGAACAAACTGCTCGAGAGCATGGAATGGGATTTCAATGAGCTCTCCACGCACTCCGAGTGGTAAAATGGAGTGGCAAGGCGAGGCGCCGACAGACGCAGCCGATGGCCTGAAGAGGAAGATGCGCACGCGCGGCTTGACGAGACGACGAGGACCCGAGTCAGGTCACGTGGCATCTGCTGCGAACCACTCAGTCGGATGATATTCCATATTGTCGACTACATGTGCAGACGCACTGATAAGTGGATTGTTTTTTGTGCTGCTTGATAGACAGCTTCACGACTGATTGCTCATCAATGTGTTCATTGTGATTTGTTATGCACAGTTTGGTGAGTCTTCAGCAAGCTGGGCTGTTCGGCTGTGGAATTCCAATATTCTACAAGAGAGAACAAACCTGGTTTCTTGTGTGTGCATACAAGGCTGTTCACACACTTGAGAGATTTGTTCGATGTGCTCATCGAGAGAAGATGACCTCACCCCAGAGATGGTACAAAAGGAGGAGAAGGAACTCCAAACTTTCGTCGAAGTCTTGCAATCAGTTTGCAAGCACGAGAATAGGGTCCTTCGTCTTGTGCAAAATCCTTGTCCTTCTCACAAATTGTGTGTGCAAGTGAGAATTTATAAGTCACTCGCCTTTGCATTGATACTGAAGGAAATCTTGTTGGTTTGCAGAAAACTCAAGCAACAATCGACATTGGGAATCTGAGCAAATAAGAAACACGCGCGGGTGAAAGAAGGCAATCCCCTGTTTCCTCTGACATAAAATGAGCTGAGCTTGCGAAGACACTTGTGCCGGAAGACACGATCTCCAAGTGTTTTGCAATACAAGAGAAGAAAGTGGGTTCTGCTTCAGCAGATTCTGCGGGCATATTTTCTCAATTCGGATTTCATCGACGAATCGCAACGTGCAATGGCGCAGCTATTTTCCCAGATCCACCTGTCAGCCCCAACACCTTGAATCGTTGTTGTCATGTGGGTTCTTCTCGTGTGCCCGTCAACACAGGAAAAGTTGAAGATGTTCATCATATCAAGAACATACGGGGGGGGGGGCTGTAAATGCCTCTTTTGAATGATGATTGGCCCGCTGTGTAAAATGCACAGACCAAAATGGAATCATTGAAATACGTTATAGGTAAACAACAGACAACAGGAGATTAATGAATCCGAGGCACAGCCGAGGATTTAATTAATCTCCTGTTGTATGTTGGTTACTTGTTGTAAGGCACAAGTCAAGGCAACCAAAGTACAAAAGTGTCAAACCACTTAAGTGACAAGTGTAGATTACTTGTTCTGAATCTCCTGCTGAGAACAAAGGTTGCCCTTGACGACGTGCCTTACTGAGAGAGAAAGCAAAACAACACCGTTTCGTTGAAATTACGACACCCCCTGTTTGGTGAGACACCTGCTGTTTGGTGAGACACCCCCTGTTTCGTGAGACACCCCCTATTTCAGACACCCCCTGTTTCAGACACCCCCTGTTTCAGACACCCCCTGTTTCGTGAGACACCTCCTGTTTCAGACACCTCCTGTTTCAGACACCCCCTGTTTCAGACACCCCCTGTTTCAGACACCCCCTCAAATGTTCACGTTGAGTTCGGGGGACTTGAAAACATTTGGTCAAAATCAAAACACAGACCATGTCCCCGGAGAAGAAATCCGGTGCAAAGTCACATTCGAGCCACTCTGTTTTTCATTCAACGAGCAATTCGGATTTGCCACTTGCGCCCTCCATGCTTTACGACTCCTTGATGTGTCTCTCAAGCTGCTAAATTTTGAGCAGCTGTATTTTCTGCGTGCGTCAATTTGAGAAATTTCATTCGCTCCCGTCATGAAGCGAAAGTGGCGAGTTTGAGCAAACAGCCAGCAACCTGCATGGAAACGCAAACGTACCGTACCGTCTCGTGTACAAGGCGCACTTTTTTGCCCCAAAATCAGACATCAAAAGAAGGGGTGTGTCTCATCCATGAGTAAGGATTTTCATTGTTTTTATAATGCCCTGGTTCTTGCAAAAAGGGGCCAAAAGTTGAAGTGCGTCTTACACATGAGGGTGTCGAATACACGAGACAGTACGGTAACTTTTGATAATTATAGCAGGCCAAAAGTTACGTTTGCGTTTGGGTCTCTACGGGTGCGGGCTGTTTGTCCAAACTCCCTATTCCTGTGCCCTTTCTGGCCTCAGATAATCCGGGAACCCAGACACAGCCCTAAGAACCCTCAGATGGAGGTGGGTACCAAAGTTTGGGAGAAGGTGGACAAAACAGTCGGGTCAACCACTGCCCCTGACACGGTCCAAAATCTGCCCCCAAAAAAATTTGGGAAGCTGCCAATGAAACATCTGAAAACATCGTTTGAGGTTTCGGAGAGGATGTCTTCGTGGGAGAGCATTCAACTTCAGCTTCTGTGGAAAAGTGGGTCTTTTTGCTTTGGTTTCAGGTTTGGTTGCCAGATCAGGGTCGTGCACAGTCTCTTCCTGCGTGCGTTTCCATCCAGCAGCCGTCGGACCGACCGACCTTTCCACGAGGAGACTTATCAGTCTCGGACCTTCTGGGCGGAAGGCCTGTTTTACTTCTCTCGATGGAACCCTACAATCGCCACGAGCACAGAGCAAATTGATAGCTTGACATCAGCTTTATGAATTCTTACACGAGGAAAGCTTTACGTGGCCCAATGCTCTCCTTACTTTTCAGTTGATGTTACGACGTTCTAATAAAGTATGCAAATTTATACCCGTTCAGGCAAAAATATGAGTTCGCCTTGGAATAAATAACCGTTTATGGTTGTGAGGGAGACGGAGTGCGCAGTTGATGAGGGAGAAAGGTTCCCTAGAAACTTGGTGATCACCTCGGTAATAAATTGCTGTGTTCAGACCTGCAACAGTCTTGTCTGAGAAACTGTAGCCGGATGCACACACGTGTAAACTACGAATTTGTGTTGCTTGAAAATCTTGAAAATCTACAGACTCCACACCAGCATTTATCTTCAGATCTGCAAACATTTGAACACCTGCTGCTACGCGTATGCATTCAGCAGACTTCCATTCAAATGCGTAGAACTTGATTGTTGTTGGATTTCCTGGACTGTGCTGCAGTTTTGCTGCGCTGCACTGTGAATGAAACATCAAATTTGGTTCTCGGTGTTCACAGGACACAGAGGTCAGTTCTCGGGTGGCGCATTCAACTCCCGTGTGTTCACACTGTTCATGCAATAGTAATGACACTATTTCCCGAGCTGGTCTCAGGGGGCACATCTCGGAACAAATACAGCTTTTTGCGTGAGGACGGGTGATAACTTCCCTCGGCTCTGTTCTGTGAAGAAGGTCACAAACACCGAAGAAACTTCCCGTGCAAAGCTGCAGGGAAAGGTGTCACTTGCGAACTCCATGTTGTGTTGTCCTTTGTTGTCACAGACACAGTTACCAGGGCAATCCGGCCATGCACGAATTTTCCACTGGTTTGCAGCTCGGTCGAATCGTCGTGAAACAATCGCAGCTGTGCGGAAAATTCGTGGACAAACCTAGCAGACACTCTGGAGTTGGGATGATGAACGAGACTGAGAGCTTCTTTGACTTGGCTCTCACGAAAAAGACTCTCATGCTCTTGGTTATGGCACAATACACCTCTTATTGTGCCACAGCTCTTTTTCCTCTTCGGCGTTTTGGCCTCGTGCGTTTGCAGTTGGAGTCTTTTCCGCATCCAACCCTCCCCTCACACAGTGCGCGTCCTCAGAACTGTGATGCGTGTTTTGGAATCAGCTTCAAGGAAATATATTCATAAAGTTCTGTGTCGTGTGTCGAGCTTCGTTGTCATGTCATGCCGTGTCATGTCACGAATTGTTCGGTTACGTGACACATACTTTGAAAGATTCTTCTCTGCAGATTCGGAGAAGAATATTTCAAAGTTTTGTTACCACGGTGAGAGGGATTCAGGTTCTCGTTCAGTTCTCATTCAGTGAGCGCGCAAGTGCTGCAGTTTCACAAATTGGCAAAGTTGTGCCATTTTTTGCAGAGACAAACTGGGGTTGGGGCTGCAGGTTGCACAAAGCACGCGGCTTTTCATTGCTTTGCGTTCTTGCTTCCTGAAATGTTTGTTCGTTCGCCAGACAGAACGGTTCGACCATTTTGCCCACTCGGACGACATCAATCAGAGAGACCGATAAAGCTCGGGCAATGGGGAAAGGCAGTGGTGGTGGCGAGAGCATTCTCGGTAAATTGGTCGCCACCTGTGATCTCCGGCGCCTTCTGGTCCCCCATCAGAATGACTCACACGAGTCAATGCGATCAGAATAGATGATGAGACTTGGGCAGAGAGCAAAAAAGGAACAGAGTGAGGTTGTCGTTCTCACGATATCGTGAGGACGATTCTGTATCTTGAGCCTGTCACGACTGATATTCTAGACTTCTGGATCTTAGAACTGTTGGCTCCGAAGTGTTTCAGTTCCGAGATGGAACAGATTCAGCAAGAAATCAACAGGAAAAACGGAAGTGTGGTGCAGCTGTGCAAAAGTGTCTTTGCGTAGTTGCATGGTGCTGTTCGATTTGGGCCGACTGACCTCGAGGAGACAAACTCTATCACGCTGTCGGTACAGAACAACAGTCTGCATGGTTGGTGCAGGAGAACTTTGGTCAATTGCCCCCCTGAATGAAAGCATATATATATATATAGAGGAACCGCCGGTGCTAAAGCGAACCGCACCCCCATGATTTGGGATCTTCAGAGAATTACCCACCCAGTTCGACTGGGTGATTCCAGATGCGCCTGGAACCATGCAGTCGGTCTCTGATGACTCGCAACACGGAGGTTTAGCGTTACGTCCGTTCCTTTTCCAACGTGCCCCATTTGCCAGGTTGGCGACACTAATTCCTTTTGGTCACTTGCCATTGGCTCTCAGATGCCCATTGGAGGAACTGTGCCACCGATCTGGCAATTGGGGCACCGCACGTAAAGATTTTCAAGCCGTGCTAAACCTCCCAATGCCTCTCGTGCGGTGCATGGAGGAGGAGCCGGGGGGTCGGGGTCCTGTGTTGAATCTGTTCACGTGCACGTCAGCTTACAAGGGTGACCCCAGCACCCCCGAGGCTGTTCGGTGTTGGGTTGGGTTCAGAGAGCCTGGCTCAGCCAAGGTGATACAACCCCAGTTAAAATCAACCTGAGATTAGTTTATCTTCAGATGTGGGTTTGTTCACTGACGCCGACCGACCTTTCTCTGGACACATCGTGGGCATGAACAAACATGAAAACGAAATGAAGACTGCAGAAAAATACGTGACATTTCTCTTTTTTGTCTGAAACAGAATTGTTTGCACGTGTGAAGCTGTGCAGCTTGTATTGATTTTGAACATCGAGTTGAGGTGAGAAGTTTTCCTTGTCAAATGATTTGCATGTACTGTTTTTTTTCAGTGGCACATCTCCGTGCGCGTGACTGCAAATGTCCATCCAAAATGGAATCAAACCCTCACACGTTGAGGCGCAGCGATCAACTTGCACTTGTCTCGCTCTTCGAAATCCCCTTCAGAGCTTCTTTCCTGAGTTCCTCAACACCATCCAAATTTTTGTAGACGAACTCAGAGCTGTTGTCTGATTTTTGCGCCGTGGACTTGTCTGTCGTTTGTCATGGTTGATCATCCGGTTGTGCTCGGATGTCTGATGCTGGGGACGGGATTCACTTCGGTGAAGCTCGGGACGCATCCTGTCGGGGAACCGCGTGCTCTGCTTTTACTCAGGAATGATTCACATTTCATGCCATAAATGGGGATTATATGTCAGGAAGGCTGGCCCATTTGGACTTATCTCGCAGCGACCTTCTCGCCAATCCCACTTACTTCTGCCCGTCTCTCGGGTGGCTATGATCATTAATGGACCAAATGCTGCGTCCAATACAACCTGAGCCGATCTTTTATTAAATTGGGAGCCGGTGAATGTCAATGATTCTGGTTTGGGGTCACAGACGTCTGAGATGGAGAGTGTCGGTATTCTAGCCTTGCTCCAACGCTTCGTCCCGAAGTTGTGGCTGAGCCCAAGCAAACCAACCTTTCGTTCACACTCAAGGCTTCTTTGATGAAATTGCAGAGAATGAATTCGTACGCATTGCAAGAGATTGTGATTGAAGGGGAATTTTGCGTACTCACCTGTCGTAGGTGATGCACTGCAGCAAACATTCAGGAACAGCCAGAGTTGAACTTGAACAACTGTCTTCATTGTGGAAGCATGGAATCACCAAACAAAGCCAGTTCCTGTTGAGCGAGCTCAACTTATTGTTAGTCAGTATCCGTGGAAGTGCACGAAGGATTTCCTTGACACAGTGAACGCTGCAGAAGGTGTCTTTTCACGCACCACAGATTGTCCAACGTTCACAACGACTCCAGGACGCTGTCGTCAGAAGGGTTTACTCGTGCGGCATGACAAGTGACATCAGTTGGTGGTTCTTCCTTGTACATTCTCGTCAAGCTTGTTTTAAAGTCTCTTCTTCACCAGAAACGTTGAGATCTGCATCGCGTGTGACCCAACCAAAAGCGAATTCACCTCGGTGGCAGGCGTTTTGTTACTCTGCGGCGAGAGAAATACCTTGGCGTGCAGCAGCTTTGGAAAGCTGCAGCGAGCGACGCTCTCCCGCCCGGGCGTGAAGGCGGACGCCGGCGCCGCCGCGTTCCTTATTGGATTCGACGACTTCGTGTGTTGGAGTCAACCCGATTTGTTTCCACGGAACAAGCTTTCTGTTTTCCTCAACAAAGATTTCCCACGACAAAACTTGTCTTGATGATGTTTCCCGAGGAAAACAACTTCCCCAGCTGCCCGCAGCACGCGAGGAAACTGCGATGTGAAAGTGAAAGTGAAAGTGAAATTGAAAGATATTTTGAAGTGGGTTTGTTTGTGCGGTTGTGCAGTCTCCTGAGAAGTCTAAAGACATTTTCTTCCAATGGGAACCTCGTCTCTCCTGACTTTTCTGTTTCTTTTGTGCAGACAAAAACATGTGATCCCTTGGTGAATTCAGACTCCAGAACAGCTCAGTGCTTCAGTGACGCAAACCACCCCAGGTTCCCAGTCTCCCTACAGTTGTGGTGGAAGGGTCACACAGTTGCTTCTGTTTGCAGACTCTTTCGGTGAGAAACACGCGCCTCGCCATTTTCCTTCATTTTCCACGCTTATTGACCAGGCCTTTTGCAAAGAGAAAGAAATTGTGTGTGTGATCGGAGGGGAATTCATGGACCACTCACTTCTAATTTGGAAGGCTAAGTAGCCTGCAGCAGGTGAAAGCATTTCGGAGCTCAAGTGTTGGGGCTCAAGCACATGTATATTCAGTCTCCATTTCTTTCTTGGCGGGAATGGCGCGCTGTTTTTGTGTTCTTGTTGATGTGAAAGCATTTACAGAGGCCGTGGAAAGGAATTGCTGTTGGCGAGAATGTGTTTTTCAACCTGAACAAAGTGCAGGGAGAGACCAAATGAGCCAACAACGAGGTTCTGCTGACAAACTCGCCGTGCACCTCGTACGAGTGTCAGTTTGAAAAGAATCTGACTGAAATGAAAAATTGTCAGCGCCATCATGAGCTGTTCAGAGTTGTTGCGAAAGAAATTCAATTATGCAAAGAAATTCAGAAGGTGGTAGCACACGCACGAAGAAAAATACTCACGCTCCAGTGGCCGACCATTGTTGTTGTCCGTTCTGTCTTTGTTTCCAAGCAGATTCCCTCCGAGTTCTTTTTTGTTGAAATTCAGAATTATTGTATTGAAGTTTTGTCACTTTATTGATTCCAGAAGTTCCAGTTGATTCTACGAGGACCAGCGGAAGTTCCCGAAGGTTGAAAGGAGAGTGCGGTCCCATTGGGAGACTTCTGTTCCTTCAAGTCTAAACGAACGAAGCTGCTCGTGAAACAGAGAACAGTGCAAAAAGAGACTTTTTGGGGACCATCACGTCTATAGAAGGTGCTGCCTTGTGCACATGGGAGGGTATCAGGCTTGGTGCCCCGGTCTGCCACAGAGATTGTATTTTCTTTGTTTCAGTGGCCGATACTTCTCTCAAAAATCAGTTTTTGCAAACAAGTGTATGACATCAAATGTAACTGTGCCTTTTTTGCACTCTCTGCCATTGAAGATGAAGGAGCCACAAAGCAATTGTGACAAACTTGAGAGCGTGTTTGTTTCTGTAAAATGTATAGTACGCTAAATCTGTTGTCATATTATGAGAAAATAGCTCCTTGAACCCGTGTCAAGTTTTATACAGTCAGAAATGACCATTTAGAAGGAAAACAAAGGAAACTTGTGGAATCTCATTCAAAACAACACAACGTTCAGCTTCCTGGGAATCCATTTCCAGTCTGAGACGGCTTCGGCTGCCAAGATCTTTTTGGGGACGACGCCTCTCCACGCGGGCAAGTAATCTTGTCGATTCTCAGTTTTGGAGTTGGGGTGAACTTATTGGTTGTTGGGCTTCAAACATGGTTTTGACTGAGTCTTATGCATCCACCCCGAAAGAAGACGAGCTGAACCCACACAGCTCAGAACCTGCACACCTGTTTGACTTGGAAAACACCGCACACGAGTCGATTTGATTTTCAGCCGGTGTACAGGTAACAGTGTTTGTGGTTTATTTCCTGCAAACGGGAACGTGTGCCATCCGCAACCACGACGGAAACTTCAAGCGGATTCTGCAACGCTGTTCCGAACAGCTCGCCAGTCGCGAAAGAACATCCAACAAAGACTTAGGAACCACTGTGCACGGTGGCATTGTCCCGAAGATGAACAGTCTTTCAGAGGACCAAGACAGACTTGCACAAAAAAGAAGCTTGGAACTTCTTATTGTGGGTGGTTTTCATTTTGTCCTGGGGATCTATCTGTCGGGGAAATTGAAAGGAGCCTCGGAACAGACACAAGCAATTTTGTTTTGTGTCATAAAACCCATTTACAGAAATAACTGTCGGAGAAACGCAGAGATCCGCGTCAGATTCTTCCTGTATCTATTTATCAAACTGTGCACCAAGACGCCATCAATCTTGATCTGTTCAAGCAAAGCAAGCAACACTTTTATGGGTCCTGCGCCGCAGATGCTGGTGTGGGAGCTTTTTTGGTTTCACATTCAGCCTCCATGTTCATGGGACAAAATGTCCTTGCAACATCTGATATTGACAGTGACAGCGCAGTGCGTTGCGTGCGTGTGTTCACGTAGGAAAGAAGGTCCTTTCAAACCAATCTGAGGCCGAGAGAAGCGAAGTACAAACACCATTTGCCCCGAGCCGCAAAAAGCATAAATGCACTAATTTAGTTGGAGCGGATGAGATTCCCAGGAAAGTCATCTCATCAGAGGTGAGCGTGATCGGAACACAAACTGGATTCGACTGATTCAATTTGCCGGCGGATGAGACAGGCCACCGCGCTGCAGCCATTGTCAACGCTGCCCAGCCATAATATTTACAGCTGCCACCTTTGTTGCCTTGAGTACTTTTTGCTGGATTCTGTGGGAATCTGTCGAGGTCCATGCAGCTTTGAACAAACTCAAAGCAGTTGGGAAGGAGGTCTCAAAATTCGCACGGTTGATGATGTCGAAGGAATTGTGCCCAGATTTTAATCAAACACACTTGTTGGGTCGGAACTGAGAAAAGTTGGCAAAGGGTGATCGTCGAGAAGAGATGCATTGTGCCATTACTCCAAAAAAAGCATTTTCATGCCTGATGTGACGTGTTTTGCGTCAAAATTGGGCTGCGGGATTTCAGGCGGACCACCCTCGACTTCGGTCTGGCTGAGGCTTCAACAAATTTTCAGCAAAAACTACTTCAGAAAAATACCCTGGACCTGGGATCTCTGTATTTTTCCCGCAACAAAACTTTGGAGATTGGCCTGGGACCATGCAAGATCCATCCGCATTGTACTTGTAGTTTCGGCGTGAAAATAAGTTTTTGAATGAAAACTTGCCACTTGTAAAACGAACTCACCTCAAAAGGGAATCTCATACACCCCAAACTCCAGCAATTGTTTTGGTGGAGCCACCGTGAGGCCTGAAGGTCTCGCTTGACTTTTCTCAAGATGGACCTGTTTGTTCCTGTGTGTTGTTCGTACGTGTTGGTGATCCAGTGACAAAAATACTCATCATAAGCCCTCAACATACAAACATGGGCCAATTGTAGGAGTGAAACCAGTCCCTCTCACCTTTCCTGCGGTTCCCTCTTCCGAAGGCCACAAGAACTTCTGAAGAAAAGATTTAAAATCAGAGAACTGAAAAAGGAAGACCTCTGGGCGGTTTACCAGATTAAACTGTTTCTCACGACGGAAAGTTAAAACCAGCGTTTGCGATGGGATGCTGATGTGCCGCAGTCATGTGATCTTCCATGCATGGGCGGTCATGTGACACCTCCCAGGGTAAGTGAAAGTAGAAAGCGGAAAGTAACTTTCTCCGTAATTATGCAATTAATTTTGTGTTTGACGTGTCATAAATGTAGACACTGAAGCAATACTACAACACCACTGCACCCGGCAGTCTATGGGACTTGTTACATGCGACGAAACAGACAAGTTGCCAAAAAGCCACTGACGTGGAACAGTTTCATAACTTGACTGGGGCAGGTTCCCAGGGTCGTGTGGTCGATTTGTTTTCCGAGAGACGCACGTAGAACATGTTTCCGCATCGTGTGGGGTCGCGACCTTCGCCTGAGGCCACGGTCTCGAGTGGGGTCATCCGTAGCGGATCCAGGATCGGGGTATGGAGGGCCTGACCCCACCCCTGGATCCGCCAGAATCGTGTTGACAAAATCGTTGTTTGGTTTTGCAAGATTTTGTTCGACTGACCATGCCAAGCGTGAAAAACTCGTCGACTGAAATCCGCTGTCCATCTTGTTCGTGGAGGTACGAGTACGAGTAGACGACAAGTCTCCAAGCCGACGTCTGTGACGGTTCGCCTGTAGCGTTAAGACCATGTCTACCGGGTACTTGTCTCAAACTAATCGCCGTTTACACAAAATTGAGAGCTTCTTTTGGTTGAGCAGCTGCATTGATACGGTTTCCTTTCCCTGCTCAGGCACAACGTGAAATCGGATGGCGTGCTTCCTGATGGCACGTACAAGTCTCCGTGCCTGCAGTGTAAACACACCATCACGTTCCAGTCGACGTCCGATCCCAAATCGGACATCACACTTTCCATCAATGGCAAAAACTACAAAGGTAGGTTTCAATCCAGTGAACAAAGAAGTGATTTGTGCATTCGAGTTGCGCAATTGAAAATGGTGTTTGTTTGTTTTCGTGATTTGAAGTGACAGTCGGACACCGTTTCCCGTTGGGCTCCATGCAAATCGGTGTCCAAGTCGCTTGGAGCATGAGAACGAGTGGTGCCTGTGTTCAGTGTCAGGTTCGGCAAACACTGCTCTTCAATTTGCGTCCGTTGGGTACGTTTTCAGTGCCGCACACTCTCAGCGGAAGCACGTCGCTCAACGAGTTCATCCGCGACCACGCCGGGCTGAAGGGGACGAAAAACATGTGCTACGAGGGGATCTGCGGCTGCTGCGTCGTCACCGTCGAGCACTTCGACCCGGAGACAAACAAAGATGTCGCCTACGCTATCAATTCGGTAAGTACGTCCCAGACCACACGGTCGATTGTCAATCACCAAAAGAGTCTCAAAGTATTGATCACGGGAACTTTTATCTGCCGCGGCAGTGCCTGTGCCCCGTCTTCGCCTGCGATGGGTTTCGCATCACTACGACCGAGGGACTGGGAGGCAAGAAGACCGGATTCAACCTGCTCCAGACGACTCTGGCTGATCACAACGGGTCGCAGTGCGGCTGGTGCAGCCCCGGGATGGTGATGAACATGCACGGGTAACATGTCGCTCCGTCCTTGTGCGATGTCCCGTTTGCGATAGAGCACCTGGTGGTTGTGGGGTGGAAAGTGAGGCCAGATGTTACGCCCTATTTGCAGGTGGCTCCCCTCCTCCCCGCTCTCCCTACATATGAGTTTCCCTGGAAAGGGGCGGCCCCCATTGACAGGACACTTTTCAAACGCAGTAGACCAATTCAGGGACATCGCACTGGCAGTTGGAACACTTCTTCTCTTGGGTTTGCAGAATTGTAGAAGAAATTTTTGTGTGTTCATCTTCACTTGTCACCGAGATTATCTCCACGATATACTTTCACAGGTCTAGCGAGTCCCGTTGCTCATCAATACAAAATTCCACATTGGGTTACACGCTCCATATGAGTGCCTCCGTCTTGCACACATCTAAACACGTGAACTTCATACATCAAATTCCTCAAGAATTCCTCTGGTTTCTTACAGATTGTTGAGCACGAACCCACGTCCTACCCAGCAGCAGGTCGAGGACGCCTTCAGCGGACAGATATGTCGATGTACGGGGTATCGCAACATCCTGGATGCCATGAGGACATTCGCTTCTGATTCGCAAGAAGGAAAGAAAGCGGCGGACATTGAGGTTGGCAGTCAGTCTGTTGTTGCGGGTGAAACCTCGTTTTCACCCGTAATTGAACCTTCCCACCAACCCTGCTTGAAGCTGTAGTACAGCTTCACCTGCAACAAACTAAACAAGTAGTTTTGAAGATTCTCCATGACCAGTTTGTTTCTTTGTGCCAGTGGGGGGGGGGGGTGTATGGTTGCATCATGAAGAGGTTTTGGGAAAAGATGTAGTGACTGCCTGGTACCCACGGGTATGCCTGAGGGTACAGGGTCGAACACCCACACAACACTATGGATATCTCCCTCCCGACTCGCTCCCCAACTTCGCACAGTTGAATCACACAGGAGGCGTCTTTGCAGACCACACAAAGGTGCTGCATTCAGCAGTCTGCTCATTTTTTTCAGACTGTCACACAAACTTTGGACTGAGTTCTGATATTTTCTTCACTTCGCATTGGCAGGACTTGCTGAGCACCAAAGGTGCCTGTACCGGAGCATGCGCAGAGAAGAGAGCGCCGCAGGAGGCGATCGTGCAGGTGCAGGACGCGCAGTGGTACCAGCCGGCGTCCCTCGACCGGCTCCTGGCGCTGATGCAGCAGCTGCAGGGCCGGGACTTCGGACTTGTGTTCGGCAGCACCGGAAACGGTCAGTTCCTGTTGGACCCATACCTATTGCTTGATGACTGTTGACATTGAATTTCAGGTGTCATCCTTTCTTTCTCCACCTTTATTCACGCAGGAGTCTTCCACGACGAGTACCATGATGTCTACGTCAGTTTGAGGCTTGTTGATCAGCTGTACAACAACAACTTGGTTTGTGTCACTCCTCAAAGTTCTCGTTATCTTCAAATACAACTCACGGCAACGGGAACGTACCTTGACATGTTCTGGTTGCTCCTGTCAGGACTCAGACCCGGTGACAGTCGGAGCGAACATCACCCTGACGCGCTTCGCTGAAATCCTGGCTCGTCTCGCGAAACGCGGCGGCTACGAGTACTGCGCTGAGCTTGAGAAGCACATCCTCAAAGTTGCAAATGTTCCAGTTCGAAACGTACGTGGTGCGCTGGTGCGCAGGTTGAAATAGTCGCGAAGGGTACATGTCTGCTGTCTGCAGGCTTGGTGACACAGATGCGTGTTGTTCGCACAGGCCGGAAGCATCGCAGGGAATCTGATGATGAGGAAGAACCACCTCGACTTTCCGTCGGACGTGTTTGTGATACTCGAGACGGTCGGCGCTTCTCTGATGATTGCTGAAGGTACGTCTGTGGCTCAGCGGATCGGGGCCCGGTCCCCCTACCTCCTGACTTTGGGACACAGGCACAAATTTCATTTACGTTGTGGACGTCAACAAGTGGACACACAAGGTTGAAGTTTGGACACACACCCCCTACACACACACACACACACAACTTGTCCAAACAACAAACTTGGAACGGCTGAGCATCAGTCCAAGACGAAGGTCGGGCCGCTGCTGACCCGACCCTGAGTCCGCTGGAGACAGCAAAAAACCACAACGTTCACAATTCGCAGTGGCGAGAACTGAAATGTCCACGAACAGCGTGAGGGCAACTGCAAAGGACGTAAAGCGTGCATCTGTTGCTGTTTCAGCGAAGTCTGGTCAGATCCTTGAACACTCGCTGCTGGACTTCCTGCAGCTCGACATGAGTCTTCGAGTTGTGACTGGAGTGAAGCTGAGGAAAGCTGCGTCGAACGACGTCGTGCGCACGTTCAAAGTGATGCCTGCGAGCGAGGTGAAGAGTCTTCCGTGAGCGCGCGAGGTCTGTGTCCAGAGACGTGGACAAGAATCGGTTTCACTCGCTTGTTCTCTCGCACACAGAATTCTCACGCGTACGTGAGTGCCGGATTCAAGATGACCCTGGACGCTGACGCTGGATTTCAAGTCGTCCAGAAACCAAACATCGTCTACACTGGCATCAGCGATACTTTCGTGAGTATCTCGCAACGGCTTTGATCAAAACAGTTTGTTCAAAGGCCCGGTCTCCTTGCAAACTTGCTCGTTGAACGAATTATTTTTTCTTGTTCAGATCCACGCTTCCCAGACGGAACAGTTTTTGGTGGGAAAAGCGCTGAGCAGCGAGGACACCCTCCAAGGTGGGGTTGTTTCACTGGTGTGGTTGTGAAGATCTCCGTGGACCAGAATCACAGGGATCTGCACTGTTTGCTGTTTTTTGTGCCAGAGATTAAACAGGGTTTTCTTCTGCTTTCTCAGGTGCTTTGAAGGTTCTTCAGTCGGAGATGAACCCTGAGAACGGACCGCTATTGGCCAGTCCGGAATACCGGAAAAACTTGGCCTTGGCCTTGTTTTATCGAGTGAGTTCATTTAATAAGAACAACATATTTTCCCTGCCAGGACCGAGTCAGACTTGTCAAACAATATCATGCGATTTTGCACAGTTTGTGCTGAACGTGTTGGGAGATCGGGTGCGTCCGTCGCTTCGCTCGGGCGCTGTCGGGTTGACTCGGGAACTGTCGTCGGGAACAGCGACGTTTGGCACGCAGAAGGAAATGTGGCCTATCAGCGAGCCGATGCCGAAAATATCGTCCAAGCTGCAGGTGCGTGTTTCTTCAACTTCGTCCCGTACAGGCACTCATTGGAAAAAAACAAACAAGGGAAGCAGTTTGATAAAATGACTCCTTTGCGGTGATGATCCTGGGTGCTATTCGTTTTCACACCCCAAAATTTGAGGGAAGGTGTTGACAAGACCTGGAATTTTGCTGGTGAAAAGAGAACAGGCCAGATATCCACACCTGAAGTACCGGTAACTGTGATCGTGCAATTTCTGGAACCCCTTCCAGAATCTGGCGGGCCAATCACACACCCTGGGGGAGAAACCCTGATGAAAACAAACAGACATGTCAGTACCTGGGTACGATACCTAATTTTGGGGTGTGAAAACGAACGGCACCTTGATTTCGATTCCTCAGGCTGCGGGAGAGGCTGTGTTCGTGCCGGACATACCGAAGCAGGATGGGGAGCTCTTCGCTGCGTTCGTTCTGTCCACAGTTGGAAGCGCCACTATTGCGAGTATCGACGCCTCCGAAGCCTTGGTACGTCCACGCCAATTGGTTAGCAAAGTCAAAAATGTTCTTCGGATCATATGCAACACACAATGTTTGATAGTCCTTTGATTTACAGCAAGGATGTCTCTTGTAGAAAATTCCAGGAGTGCACAAATTCATCCAAGCGTCGGACATCCCTGGCACCAACAACTTCACCCCGAGTGTGCTGGGGTTCGCTGCTCCCGAGGAGATTCTGTGCAGCGGACAGGTGCTGTATGCTGGCCAGGCCATCGGGGTGATCGTCGCAGGTGCGTACAACGACGCCACGCAGGTCGTGAAGAGAGATAGGAATTCAGTTTTTGCCTGAGTCGCCAAGTTCTGTTGTCCAACGAACGGTAAAAGTTTGCGCGCGCGTGCGCGTACGGCGGCTCCATCTCGTGAGCATGCGCGTGGTGGGTGCATCTCAGTCAGCACACGGTGAGCGTTGTTGTTGGTAGATTCGGACGGAACTGCAAACGCAGCGGCGCGCGCTGTGAAGGTGACGTACACGGACGTGAAGCCGCCGATACTGACGCCGCGCGACGCTCTGGCCAAGAAGTCCTTCTTCCCAAAGGCCGGGCCAGACCTGGTTGTTGGAGATGCAGAAGGTTCGCATATCCCAAGCACATTTGTACAGGGTTCATCCTTCTGAACGAGCTTCTGTTGTACAACAGCAACCAAGAAATTCCCAGTCGTGATCACCGCTGATGATCACAATCGGGAATTTTCTCAGTGATTTTCTCCTTGTAATACCCAGGTGCCCACAAGGGTGATGCTACGCTTCTAAAGCTGAGTGGTTATTTTCACACAGTGGTGATAGTGCTGTTGGCCACGCGCTTCTGTTGAACCCTGCTTTGTGGTCGGAGTGTCGAGACCAACAGCGCCTGCTCGTTTGTTTGCTGAAGCTCGGTGATGCCGGTGTTGCTTGTACGATTTCAGGCGCCATCCAGCAGTCAGACGTTGTTGTGGAGGGAGAAGTGGACCTGGAAACGCAGTATCATCTGAGCATGGAAACTCAGGTACGTTTCTCCAGTTGGACAAAAAGAGTTTCGGGTTAGGGTTTGGGTTAGGGTCAGGGTTTGGGTGAGGGTTTTGGTTGGGGTTGGGTTGGGGTAAGGGTTGGGTTAGGGTTGGGGTTTGGGTTGGGGTTAGGGCAAGGGTTAGGGTTCAGTTTGTTTTGTACGATGAAAACATTCGCATCTTCTCTCAGGCCTGTTTGACTGTGCCCACCGAGGAAGGGTACGAAGTGTACGCGACGACTCAGTGGCCGGATCAGTGCCAGCAAGCCGTTGCGTTGGCGCTCGATATCAAATGCAACGAGTAAGTTTGAAATTGCTTCTTTTCAAGCATTTTTGTTTTTTTTTAGTCGCGTAAGGCGCGACTAGTATTGTCAGTATGTGTCTGTCTGATGTGTGATGTGGAGCAACCCCCCGTGAGCAGTCATGCCAGCCAGGTTCAAGGCCGGAGTGCATAATGCATTTTGATTGACTGAAAGGCTTTGATGGGGCCTGGGAAACAGTATAAGTATCATTTGTGTGCTAGCAGCTGAGGAGGCAACATCTCATTTGGGCTCTTGAGAGTAGCCATTTTGGTTTTCTTATGTAGGGGCAGCCATTATACCTGCATGGGGGTTACCATTTTGTTTTGCAGCTCTACAGCTCTGCTATGGATATCAGATTTTTGGATATAGGGCTGCCATTTTGTT
>JAAUXT010097918.1_pt1 | contig 20918 bp, 18 predicted proteins | sample 7278171 | NCBI WGS metagenome assembly JAAUXT01 (sample SAMN14350112, study PRJNA611818) | marine sediment metagenome | isolation source: surface marine sediment (1.8m) | place: French Polynesia: Moorea | collected 2018-08 | reverse complement strand
GTGACACCATAGAGGAAGGTAGCCTAAACCACTGAGCTCCAACTCATACTCTACAATAAACTATACTACAACATCACTACTGGGGCTTCACTCATATATACAACAGGATCTCGAGAAGAAATTTCAGGTGACACTGATTTTCCGCACCTGCATGTACACGGATCACACAAAACTTACACTTCCAGAACAGTGTTGAGACAACTGCAACATTTGAGGCAAGGTGCCCGACATAAAAAAATGTGCTCGTGTTGGAAGAGATACCAATGCGTATTCAGACACCAAGACTGCATGCAGCACGAGCACAGAATACTGCATACCGGGCTGGGAAAAGATAACAGACAGCAGAATGCGTGATGAAAGCACGTGACTTCACTGAAAGGTTCGTCTGGTCATCGAGCTGTTCTGATCACGTGCGACACACACGAAAACGGCGCCTTGAGCGGTGCATGCGAGTGAGCATTTGGGACGGACCACAAACGCACACTCGCATATTGACTTCGATTGTCCATGTCTTGGGCGTCATACACACCCAAGTTCAATTCAAAATCTTGGGCGTGGCGCGAATACTCGTACAAACTGTGGAATCCTTCGCTTGCGCCAACTCGTAGATCGGCTCGTATATATTTGCAGAACCCTTTGCAGCGAAATGAGCAACTACGGTTCTGTGGTCGTGCACAGGACAAAGACATTTCTCGGGAGTGCGAACAAGCGTGTTTGTTTTTGGCGCAGACGTTGAAATACATACAGCTTCACGAAACAAGTCTCGTACGTTTACTTTTCCCAAAGACAAAAGAAAGATTCAATAAGTCGAACCTGACCTGTGTCCCAGTACCTGAGGTCCAGGTCGGACAAAATCTGAACTTGGAACTTTAGCAAAGAACGTGTGCCTGTGTGCGTGCGTTAAAGCAAACAAAGTTCAGTGTTTATGGAAAAAATACCTTTCAATCTTTCGTCCCGAGCCGCCGCTTGGAAGACTCTTCCTCCTTCCTCTTCCCCATCTGTTTCCTTTTTCCTCTGAACTCCAGATGAGTTTTAAATTTTTTTTTTCTGAGAGTTGCCACTGTGCGGCGGCGGTTTGCTCGCTGTCGCCGAATTTCTCCGATCGGTCGCGTTCTCCTGTTCACAGTTCAGCACAGCTCCCACCCGCGGGTCCCACCAACAACCAACAGCTTTACTTTGCGCTGCAGGGAGGCAAAAACTCGCAACCTGCAAAAGCCTCCTCACCCTCCACCGTGGGAGGCAAACACTTGTTCCTTTTGTACTAAGTCTACTCCACAGGCCAAGGGAAACAGACTCTTTTAATGGAGGCCTTTTCTCTCACCCCGGCGTGCACCATGAAGTTTAATCTGCCTCCTTTACCGGTTGCCAACAGCCCAGAGCAATAACGGCGTGTTCGTTCGCTCAACGCGTCGTTACTGCCGGATCAATAGGTCCAGAACTAACAACTCTGTTTTCATAATTTATCCTATTAGCCGAGACAGATTTCATAATGAAGCTTGTTACAAGTCGTACATCTGGGTGAGTGACGAGACTTTGAGATTCTGATCTTTTTCATTGACTCGGGTGCGGAAGCAACTGTGTTTCAGCGAGTGGTGGATTTTGTTGAGTGGTTTTGAAAAATTTTCAAACGGGAAAGCACACGAGCACGGTCAAGATGCAGTCGCAAGAAAGACTCAAGAACATTTCCGGATGGCTTTGCATCAGTTACGTACATGACAGAAAGGAAGTTGGAAACCTGACAAGAAGATTGCACGTGGAATAGACACAGAGGGACGTGTGTGGCTTCTCTCGGCCAATTCATCAACAAAGAAGAACACAACTCATTCAAAGCAAAGACAAAAGTTCTCATTTGTTTTAATTCGTGAATTCTGATGGAACCAAGGGAATAGGAAAGGACCGCGTGCGTGCATGCAGACATGCGCTTGGCACAGCGCGGTGGTTCCATGGTCATGTCACAATGGCAAGGTTCGTGTTTCCCACGCGTGCGTTTGAAATGAAACCCGGGACAGCAGCGACAGTCTGATGTGCTCATGAATACCAATCACAACTTACACAGGCTTTGAAATCCGCGCACTGCCAGCGTCTCTGTATTGACGCACAGATTTAAAAGCGTTGTTTCCTCTGTCGGAATCAGTATCGCGTAGCCAAAGCCCTGTGTTGAGTACACTCCCGTTTCCGACTCAATCGAACAAGTGTAGAAACTTGAAGGAACTGGGAACACGGACATCTGCCGTGAGTTGGTGAGGCAATCGTGAAGAGTAATAGCGTGTTTGATGCCTTCAACAACAATCGATTAGGCGTGCGGGGGTGGGTGGGTGGGGGTGGGCCCACTCCCAAAATGCTGCTTTTGCGCGTTGAGTTGTTCTGCTGAGCAGCCAATCTTCCATTGTCTTGAATGGGGCTCCACTCGGGAGCTGTTCTCTCCGCCAATAGGTTCCGAGGATTTGCCTCCAAAGCCTCCGATGTGAAGAGCAAAACATTAGTCTTGTCTGCGCGACGACGTGGAATAAGCAGATGTTCAATTTTCAGCGAGCTGAGCATCCGCAGGGACGTCCTGGATCTTCGACCGGACTAATCCGGCGGTGGAGCGGTTCCGTCCCTCGCAGCCCGAGGCGCAACCCTGAGCCGGGCGAGGAACGCGGTCTGCGCGAGGGGAACCAGGACCAGCCGCCGCCGCTACCGCTGTGTCTGTCTCCCTGACATGCGGTTGGTGTCACTCGAAGGAGGGTTTTTTTTTCAAATTGAGGGAACTGACACAACAAAATGCAGTTGTTCAAAGTTTATTGCTTTTGGGGAAAAAAGAGAAAAGTATTTACAATTCTACCCGTTTGGCAAAGTTCGCGTCATTTTTGACGTTGGAACTGTTTGAAGATTCGTTTCTTTTTGCAGAGACAGTACACACGAGTATGAGGACGAACAGACGAACTTTGACGTCGCGCACTCAGGCAATGTTTGGACAGGCCTCGTTTCACGCAAATCCACGTATTTACATTTTCACTTGCGCCAATCATCAAAACATACGAGAACTTCTGGTCACATACTGTACAGAACAAGATAAGTACGCAAAATGTGTTTAAAAAATCCCTTGAAAATTACATTTGTATCTCGTTTCTTTGTTTCAGTTCAATCTGAATCACTTGAGCTGGAGCTGCTGGAACTGCTGCGGCTCCGGGGGATCGGACTTACCCGCGACTCCTCCGGCTGCTCCGCGGAGACCTCAGCGTGTCCCGGGGCGTCTCCGACGGCGTCGGCCTCGGCGTCGTACGCGGCGGTGGCGTCTGCGGCGTCCGTGTCGACAGGTTCCGGAGGCGGCGTCGGCGTCGGGGTCAGAAGCACCGCCTGAATCTTGATCGTCTCCACTGTGTCCTGCACGACTGCAGCGGACATGACTGTGGCGAAGACGGTGATCTCAGCAGGGGGCGGGACCTGTGGCTCCGGCTCGGGTAATTCCGCCGGTGTCGGGGACCTCGGGGGCTGGGGCTCAGGCTCGGGTGATTCCGCCGGTGTCGGGGACCTCGGGGGCTGGGGCTCCGGCTCGGGTAATTCCGCCCGTGTCGGGGAGCCCGACGGCTGGAACGCTGGTTCTGCACTCACCACCAACTCTCCTTCTTCCGAGCTGCTGCTGCTGGACGATGAGGATGACGCGGACGTCTGTCTCTGGAGCCTCGGGGGTTTCCGGGGAGCATCCGGGGAGCCTTCCCTCGTGTGCGCATGCGCATGCGCCTCCAGGTCAACTTCTTCAAAGATTAAAGATTGTGGGTGTCTGTTGAAGAAGTCGGGTTCAACCTCCTCGTCGATTGCTGTCGCGATCAGCTCCTGATCCTGAGGGGGATCATCACAGGGAGATTCCTCTGGGTAGAAATCTTCCGCAATGACAATGTTCCGCGTGTGGGAATCAACGACTTCGGCGTCGGAGCTTGAAGACGAAGAGCTTGAGGTGGATCTGGAACGCCTGACGGGACGTTCGAGGTGAGCCTCAGGTTCCACCAAATCCTCTGGGAAAGGGATTGGTACTACGGGCTGATTTCTGTCCACTCTCAGAATAGCGTTCTCGTACACGATCTCCGTGTCGTCATACCTCGGGTCATTTGCGATGGGAGGAATTTGTCGGTTGATGTCATTGCTTGAGGACGAAGACGAAGACGAAGACGACTTTCTGCGTCTCAACTGAACCTTGGCGAGTCCTTCGTACGTTTCGTGTAAAATATCCCCCTGGTGGGGCCTGGGGACCGGAGGCGGGTCCGGCAGGTTCTCGATCTCTCGACTCTCCTCCAGGTGCTGCGCTGACGTCACGACCTCGAGGATCTCGTTGGCGAGGTCGTCTCCCGTCGTCGCGCGCTCCGCCCCCGCGCCGTCGTCGGCGTCGGACGAGCTGCAGGACGCGGGTCGGATCCGCTGCTCCACCGGAAGTCCCGCCGACGCCATGTACACCGGGTTCGTCACCATCATGGTGCTGCGTCTGCTCTCAATATCGCTCACGTCCGAAACTTTGATCACCACTGAGGCGTCCAGATCATCCTTCGCGGGAAGTTTTTCCGCAGCCTTCTTCCTTTCATTGTCATTGTTCTTGTTCTTCTTGTCCTTTGTTTTCTTCATTTTCCTCTTTTTCTTCTTCTTTTTCTTGTCGCTGTCGCAGTCGCTGGAGTCGCTGGAGCTCGTGTAACCCACGGGGCGTGAGCCGTTCGCTCGGGGTCGCTCCACCGCGTTGTTTCCCCTCAGGTCATCCACGGACATCGCTGCCTTCACCCTGGGAACGATCTCCATGACCGCCTTCTCATCCTCCCCCGTCTGCGTATACACGTCCACGCTTTTCCACCTCCGGTTCAACTTTCCACTTTTCTTGCTCTTTTTCTTTCCTTTACTTTCACCTGACTCCAGGTCGTACGAATGCTTCTTCTTTGAAAAACGACTTCCCATTGTGTTGAAAAATACAATTGTTTTTGACAATCAAAGCACGGCTCACCTTTTCAAAATTCAAATCTGCGCAGAAAAATCCGTGCACTTGTTCGAGAATACTTTTCAGTCCGGATGAAAGTGTCTCGTCTGTTCTCCACACCACTTTGTTTCCTGGCTTTGATGCAGTTCCTGCTTTTCGTGTTTATATCTCTTGCAATCGTCTGATAAATGGGAGATAAATATGAAGCATTAGTAACGCAGAGCGGAAACGAGAAATGACTATTAGCTTGATTGGCGCACTTTGCCAAAAGGATATAAAAGATAGGACGAGTCGCAAGGATGACCTGGGTGGATCCCGGCACAAGGGGAATCTGCGTCACCGTGTCCATAAATTTTGACAAAGGTTCTGTGGCGCCTTGTGATCTGTTTGAATGTCGTCGGGTTTTTTTCTGATTCAGACTCAGTTGAGTTCGCTTGGTTCAGATTTTGTGGTCCTGGTCTCACCCGAAATCGCAACACGCCTCAGATGCGTGCGGTGTCCAGATGCGAATGCAGAAGCTGAATCTTTCAAGTCATCGTCAACATAAGGTTTGCAAAGACAGATTCTACAAACGCTTTTTCAGTCCAAAAATAGGAAAAGAAATCGTCATTCAGTTGACTGACGCATGTAAGTGTCATCGCTCTGATAAGAAAAGAAGCCTGCGTTGTCAACAACGAAAGTACACCATCGAAATTTCCCAGACAAATACCTGTACGTCATTGTGGACATATCTTTGGTCAATGCCTGGCTAATTCCTTTCTTATCAACAACAAATAATCGCCACGAAGGCGAACGCTTTTGTGACGTCTGAGGAAAGCATTCGTGTCTCCCTGACCCGTGACGAGTCAGTTCAAAAAATTGTGTCCTCTTCCTTGTTGACATGCGTGCAAAATGTTGATCTGTCACCTGGTAAATTGGCTTGAAAATATTTTGTTGACGATGTGTAATTTGACTTTAGCATTCGAGTCATCGCTCCGAAGATAGATTTAAAAGTGCACTCTTATCAGGACTAAGTCCATTCAGTTTGAGCACTGCAGGTTGAGTTCCCTGATGCTTTCTCCCTGGTGAAAGTGTCAGTCACTGGTCTGCCGAGTTCCAAGGTGCTGAGATTGCTCTTTTGTTTTTGGATCAACTTGACAATCTCTGTCACGGTGTTTACACGGAGGCACAAAGCGTCTTCTGACTTGAACGAGTAATGAGAGCACGCAGTTTTCAGACTCAGAGAAGATCTGGACGTCATCAAAAAAGTTTTTTTTGCCAGACAATGGTGTTTAACACAGAGTGACAATGAAGAGTATCCTGCGAAAAGTCCTGTTGCTGTTGTCTCACAATGGAAACGTTTGAGTTCGAGTTGGTCTCAGCGACGTAGCTCTTTAAAGGTGGCTTCATATAGAGCTACGTCAGCGGCAACGGTGACGCCAGCGGAATGATGTGACCATTGACCGCCTTGTTGGGTCAAGAATTGGCAGCAGGCCAGCGATCATCTGCGCCAAGGAACATGCGACACATTGAATGTCACGTCAAATTTTGACGCCACCCAACTTTTGCCGCAAAACGCAGAACGCAACAAATTTGCCACAGCTCTATATGAAACCACCTTGAGTCTCGGTTCCTACAGCGCACTTGTTCGCCCTGTTCGAGCGTGGTTCCCGTGCGATCCTGAGGTCCCGTGGCGGTCACACACACGCACCTCGGGTTGACTCCCTCCTCTCACGGTCTCTGCGTGCTCCCCGTTATCTTCTCTCTGAAGATCAACGTTTTCTTCCATTTAATTGCGCATAAAGTACGACAATGGACATGAATTGCAGGAATAATTGTCGGAAATGTGTTGATATGTCTGTTTGACAACGAAGGACCAAGTAAATCAAATTGCAGCAATTCGCAAAAGTTCCCAACCGCAAAGGCGGCCCGTGTTTAGGTGATTGTGCGGCATTTCTGACCCACAGCACGCCGAGGGCTTTTTGTCTGTCAAACGTTCGTTCGTGATCAGCTCACTTGTTTGGAGTAGATGCTCAGATCCAGTGTGGACCCAGTAAAGTTGGGCATCGTGGGACTCTGATTCCAACTGTGACGGGGTTTCACGCCCGCACGGCTTCCCCAGTGTAACGAAATGGCCAGGCAGCTGAGATCAAGAGGCACCGGGTGAGGGGCCCAATCAGGCAGGTCTGGCAGCAGGTGCTCCTTGCCTCATACCTCCTCATTTCAATTCTCACCCAAATGGTCAAGGACTCAAGGCTCAGAGTGCACAAGGTGAGGAACTGGAGATTGCAGCTGGACTTACCTGACCATTGGCATGCCCCCCCCCCCCACACACACACACAATCCCATGCCTCCTGATTTCGAGTCTGGCCATTTCGTTGCTGTTGTGTGCGGGTAGCGCCGGTTGGGCAGACCATACATGTTGCCATAAGTTTTAGCACTGTGATTGTGCAGCCTTGGGTTCCAGCTCAGCTGCACCAGAGGAAGAACTCAGAAACTAACATGTATTTGTTTATTCTCACTCTGGTGGAGTAAAACTCTCTTGGTAGGGGAACCATGTTTTGGCTTAAAAAGACTGGTATGGGTGCTAGCTGGGGAGCAGCTTCAGCTTCACACAGCTCTATCGAAGCAGCTCTCCTGGGCACTCAGCACACCACCGAAAGCTGGAATAGCCACGTGGGAAGATGCGATATCTTCCACACGACATTGCATCGCAGCCGTTTGTTTATCCACGAAATGTACCTGTGCTTGAGCGGGGTGTTCAGCCGAGCAGCCCGCGGGTCGGTCGGGGGGATGCGGGTCGTGGAGCGAGTAGGGCGGGAGGCTCGCCGTGTCGCCCTGCACCTCGACATCCGCCGGGCGAGGCGGCATCATCAACACTGAAACCGACAGGAAAGGGGCATCAGGGGCAGGGTAACCAGGGAGGTTCAGAAATGAGCAAGAGGCTTCAAAACGGGGAGCTGTTGAAAACTTACAATCATTTTGTTCTCTGACTGCCATTTCTTTTCTCCTCTCTTGCTGCAAAAATAATCTTGAATTTCAATGTCTTGTGAGAAAATGAAGAGAATGGAAAGGGAGAGAAAGTGAGAACGTCACGAAAGAAAAGAGAGAGAGAGAGAGAGAACATGAGTTGAGAGAGAAGAGAGAGACTGTGGGTTGAATGAGAAGAGAGAACGTGAGTTGAGAGGAGAGAGGGAGAGAACGTGAGTTGATAAGGCAGACAGATAGACAGACAGACAGACAGACAGACAGCTGAGAGAGCGAAGACAGACAGACAGACAGACAGACAAATAGACAGACAGACAGACAGACACACACACACACACACACACACACACAGTGTCGTACCTCTGCCCTGTACATGACGGCTCCAATGACGACGACGAGCATGACCACGATGACGCCTCCGACGCCGCACGCTGCGTACACGTAGGGCCAGAACGAGTCCTCCCCCCGGCTCTCCTCCGTCCCAGGGTCGTCCGGCCCTGGAGCCGTGCTCAAGAGGAAGGGAGCTCCACACGTGACTGTGTCCCAGAACACGGCGTTGGAAGCGCAGATTCGGAAGCGGTACTCCGTGTCTGGATTGAGGTCATCCAGTTCAAACACTGTTGAGGACACATTCGTCTTGGTGATAAAGTGACCGTCACTGAGCTCTTGCTGCACAGCGTAGAATGCCGTGGAACCTCCTGCAAATTCCTCCACACAGGCGATGGTGAGAGAGGAGGATGAGTTGCTGATCGACACGCAGTCTCGTAGGGCCTCCGCGGGTCCTGCAACATGTCCAAAGTCGAATCCATTCAGAGGATTTTTCGCATGCGTATTGGGGACGAACATCTGACGAAAGACGAACATTTTACGGAAAGTTTCAAGATTTGTTCAACGTTCTGTCGCCGTAGCCTAGCACGCACGCACAACCTGCCAGATTTGGAGACACGTGTATATAAGTTTCTGACCAGGCTTCAGGATGAGGAACTTGCAAGGTTCTGCCATCCTCCCCACACCGTTGTCCACCAGACACTCAACATGACCGTAAGATCGGGACGACCTGCAGCAAGAGGCACATGTGAGTGAAGGTAATACATGTTTCACAACACAATTGGTTTACTCGACCTTGCAAATTTTAGAGGGAAAGAATTGTGAACGGCATGGTCAGACATTGCCTTCAGACCTGCAGGTGTGATTTTCTGATTTGACAACAATATTCATGCACAGACATCAACTGGAGAGGAAGGGAGGGATAGAGTGATGAAAAGGAGAGTGAGTGAGTGAGTGAGTGAGTGAGTGAGTGAGTGAGTGAGTGAGTGAGTGAGTGAGTGAGTGAGTGAGTAAGTGAGTGAGTGAGTGAGTGAGTGAGTGAGCCAGAAAGTGAAAAGACGATTGCAACCTGTTGACTGTCTGTTCGTATGTGTGTGTGTGTGTGTGTGTGTGTGTGTGTGTGTGTGTGTGTGTGTGTGTGTGTGTGTACCCACCAGATGGACACGATAAGAAAACTGAATGTTTCGTCAGATTCTGCGCTCTCCACAAGTCCCTTGGTTGTCGCCAGCAGGGAGCCATCCTTGTACCAGTGAAACGTTGCGGCGACAGCCGGAAACGCCAGAACGAGACACGTGACGTTCACCGAGGCCCCAACAGACGCCGCGAACTTGAAGGTCTGTCTCGGGTGACAGGTCGGAGAAGCTGCAGTGATACTACGGAGCTTTAGCAAGTGCGTCCGGTGCAACGAAATGGTCAGACTCGAGATCAGGAGGCACGGGGTGGTGGTGCCCCTTGCTGAAGGTCGCACAGGTCAAGCCACAAGCTCCAGTTCCTCACCTTGTGCACTCTGAGCCTTGACTGCATGGCTATTTCAGGGGAGAATTGAAATCAGAAGGTACGAGGCAAGGAATACCTGCTGCCAGACCTGCCTGGCATTTAGCATGGGGGCCCTCACCCCACGCCTCCTGATGTCAGGTGTCTGGCCATTTCATTTCACTGGTCCTTTTCGGACGTGCCCCAATTGCCAGATCGGTGACACAGAAACCATTTGGTCACTGGCCATTGACTGGCAGCACTTGCACAATTGAGTTTTCGGAACCACCGTCTGGCAGTTGGAGCACCGTACGTGTTGAAATTAAGCGCGTGCTAAACCTCCCCATTGACAGAATTGCGTTGGATCAACCATGGACTCCAAAGACCATCTTCGTACGTACACAAAATGTTGACAAAGACAGAATCTCCAAAGGTGCTTCCAACTTCGTTTTCGACGAAGCACTGATAAACCCCACCGTTTTCCCTGCAAAAGTTGAATCGTTGATTGACGTTGTGCCAATATTCTTGCGCAAAAGATCGTGAACATTGGCCGTTGCATTTTGTCACTTCTCGAGGAACTTGCACGAAACTCCACCAACAAGAGCAAACAAAATACGACTCCGTTACTTTTTCTTGACCCGATTGTTGAAGGTTGGATTTTGAGAACTCAAAGACCAGGACGTCCTCAAGAAATCTGGCTTCGCTTGTTTCAAACATCGCACCGCTTTATCGAGGCAATGTTGAGATGGTGAAAGCTGCCGTCGCTGCTTGACGCGTACGTCCCGTTGGAGTTGGTCTGCAGCTCGACGTCGTCGTGGAACCAGCCGATCCTGGTCTCCCTCGGGTACGCGTCGACTGCGCATGTCAGACGCACCGTCTCTGCCTCCCACGCCGCGATGGTGGTGGGCAGGACCGTCACGACGGGGGCATCTGAAGCAAAATAACTGGTCCTACAGTCGGGTTTTAGGAACAGGCGGATTGAGACGAAAAGCGTTTTGAAAAACGAGGGACCATTGTCTTCCCAATGGTATCATTGCTGCCACAGATGATGAAACAAGGCTATGTACCATGTTTGGCACCACACACACAACACAACACCACATCACCCTGTTTTGCACACACAGGCAGTTCACAAAGGCAAAAGCTGAATGTGGCCAAGGAAAAATCTGGGATACCCTTCGGGTACAGACACGCACAGTGAACATGGAGCACGTGGCTGGCGATAAAAGGTGGTTCTCCGGCGATCCACATGGCTCTGTTGGTCGCCTGGCAACGGAACGCCTCTCCGCTCATCACTCTGCGCGCAGTGAACCGCAGCTTCGCAAACGAGTCGGGCTCGGACGACCCCTCCTGCTCCACGACCCACGTCTTGCTGCTCAGCCGCTCCTCCCCCCGGAACCACTGCAGGCTCGCCGGAGGGCTGCCCCCGGAGCACTTGCAGATCAGGGTGAAGGGTTCGTCGTCTCTGGCTTCGTTTTCGCCCCCCAGGATCACCGGCTGATCTGGATACGCTGCAGGCGACGTGACGTCGTTTCAATGACGAGGTTCAGGAATGCTTAATTTTGACGTGGCCGGTGCTCCAATTGCCAGATGGCTGCCCCAGATCACCACATTTACCCTGAATTTGCTCCCAGGGCCAATGAGAAGTGACCAAATAGTTTCTATGTCACCGATCTGGCAATTGGGGCACGTCGAAAAAGGACCGGACGTGTTTGCTGAACCTCCCCAATGACTTGACCCTGTATGGTCTCCGCCTTCCAGGATAACACCCCCCTGAATTACCGAAAAAGGCAAATTGAGACAGCAATGCTCATCACGTAGGAGGAATTTTCCTCACTGTTGATGTCCAGCTTGAGGTAGAGCAGCTCGTGGAAGCTGGTTTCTCTCTGCGTCACGGAGCACATGAACACGACGCCCGCCGTGTCTCGGTTGACCTTCACGTCTACGCTGCACGTGCGCGTCAGCGTCGCGTTGGCGTGCGCGTCGTCCTGGCACGTCACGTCCTGCATGACGTCGTACGAGCCGCTCGGATCTGCGTCAAGACAGGCGGGATCAACGACGTGGAACCAAATAAGGTCAAAATTACGTGTTTGACGAACCATCCGGAAGTATTTTTGTTGGTGACGAAGACAAAACGCTTTTTGGTTTTTTGGTCGTGTTCGAGGACAAAACTTGTGTTTTGAAGCCATGCGACAAGAAACGCGGACCAACATTTCATGTGCCAAACGTGGACCGGCGCCGGCTTCGCTCCGTACGACACACACAGCAGACTCGTCTCCGCTCCGTCCTGGACGTTCTCCTTGGGACGAACTTCCACGGCTTCTGGCTGGGCTGAGGAACGAAGCAAAAGGCTGTTCAAATTTTGACTGTTGGCTTGTGAGGTTCCCCGTTAAGTTTCTTTGTGGTTCAACAGGAACCTGACGTCACCGTCAGAGAAGAGACGGTACCTGTCACAGTGACGTTGAAGAGCTTGTAGTCATCCGAGAACAGGGAGTAGCAGCGATAAGTGTCATCGTCGTCCAACGAAGTTTCCTTGATCGTCAATCTCTCGGTGTCGCCTGTTCTGTCTGTGTGATACTGATCACTCCAGGGACCCTGAGAGAGATTTTGACGCAAAACTAATATATATCTTTCGTTTGGTCGCTAGGAATCTCTGTGCGTGTTTGGAGGCTGGATTTACGTTGGATGAGTCGGGCCTTTTTCCATCGTTGCAAGCAATGTCGCAACGCCAATCAACTTGAAAACCCTCAGAACTGGGACTTACCTGGAGTTTGCCTGAAATAGATATTGCTCCTGAAGTGAACGTCATTCTGTCCCAGACGAAGATGGTGTCGGCGCTTTTCTTGCACGTGAGGACGACCCGGTTCCCCGTGTGGACCTGGATCTGCTCCACGCAGAGACACGTCTGCAGAGCCGTGGTCGTCAGTAGGAGGCGCCACAGCGCCCGAGATTCTTCACGCTTCATCTTCCTTTTAGTTCAGTGTGCTCCTGTTGATCTGGATGTATGTCCAGACTGAGGTTTGCAGCTCAACGATGAACCGATCCAGACACCACGAACGAGGTGCCAGCCACAGGAAAGTCCAGGTTGCGATTCCGAGTGTGTGACTTCACCCCCGTTTGCTTCAGAGGAAGTCGCGTTTGAGTTTTCGTACTGTGCCACCTCAGACACTCAGTTGCACGTCGCGCTCGCAAACTTTCTCTCCAAAAAAATATTCCGGACAGTCATGCAGTTGTGCACTGAAGATGCCCACACATGCCACTGGAAGAAGTGCATAAACTCAAGTGAAGAAGACAGTCAATATTATTCCTTGATATCACCCCGTTTATTTTTCATATTTACATTTGGTGACCATAAAGCTGATAACAAAACACGAAAACGCCATAACGGGGACGACCAAACAACAGTCTGGTCCTCAATAAGCCACAAGTCCACCGTTCGCATGCAGGGCGGCACTATCACAGAGCTGCGCACGATGCGAGTGCAAACACACGCCCGAGAATAGGTGAGGCTTGCGTGACGAAAGACGTCACAGACATGCGCCATGACCACCGCGCAACGTAGATCTACGTGAATACGGAATCATGCGTTCTGTCTGTAAAGGACGATAATCCGGAGTCTGTCTCATTCCGACTGTGGAACCGTCCAATGGATCTGTTCACAAGTCTGACATGCGACTCGTTGAAAGTTGCAGGAAGAGCCAAATTGTACTTGACAATAGGGACTTTATGCACGGCGTTTGAGACGCACGGCGCGACAACGCCAACGTCGAAAAGAGCACACAAATTGATGACGTGCACAGTTTCCATGGTACGTACTGGCCAATCACCACACACCACTCGACATTGGTGAGTGGCGCGACGTTTGACGGAAATGTCTTGCATAAAGTCCCCAATATCCATTGAGATTCCACAACGTCTCGATGCGGCAAACTCCAGATGTCGAATTCAAAAGGAAATATCGTGCGGAAGGTTGCATTCCAAGGTTGTAAACGTGCAACAAAACGCTCAGCTGTTTCTTCGTCAGTGTAAACATTCGTTCGTTCAAACAAAAATCTTCAGTGCCTGATTCTTGGCAACGGCAAAGTGCAAATTTATCCTCACAACTGCAGCTTCCAATCATTTCTCTGCACAATTCAGCAAATGCTGCGCTGATCTAGACTGTGAACATTTGTGAATCACTATAGACTTGTGCATTCCTGCTACGAATATCACAGTCATGGTACACATCAATAAACATGCAGTAAAGATTGAAAACAATTTCACAGAGATAATTTACCACGGCATGCATTGTCTGGCATGATTTCAACTGCAACTGTTCAATTACAAGTCAGTTTATTTTCATCGTAAGGAAAACGCATCGTTCGTCCATTGGAAAAATCCCTGCGTGACAGATCGAAATTAGACGCGACACTCAACTCTGATCCACTCATAACTTCGCGCACTCTTTCCTGTAAATCGAGTATAATTTTGGACGGACCAATCTTGACTAGCTCAGAATCATCACAACACGCCATTCGTTAAATATTTCCCAAATCTTGAAGCGCAAAACAGCGAGTGGGCAGACGGTCTCAAGGCTCGTGCAAACTGTGCACCAAACGAGAAGGAATGTCCGAGTGATACGTGTCTTCTTCAGCTGTCCTGTACACTCAACAACCAATACACACTTCACCACACCCTGCGTTGGCTCAGCCAAACGCTGGAGTGAAGCTAACACAGAACAGCAGGCATCTGGAAGCAGCGTGCGTGCTCCCAAGGTGCGGCTGAGCAGAACACCACCAGACCTGCACGGAATGAATCCTGGAGTCCGCAACACCCAGCAACAACACAAGAATTCCCCCACTTCGGACGGCATGTTCCACCAGTTGTGATCACAACAGTTGTTGCCGTGAACTCTGTGAGTTTCCGCAGAAAATCCCTGCGGTGGTTCTCGAAGCGACCAGCGACGTCGACGTTGTTCCCGCGAGTGACCCTTTTCACACGTTACCATTTCTTGGAGTTGATGGAGGCCAGGCTGCTGGCGTTGATCGTGCCGTACGACTGGGCGTAGCTGCCCATCTGAACTTTGGCAGAGTTACTGGACGCCATGTTCTTCGAGTTGTCGAACTGTTTCCGGCCGAAGGCGGCTTTGACGGGGGCGGGGCGGTCCTTCGCGGACGGAGTTCTCTGGTGTGGGATCTGAAAAACAAAACACACAGCTCAGTCTTACGCCAGAATTCTCGGTGTGACAGACTTGGAAATCACGATTAACTTTGAATAACGTCTGCGATTCTTCAAGCTATTTCGGAACATGCTTGGGAAAGGAATCTTGCATCTGGCTTGAAAACCACATGTGCAACGCAACCACCCACAACAATTTGGTTTCTCATTGGCTTGCACAGCATGACAGATCTCGTTCCCTGAACAATCTGACGCTGTGTCCGTCACCCTTCATGCATGATTCGCTCTCACTCAACAAGTATCGCTGTCTCTCAAACATGTGCACTCACACTCCCCTTTTGGGCTGAGCAAGTTGCTTACAATTGACTTCAGACATATTCATGCGAGGCACATCAGTCTTTGTGCCTCTGACTTCAGTGCAGAGAGAAAGAACAGCAGAGGGAGCTGGTGCTAGTTTCAGGTGAAGGCAACTGGAGGCAGCGTGTACACAGCGAGAAGCGAATACTTGCCAGTGGCAGCCATCGACGCGGGTACAATAGGGGAGCACACCCAAAGTATCCCGGCTGTCAATGCACAAACACGCAAGTATAGTACGAGAACAACATCATCACGCCCAGCGACATCGAAGATATGATGCAAGAACGCGCCTCAATGCAACGACATGCGATGTGTTCAAAGACATCCTTGACACTTCCTGTTGTCAAACAAAACCAAAATTGTTGCAACGTGTCAGTTGACAGACACAAAGTAAAGCAGGACACACAAAACCAGAGTAAAGACTGCCATGGTGCGGCTTCCAGCGTCACGTCACAACGAACTCTGCATCCCGAACATTGAAAAGTGTACGAAGCCTGTTCAAAGCCATGCAAGAGATGAGAAAGACTCACGATTTTCTGAGTGGTGACGCCACCGACGGCGGCGGCGGCGCGCGGGTCGTCCCGGGTGATGACGGGGTTGCCGGCCTGGCGCGAGAACGAGGCGCCGCCGCCGCCGCCGCCGCCGCTGCTGGCACCCGCCGAGTGCGTCCTGCCGTGCGCCGTCGCGCTGCCGACGCGACCCTGCACCGGCGCTGAAGACTGCCGCATTTGCTGCCAAACACATCGAAGGTTGCAGCTGACAAGCAGCGCCAAGGCACCTCAACAACCAAAATTTTCTCTTGACACGAGGCATCGGTTTGTCGGGAATCTAAGAACGACGACTTTCATGACATCAAAACAAAGTTTGTGGCTCAAGAATTGTCCGCAACAGTTTTTGCCAGGCATAGCGTCTGCAGTAGTGGCCAAAGTCAAGAAGCCGAAGCATTACAGGAAACCACAGGCAGGACTGTAGTCTACCACACTAGAGATTCACACCGAATCTTCAACAAGGACAGTCACCGGCATGGAGTCGGCGCGAAATTCTGAGAGCACGCAAGACACAGGACGAGGCAATTCAGTATATAGGTGCAGAATTCCATCTGTTTTCACTGTGCCATGGAGAAGACGAGGGACAGGCCAGTACCACAGCAGGACGAACGAGTTCCCGGTGTTCAAACACAGTCACAGAGCCCGCCGTGCACAAGGGGCGAAACTGAATTCGTGGAAGTTTGATCCTCAACTTCAAGCCTGAGAAATACGAGGGTCTCACTTGAGGATCTTTCCCGTCCTTCTCATCCTGTCGGTTTGCGGTGGAAGTGACGTGCACGATTGTGCAACAGAAACGCTCGCGTTAATTCAGTGAATCCGTGATCTCAACTCGTGCGCCAAGATTGAAATCAAAGTCGCTGCAATTCTGCTCTTTAGGGTGTGGTATGGTTGAAAACACCCCAGCTTCGGCCAATACAACCGTGTAAAATTTCACGTCAAAGTTGAATTTTGTGCAAAATTTAATTGTCCAACAAATTCCACTTTAACTGCGCAAAAATCTTTTTCACTTTACCCCGTGAAAGTGTAGTTTTCTCTTAAATATGTAACCATGCAAAGGAGGAACGTCAGTCTACACAAGAAGCAAAAAAACAGGATTCGATCACTTTGCGTGAAAAATAGTTTCACGCTTCTGTCATTGAAAATCACTTCGTGAGCAAAAATCTTACTTTTGTACGTGGTTCCTACAAGTTAGTCACTTTGCAACCCGGAACACATTTCACAAAACTTCAAGAAACGCGTGGTCATTTCTTCAAACCACCAACAACTCAACTACAAAAGCGAGTCACCAAGAAGTCTCTCGATTCCAGGCTGCAAAGTTGGCGATTAGGAGCTGGTGTGTCTTACTGCTACAAGACTGGAGAACTCCGTGATAACTCACCACATGAATGACATGCTCAGCCCTACGCTGCCTTACCAGGTACTTGGATGAGGCTGGCCGCCCCTGGAACTGCTGCGGCACCGCCGACGCCGCGCTCGCCCCGCCCCCCGCCGGCGTTTGGGTGGTCCGGCCAAACGCAACTTCTGCAAATGGAACGAAGAACAAAGTCGACATTTGGGAAGAATGAAGATTTAACTGAGACGAGCCTGCACCTCAAGCAACGTCTGTCGCAGCTGGAATCTTTTTGTTTGTTTGGACCCGCTGCAAGGGTGTCTGGACTCCCAGCGAAGAAAATGGCGGGAAAAAGAGACACGAGGTGGCTACACCGTGAGGAGCGATCACTCACGTTTTTGCTCACCAGTCCCTCAATTGGTTGCGAGAAAATGTGCAAACGACCGAAACTGATGCAAAGTTCTGAGGTCGACGCGCAGGAACTGTGCGCGAGGGGACGAGAATCTCAATGCCTCCAAAGTCGTGTTGAAAGTTCCAGGTTCCTGTTTGGCAACTCAAAGAAAGGTTCAAACCAAAAACAGGTGAACCCACAACCAAAACTTCCTTTACCACTTTCTCCAGGGTTCCCAGGGTTCATTGGCGCCTTGTTCGAATAGATACTGTACAAGCGTTTCCAGACGGAACACTTGTCAAACAGAAACTTCCTCGTTGGTCCTGTAGGATTGGTTGAACAAGGAGTAGGGATGACACAACTGTCCGACACAAGTGCAGAACAACAGTCCTACCGGAAATACACAAGGAATGTACATACTGGGAGCAGGTCTGGAGTCGGGTTGGTGGTGGTAGGAACTGGCTGGTTTGGTGGGTGTGGTTGTTGGTGCGTGGGGTGAGGCGGCGGGCGACTTGGGCGAAGGCGACTTGTCCATAGGCTGCTCAGAAGACCCCTACAAACAGAATCTCAATACACTGAACGTTTCACGACATTGAGGCTGAATGAACACCAGGCGTTTGGCGCACGCGCGCATAGTTGACATCCGTGCACAGATATGAAGACTGGACAAAGACCACGTTTGGCATGTTCAGGAATGCGGTCAGGTCGGGCGATACCTGGTCCTTGCGCGCCTCGCCCTCGGGCGCGTCCCCGGCCGGTCCGCGGTGCACCGCCCCGTCCGGCCCCCGCTGCGCCGCCGCCACCGCCGCCGACTCCTCCCGGTGCTGCCCCGTCGACTCCTCGCGCCGCCGCCGCCGTCGCTCCAACTTCTTCTGCATGATCATCTGTGCACAACAAAGCGTCACAGAAACAGCGCATAATAAACACGGTAATTTCGAGACAAAGTATGACTGCGATGAGCCGTTGTTTTTGCCTTGTTGCGGAGATCACGCAAAAGCTCTGGTCTTTCTTCAGAGAGCGAAAGAACGGACTTCGAACGCACAACATGACCACAGATCACAGCACGAGCTGGGACGCGGTGCACGTCTCACTCACCTCGTACAACTTGTTGCGGTACTCCTCAACAGACAGTTGGACATCGTCGGACAGCGGCGGCACGACGTCGTAGCCGATGCTCTTCTCCTCGCTCGGGTTGTGGAAGCGCCGCACGTACGGGTGTTTGAGGCACTGCTCGGCCGTCAGGCGACGGTCCGGGTTAAAGCGCAGCAGTTTGCGCAGCAGGTCGATGGCGTCTTCGGACGCGTCCGGCAGCAGTTCGTCCAGTGGCTTCCGAGCCCTGCAAACATCGTCACACGCTCAACTCCATCCCTTCATTCACACCGCGTGCGCCAGCAGCGCACACACCAAGGTCACAGCACAGCACACACACACACACACACACACACACACACACCGAGGTCACAGCGCACACACACACCAAGGTCACAGCATCATGTGCCACCTTGATCATGGACAGGTCCCAACCTCAACAAGCATTGGCGTACAGTGCTGAATGTCATAAAAGTTGTGCGTTGTGCGCTGGCGCACACGGTGTGAATCAGGGGTATCGCATTCAGCTGTCTACATGCGCACCCCTTCCGTTTAAAAACTGTTTCTTCACTGAAGATCGGTGATGAAATGTTTGGGTGTCTGCAGATCCAAGTCCAAAGTTCATCAGAAGGGAAGAAGCAGTTCAAATAATTTGTTGAGTCTTGTCGTGTGTTCAGCGGCAAACGTTCAAAAGTGGAAGCCATACTCACTTTCTTGCAGCTTTTTCCAAGACGGAGGCACCGTAAGCGGAGTTAATACTTTCAACATCTGAAAAATACACGGCACTTTGATTCAAAATCACCTGAATGAGAAACTCAGTTGAGATGTGTGAGCCAATGTGAGAAAATTCCCCTTTCGTTCAATCACTTTTTGCCAAGAACCAAAAACGGAAAGAATGCGAAATCTCACCTTCCTGCGAGGGGGTATCGATTGATGACATGATGCGTTCCAACTGGTTCAGAGTAGAGGATCCAGGGAACAACGGTTTTCCCAGCAGCAGCTCCCCGAGAATACATCCCATACTCCACATGTCGACGCCCTTCGTGTACCTGATGGTGGTACACGTATCAAAACAATTTTACAATACAGGTGTGAATTGCTGTCTGTCTACAAAACGTGTGAAAGAATGGCAGAATCAACTAAGTTTGCGAAAAAAAAATCCTTCTCACTTGTGTGATGCCAGCAGTATCTCGGGGGCACGGTACCACCTGGTGGCCACGTACTCAGTCAGGTTGGGATCGCCCTGCTCATCCACCGTGATCTGCGACAGCGACCGCGCCAAGCCGAAGTCACAAATCTTGACAAAGCACTCCCCGTCCAGAAGCACGTTGGATGGCTGCAAAAGGTCAGGAACGAGGTCAGGAACGACAGCTGTTTTGACGAACCACACTTAACAGAACACCGCGCAAAAGACCACGCACTCTGTCATGGACTGAAGAAAGAAAACTCCTTTCTCAAGTTTCACGCCGAGTGTCGATGTTGTTCTCACCTTCTGATCTCTGTGAATGACGTTTCCTGAGTGCAAATACTTCGTTGCTTTTAACAACTGGTACATAATGTATCGTTTGTGCACATCCTTCAGGATATTTCCTCTTTTGATGACGTTGTGCAGATCGGTGTCTGGAATTATTGAACAGCCACGTAAATCTGACCATGATGCTTCGAGATACAACTGACTAAACGCCTGACCAGAGCAAACCACACACAGGCAAACATCAACTTGCACACTGAATGGAAGAAAACCAAAGCGAAAAACAGCAGCAAAGAAAGCAAAAGTCTACAGATCGAGTTGCTTTTCATGGCGAACGAACGCAGACGAACGCGAATGTACGCCTGCCATTTGAGTTTGAGATTGCATCTGACTTCTCGGTCAAAACCCAGGTCCGTACCTTGTGCAGACACTTACCCATAAACTCGAACACCAAGTAAATATCTTTGTCGTTCTCTGCCTTGAGGACGTTGTGCAGCTTGATGATGTTGGCGTGGTCTCCGAACTCTTGCAGGAACATGATTTCCCGGAAGGTTCTCTGAAGTCGAGTAGAACACGGTCAAACGCCTTTTGCAAACTGCAGGGATCTTTCAATGGAGATGAAAATGTGTGTGAACATTTTCGAAGTCCAAGCAACTTCCATCTGCCGAGGTCACAAAGCCAGGAGTCGGTTCAAAGACCTGAAAAATGGCCTTGTTCATCTCCAAACAAGCCCCGTGTTGACAACATCCCGGGGATTCAAAAACTTTGTCTTTGCCCTCATTTCCCATCACACACACACACACACACACACACACACACACACACACACACACACACACACACACACACACACACGCGGGCCGCCACGCAGT
>JAAUXT010003348.1_pt1 | contig 20918 bp, 17 predicted proteins | sample 7278171 | NCBI WGS metagenome assembly JAAUXT01 (sample SAMN14350112, study PRJNA611818) | marine sediment metagenome | isolation source: surface marine sediment (1.8m) | place: French Polynesia: Moorea | collected 2018-08 | reverse complement strand
CGCATTTCAGAGCGCACAGCGAAACCATCGTGAGTGACTTGCTCCTGGCTCTACAGTCTCCGCGATTCACGTTCTAACGTTGCAGTTCGTGCCAAACTTCATCCCCACACACACTTCACGCTCATCGAAGCTGACCACGTTTGAGACTCTTGGCGTTATGTTCACAGTTGCGCCCAGTTTGTCGGTTCGCAACACCCGCAGCAGGCCAACATTTGCGAAGGATCATATCAAAGGGATACAACCTGCATCCACTGAAAGCAAATCTCTCTATCTCGAGCCAAACGCTTCCGCCTGGCATCGCTCGCCGCTCAGATATTTGTTGTGTCAATTATGTTCATATTTTCAGAGTCTCGCAGCTGAACACACTCAGCCTCGACTTCTCGCGAGTTCCCAGCATCAGATAATCACATTTCAAAACAGTTTTTGTTTTCTTGCGCAGAAGTGTGGGTATTTAATTGTGCAGGTATGGAGTTGGCCGGCAGCGCAGCTGCGAGCTGGGAACGGATCTCTGAGGCGGCGCCAACACAGCTCCTCAGGTTCCACCAGCCTCTTCCCTCCTCCACGTCGCCCACATCCCCGCGCTCTCTCGCTCACTCGCGATCTCCTCCTCCATTTTCGAGGCATACCTCTGCAAACGAACCGGCATTATCTGCATGTGTAGCTGCAAAACAAAGAGCGCAGGAAACTGTATCACACGCATTGTCGGGCTGATTTACGCCGGGCGCTAATAGCTGCTTTTCAGCGCCGGGGCGAGGCGAGCGAGCGCATTGCGTTCCCGGGCACACATCGCGACAAGGCAGCTGCATTAAGTCAGCTTTATTCGACAGCATCCTCCAGGAAAAACGGAATTCTCTCTTTAGTGTGAGGCAACATCAGGTTTCCTGTAATCAATAAGCTCTTTGGCAATCAATAACACTCCTAATCTATTGATAACAGCGAGGCCGCGACATGGAGTCATAAACTACCCGCGCACATTGACATTTTCAGCACCGCCCCACTGCGCTGCGCGTCCGCCGCGCGGGCGAGTTGACGACAAAACGTCGCTCTGCACCCCAGTTTTACAAAATGGTAGGTTGGTCCTCGGCACGGCAAACAAATTCACATCTGAAGATGCCTGAAGGGCGGTTGCGGATGGGCGGGCCTCAAATTGCCAAAATGGCCCTGTTGCGTTGTCTGGAAACCACAACCCACTTTGTGCACTCACGAACGCGCTGAACATTCCGCTTTGTCGAGCGGAAGCAACAGGACTTGGGATTTCAGTGCTGCGGAAAACTCCTGTGTGTCACTGACAGCCGGTACTTTTCTCTTTTCCCCTGACCCGTTCAATCGCGTGAACTAAATTCACTCTGAGCTTTCGCCCAGAAGGCAGATCCTTCCCAGGGCTTTGGCTGGCAAGAAGATCAGGAGCAACTTGCAGAATTTGTTTACGCTGTCGACCTCAAGCGCCGATTCTGACGACAGAAAGCACGGCGTTGTTTGTCAGCTCCGGACGACCCCGGCGGACGCAGTCCATCCTCTCCAGGCAGGTCAAGCCGCCGAGCTTATTGGCCTTGTCTTTCCGCCCAGTGACCAAGCTGCTCCGAATCTTCATACTCCATCACACTTTCTGCGTACACAAATTACCTCTGCCCTCGCGGGTAATAGATTTTCCTCGCAGCAACAGAGCGCATTCCTCGGACACCTGTCCCTGACACACTCGCTCACTTGCGTGAGAACGACTTTTCTCCAAAAGATCCCCACATCAGAGTCCATCCGACAAGCACCAAACCTGCTTCAGAGTTCCAAAGCTGCTTGTCCTCCATCGCTGTGCCGTGATCGAGACATGTGCGTGAGAGACCACCCACGAGAACCTGCGCGCACACCGCAACCTGCAGAGAACGTATAAAGCTGTGCGTGCGTGTCGTTCAAAATCAGTGCTCCAAACCCCGTCCACAAATGTTTCTTCGCACAGATTCAAGTCCACAATACTAGTGAGAGGATCAGTTTCGTTTTCTTCCTGCGTTTCGAACCCAATTATCCCGGGTCAAACCGGTGGAGTCTCAACAGGAGCCCTGACACCCGTTCCTATCAGTTAAACGGTGCCTCCTCACGTTAAAGGAAAATAAAAGCCACAAAGCTTCCTCTGCGCCTATTGGTATGAGTAGCCAATTCGGCCTGTGTTCCTGGTTGCTCCCCAGACGCCCATTCCACTCAAATGCTATTTTCTCTTCAAATCAGGTCTCCATACTATGGTGTTTGTTTCATGTTGAAAGGCAAAGAGCTTTCAATCCCACATCACGCAATGTTGCCTTTTTGAGGGTAAACGGACGGGCAGCTTCTGTGGCTGATGATGCTGAGGAGCGAATTTCACAGATCTTCAGCAGTAAACTGCAGGCAGCACACTCCTGTGTTTGGATTCCTTCCTGATGGCTTTGTGTGCGAAAAAGGCGATGATGTGTGTTGCCTGAGAACAGCCGAGTTTGTTTGCAGCATTTGGTTGGGCACCATGTGTGCACGACTTTTTGTGCAGCGGCTACGAGAGGGACGGGCCCTGCCCACGACAGGTCAATAACGGGCAAATCAATGATGCCCCTATTTAGCCTTGGCAAATGAGATACGCATGATAGCATAGAAAACACCAAATTTGTCCGACGTTGAGGACATCGCTTTTCAGCTTCCGCAAAGACGCCGAGGGGCCGCAGCGGTGCGATCATTCAATGTTGCAGAGAATTCCCGCGACTCGGGCCCCAGACTTGCGGCGCACAGTGAGGATTCATTTGCGATGTGACGTCTGGTTTGCTTGTGAGGAATGCAGCTCAAGAATGGAGTCATGAAACTGCTGCAAACACATCCAGGTACAGTGGAGGCTTGCATTTTTTTTGCACAAACAAGGATCGAAAAAAGGCAGGGACGACTGTATTTCTGTCAAATTGCGACAAGTTTCTTGTGATTTGAAGACAACGCCAAATCTTTGGCAATCCTGCAAACTGCTGAAACTCCTTTCAAGCATCTGCCTCGGTTTAGCTGAAGCATCTAAGCAAGAAAATCAGGGCGCTACGAGACCTGAGATCCGTACAGGATATTGGCAGCAAGGGGCGCAGATGAGAACGCAAACTGTGGGTTCGTTGTGTGGACGTCCACCGAGAGGGGCTCTGAAAAGTCTGCTTCCTGAAACTCATCTCCGGTAGGCCATCTTCCACCCACAGCACGGACATGACAATAAACTCATCTTTTGCTGACCAATAAGAGACAGCGGCAAGACTATTGTTTGCAGTTCATTGCATTGCGACCCATCCCGCCAATGGGGCTCTTCCTATCAATCACACGGATGTCATCTGGCCGAGTAGCCACGCGTTCCAGCGGCCACCGACGGGCCTTTCTTCAACAAATAATCGGTGTCACGGCAGCAGCAATATTGTAATCGTCACAGAGGCGTCCACGACTTGATTGACGCCGGAAATAAAGTTTCTGAAATGATGAATGAGCTGGCACCCAAGATCTCAATTTTGATTCTTCAGAAGATGGTGGGTACAGTACCGTTTGATGCAGCAACTCGCTTTTTCTTGAAGTACTCACCTACAACGAGAAACGAAAAGGCCCAGATTACTCAAGTGCGCGTGTGAGGTGTGCGGACTCCGCACTGTCGTCTTCCTGTCTGCAGCTTGATGTTGTACTCACTGACCAAAGAAGTTCACAAGCCAGCCAGATGGTTCCTTCTTCACCCATTCGATCTTCGAGAAGCAAAAATGATATCCAGACTGATCCTGTTCCGACGGAAGTCGAAAATTCCCCAGACAGGAGGCAGCTTTGCAATGAGCGGAGCCACCTCCACAACCTTCAGCCTCAAACTCTCAGCGGGTCCCAATTCTCAGACTCATTAGGGAAATTAAGTCGCTCCTTGGGAGCCCCAAAGCAAATGAAGATCATTTTGCGGACACATTTGCATACTCGCGATGCGATAGCTGCAGCTTCAACCAACAGGATCAAATTGTGAGAGTCCTTCTCTTCAGCCATCAATGAAACTATTGCCACCCGTCTCACTCACAGGCGAAGGACTAATACTCGCGGAAAGAGCCTTTCAAGTTCCCGTGTCACTCGACCACTGTCAATTTCCACTTTGACAAAAAGTGAACCGGCGCTCGACTTCACATTGTCCGCTGCACAGAAGCTGCCCGAACCTTTGCTGGATTTATCTCCATAAATCTCCGATGCAATCTAATTGGCATACCTGCTTTGTTGCCTGATTGCCTTTGCCCCTCGCGAAGGTTTAGGACGAGATGTAATCACTCAGCGTCCAGACCTCCGTTTAGCAGTATCTGCTGCAGTTCTGCAAAGTGCTTTTATCCTTTAATGGCATTTGTATTTACCATCATTATGATAAATCGTACTTGGGCATTTTATCTGTTTCTCTTGCACTGCTCCTTTCGTGTTGTGCTTCTATTCACAAGAAGGACAGTGACAAAAGCACTTCTCCAAACAGCAGCGAACTAAACTTCACAAAAATTCCAGTTCACACAAGATGTCTTTCAGTTGAGTGATTCCACATCTTTTGGGCCGTTCCGCCTGATTTACCGTTTTATCGGATTCAACAACTTCAATTGTGTGTCGGGGACGTGGAACAGGAAGGCTCGCCGAGACAGCGCGCGGTTCCACGCAGTCCAGCATTGCACTCGCACACACACACCAATTGTGATTGCACCAAGCGCGCGGGAGGATGCCACCGACGAACCGCGCGCTTCAAGAGTCCGATTTGGATTGTCAAAATCTTGAGCAGCACAGCGAAGCGAACTGGCCTGTGAAGCACATGTTCAATGTGCAAAAGTAACACGAGCCAACATTCACAAACCTCCAGTCAACGGTATCGTACTCGCTTACTCACAGGAAGTTGAGATGCCATGTGTTGTTGGGCTGAAATCTGCAGATAAATATGATTTCATCACAGCTGCTCCTGAAGGCGTCAACAAAGGAAAAAGAACCAGAGTTCAGAAGATTAGAAAACCAGGAATTGACCGTAATTAATCCCTGTGAACAATTTATTTTTTATTCCTACTACTTGCATTGAGCCACGAACCGAAAAACCTGAAAATTCGGAAGAGATCTTAATTGCATACGAGGTTCGCTTTTTATTTGACCGATTCACTGCTCTATCTCAGGAACAGGATTTTTCTGAAATGCTGGATTCTCTGACAATATTCAATACTCAATTGTCCTCCCTGTCAGGCAATATCTCATTTTGTGGCATGCTCCTAACCTTAATCTTTTGACCCCCAAAGATTGTCTGGTTTGTGTTATCCACTATTTATTATGAGTGATAGTAGTGAATGTGGTACTGTTTTCTGAGGCAAATTCTAGTATGGTAGGTGTTTTCCTTGTTTTGTTGTCATTTCTGGCCAAGGAATAGATGAGGATATAGAGGAGTCTGAAGAAGAAGCATGAGTTTTTCTGTTCTTAGTTCTAAGTTGTTGACCCTGTTTATATAAATTTTGCATGTCCAAAAATTTGTGTATTTGTACCTCAAATGAACATTTTGATGTGTGAGTATTTGCATTGTACTGTTGGGCAACTGAAGAACATGTTTCCAAAAAGCCATAAATCTCGGATAATTTCTGAGTGCGGTGGATCGGTCAAATAAAAAGCGAACCTCGTAGACAGCGCATAGATCCCAACACACAACACCAAGTAGATGTCGCAGGTTTTGGAGAAGACACCAGAGAAGCCTCTCCAGCGCATGGGATGAGAAGCAGGTGAAGAAAATCATTTATTATCTTGTTTTGCTTGTGCTTCTGAAACCCTCGAGCATTTGCAATAATGCATAAGTCTTGGTCAAGGTTAGCTCCCAATGGAGGTGAAAGCGACAGTTTGTTCACTGTGAAGAATCTTCGTCTCTGGCACACGAAATTACCGGCCGATGAGAGGGGCCGCTCGGCTCTCATTCCGCTATTTCTCCTCAATGTAAAAAAGGCTTCACATTTCATCCAGGTGATGATTCGGGAATCTGTGCTGTCTGGCTGTATCTCTCACCAACTTTCCGCATCAACCACCTGTCTCTCCTCCAAAAAGCACATTGCTTGAATGAGGCTGAAGTTTAGCACCACGTTGGAGCATAACGAGGCCTTCTGAAGCCGATGACACAGGAAGGGGAAGGCAGACACGTATGCGCACGCACGCACGCACGCACGCACGCACACACACACACACACACACACACACACACACACAATGATGCGCGGAAAAGACGCAGTAGTGTCGTCAACTTTCCCGTGCTGTCAGGAGAAACGAAGAAATGCGCGACTCTTTGTGGCGCAAGGATATCAAATAACCATTCATCTGCATCAAGGAAAAGCCAAGCAAACACAATCAATGCTGATTTCATGATAGTGCAAAGTCTCCCGGAAGGATTGATCTGCAATAACCAATGTCAGCATACAGCTCCATTATGGGACTGTCATTCTGCACAGAAGAGAGTCTGCTGCGCTCACCGAGACGGCTCACCGAGACGGCGAGGAAAACAAGTCACACACGCTCCGTTTCTGTGTCAACTTCCCCAGCATTGTCAAGTCAGCCTGGCCGTCATGAAAAGCGGAGCAGTTTGCCAAACCCAAGTCACATTCCCCAACCACCCTGTTCTTCTGCAATCAACAGCGACCTAACAAGGCAGGAGGAACACAAGCTGGGGACATCAAGCTCGCGAAACCTGGAGCCATCTTTCTGAGTGAGACCACAATTTGGATATCTCATTCAAACCTTTGGAAAGGAACTCAGATCAACCCACAAAAAATCTCAGGAGTGTTAGACACAAGACACCGTGGAGAGGCAATTGACATTCTGGTCACATTCTCAGCAACATCTTGAGCAACGAAAGGACCATTTATCGGGGTAACGGCTTTGCATAATTGACACCATCTTGCCTGACAATGTGGCTCGGCTCCTGTTGACGCTGTAAAGTTGTGTTCGTGGGAGCAGAAAGAACACGAGTGTCTTGCTTCTCAGACCACAAAATGACTGAGCGCGACGCGACTTCGAGGTTTACGTTCTGGTTGTGTCAGGGCACGCACAGCTTCAGTCCCGAGAAAATCGAACGTGTCGGTACCACAATTCACAACCTCCCTACGGCCATTCTCCCGGAGCTCAGAAAACCACCGTGTCTGCAAAAGTTCAAACGCACCTGCGATCTACGCAACGATCAAAGCACAAGTGATGAATTTGTCACTGAGCAAACGTCGCCCAACCAGAGATGAGATCTCCCAAATTTGTAACTGAAACCTCTGTCGTTCCCTTCGAGCAAGACGGAGACAATCTGCTCAGTGCGAGCGGAACGCAAACAAGAATTGGGCGAGTCCCAGAGCAGCGCTTTTGTCCCGGTAATTGCACAAAACCTGCGCCCATTACTTTCTCAAGACACCGCACGGAAGTGAGAGAGTCTCACTTAGCTCTGAAGCAGGTGAAGAAAATCAATGACGATCCCATTTAGACGAGGCTTTACAATCCAGGACCCTCTGGAGTGAGCGCACATCAGAGTGCGAGGCAGCTTTCTACAAATCCACCTCGGAAGGGCTTGATCACGACACGGTTAAATTTCGCTTCTTAAACAACATGAGTGAGTGAGTGAGTGAGTGAGTGAGTGAGTGAGTGAGTGAGTGAGTGAGTGAGTGAGTGAGTGAGTGAGTGAGTGAACGAAAAAAGAGCAAGGGAGATATTGAGCAAGAATGAGAGAGGGAGGGAGAAAGAGAGATGGGGAGAGTGGAAGAGTGAGTGGGTGTTTCTTTTTCTTGGATTTCTGACAAAATTGAACATGTTTGCCCAATGCGCGACATCCATTCATTACGTTCAAGCAGGATTCCTTTTGTTTCAAGCAATCAGCTTTGAAAGAGAAGCACCTGCTCACCCGGAGTGCCCTGTCATGTCAGGTCAGCGTTTACAATCGTCTGAAAGCAGCGTTCCCCGTGGAGGGAAATGCAATGTCGCAAAGCATCTTCTCAAGATGTGACGACGACTGAAGATTGTGCCACTTTGAAACAGACAAGAGTCGCATTTGTGCGACACGCTGAAGCTGCAGCACAAAAGGCGTTTGAAGATTTGTCAAGAGACAAGAGCGAGCGCAACTCTCGGCGCTTTGGTCGCGTCGTGTGCAGTCCTGATCCATTTTGACAAAGTTGTTCGCAACTTTTCACCACAAACGAATCCTCCGCTTTTGAGTTGACAACTTTGTTCAAGAGTCGGAAGAAAGAACAAGATTGTGGCCGTATCACACAGCTCAATCGCACGTACAGGTTCCTTTGAACACAACGTGTTGTTCTTCCCGAGTCCAAAACTTAGACCGGCTCACAAAGCCACGGACAACAACGACTGTGGGTTGTTTTTCGGGGACACACCTCTGAATTCTCACATGTGCGGTGTTTGGCCAACGCAAAAAAGAGGCCAATTTTACCCGTTTCGTTTGTTTCGAAAAAGTTGTCCACCAAAACAGAAGAAAGACGATGTGTTCTGAAAGTTTGAGGAAGTCAACTTCCAGCACGACTGGTGTTGCTCGTGCGCTTCCTTTGTTCTCGCGTGCACTCCTGGAAAACAAACCCTCAGCCAAAACTTCACACCGGAGCAGCCATCCGACGCGTGCCGCACCGAACGCCAGCGGAGCAATTATTTCGACAAATTGAATTCAAAGTAATGAATTGATTTGTACACATCAGCTGTCCTGTTGCGGCTTCCGAAGCTGTTGGAAACTGCGGGGCTCATGACGGCTCCACAATCAACCCCATAAATCTACACTTGTATTCTATGTAATTAACAAGGCAGTTTTACAATGGAGAGCATTAGAGGATAAAATTGCCGGGACTGATATTAATTAATCATACTAATTCTTCGAGATGCTACACAACACAGGCTGAATAGAGAGCGCCGCGACTTATACATCTTGCAGCCCTCGGGGAAATTATTTAGCGGGGTGACGCCAAGAAGCCTGACGTCAATCCGCACAGCGGTGCACTGCACTGACAACACTCGGGTTTGGATCATTCTTCACAATGAAGCCTGCGGCCCAGCCACAACATCCAAATTGCGACACATTTCCCACATTTTCATCGTGATCTAACCTCACGTACGGGGTGATCAGGTGGAGTCAGCCTGGATCTTCAAACTCTCGTGCCTCAGATGTTCAGGGACCGTTGGTGGCCTGTGCTGCAGTCGTACGCTGCAAGGACCAAATCTGAGCTGCACGTGTGCCTCACATGGATGCATCAGCAGCTTATCAACACTTGGAGCACCAAATCATTTGTGACACCCTCCATCTCGAGCCCTCAGCAACCGAGACAACTTCATCTGAGAACATTCATCCTCATCAGGCCACGACAAGCTCCTCTTGGCAGCTTTTCGATGAAATCCCGTGTCAAGGTACTGATCGGATGTTGTACCCTTGCATGTAATCTTCGTATGCTTTCTTTCAAAGCGGATTTAATTTCAAGACAACAGCGTTTCTGTTCAGTTAAATTGGTTCAATTCCCAATCGCGTTGCTCTTCTTCTACCGATCCATCACCAGAATAAAGGCATTTTCTGTTTCCTTGATGAAACATCTGAGCCAATCAGCATCAAGACAGCGCAGAGTCCGTCCGCATCGTGATGCTGGAATTTAAGAAAAGCAGATCCAGGGTTAAACTCTGGTGTGGGACTGCAAACCTGATGCAACTGATGCCGCGTGTCAAAAGCTGTGGGATCCACAACACCCTTAATGGCGGAATCGCAACAAACGCAAGTAGGACAGCACTGAAGCTGTGTTCGTGCAGCAGGAACGCGCACCCACTGCATGACGGTCAGGAAAATACGCGCACTCGCTCTCTCTTCTCCCCGACCTCCGTAACCAGGAAGTGAGTGCACTTCTGGATCTGGTCCTTTATCACCCACAAATGAAAAGATCACACGAAGTCGCCGACGCAACACACAATGCACACGTCGTTATCTCGCTCTCTGCGTGACAGTGATGACTTGTCAAGGCGCGCTGTTCCTTTGAGCAAGGTGCTTCTCGTGTGCGCACGACTCGGGTTGGGATCGTGCGCGGAGAAAATCCACGAGCCACGCCCAGGCGCGACAAACCTTCACGGAAGTGAAACAACCGTCAAACATCAAAGGTCTTTGACTGTCAAGTGCGCAGCGAACATTTTTGCAAGTCCAGACAAAAGACCCAACCAAGTGCGCTGTGCCTCTTTTTCTCCCAAATTGCGAAATGGGGTTCCACTTGACAGTCCACTGTTCCCGTTCAAAGAGCGTACCAAGTACCTTTGCTTTCAAAGCGAAACGCAAAGGTCACACACAAACGTCCAGTCACAATTGGAGTGGACCGATTGAGGTGCAGCCGCAACTGGGTGTGGTAATTTCACCGGCTGTAGTAAACTTGCGCAAATCTTTTCCACTCAAGGTGCACTGAATCCATAAAACTGTGCCGCGACGTCTAAATTCAGCCGCCATGAAGAAGCTCCCGGAGTGATGTGTGACATCTCTTTCACGAGCGGTGCGGCGGCACCTACGGAAGAGATGGATTGCCCGTCGAGCAATACATCATTTGACCGCCCTGTCTTTCCGCTGCTCGACAGAAAGCATTGTAACTTGCGCTGTAACTCCATCCCGCTAACGCAGTTACTCGTATTGAACCTGATGGCAAGGACAAGCCGCCTTCTCTCCCCTTCTCGGAAAGCGCACAAATGATATGGGCAAGCTAATGGGCGTCGTTCGCTGCAAATTATGATCTTTCCATGATAAAGCCATTATTTCAGCAAACCATTCGACTGTGTGATCACTGCCGCTTCCCTAGTTATGGGAATGATCACTGTTATTTGCAGGAAAATGATGTTTCAGTTCTCTCCTGCTCTTCCTGAAATACTGGCCACGCGGACTTGTTTCGCTGACTTGAACGTTCTCAGGAGGATAAAGTTTTCGTTGTTTGGCTGAACGTTTGTACAAGGACAGGAGGTCCCAAACCAGCGCATTCAAAAGCAAAGCAAACTTCACGGGCCAGAATCCAAAATATCTGAAGACTACCTTTTGACAAAGATCCAATTCTGATCTCACCTCCAATGCCGCAGTTGTAGCGTTGTTACTCGGGGCCGCCATCTTTCCGCGCGAGGCAATTCTCCCACACAAGCACGAGGAACAAAATCCCGAGAAAAAATCTGTACTTTTTGTCCTCTGATCAGAGCCGTCCTAATTTATCCACACCGGTGCATGTCTGGGCTGTGAGAGAAGCTGAGCCTGGAGGCCGTGTCCCCTTGTCAAAGCGACTGGGAGTACGGCGGCCGCGGCGCGAGGGAGCTCCGCGTCTGCATCGGATCCACTCAAGTGGTACTGGCTGGTGGCCGTCGCGTGCGAGCTGGTTAAATGCACTGCGCGGCGGCGGCGGCGGCCGTGGTGTGCGGAGGCTTCCTCCCTCCCTCTCGGCTCGAGATATCGGTTCGTTTGACGGCCGCCACCGGCATATTGATCCGCTCTGCCTTCACTCGCCTCTCTCAACAGTTCGGCAGGAGATACATCCCGGCTTCTGGGCGGCGCCGATCCTCACATCCCGATCATCGACGCTGACGCAAAAGGCAGTGCGCTCCCTCCAGTGCGAGCCGCAAGAGAAACGTAACACATACCTCATGGGAAAACATCTAAAACCTGACGCACAAAGTGGACTGGTGTCAGATTTGACACGTGTGGCCTTTGTGGCCTCGACCAAAATAAAATTGCTGAAACCATTTATCAGTCGTGACATTCGGACCAACAAAGGTCTTGTTTGTGCGAAGTTCACGAACAAAGTTTTCTGGTTGTGCCCGAGTCGTTTGCGGTTTTATTGCTTCGGGGTTAACAAATCTGTAGATCTGCGGCCACCCGAAAATTGCACATCGAGCTGGGAAGAAAAGAATGCTTTCCGATTGACCACAAATGCATAGAAAGCCAATGTAATGCGATCCTGAAGCGTTCAGTTCTCGGCGTCACGAATTTCCATCAAAGTTATTGTGTTTTGTGAATTGCAGATATCTATCTGAAACAACCTTTCATCTGCTCGTATTTTTTCACAGCACGAAAAGCTTTGAACACAGGCGCGTCGCGAGCGCAGTCGGTTGGTACTCGTAGTAGCGATCACCCCAAGAAAGTAAACTTTTCAGAAGTGTGCGTGTGTGGAGTGGATACGAGCGTATCACCACAAGAAGTTTTTTTCTGCGGTGATTGGGGTCGGATGTTCACAGCTGACAGCAGATCTATTTCTGCATGAGCACCACCCGCCCGCACACTTCTGACAATTTCTCCCAAATGGTCAGGGGTGACCACTGTGCGAACCTCAATCTGTCTATCACCAGTGCACAACACTGGTGGATGTATGATATATTTTTGTCTCTTTTGCCTGCAACTTTAAGTTTTCTTTGCAAACCCGGAACCTCGCTCACAAACGTCAGCTTCTTTTCGGCTTCACCGACTGGAAACCTGGAACAGCTTCTGGCTTTTCCGCGAAGCCTTTCTCGCTTTCTTACTCTTCTCTGAAGCCTTTTCTCACTTGTTCCCTTGTTACTTTTGTGGCCAGCCAGTCCAACAGCACCGTGCGAAGTGTTAGACCTACTTCCATTCAAGGTCAATCTGAACCAATTTGCCCCAAACAAGGAAACATTTTCATCTTCACTCGCATTTGCCACTGCAAAAAACACTTGCGATGTCAAAATTAAGTCTCTTTGACCAGAACAAACACTGAATCAGACTGAATATTCATAACTTTCTGTGCAGCCCCACTTCAATTTCCTTGAGACTTCAATTGCTCCAATCCCTCAGATTGACGTAACTTTGGCAAGGGGCTGACAAGTACGTGCTCATCACGGCAACAAAACTGCTCAGCCCATTTGCGATCTTGGGATACCAAGTTCGTTGTCTTGGAACCACATTGTTCATTGCTGCAATTGGATAACCTTCAAATCAGCATGTGGCGAACAAACTTCCTCGTTTCAAAATGGATCCACAAATTCACGATGTTTTAACAACCAAAACAAAGTCAATGCACCATTTTCCCAACAAAACTCATGGAGTGCTGGAGTCTAACAAACAGCAGAAGTGATGTTGCGCCAAACACAGGTGGATCCCGTCTTTCCGGTTTGGGCGACAAGGACGGACATCAGTTACATTGAGTGCGCTGAATGTGTGGGAGTTGCCAAATTTCACGCAACTTCCGTTTTCCAAAATTGAAAGGCTTGCAGTCAGTTCTTCCTGCTTTGCAGCTGCTGTCACAAGGTTTACTTCAGACTTTTGTGTGGGGGGAAAATGTGTTGAGATACGAGAACTTGTGTCAGTCTTTCACAAAATTTCCAACTGCTGCCTGAAAATGTCTTGCTGAAAGAACTTTTTCTGACAAACACCCTCACTTTCTATGCTTGATGAATGTATTCTGTCCCACATTGATCACTGAAAAAGTACGCCCAAAAAGCCCCAAGAAACAGTTGGTTTTCAATTTTTCCGAGATTTTGTTTGACCGATCGCAGGACCTCCCACGTTGAATATTGAAGCGAGAATCAGATGGTAAATTTCAGTCCGAGTTCTGACTGGTGAAAACGCACACACAAGCAGATTCCTAATCCTTACGAGTTTTCTTCGCAGTCAAGCTTGCACCACACGCACGGAGAACAGCTCACTTGGTGATTGCTCAGCCAAGGCCAATGTGCTTCCTGTGCACCAAGCGGCCAGCGCATTTCCCGCCTTGTTTATCAACACCTTTACGCGCAATAAACCACATGAAATTCGCTCCATTTATCCCCCACAGTCATCTTTAAGTCTTTACAAAACAAAAATACATTATACCAACCTTACAACTGCAGACAAGATCCGAGAAACTGTGAGATTACATCCCGTGCGAACTGCTGCGGTCGGTCGCCATGTTGCTCCAGATCGATTTCTTGTTCAGGGTGTCGAGTCGATGAGGCGCAAAGCAGAATCCAACAGTCAAGAAACGCCATTTACGCTTTGAAGATTTAGTGTGCACGAACTGTCAAACTTTTGTTGGTTTTGCTGGATATATTTTATCAAAATTTTGAGTTTGCCGTGGAGCGACCTGCAAATTCAGACAATTACAGAACAATATTCGATGCTCCGTGAACGGCTTTCAGCTGAACCGACCCTTTACCCTGATTTCCATAACGCGCTCTGACTTCGATACGTGAGAGGGAGCTGTGAAAATTGGGAAGCTGATTTGGCTTTGGCGATGTTTCTTATTTTATAATTTTGTGTGTATGGGTGCAAAAGAGAATCAAAGATGACTACATTACGACCCTTTACGTGTGAGGACATGTTCAAGTTCAGTAATGTGTAAGTATACGCGTTGATAGCTGAGTTAAAGGTGGACAAAACTTGAGATGTTCAATTATCGCCCGCCGCATGTCTGAAGTTGAAGATTGACAGGCTTTGACAGGCTGCAGATTCTAGAAAGAGTGTTGGAGTCCGACCCTGTCAAAGCAAAAATGTTCAGTCAATACTTCATCCGTCCAACAATGTCTTGTTTTTGTCAAGCTGCACTGCAGGTGTGGACCTCGTGTGTGCCCAAGCATGAGTTTGTCCGCTTGTTGATGGTCTCGTAGCCGGCCGTCTAGGTGCCGCTGACGGCTTGAATACCAGTTGCATTCATGTGTGCATCTGTCCACACTTTGGAATGTAACCTCCCCCCCACCCACTGGGCCAGACCCCCCCCCTGTACCTGCTAGGTTAGACCCCCCCCCCACCTGGTCAGACCCTCCCCACCTACCTGGCCAGACCTGCCCACCCACCCAGCCAGACCCCCCACCCACCCAGCCAAACTCCCCACCCCCCAAACAGACCCCACCCACCTACCCAGCCAGACCCTCCCCACCCACCTGGCCAGACCCCCCCCTACCCACCCAGCCAGACCTGCCACCCACCCACCTGGCCAGACCTCCCATCCACCCACCTGGCCAGACACCTACCCACCCACCCACCTAGACCCAGGCCAGACCCCCCACACACCCACTCAACCAGACCAGAAATGGCGCGACCATCAGGGTTCCCGCCCGGAACTTCTTGTTTATTGTTGTGCTGAAAAGGGCCGTTCCACCGGTGTCAGTTCGCTGTCCAAGATATTTTTTTGCCAAATAGACGACAACACGAAATGAAAATTCAGCCAAGTTTGCAGAAGTTGTTCGCTTCATGCTGATGTTCGATGTTTTTTTGCTTCTTGCAGAAACTTGGATCCACTCACAGAGACCGTATCCTTTTCATGCGAGACTTCACAAAATTCTCCCCACGCCTGAATTTGTAACAAGCAGGAGACTCTTTGGTGAATGCAAAAGAACGGATTTCGACACTGCACGACAGGAACATTTACTTTCCCTGTTTGATTTGTTTGTGTGGAACGGGAAATTGTTTTGGTGTACCTTGACAGCATACAGTACGGACTACCGTTTTACATGCAGTATCTGGCGCACTGGCCAGAATATTTTAAAGTTGCCGAGTCTCCAAATGGACAAATTATGGGTTACAGTAAGTGCACATGCGCGCAGATTTGAGCATATTTGTTTGCAATCGACTTTCTGGTGAGTTTTCAGTTTTGCCCCTGAGAAATAGGAAATGTTCGAATTTGTACAACGTGCAGTCATGGGAAAAGCTGAAGGTCAAGGAGAAAACTGGCACGGGCACGTCACTGCGCTGACGGTCGCACCGGAATTCCGGAGATTGGGGCTGGCTGGTCGTCTCATGGAAACGTTGGAAGAAATCTCAGAGAGGTACCCGCAATTCCGTGTCACATTTCTGTGGCATTTCTCTTTTGGCCCACAATGTGTCAACCGCGAAAATAAACCGAAGTGCATCGTGTGCTTTGCGGTTGTCGAAGAGTCACAGCAGTCAGTTCTACCATCATAGTTGTATGCGCAACATTTGCAGGAAACGATGCTTCTTCGTGGACTTATTCGTGAGGGTTTCCAACCAAGTCGCTGTTGAGATGTACACGAAGCTTGGCTACAACATCTATCGACGTGTGATAGAGTACTACTCTGGAGAAAAGGATGAAGATGCTTTCGGTCAGTGCTTGGAAGTTTTGCGCGTTTTCAGTTGCCATATCTCTCGAACAGTCTTTGCCATTCTCTCATCAATGGATGCACCCGCGGTGTCACGGATCAAATTTTTTCTTCTGGTCTTTCAACAACTTCAGAACTGTTGGTTTGTGTTGTTGGTGTTCGAAGATGTCGGTGTTCCTTCGAAAAATGGCACTAAATTCCCCACGTTATGTTCTTGCAGACATGCGGAAAGCGCTGTCCAGGGACGTGAACAAGAGATCTGTTATTCCTCTCAAGGACCCGGTGCGACCCGAAGAGCTCGAATGACCATGACTCTGGTGGATATTTATCTTTGCCACAGTTGTTTTTGCGATGTACATCAATTGGTTGTTGATCCCAAACTTTTCAGAAGTAAAATAGCAATTCGGAACATTTCGTTTGCCTGAAAGTTTGCGAGTCAATGTTTGGTTTGATCGAAAGTCACTTTCGGGGTTTTTTTTTGGTTTTTAATTGCGTGAGATTTTAGCAAAAAAACTGTGGTTGATATAAATATCCATCAAGAGACGGAACTTTGCTGTTGTTGCACAGCAGACTGAACATTCAAGCCACCGTGCGTTTGTTTCGCTGCATCAGGGTGCAGAAGCGGACGATTTTGCTTCGTTGCTACTTGCGGTGAGTGCGAGATGCAAGGAATCAATCCTGTCCGAAATCGTTGTGGTGCAGTTTTACGGAAAAAAAGATCGATTGTTTTGGCGAGAAAAGGCAAGAGCGAGCGATGTGTTCACAACAGTGAAATTTATTACGCACTCGTTGTTTAACGCCACTTACGATACTGACGGAGGTTCCGCAAATTGAAAACAAACTTACATGTGAATGTAGATGTAAAAATCTTACCCTGTGGGGTCTTTCACACCACATACATATTTTTGTCTGAATTGCGATCTTTCTTTTCTCTCCTTGATATTTTCCTTTGGAAGTGCAAAATTTTGTTTCGAACCAGAGACAAACAAGTGCTTGGTGAGTACTGTACCCCACAGGGTGAGATTCTGTGTCCACGCTGTCAATTTGCGGAACCTCGCTGCTGACACTACAAACTTTCTGTGCATATGTTGAGACAATAAAATGATTTTACAAAAACAATGCATTGATACGTTGTTTAGATGTTCCTGTGGACGTGAGAAATAGAGGTCTACACACAGGACGTGGAGAATTTCTCTCGAATTGAAGCATTTGTCACCTGCAAAATAGAGGTTTCGTGCCCAATCGGATGAAAATCCGAAATTCAGAAGTCATTCGTTGCCAAAAGTGAAAGAACCGGTGGAATTGTTCACAGTGGAGAAACACCCGAACAGAATCTCCGCAGCTGCAGAGGGAAACTGACAAACCTGCGAGGTTTATCATGTGTCTGTGATCTTGATTGGTAAAATGCCCATCGAATACAATGAAAAACCCACACTTTCTACACGCAGAAGGACGATGCATAACATGACGACACAAATGTGACCCATCCACAGGAAGACCCACAAAAAGGTCTGTCTTGGCTTGCAGTTTGCGCTTGTCCTTTTGTGGTCCTCGTCGTCTGCGGCGTGTCTGCGACAACCAACACAATCCTGTGCCTGCTTTATATCTCGCAAAGGTTTTTGTTCCAAATGAAGTCACATGTGATATCGGAAACAAGTCTACAAAGCGAACACGCGCTGCATGACAAACTGAACTGTACTGCGGTGAATCTCAGAATCTTGCGATAAATGCAACGGCGACGCGATTTCATACATCAAACAAAGTTGCCAACTATATTGGATCCAAATGTAAACGTACCGACCCTGGCAAGTGTAACCGCGATGAATCTGAACTGGCCAATTGCTCTGAATTTACTTCTTGGAACTTATTCTACAACCAGTATATTCTGTATCTTCTCTTGGTGCGCCTGTTCTTTCTCTCTTTTCGTCTTTGCTTTCTGCCTTCTTTGTTCTTATTTTTCTGTCTTTTCATGTCGCCCTGCCTCTTCCTGCCCTGCTGTGCATGGTTCCTGTCGCGGTGGTTGGGGAACTCGGCTTGAGCGGGCGGATACTGGCTGATCACCTGGGTGATGGGGCGCTCCTCCCGGTGACTGTTGTTGCTCCCAGTGATCCTGGATGCGTGCTTCCTGTTGCCCCTGTTCTTAGCTGTCAGCGTGTCAGCCATGCACTTGCCCCGGTGCGCCACTCGGATCTTCCTTCCCGTGGCGCACTCGGCCACCTGTAACAGGCAGCGGTTCTTGTACGTTTTTCCGTCGCGGCCGCACAAATTGGGAGTCTCGCCCCTCAGACGGAACGTGTACGACAAGTGTTGGCGCCGACAGTAGTAGGCGCTGGGACAGCGACACATCGGGATGTTCTGGATGTTCAGCAGACAGATCTTGTTGCGCGGACATTTTATTTTCTCACAGGCTGCATCTGGAAAAAGCAAAATTGAACTGACTTGAAAACTGAACACGGAACGAGTTGCCAAGACAAAACAGGACTTTGTGAGCGTGTTTTTCAAAACGTTTGCAGATCATTGAGGCAGTTTTGAAAGATCACCCTCAGCAGGCATACGACAGTTTTCCAGGAAAGAATTTGAACTCAAAAGAAATTTTGCCGACGCGCAGTGATCAAAGAAAGGCGCAGGCCTTGGTCCGCATTTTTCACAATATTTATTATTCATGACCATTATCGGATGAACTCTGTGACCATTCTGTGACCTCACAGATGTGCTCCGAGCACAGCAGCAGTGCGACAAAAGGCAATCTGACGAGTTCTCGTTGCAACAGCGCACACATGTTGTGGTTTTCACTTGAACAGGTACCGCTTGCGGATTCACTGACTGGAATGGACAGGTGATTGTAGTTTGACTCTGGGCAGATATTTTCTCCAACTTCTATCAGGCAACAAGAGGGACAAATTTTGCGCGCGAGATATTCATATTCAGAGGGTCAGAGCGGGCTCTGTCCCCTTGGATCCACTGGAGTATTTCAGTTCCAGCATAAAAGTCCCATGCAACCGAATCAAAATTTGACATGGAAACTCTTTACTCTTTCTAAAGAATTTGACATCACTCATGCAGTGGGTCAAAACTTTACTTTGCACATGTCAACAAACTCTGCAGGATGTGCATCGCAAGTGAATGCGTAGATATCGAAGAGGGGATCATGCACGGTTGCTTGCAAAACTGCAGGAGGGATTCAGTCTGATCCGCTCACCGGTGTTAGCGGGAATTTCTTGAAGCCAAGCAATTTCGTGAGGATCAGCTGCGGGGATCATTGGAAGCACCGAATCCTGCACAACCCTGGACCCGCCAGGATTAATGAGACAAACGCGAAACGAGCAGCATGTCTCATTTTTACGTGTTGTGCATAGTTTCACAAAATTGTGTTCAACAAAAGCTGCTGCGCGACTCTCTCGACAACATTGTTTTGGTTTTTTTTTTACAGGGAGACAACACTTTGCACGAATTCGTCGTCCGACATCGTCATTTTCATCCTTGACGCTGGTCTGTGCAATTTTCAACCGATGACCCTGTCAGAATCGACCTGTTTCTTCGCCCATCTTTTTTCTGCGTAGACGTGCTTCTTGAAAGCTGAAGACAATCTGACACACCGAAGATCCAGTCTTGCCCGCGTGCAGATAGACCAGAAACTGGCAGGTCGGCACAGTTTTTTGCAACACTTGGTTTCCTGACATGTTTATCTGACTAAGTGTTAATTTTGGAAGAGATATACATGAGCCCGTAAGTTCAAGTGGTGAGCCACGATAAAGTAACGCATCTGCACGAGGTGCTCGAAGCGCGGCTCAGACAGAAAGAGGCAAACCAGCCGAAATGCACCCGAATCAATCTCCGAGAGCCTCGTCTCACGAGCAGTGAGCGTTAAAATTCGGTGGAATAAAATTCGGTGGAACTCAAAGCTCTGCAGATTTCGCCTGCACATCTTCGTTCTTATCCCAATCCAACAACGATATTTGACACTGTGGAGTCTCTGTGTTTCTCCTGGCTTCATTTTGTTTTTCATTCCAAATCCGACCAAAATTGAGTGCGGCACCTACAATCCACGCAAACCCACAGACAAAAACACTGACACCCAAACAGTTGGATGAACAGACACAGTTGGCTGTGCCATTGTATCAACATTGACAATGTTTCCGATTTGTACAAGAATGAAATGAGGCACGAATGTGGCACGAAATGATAATCGTGACAGTGAACGAAAACTTGTTCATTGTCGTTTTATGTGTGAAGACTAATTTGAAGAACCAACTGTCCATACTTACTGGTGGAAGTGTTGGTCTCGGTGCTGGCCAGCAGCTTGGCAGGCTTCATGGTATCACAGAAGGGGCAGCAGCCGCAGCGGTCCTTCACCACCGCCCCCCGGCACGTCTCGGCGCTCACCAGCGGGCACGTCCTCACGTCGCACTGCCCGCAGCTCGTCGTCGTCGCCCCGGGGCCGAGGCCCGGGTCCTGCGGCGCCGGGGGCAGCCACTCCGCCTGGTCCGCCCGACCTCCCCGCAACGACCCGGTCTCTCCGCCGGGCAGGACCAAAACGAACAGCAGCACGAATATCATTTTGATATTGTCAAATCCAGTTGGAATTTCATCAACCTCACACGAGGTTCGCCGCAGAGCTCCAGATCGTGGTTCTGTAAAGTTCAGTGTGACACTATCTCATTCTGATGAATGACTACACATCCTCCTCTGTAGTCATCTGATCCTGTTCTGAACAATTCTTCCACTGCTTGCAAAGCTTCGAGTGTCGGGGCCAGCTCATTGGCCAAAAGCGAGTAATTGTGCGCCGGGTCTGGAGGAAGCTGCACGCAATACCGTTTGGAAAAAAAATAGCTCCATGGAGCTCGCGGTGATTTGAGGAAATTTCAGTTGCACTGATTTGGCTTGCTCTGATTTGGCTTGCTCTGATTTGGCTT
>JAAUXT010019702.1_pt1 | contig 20925 bp, 16 predicted proteins | sample 7278171 | NCBI WGS metagenome assembly JAAUXT01 (sample SAMN14350112, study PRJNA611818) | marine sediment metagenome | isolation source: surface marine sediment (1.8m) | place: French Polynesia: Moorea | collected 2018-08 | reverse complement strand
GTTTGTGTGTGTTTTTGGGTGGGGGTGTGCGAACGTGAGGGGGCGCGGGGGGGGGGGGGGGGGGGGGGGGGGGGGGGGGGGGGGGGGGGGGGGGGGGGGGGGGGGGGTGTGTTGGGGGGGGGGGGGGGGGGGGGGGGGCCATGGGGGGGGGGGGGGGGGGGGGGGGGGGGGGGGGGGGTGGGGGGTTCAGGCAGGGCTGGATTGAGGTCCGTCTCTCTCATTCACTGTCTCTCTGTCCTTGTCTCCGTATTACCCTTTCTCTCTTTCTTGTCTCTGTCTGTCTGTTTATCTGTCTGTCTGTCTGTCTGTCTGTCTGTCTCTGTTTCTCGGTCTCTTTTCCTGTCTCTCTGCTGTCTGTCTCTCTTGTCGGCTCTGGTTACTGTCTGTCCGCCTGTCTTGCCGTCAGATGAGTTTGTCCTTGACCGCTGTTTCTTGTCCCTGCGTAAACCATTTCTAAATTCGATCGCACTTGAAAATGCTGCACACATCCAGTGTCAACCCACCCTCACAAACAACGCTTGGAACAAAAGTGGATCTGACGGCCGGTAATGCCTGTGCACTTCTTAACTCGCAGTCGATCGGCTTGTGAGAGGCACGAGTCAGAGAGACAAGGCCGTCAGATCCCGATCGGTGACACTGTGATCCAAACAAGAGGATCATGTCTCCTAAAGCAGCGCTATAAGTGACAGAAGTTATGAGCGTAGACACGGTATATTTCTGCTGTGGAAAGAACTTGTGCAACAAGTAACCTTTCTGAACTCGATGCACGCGTTGTGGGTTTTGTTCGTCGTCCATCGTTGCGTTTTACCCAGGGACGCAACGTCCTGCGACGCTTTCAGTGTGAAACACCAGGCCGCAGCTTTTTTTCTTCTGCGGGCGTTTCCTTGTCTGTTGCAAAGCAACTAAAAGCATTGTTTGTGTTTTGCTGCAAGTTTTGAAAGAATTGATCAAAACCCAAGAAAAAAGCAAAAGAAGGTGTGTCCCTCACTGTGAGCAAAAACACACCCAACATTGTCAACGAAAAATGTTGGGAAAACCGCGCAGACCTGCAGGCCTTGAGAGTGAGAAGTTCTGAGCCAAAAAGCCCAGTGACTTGGCACGCGAGGTGTGCGCTTGTTCCTCCATTTCTGTGCAAATACTTTTTCTTTGCCTCTGCAACAAACCAAAACACAGGCTTCTTCAGGCAACAAGCAAACACATGAAAAGAAGCAAGAAAGTGGGCCCTGCAGAAACCACTGCAATTTCCATCATGTAACTCAAAGAAATAGGGAGAGGGCGAGAGAGAGAAAAAATTGCCTTCGGACACGCGGTTCTTTGAAGTGCGGAAAACAAAGCCGAGTCCGCCGTGGTGCTACATGCGGATTTGCAATGATCAAAATCACAGGGCCGCAGAGGAATGGGGACGCAGGGCGAGGGACGGAGCGCACGCGCGGATCCAGGGGCGGAGGGAGCATGCGCGGATCTAGGGGCGGAGGGAGCATGCGCAGATCCAGGGATGCCTGGAGGGCTTTCGTTTCTGAGAGCGCATGGGTTTCTGATGAGTGGAAAAATTCGTGAGAATGAACTCGAAGCACAGCGCCAGGCAAAAATCAACTGCAAGAGACCCCCTCGCCAAACAAACTCCAATTTGGGATTGTCCCCCTCCGTTTTCTCACCTCACAGGAGTCGTAGCGTCCCCAAAGAAATGAAATTGATCCCAGATCACTCGCGAGTCTGTTCCATTGCGCTGGACAGGAGCACCAAATGAACAGCCGCCAAATATTTTGCATTTTCTTGAACCATCAGTTATGTCGTCAGGTGCCACAAAACGGAAACGGGAAATTTGAAAGGATTTGCAAACACTTATGTTGGATCGAGATCTACTCGGTCCCTGATACTGCCAATATCTCGCGACCATCCTCGAGCAAAGCGAGAAAATCCGGGCAATAAGGAGGCAGGGAGGGAAAGCTCCAAATTGGGCTCATTTTGCGCTCATTGCGCGCGCGCCCCCGCCCCCCTACCCCACCGCCCGCGCGGCTCCTTTTGATCTGCGCTTCAAAGCAACGCCGTCCGCGCCGCCGCCGCCGCGACGCTGACCCGCCCCGTGGACGCCCACCAAATTGGCGTCGTTACCCGCGGCGATAAGGGCGCGTTTATACAGGGTGCGTCACGCGTTGTGCAGGGATGGGCGGGCTTCACACTGGGTGTGTTCGATTGGCGCGTGAGGCTGGCCGGCAGATGGGTTGGAGGTGGGGCGAAGCGGGCAAAGTCAGTCATGCATTTTGGCTCACTTGGCCAGCCGGCACACGTAAATCGAACACGCCAACTGCATAATTGAGTCGTGCAAGGGCAGGAAAGGGGTTCGTCGTACGCTGCCTGCAGAGGGGTGGGGTTCATACCTGGATGCGTCGTGTGTTACGTCCCTGTGTCACGTCTGACGCATTTGGCGTGAAGCGTGACTGTGCGAGTTCGTCATTTGCAGTCGTCAAAAACACACAATGAGGCTTGAAAGACTTCTAAAAATTGCGGCGCAGAGGGTTTCTTTGTTCCCTTCTTCCTTTTCTCGCGGCCTCAGACGGAGATCAACAGCTGCTAATTGTGTTGACATTCCTCACTCTCGGGGTCTGCTGGAAAATCCCTTCGCGCGGATACGGATCCAGGGCTGCGTGGCCCAGCGCCTCCAATCCAGCATTTCTATCCAGTGCAGAACTTGCGTCGTCGTGCACAATAATAGAGGGATGATGCAACGACGTTTCGCTGAACGTCACATCAACGTGATTGCAAAGGCTATGCAGTGCCGTGGAAACTGCGCACAATCTCATCAGCTTGTGCGCTCTTTTCAACATTGGCGTTGATGCGACATGTGTTTTGAGGGCCGTGAATTATCTCCCTTGTGACTCACTTGGCCCCCGCAACAATAGCAGCACGCACCAATGGACGGATCTTGGGAGCACCCTCTCCAGATCGCACAGCACGGGTGGAAATAAATTACGCTCAAATGCTCGTTCAAACCTCATGTCCCTGGCTGCGGGCTCCGCCCCTGATCCACTCGCTGCCCACTGTCCGGCGGGATGCCCGGCCCCGGCGCCTCTTGACCGGCGCGATAATGATTTACGTGCGGGGAATACGAAGCAACCGCCGCCGCCGCCGCCGCCGGGCCCGCAGTGTTCGTTGGGCGCTGTGTCGTGGTGGGGGAGGTGTCAAATGAGAGGGTGTGGTGGATCCGAGGGGTGGGATCAAACATCAACAACTCCTGCATAACTGACAGCGCAAACTCATGTTTCAAAGCTGAAGTCAGCTCCCAATGGTGCGCACACCCAATGCCAAAAAGGACAGTCCTGAGTTGGCACGTTGGCATCTTGATTTTGACCAATGGAACAAGGTCAACTGTTCTGCTTGTAGAAAATTGTCATGTGCACAAATACCACGGGTCTTCATCTGTGCAATGCACAAATTGAGTGATTTCTTCCTGCACCTCACAGAAATACGCTCAAGATTCCCTCCGAATCCAGACCCACGGTCAGAAGAGCTCTTGCCCGATGCAGGTCCGTTGAGCCCTGGGGATCGGACTTGTCGCATGAATCAGGGTCCGCGAATCCCTGGGGGAATCCCTCACATGAAGTCGCCAGCGCAGTGCATCCCAAAAGCGTCAGGGGCGGAACCTGGGCCAGGGGGCCGCTTCAGTGTGTCGACCCAAGATTGAGGTCAGGGCGGGTCAAGGGTCAGGGTGAAGGGCCCCTCTCTGACGGTTCCAGGTTTGAGGTCAGCGGGTCCACACCTCAGGAGCTCTTGAAAGTTTGACGTGTGAAAAGCCAAGGCCAGTGGCGTAAGGAATGCTATTTCGACTGTTGTTATGTTATCAGGGGTCCACGAGCGGGGCTTCTCGTCATCCTTTGCGTCCGCCACGGAGCATTTTCTCACTGGATACGGCCTGAGTTCTGTGCGTGCACGACCCACCAGGTGGGGTTGTTGGTGTCCATTGCGCAAGCAGGGATGCGACACACCTTTTCAGAATGCCCACAGAATTTTATGAGGGGCTCACCTGAACCTGAATGAAAGTTTCAGACAAACCAATCGCTTCCAGGAAACAAACCGTCTCCTCTGAATTCAAGACGACAAGGAACCACCCAGGCATCAGATTGCACGTCTGCGTTCACGTCGATGGGAAAATTTGGCTTTGCGGAAACTTCCCTGTTGGATCATTCATGCGTTGCGTCCCACTACGAGTCAAAGGAACAAGACGAAGGCTGTGAACCGTGTCCAGATGAAACCCTGTTCAAAGCACAAGTCCACTCCAGGTTGCATCTTTCACTCTGAAGATTGTCGTCACGCCTCAGTAGTTCTGACCTTGTTTTGTTTCGTTTTGTGAAAACGCGATTGACCTTCACCTTCAAGACGGGTACACGTGCACTTGAACGCGAGCACAACAAACCCAAGTAGGGCACTGAAATCCTTTGTTTTTGTGCCACTGACAGCTGCAACGGATTTTGTTTGTGCACAAAATTTTAATCCTTACACGGATCTGAGGAAATTTCAGACGGGCCCACCCACGAGACGCGTCATCTGGCGGATCAGAATCGCGTTGGCAACTAACCCTGTGTGTGTGTGTGTGTGTGTGTGTGTGTGTGTGTGTGTGTGTGTGTGTGTGCGTGCGTGTGTGTGCGTGTGTGTGTGTGTGTTTCCTTTCCTTTTTGGGGGCCCAACACACACAGGTGGCACCAAATTTTTCAGAGGCCATGTTCGGCAAATTACGAACCAGAAGGAACCAGAACCAGAATATCCTGTCTCTTGATTGGTTCTGACAACGCTGCCAACCAATAGCTGAAGAGAATTTTCTGGTTCTGGCTCCTTCTGATTCGTATATCGAGCACGGCCAGTGTCAGGGTGTCCCGGGTTCCCCCTGGATCCCCTGTGGAGGTTGATCACACTGCAGCCCTTCCGGTTGCGTGCGAGGCGCGCCTGTCCCACGGGGAGGAAGCACTTTTCTTCCCTGCAATTTCGGCGGCACTGCGTCCGGTGGACCCCGGATCAGCGGAGGAGGGCACGTCCAAATTCTTATTCCAGGGAACTCGTCCAAATTCTTATTCCAGGGAACTCCAGAGAATCAAACGTCTTACACACCTTGGAGCAATTTGAGTCAGACGGCGTAACTGCTGAAGCGGGCCAACATATTTTGCCTTTCAAGGCGCAGTGGGGACCGAGAGGGGTACTTGGGGAAGGGGGTGCCCGCATCCCTTGAATGAAGTCTGAAGTGAAATTTCAACTTCAGTGTCAGTCCCCAGGGGCGGCCTTCCTGACCAGGTCCCTGGTCCACACCTGAGGCCGCACCCTCCCCTGGATCCGCCTGCAGCACATGGCTGTGGGTTAAGTCTCCTCGTTCCCATTCACGTTCTATTCCCGGGGACACGAGCAGAAGCGAAGGGAGCCACTTTGTAATTCAGATGCGCCTTTTCATCGGGGCCGGTGGCTGCTGCATCCGAAGAAGGCACGGCTCGGCGAAACACTGTGAGAACGCTTTGTGCGGAGGCAGTGCAGACAAGACGAAAGTTCAGCAAAACGCGCACTGCTTTTGTGTGTGATGTCAGAGCTTCAACACCGGGCGTTTGTTCCGTGGAAAAGGCAAAATACACGGACTTTAGGTCGGGTCTTGCTGGGGGTGTGTCGGGTCACTGACCAATGACTGATGAGCACAGTCTCCATTTGTTTTGATTTGTTTCCGTTTTAGGAAACCAGCCACGTGCTCTGTCACTCAAACCAACGCCAGGTATTGCCGTAGCGATTGTCAAATCGATCTGAATCTCGGTAAAGGAAAGGCTCAATTTGCGCTGCGTTTGCATCGTGCGTGTGTGTGCATGCGCACCGACGGTCTCACCTGGATCCCTTTGCCACATCCACACACGCGTGTGTGCTCGTGCCCTGTGTTGCGGCTGTGGAAAGTTCGCATGAAACTCACGAACGCGCCTGCGCAGTGCTGCTTGACCTGAACGCGGTAACAACACACGTGACGCACCAAGTGCAAGGCAATCAGCCATCCCGCGTCTCCACACAAATTTTTTTCCCAAAATTCCTGACACCCTTTTTTCTCAGATCGGTCCCCGCATCCCAAGCGTCCAAAGCGTCACCATGGAGACGCCGACGTCTTCACAGCGCGACGAGAAAAAGAGCGCCGAGCAAATTACACATGTCGCCCCTTCAGCTTTGATCGAATTCAATGGCGCCTCATTTCACTTCATTTGCGCTATTTGCAAACACGGCGCGAATTGAATTTCCACTCTCCGGGCCGTGCCCTGCCTCTCTAAGTGGGTTGGGTGCTGCTCAGGCCACGTGCGCACTGAATGCGTTGTGCGTGGGGGCTGGGTCACACTTCGTGCGTGAGGCACGGTTCACACTTGATTGACCGGAAGGGCAAAAACGTGTGTGTGTGTGTGTGTGTGTGTGTGTGTGTGTGTGTGTGTGTGTGTGTGTGCTCAGCAGGGCAACTCGTGCATGCAGTGCAAGTGAATGACCGCTTTCGTCACTGAGTTTGCAAAAGCAGCGTCCATCCCCCCAGGACTCCCCCCCCCCCAAAAAAAAAAAATTCGTTGCAATGCGCGACTCTGATCACGTTTCGTGCCACTTTGTTTCCGAGGAGGGAGTCTCGTGAGTGCATCCTGGTTCCGCTTCCGGGACACGAAGTCACTTCCGGTGACGCCATGTTTTACACAGCGTGATTATGACGCTTTTGTGACGCGATGCGAACACAACTGATGACAGCGAGTGCAGATCTGCGCACCACAATGCGCACGATTTGAGGATCGGGTCATGGGGGGGGGGCGACCTTACTTTTTGCGCATCAAAGTCGCTGTTATGGTTTTGCCGAAAGGATTATTCTCTTTCTCCCCACTTGGATCTGTGTCCCTCCCTCCATCCTTCTGACCCATTGAGTGGGACACTAAGCCGCCGGAGCTGGTCATTAAGAAGCCCTGGACAGGAGCGCCCAGCGCTTGTAATCCGGATAAGAAGTCCTAATTGACACCTTTCAGACCCCACAATGATAATCCGCAGAGAGATTGCGTTTGTGTGTGGGCCCCAAAGGGCGGGTATGGGACACGGCAGCGTGGGACGCTCAGTGGGAGACGCGTCGCGCTTGGCGTCCTGACAGGCGCAACAAACGTGGTGACGCACCGTGCGTTGACCTGTGAGTCCAATGGGTACGGGGCGGGAAGGGACAGGGAACGCGCAAGGCGTGTTTCACACTGGAGACGTCGTGCACTGAAAATTGGAGACACAACCGTGAGCACACACAAGTGACGCATCCTCCGTGCGATTTCAGACACAAAAGACACGTTCGCTGTTCCCGCCTTGGCGCGTATCTGGTGCTGCCATCTCTGTGGATTTGTTCGGACCGAGGCCCCACATGTAGGGAGGGATCAAGCAGTAGAATCAGGCGAAATGGGAGATCTCTGCTCCTTGGCCTTTCTCCGCTGCACCGTGAACAAGTGCGCTACCACCAGCTGTCACTGAGTCCACTTCCGTACACGCACACCCAACACGTGCACGTCAGACGATCAACGTGTCTTGCACTTGTTTACAAACATTTCAATTGTCTGTGGTCATTGAAGCGCAAGTTCACAAAAGAAATGGGGCAAATGGGTTGACCTTTGCTGCTCATGCATGCTGATCGCCAGAACTGGTTTGAGCCTCGTAGATGCTGCAGCTCTTGGCACGCTTCGCGCCATTTCATCTCGCGCCTGCTCTTCTTAATTTCTGCGCAATGCCCCACAGCGCAAAGTTCGGGTGTCGCATTCAGCCCATCAATTTTCTCAAAAAGGTCATTCATTAACGGAGAGCGTCCCCGAGGACGTTAAGCTGGCAACAAATCAGCGTCGCGGACGCTGCGACGACGCGTCGCCATGGAGACAGGAAGCTTAGCGTCGTCGTTGGTTGTAAATGGGCGTCGTGTGTGGCTACTCAGGGGTCTTCCGATCCAGGGGGATCCGGGAAATGGACTTTGTTTCTGGGATCGCTCTCAACACACATTTATCGTGGCTCAAGAAACGGCAGGTGAAACAAAGAACGTTGTCAAGGTTTGATCAGTCAGGCAGCAGTGCGCGCGCACACCAATTGTGCGTGTGTGTGAAAGTGTGCGTGATGATCGCCCGTCTACAAAAATGCTCTGTTTGGTGTCTTGGATGAGACTGACCCTGAAGCGCGGGCTTTTTACTCCATTTGTTGGTACATCACGTGCCATCTAGTGGTGGTTGTGACAATTTACGGCAGGTGACGTCGCACCACAATTTAGATGGGCTTGGGTTCGATCAGGGTGGGTGTGGAGTTCGCGGTTTCACAACACGGTCAGAAACACAGCATTGAATGGACCCAGGCCTCTCCACACCACCGACAGAGAGGACCGCAGAGACCAGGGACCTCAGGTGGCGGACCAGGTTCCAGGAGGCGCGGGGTCTCTGGATCACGCAATCTTCTGCGTATCGCTACACCGGATACGATGTAACCAGGCAGGACTGGAATTTTGCGACGCAAGGACTCCTCGTACAGGAAGAGTGAAAAGCGTTTGCGAAGTCCGGATCATCATTCCCCTTTGACAGTGAAGTTGCCTTTCACAAGTTTACATCAGCAGGAGTGTGACACGCAATGCCTTGACTACCCGTGTTTTTGTGTGTGAGAAGTACACCCTTCGCAAGACTACCTTGGGCGCCCGTTTATTAGTCGAAAGGTATTAGGGCCCCGCCCACCCCGCCCTCCTGCCCCCTCCCGCTGGGGACGTAGAGTCTATTTTCCACGCAGTTCACACGCGCACTCCGTCAGGGATCAGAGGACTCCATCCTCGGCTAGGGCTCTGCACGGCTCTTCAAATTCCCCTTGAGCCACTGCATTCTTCGCACGAGTCTACGCCAAAATCACCTTTTTTAGCAAAAATCCGCGGTCATTTTGTATTGACCGCTCTTTGCGTGCGAGCGAAGTCACCTGACTGAGTTTGTCTCAACCACCACTAGGTGGCGTGCAATGCTTCAATAAATACCGAGATTCCCGCCTTCAGGGACAGTCTCATCTGAGAACCCTGACGTTTCCGTCTTGTGTCTCTTGAGTGAGAATGTCAAGTGTGACCACAAAGCTAGAGTGTGACACACTGTTTCTTGTCAGCTCCGAGAGCCGGGCCCATATATCACAGAAACCACCGCGCTTCACTTTCTCTTCAAAACAAAAATAGCCCGTGTACACGAGTGTGGACACAGTACTGTATCGTGAAAATCGATCACCAAACTGGTCCCACAGTCTCGCGACACATTGGGGTTAGGGTTAGGGTTAGGGTTAGGGCTAGTGTTAGGGTTAGGGTTAGTGTTGGTATTAGGGTTAGCGTTGGGGTTAGGGTTAGGGTTAGGTTTGGGTTAGGGTTAGGGTTAGGGTTAGCATTGGGGTTAGGGTTAGGGTCAGGGTTAGGTTTAGGGTTAGGGTAAGGGTTCATGTTGAGATTGGGTTTGGGTTTGGTTTGGGGTTTGGGAGGGTTGTAATGAACATTGTAATGAGGGTTAGAGTTTGGGTTTGAGGTTTGGTGAGGGTTGGGGTTGGGGTTCACCCAGTGACTATATAAGGCTGCCTCAAAGGAGCATAGTGAAAATGGGGCGAGAATTGATCATCAACCATTGAAATCTGAAGTTCTCTGAGGGGTAAAATGCTTACTTCAGACCACTTTTGTGATAAATCACATTGAAGTTCGGATAGAACTCAAACTTTCAACAATTTTGACACGAACGCAAACTTCTAACTATGATTCAATAATTTAGACACCAACACAAAACTGTCATTCAACAGTCGTGCTCGATGTAGGTGGGGGATCGCGCGTAGCCTCTGCGAGAAAGGGACACAAAAGTAAACCACGAGAAGCGGAGAAAGGAGAAAGAAATCTCTGGCGGACACCAGATCTGCAACGTTACGACCTGGGTCGGAACGATAGAAAACACCAAATGGCGCATAGTCGCATTGCATGGAGCGACAGCGATCGGTGAAGCGACGACGGCGAAACGATTCGCTTCGTTTTTCTGGGTCACCACGTCGCCATTTTCTGGTATGTAACGCCAAACGTCACGCGGCGCCACCAAAAATGGAGAATTTCCGCCGAAAACGGGCAGGTCGTCTCTTGTCTTCCTGTCGAAAATTTCGAGAGTACTTTGGCAAAATTTTCAGACTTCTTTGCAGGAGACTCGGACTTTGGATTCAATGTGAAAACGTATCGTTTCTGCTGCTGGTTTGGCGTCCGTTGGATGGGACACCAACTTTTCGCTCAGGACGGCAAGGCGTCGCTACAAAAGTTACACGACACCAGTTTTTTCCTCAGGTCCGAAAACAAAAACCGCAAGCATTTTTGACAGACACCAGTTTTTGTCGCTGTTCCTCATCTCACAACTATAAAAGGAAGACTCGATTCCAGCGACACCAGTTTTTTCCTCAGCTCCGAAAACAAAAAACCCCACACGAATTTAAAAGACACCAGTTTTTGTCGCTGTTCCCGATCGCGTTACTATAAAAACAAAAAAAATCCAAACTCGATTCTAGCGACACCAGAATCTCGCCTTGGTTCCTTTGCGGGTATTCATATGCGTTTTGAAAACTTTCACTGGTACCAGCTGATTGCGTATTTGCATAAGTTGGTACCACCGAGACCGACAGTGAACGAGGGCGAGGTGCCCCGAGGGTTTGGCTACCGGTACTGGAACTACCGAGCTTTGGGTGCGGCCAATTAATTCTCCTCCCATTGAGCTGTCGGGCGAGAGCCTCCGCTCCCAGGAGACCACTCTCTTGTAATGACGTGGGAACGGCTAGTAGGCTGGCAGGCAGCACCGTCCGGGTGTGGAACGAAGTCGAACCGAACTCTCGAGGGCAATAGGGTTGCGACCCTCCCAGTGCAGTGAGGTGGTCAACGGGCTGGAAGGCCAAAACGGGTTTTGCAATTTGAATTTAAAATTTTTTTTTCTTTTGCAAAACGGTTTTGCGCATCGCCGTACGTCGAAAAACGACTTCCGTGAGTTTATTTCGCGTTTCCCGGCTCCGAAACGTGTTTTCCGGCTCTAAATCGTCCTTTCAAGCCGACGCGTACTTGTGCAGCTTGTAGATCGACGCGCAGAAGACCAACAAAGTGTTTTTTGACATCGTACGAGTTTGTATTCCGTTTCCTGTTCATGAGTTGACCGCGATTCTGTGACCTACTAACCCTAACCCTAACCCAAACCCTAACCCTAACATTAACCCTAACCCTAACCCTAACCCTAACACTAACCCTAACCCTAACCCTCACCCTAACCCTAACCCTAACACTAACACTAACCCTAACCCTAACACTAACCCTAACCCTAACACTAACCCTAACCCTAACCCTAACCCTAACCCTAACACTAACACTAACACTAACACTAACCCTAACCCTAACCCTAACGTCGAACCTTCACGGCAAAGAACGAAAGTAGGTCAGTGAAATCGGTCGACTTTGCCGCTGCGTGCAAATGTGAAGAAAGGGAGAACGTACTTTGCTGCAGAGCAAGTGGGCCTCTGTCCGTGGCTGAAACCCTCGCCGGAATGTGAACCGAACCCGAACCCGAACTCAAACCCTCCCAACACAAACCGAAACCCAAACCTCAGCCCTCACCAGAATGCATGGTAACGCTTGCCCTGACCCACCCCACCCCACCCCCACAAAACAAACCCTCCTCTCATTGGAACCCCACCTCGAACCCTCCGCAAAATGCTGACCCCAACCCTGACCCTCATTTACCCCAATACCACCCCAGCGCTTCTCAAAACACCCACCAAGAAGGAGAACTTCTGGGAGACGGTGCTTCAAACATGACAGGCAGATGGCGTGGTTTGGGGAATGGACTCAGGATCAAAGACTCGAGAGGGGTCATCAATGGCGACCCCCCCCCCGGGAGTTTGGTCCACACGTGTTTCCAAGATTTTACTTTGTGCCGGTGAGCAAAGTTCGGGGCAGGAGTATTTTTTCAGGTCTCAACCACCTCCGTTATTGCTGACGCGGTTGGGTGATCAATGTTTATGCAATAAACACATGAAACTTTAACAACTCTGCTGGGAAGAACCTGTTGTTCCCTTGTGCACGGTTGTGAAAGAGAACGTCTCCAGGGTCCATTCATCTTTCATGATCTGCTGTGGGAGCAACGCGAAGTCAATAGAGTTGGTGATCGGTGATCAGTCATCGAGGGCCTCAGTCTTGGATGCAACAGTGGAGTCCCATCAGGGCTGGATCCAGGACCCCCCTCCACACACACACACACACACACACACACACACACACACACACACACACAGCGCACGTCCTTTCAATCTCGCAAATATTTTTTGTCGCTATTTCGTGCGTGTACCGCAAACGCCAAGTCTTTTCATTTTGACGCGGTTGTGCCGCGAAGAGGGCAGGCCCGCCCCTGGATCCGCCCCGCACGTTGTGGTGTCGATGACAATTAACTTTTCAAGCCCATTTGGGAGTTCTGCTCCCTGAATTTTCTACACTGGGTGTGTGTCTCTTGGAGAGTCAGAAGAAAGAATTGACAGATACAGTCACATCTGCGGTGAGCTTTAGTGAAATGTTTCTCTGTTCGTTTCTGGGTCGGGAGACGTCGGGTGAGTCCGGATCGTCTTGAGCAGAGTGCATCGGAGGGGCAGAGAGAGAGAGAGAGAGAGAGAGAGAGAGAGGGGGGGGGGAGAGAAGGAGACAGACAGACAGAACACTCGCCTTTCACCAGTGAAGGGCAAGAACGTTTGCAGAACGTCCACCAGCGAACAAACCGATGTTTCCGAACACGAACCAGAAAACATCTAAGACTGCTTTGCTTTTTGATCTTGAATATCTGATTTCAGGTCAGAACACCTTCAAAGAAGAGGCCCTTGTAGTCCAAAGTGTGGACCTCTTCTCTCCTTCGTAATGTCTGCAAAAGGGTTTGTTCTTCGTGCTCCTGGTGAACTGCGCGGCCAGAGAGCAACAAACATTTGTATTGTCTTCTTGATTGTGTTGAGAAGTGTATCAGGCGCTCAAAGCGAGGAAACGAATGTGGGGACATTTCTCATGAATATCAATGAGATCTTGGCACAGGGTCCAAGACAAGTGGAGATTCTGCAAGCCATTGAAGCCCTGAATGCAACTGTGCAGTCTCAGCAGGTGGAGATTGATGCATTGAAGGCAGAGAATGTGCAGTTGAACCAGACCCTGCATGCTACAAACAATGACCTCGTCCAAGTACAAGATGTGCTCAACACAGGTGAAAATTTTCTTTGTTGCAGTGATAAGAATGTCACAAGCACACACACACACATACACACACACACACACACACACACACACACACACACACGTGTACACACACTGAAGAAAAGTGCTGTGCACATTGAGTGGCTGTGTTTTGCCTGAATTGTAAGCTCTGACTTGATGGGATTTTCTCTTCTTCCTTCAAGCAATAGAGACTTTGTGCAACGACGTTTCACTGAACGCCGCGTGAACGCCAACTCGATTGGTGTTGTCATGGAAACTGCTCTTTTGACGTTGGCATTGACAGGGCGTTCAGTGAAACGTCGTTGCATGATGTCCCCAATATACTGGAAACCAAGCACATTTTCTGATTTGTACAAAAACCACAAACACAAAATTCCACAGCATGATTTAACAACCTTGTACTTTGTAGAGGTTCATTTCACTATGCGACTCGCATCTGCCCCGGTGAATGTCGCCACTGGGGCGTTGTTTCCCTTCAGTGGCGTCATTGACAACGACGGTGGTCACTACAAGACGAGTGGCGCCGACCAGTGGAAGTTCGTCGCTCCAGTGGACGGACTCTATCATTGCTTCTTCACTCTAAAAGGACAAGGGCCAGGTGCGAAATTTGATCGATTTGATGAAAAATATGTAATATGGCCTGATTTGATCATCTTTGCCATCACAAGTGTCGAGACATTCGGGAGGGTCGTCGTGGATCTATAGGTCTGCCATCTCTCGTGTTCCGAGAGGGGGTGTCACATTCTCAATCTTGGGTTCCCAGAGCAGGCATTGAAGTGGTTTTGAATTCACACGAATTCTGCACGGACTGGACCAACAGGTGGAGATGGACCTTTTCTTTTTGTGCTCTCCATTGGGCATAATGTTAATTTTGAAGCCCACGCGTCATTGACGCTCGCGTGAAGTGTGGTGTGACACACCTGACCCAATCTGTCAGAACCCCCACCAGATGGCGTGAGATGTACCAATAAATAGGGAGATTCCCGCCTCAAGAAGACAGTCTCATTTGAGAAACCCAACTGAGCGTTTGTTCATCTGATTGACCAGTTCTTGTTGCAGATGCCTGCGCGGGAAAACTCATGCTGGGCGAGACGGTGATCTGCAGCGGGGGAGGCGCTGCGAATGGAAACTCCGAGTCTGGGTCCTGCGCCGCAGTGCTGAAGCTCGTGGCGGGAAACAAAGTCTACGTGCAATCTACCACGACCTCCAAGTGCTGGGCAAACCCTTGTGTCTTTATGTGTGTGCTCCTGAGGAAAACTGCCCAGTGAAGAATCATGGAGATGTTGTGTTTTGTTGTGGTAGACAGTGCTGCTTTGAACTGAGCTGGAAAAAAAATGTGTGAAAAAAAGAAATTGCAGTTGGGATGTGTTGTCTTGGTACATGAAGCTGCCACAACGTTACATTTCTCCACAACATTAAACTTGTTGACAATCAAGTGTTTTTGTTGCTATATGAACTGTTATATATATTTACCATGACCACCCCCTAAGACTGCCATGGCCTTCCATAGCCACAGCAACAGCCACAGCTAATCATATCATTCCCTAGATGGAGCCACTATCCTAAGCTGGGCACATGACCCAGACTGCCAACACACAATAGCTTGTGACACCATAGAGGAAGGTAGCCTAACCCACTGAGCTCCAACTCATACTCTACAATAAACTATACTACAACATCACTACTGGGGCTTCACTCATATATACAACACTGCAAGGATGGAGCGCACGCCCCGATGAACACGCTTTGGGTTTTCCAAGCACGAATCTTTAACGACTGCCATATTTGGTCATGCCGCGGCTGAGGAACAAATCGTGATCCACGCACATGGAGCTTCATGGACACGTACACTTGTACACACACGCACACTTGTACACACACGCACACTTGTACACACACGCATACATACACATTCACACAATAGGGAGTTTTCGCAAAGTGGAAACATGGACGTTGGCGTGAACCTGGACGTAGAACATCACCCTTCTGAACCACAAAATGGTCTACTGAAAAAGAATGATGGTGATTTTGTTTGTTGGTTTTGTTTACTTTCTCTTTTTTCTTCATGCATTTCCTAATTTTGAGAAAAAGTACAGAATTTAGTTCAGAACCACAGAACCACAGACAGAACAGATAAGTGTTTGAGGAGTACTGTGTCCCACAGGGTGTTATTCTATGTCTACGTTCAGACATACATCTATCTTTCCAATTTGCGGGGACTCCCCAATGTCCCCCCACACGCGTTCACACAATGAGTGTCTCTGTCTCTGTCTCCACAGTGTCTCAATTTTTTGACAAAGAGATGAAAACAAAATTCTACTTGTGAAGGTTTTTATGGTGAAAATTAATCATTTTTATTTGCCATGGTTCTACTTACAACAACAAAATAAATTTGCCAGTAGTTTTCCCGTAATTTCTGCATTAGTAGCTTCTCTGAGTCTCAGCACACAGTCAGGGCATAAAATACGGCGTTGAATTTCTTCGTGCACTCAGTTGAAACAGCGGCAACACAATTAGGCATTTGTTGCCATTGCCAATATCACAAGTTTTTTCCATTTCTCTGATGAAGCATTTTATTTGTCAGCAGTGTGGTTCAGAACAAAATGTTCAACAAAACGTCTGTCAAATACAGTGGGTGTCTAAGTCATTCTTTGCCGAAAACTCAAGAGGTCAGAACAAAATGTTTGACACAAGCAGACAAGAGATTTTTGTTCAATCTGGTATTACAGTGAAACATATTTTACCAAATGTACTTTTTACAGGAAAAGTTTCCACGTGGCATTGGTGCCAAGCACAAAAATACAATTGTAGCTCATGAATTGTTTGTACAAGCGAGTACAGTTGCTTTGTTGAGCAGAGCAACACAAATGTTGCAAAAGGTGATATTCATAAAAGGAACCTGATGTTCAAGGAACCTTTTGAGGAAAACAAGACCTGTCGGCATATTCAAATATGTCACAGCAGACTGGCACATTTGCTGCATTTCAAGACAAGCCATGTTTCACAGACACAAAGGAGAAGAATCATAAGCACTTGCAGAGAAGTTGACCAGCACAAAGATTAGATTGCACAATCTCTGTGCCAAAACTATGCTTAATTTCTCCTGCTATTCTTGGCTCTTTCCATGCTTTTAATTGTTAAGAAAGTATGAGAATGCACAACAGAACAGCAGCAAAGAAACCTTCAAACATGCTGAAGCAAATGAAAACAGCACAACTCATTCGCCAGACTTCAAGATGCCAGAGACATATCTCTTTCTCTGTTTCTGAAAAAGAAAAATCCATAAAAAATGCCCTGTCTGAAAAATGAAATGGTGGCTTAGCTTTCATTCATTTTTTGAAAGGTGCAAATTTTTCTCTATTTGTTTTTGATTGCTGCAACTTTTTGAGAGAAAAATTTGTTTTTGATCGCTTCAACTTTTTATACCATTTCTGTCCAGCTGTTTCTTTTTATTTCAATTTCCTTGATGATTTGAACACTATTTCCATCTTCAGACAATTCTTGGTAAATTCACACTTCATGTGATTCAAAGTGGCAAAAGTGGCACATCCTGGATATACTTTCCGCAATGTTGCTTGTCAGTTTTTGCGAATAAATGTACAAAACATGTTATATCTGTTGGCTGCTTCCTTTTGCCGGTTATTTTCGAACAGAAATCCTTTGCGATTATGTTGACACTCAGCTTGTTCAGCCCAGCACAGACTTTTGGGATTTTCCCTTCTTTTTGTTCACACTTAAACTCTCTTCTGATCTTCATTCCTCCTGGCGTGCCCTCATAAATTCCTGGGCTGGTTCAGGCACAAATCCAGCATTGTCATATTCCCGTGCATCACTGACGTCGGCAGCCATGATAGTGTCCTCATAGTTGTCAAAATCATAAACGTACATGTTCTCATTCTGGTTGGTTTCGCTGGCGTTATGTCACAATGCAAAGTAGCACCAGAATTATTTTTAACACTGTACACCTTGAACATGCTGAAGCAAAAGGAAGCCCAACCTGTTCACTTGTTATTGGCAATGGGTGGTGGTAATATTGGTACAAGTTAGTCCTTTTGTGCAAGATTTAGGCCAACAAGCGTTCTCTGTTTGGAAAATATGAAAAATACAAAACAAGTACCCCCAGGTTTTCCAAGTCCAGCCTTTTTTCTCATCCCTTTCCCTTGGTGTGTCTTCCAGTAGTGTGTGTTTGCAAATTTTTGACTCAATATATAAAATTGCCAGTTTGACATTTCAAACCATTTCTGCAGCCAATTTTCAAGCGACACAGGTGGTAATATCATTGTTTTTTCAATGAAATTTTCTTCTTTGGAATGCACAACACAAGGCTTAGAACTGAAAGTGGGTCAAGTCTCAATTTGTGCATGTTTTTTCTTGATATTATCTTTTTTGTGTTCAATGATGCTCACAATGTCCTGGGAAGGCCTTCCTGAATTGTGGGCAGTGATACCATTCAGCAGAAAGAATTCACTGTAAGAGAAAATACTTTTGAGCATGGAGTGAGAAGATGGCTTTGTTGTGGTGGACTCAAATGTCCTCATTCTGAACTTCATCACATCTTCATGTATTTCTGGAGTAGAGTCATGGGCGAAGATCAATCTGACGTCACGCAAAATGTTTGTGTTCCACATGTTTGAGCAAAAATTCTGGATTCATATTTGAGAGCTCCATTTTGATGTGCTCTGCATCAGACTCATTTTGCCTGTGTTAATTCCTGGAGGTCAGGAAGGAAATATGTTTCAAATGTGGACATGAACAAAGAAGTGACGGTGTGCATCAATAAAGAAATCAAGCAGGGTGGAGCTGCAATATATAATTCCCCCTGTCTTTCAGCATTCCTGTCTGTAGCATTGCATCAAAAACTGTAATATCCAGGTGATGTTTCTTCTACGTCTCATAAATGTTGCATGGCATTTTTATGCAGCTTACTTTTCAAGTTCCTGTGAGTTTTCTTGGCATTGGGAAATTTTGCACCTGCTACTTGTCGAACTGTCACTGTCAAAGATAATGATGAATTCTTGTTCCAAATTTGTTCTTTTTTCTGTTTGAAGGTGTTTTTGTCAAGTTCAGCACACACTCCAGTTTTAGTTTCCTGTGTTGATATTTTCGTATTCAGCCTTCTTCAACTCTTCATATTCCGCTGGATAATCTGCGTATGATCGCGGGTTGGTATCAGGAGCAGTGCCATCTGATGGTTCATACCCTACATCATAGATACCTGGGTTTTCTGGAGTGGGCACATCTTTCTCTTTTCTCTGGATTCTCTTGGCTTTCTTCTGAGCCTTCTTCAGATCTTCATATCCTCCTGGTGTGTCTTCATAGATCCCTGGGGTGGTGTCAGGGACAAAGCCAGCATTCTCATATTCCTTGTGGTATTCAGTTTTCTGTGTTGTTGGAGCCAGGGTGGTGTCCTCATAATCATCTGTTTCCTCCACATATTCGAGCTCAATTTTCTCATTCAGGTGAGTTTTGGTTCCAGCAGCCATTTTGGAGACATTGTAGTGGCCTCGACTAGGGGCACCAGCAATTTCTTCATATGCCTCTGGATCAGATGCTGCAGCAGGTTGCTTTGAATATACCATGTGATCAGGGATGGTTGCATATTCATGAGAGTCTGGCTGGGATGGTGTTTCTGGTGAAGCCTGACTGGCTGCCTGGGTTTGAGGCTTCTGTGATTTTTGTCTGCAATTTGAAAGGCAACACTGGCCACTATTGCTTTTCTCGGACTGTCCAAGAACTACAGTATGTATCACAGAAAATAATGATGTTTTTTTTAAAATACATAAATTAGTTTGAACATTCTGAGGCAGCAAAATGTGACAAATCTCTCACCTGAGTTTCCAGATGGCAACACCAGCAACAACAGTGATGATCACTATGACAACACACGCAGCAACCAACCCTCCAATCAGACCTGCGGAACCTGCAGATGGAATGACAGGGGTTGTTCAGTGATATGCAGAATCAACACAAATCCACAACCACAGGCAGACAGTTTGACAGGTATCCTAATGGAATTGTTTTGCTTTTGGACAGTTTTGTTGACCTCAACCCAGAGAGAAACATGCTTCATGTTTGACTTCTTCTTTTGACAGTTCTTTTGTCGGAATATTTTTCATGTACGGGGCTCTCTCATGTTTCCGTCCTCTTGTGCCAAGAGACAAAATGGTTTGGGTGTCTATTTTCACACAACTCTGCTGGCTTGTCCAGACACACAAAAAACCCTCCCAAGATGAATTGGACTTCGCACCTGATCCTTTATTTTCTGAATCTGAATCACCGTTGCCTCCCTCCACACCTTGTGATGATCCAGAGGGACCATCTGTGCTGAGAGGTTTCTGGGTGGTGGACGGGGCGATGCTTGCCCTGTACGGCTGACATCCTGGTGGTGGCTGCAAGTGAAGGACAAATATTTGACCAGAATCCATTGTGACTCCGCAGTACGTCCCGCTCTGAACAGAGTCACAGCAAACCTCAGAGCAAGGATATGTTTCTACTTCCATATTTGGTTGTCTGCTGCTCATGTGTGGTACTAACCGGTTGTCGGCTGTAGCTTCGACCTGTGCAGGCGACAGTCATTTCCGCTGGAACTGATGCATTGTTTGGGGTGGTGACTTCAAATGCTGAAAGAGACGATTGGCTACAAAGAAGTACATTTTTCTGGGCCACCACTGACAATCCAACTGTTTTTGTTGGAGACAAACAAACCTTTGATTGTGAGCCAGAACTTGTCATGACCACGTGATATGTACTCCAGCACCAAATTATTCATTGTCCATGGAGTGATCGAGGCTTTCTGGTTCCACTGTCGAGACCGGGAGAAGGACGAAGGGCAGAAGTCTTGGAAATTGTCGCCGTCCAATTCCACAGACAAGCGGAAGTTGCACTGAGTGAACTTGGGGATGATTTCATAGTACACCTTGTTGGAAGATGCTTGCGTTCTGAAGAATGAAGAGGAAAGGACATCAGGTCATGTGGTGGATAAACATATTGACAGCAAAGTGCAGACGCGAAGCGCAGAACATGCTGTGTCTTTAGATTGTCAGCATGTGTCTCTCCGTGACATCTACCCGAATCAAACCCCACCTGGCCCCCTCCCCTGAGCATTTTATGTTCATTGCAGGGCACGGCCTGGGAAAAAGCATCGATTCTGTTTTTTTTCAGAGAGATCCAGAAGATTTGTTCCTTACCTGCGTGGGGTGAACGTGCAGTCGACTACGTAACGCCCACTGTAAGGGTCGCAAGGGTAGTGGGGATGGAAGACGTCCACTGCATGAGCCTGAACCATGGCAGGGGGCTCGTGCATGAACAGGGCAGAGTGGGTCCACACTGAGGATGAAAGACATGAGACGTGTTCAATTCAGAGCTGTTTCAAAAACAGAATGTCTGTTGCACAGAACTTTCCTTGCTTATCGCAATCTTATTTGTCGCAGAAGCGTGAGCAACTGTGCAACTAGCCTCGCCGGCTTCAAACCAGGTGGGCGCAGGTATTTTCTAAATGCAGCACATTGACTTGAAATTGTTGGGTGAAAGTGAGCTCATCAGCGTGTGTGTGTGTGTGTGTGTGTGTGTGTGTGTGCGTGTGTTTTTGTGGTTATGTGTGATTAGGTGAATAAATTTAAGAGTATGGGATTAAGACTAGATATATGAATGTCTTAGTGAGTGTATATATTTTTAAT
>JAAUXT010094115.1_pt1 | contig 20926 bp, 19 predicted proteins | sample 7278171 | NCBI WGS metagenome assembly JAAUXT01 (sample SAMN14350112, study PRJNA611818) | marine sediment metagenome | isolation source: surface marine sediment (1.8m) | place: French Polynesia: Moorea | collected 2018-08 | reverse complement strand
GATCAGTTGGGTATCTCGGGTGAGACTGGCACGGTGGCGCGAATCTCTGTGTTTATTGAATGAACAGTGCTGCCACCTGTCACGTGGTGGTTCAAATTTACAGCTGGTGTGTCACACCACACTTGATGACAATTGATTTGTTGAGGGACGCAACGCGTGACGCACCCACTCAGGCACTTTTCGCAAATTGGAAACGTAGACGTGTGTGTGAATGTGGACATAGCATCTCACCCTGTAGAGTGCAGTCCTCCCAGATTCTTGTACTTTTCCTTTCTTTTTGAATTAAAAGCTGCTCTTGCTTTTTCAATTTTCATGGAAAAAGCTGCAAATAATAAGGAAGCAAACATTACACAAAAAGAAAAGAAAATATTTCTTGCTTTGGACTTTAAATTTTGTGGTGTAAAAGTTCCCACAGGGTGAGACTTATCTCTACGGTCACGCCTATGTCTACGTTCCGTATTTGCGAAAACTCGCCAGTGTGAATCGGTCCCGGTTTGGTGCGTGGGTTGATCGTTTGGCAGGCGATCAGCTGTTTCTTCTCGTGACACATCGACAGGATGTCACCGACTCACCATCGCGTGTGGATGTGTGCCAAGGAGAATGGTTACAACGTTTGAACTTCATGCCTGTTTCACACTCACTGGGTGCGTCAAGGGGTTCTCACGTAGCCGCTGTCAGCGTCAAAAAAGTTGACGTTGACAGCAGAATTTTGATGATGTCAACGTAAAATTTTACCTGACGCCCAATTGGTGGGCATCAAAAAATGGTCCAGACCATTCTTTGACGCCGTCCAAAAAGTTGACGTGTACGTCAAAAAAGTTTGACGGCGTCACCAACGTGAAAACCTTTTCATGAGGCCTTGTGCGCGACCACGTACTTGTCACCCCTCATTCACACCGCGTGCGCCAGCGCATGCGCATGATGCACACCAGGGTCACAGCGTACGAGTCACAAACGGTTTCACCCTGCTAAGTGTGGCAATGAATGGGCTGTGCAGAACTGCGTTCACACTGACTGCTGACTTGTGCACTGTACGCCACCATGATTGGAAATGGGGTTTCCAACCCCAACTGTTCACTGGCACACCTCATGCATCCTGTGCTCGGTGTGAATGAAGGGTGACTTTACACAGGACCCAAACCGCAATTTCTAAAGGTTCCCGGGGTGTCTAGTCTTCACAGGCCTTCTTTGTGCAGCCAAAGGCAGGGGCCGGGCCGGTCTCGGGAGAGAGAGACCCCTGTCCCGAAAACAAAGAATATATTCCATTCTACCACGCTGCCGTCACAGAGCCTCTCGTACGTGACCTCATTGTGCTAGAAGTGAGTTCCCCCACTGCATGAAAGGTTCCTGTTCAATCACACAACTCTTCTCAACCAAAGGTCTTGAAAAGTCATTGTGTGATTTCCCAGGAACCATTTTTGCAGCGTGGGTGAACCCTGACTTCTTGTTGTGGGCCTTGTTCTGTTGCAAAGTTTGTCTCAGATGAGATTTCCCCAACCCCAAAGCAATGGTCGAGTGGTGGGATCCCCCCCTCCAAGGGAATGGTCGAAGGGGCTCATGACAGCTCAGTGGGGGGTGGGCATTGAGAGACCCTAGTTGCGGCAAAAAGTGTGGCCCATCTACGCCCCCCCCTGGAATGAAAAGGCTCCAAAATCGAGAACACAAGACGTTATCATTTCACTGTGGCGTTTTTGAGTGCGCAAAATGTGACCAAACGGCCGTGCCATCGCCGAGGCGCGTCTCTGAAGAGACAAGTGTTCTTGTTCCATTTTTGTGCGTGTTGGAAGTGTGACTTGTGCTGTGTTTCAAAGTTTGGCAGGGAGGGAGTGTCTGGGAAAAGTACAAGGCAAACTTGAACCCAATGCACGGAAAATATTTGGAAGAATTTTTTCACTCGGGTTCGTGACACGCAGTCTGTTTCCGGTGGCGACGAAGCGAAGAGATACGCGTCAAGCAAACCTCGGTCGCTCCCAGCCGAACGAGTTTATTCAGAGGGAGGGATGGGTTCACGTTGAGTGTGTTCTCCGTGGCGTCTCTGCGTCACGTCAACGTGCATCGTGCGACGTCCGTTGCATTTTTGGGAGGACGCAACGTATGGGTCTTGGTGCCAGTGGACGGGTGCTGCTTCCCCTTGGGAGTCTAGTTGCGTGGAGATTGATGACGCCTTCAGTGTTGTGTGTGTGTGTGTGTGTGTGTTACCTCTGTACAAGTGTGTGTGTGCGTGCACATGTGTGCTACCTCTGTGTGTGTGCTGGCTCTGCGCGTGTGTGTGTGTGCGTGCGTGCGCTCGTGTGTGTGTGTGTGCGCTCGTGTGTGTGTGACGCGCTGTCTCGTTTACCACTTTGATTCAAAACTAAAAACAGGTCCACACAAGTGGAATTGTCTTTTTTTTTTTGGCAAATGTCAAAATTCCCTGCCACCCCACTGAGTTTTGTTTCTGAATGTCACAGTCGTCAGCTGTTTGCCCTTTGTGCACCAGTCGTAGATCTCAACTCGGGTTTGCTGCGTGGGAAAGTTTCGAGATCTGAAGGACCTGTGTGTTAGGAAGCGAAAGTTTCTCTTTATGTCCACAAGGAAAGGACTGTCACTTTGCATTAACAACACACAATGGGGCAAATCCTCCGCGGTCTGTGTTCGAAATGCTGACAACGGACAACACGAACCACTTTTTCTTCTGTTTGCTAAATTGTTGAGTACCACGCGGATCTATTTTTAACTCTTTGTGGTAGGGAATCAGGTGAGATATTTTTGGCGGCGCACTTCACACGCGTGTGTGTATGACAATCAAGAACCACTCGCACGATTGAAGATGTTACAAAAACTCTGAAATTGGGGGTTGTTCGCCAAAACCGTTCCCACGGCAACGGCGGGACCTCTGGACCAATGGGAGCGCTCGAAGCTGCTTCTCTGGACGCAGCGTCGCTGGTTATGTTTCTGCACGTGTTTGCTCGCGCCCTAGACAACCAGTAGTGGGATTTCCACGTCTGATCTTCCTCGTAGTTAAAAGATGCGGAGACGGACACACTTTCCACAGACTTAATTTTCGCTGAAGAGAAGACAGAGAGAATCGGACTTTCTAGAAGAAGAGAACGCTCTGAGAACGCGAATTTTTCGAGATGAAGAGACGGCTCTGGGTGGTTACGGTGAGTTCAGATTTTTGTCGGAAACCTTTGGCACCACACGCGGACGCAAACTGACTTTCGTTCTCTTTCGTTCTCCCCCGTCCCCTCTCTCTTCTCTCTCTCTCTCTCTCTCTCTCTCTCTCTCTCTCTCTCTCTCTCTCTCTCTCTCTCTCTCTCTCTCTCTCTCACTTTCTCCAAGAATCTCTCTCGCTCGTTCGTTCTCCCCTCTCCCTTCTCTCCTCTTTCCCTCTTGCTCGCTCCTTGCAGCCCTCTCTCTCACTCTCTTATCTCTCTCTCTCTCTCTCTCTCTCTCCCTCTCTCTCTCTCTCTCTCTTTCTCGCACACACACACACACGCATGCACACTTTAAAGAATCAAGGGGAAAATTGTTTTCATTTTGGCGTCAGGGAAATAAGGGCGACGGCGTCATCAAACTTCACCCCTCAGAAAGGTGTTTCCAGGTTTTAGTGCAGGAAGTGCAAGCAACTGCCGATTCCAAGTCAGACAACAGGAATTTCCGAATCATTGCACCTCATTTGCGAAAAGACAAATTGTCTTCACTTGGCAACCGTTGATCGTGCAGTTTGATTTTCAGGTGGTTGCCATGGTCGCGTTGCTATGCGCCCCGCTGTGCTGCGGGCGGTCGCTAGGGGGCGAGTCAGGTCCCGGAGGGTCCCCGGATGCAGGTCAGGAGGACACGTCAACCCCTGGGTCCGCGTCTGCGTCTGGGTCCACCACGCCTCTCTCCACAGGGTCCACGCCGGGCCCAACGGCGTCCGAAGATCCGGGCACTTCTGCCGAACCTCGTTCTCGCGGTGACGCGGGGAATTCCACCAATCACGACGCCGCAGCCTCGTCTCCAGCAGCAGGGGCTTTAGCAGCCAATGGGAGTGCTCGGGCCAACATGGCCACTGATGGTTTGGCCAATGAGGGGTCAACAGGGAATTCGTCAGCGTCCACTGCAAACTCAGGAACAGGAAACACAACCACTACACCTCAGACGTCAAGAGCCAACGTCACCGACGCATCCACAAATTCAACAGCAGCCTCTTCATCTCAAGCTTCCGTGGGGAACAATCAGACTGCACCATCACAAAATGGGACTGAAGCCAATGGAGAAGAACCTTGTTCAGAAGAAGAGGAGGAAATCTCGTGCGAAATCCCGCCAAATCTCGCGGAGCACTTCGAGAACATCAGTCGCGGCCTTGACCCGTTGCAGCACCCGGCGGTCTTCATGTTCGCCACGTCGTACCGTCACGTCAACACGTCGACGTTTGACGTGACGCCGCTCGGGGAGAACGTGGCGCGCCATCTGTTGGAGGACGACGTCCCGCCCTGCCGGGAGGAGCGGCCGCTCAATGGGACGCTCGAGGAACGCAGCCTGTGCCCCTGGGTCTACAGGCTCCTGTACGACGAGTTCAGGTGAGGGTGCACGCATACACACCCTCCACACACGCACACATGCCCCTGGGTCTACAGGCTCCTGTACGACGAGTTTAGGTGAGGGCGCACGCATACACACCCTTCACTATATTAGTTCTCAACACTCAAGCTTGAGTGTTGAGAAGTTGAGAGTAAGAGAAAGCCAACCAGAAGGAGAAACGCGTCTTGTCAGCTGCAGGGCGGTTGCCATGGCACTGTTGCCAGGGCAGCGGTGAATTCCTGCCGCGCTCGCTGGGATTTCCCGCCAAATCTGAGGACATTTCCTTCTGGGTTCGAAGTGTCAGGTTTGTTGACAAAGTCCAAGTGGTTCACAGTGGAGGAAATTTACTGATCAGAAGACGATGTGACGTCGGGCAATACTCGATCCAGAACCGTGTGTTTTCCCCACGTGACGGGGTTTTTGAGACTCTCACCGAAACCGGAAGTTTGGTGCCGAAGTTGGTCCTCCCTTCCTGTTGAAGAACCAACAGAAAGTTCTCCTCACCAGGCCAAAGATTTGGTTAAAAATTAAAGTGGTGACTGTCGTACTCACCAGATGGCGAGGTTTTCGTCTGTTATTTTTCGCGCATGCGCAACGTGTCGTACGTACCGCGAGGGATCATCGCGACGTTGCTTTGTGATTGGTCCTTGTTGACGCTTGCGCTGTTTGCGTGTTGCAGGTATCCACAGGTGTTGCCGTCTGCGGAGTGCATGTGTCGTGACTGCGTGGGCGCTCCCCGCGGCGTCCCCGGGATGGGCTGCGAGCCGGTCAACGTGCAACTTCCGGTGCTGCGCAGACCGCGCGAAACACGCCACTGCGTGAACGGGTTCTACGAGTACCACCTGGAGTACGATAATATCACCGTCGGGTGCACATGCGCCAGGATCAGGGGGTCGTGAGCGCGACGGGATGCACCGGAAGTGACCTGGAGACGAACCGGAAGTGAGTTGGAATGAACCGGAAGCGAGTCAGCAGACAAGAAGAAAGCGAGAAATAGGCGTGCGCATGCAGCGGTTCTCATAGGAGTGAAATGGCGTCAAGGCAACTTGACTTGACATTGACTTGCAAACGAACGATCTCAACGAAATCTCGGTGTGACCTCAAGTTTCGCAGCTGATCTCTTCGTGACCGGTCGCGCTGCAATTGATACACTCAGAGCCTCAACGCCCAAAGAACATGTTCTGTGATGCTACATTGCGTCATGACGTTTCCAATGTGAAGTTTTGGCCCAAGACGTTGCGCGTGAGGTGTGGCTCGTCATGTGAACAAGGATCAACCAACCAATCAATCTTCAGTCAGTCAATCAGTTCAATCCACATTTGAGGGACAATTGCCACAATTCTCTTTTGCCTGTTTGAGCGTTTCGTGGGTTGTGGCAGTTCGATGTGTGAGAATTGCAGTTTTGGGCGTGCGTGGCCCTGCAGGGGGCGCTCACCCTCACGCATGCGTCTGACCCCGCGAGTTATGGGGGTCGCGCACTGCGCGTCGTTCCACGCCAGATTGACCCTCAATGACGCACCATTAGGATTGTAGTCAAAACATTGGTTGAACTTTCAAGTTTTCACAAGCTATAACAAAGCAAAAGATTTTAATATTCAGATATAAAATCTCCCTTGATCTTCGATTCCTACATAACCAAGACTTGTGTTGTGAAAATCAACATAGTTTGAGAGTTGATGAGAGTCCAAATGACATGTCATTCAAGGTCAAAATATTGTGAATCATGCGTGTCCGTTGTGAACCAGGCGTATCCGTTATGAAGTGATAAAAGAGAAAAATAACATTGCGCAACAAGAAGCAGACCTGCGATGTTTAATTCCAAAGATACTCAACACTTTTATTCCAGTCCAGATAAACAGAAATATTGCAATCACATTGACGTCTGTTTTGGTTCATCCCATTGGCAAAGTTGGGATCCGAACAAGAGCACAACAAGAAAGAAACTTCAGACCCGTGGGAGGGGGGGTTGTTTGTGTCCCCCACTCCCAAAGGGTCAGGGTCTCCCCCTCGTCAGACTCAATGCTTACTCCCTGTTCACACTGCTTCCGAGATCCATGATGACTGCATCCGTGACAGATGGTTTTGCCTCCCAGAGCCAAAACCTTTCCATCGTGGATTCAAGGAACCAGTGTGAACAGCACTATTGAAATATGTGTGCACCATTTCACACACAATTTGTGCACGCCTTCCGTCACACACTCGGACCCAGTGTGAACAGTGTGTTGTTACTGTCCATGATGTTGCGGACCTCTTCTTCATATTCAGGCTTGGCTGATGTGGTCAGACTCTTGGTTCTTCCGTTACCGTGTACAGTACTCACAACAGTTGACATGGTTCGCACACTTTTAAGACATGTGGATGTTTTTTCACCCCTGAGCTTTGTCTCAGGAACTGCGACAGAAGTGGCCATAATTGTGGTGTTGCTCGGAGTACTTGTACTCTGGTGAATCGGTCACCCTGCTCCAGTTACAGTGGTTCCTGCCCTTTTAGACAAGGTTAACGCACTGCAGACGAATGTTCCGAGCACATATCAGAACTTGTGAGTGTGTTGAGATCATCTGAGACTTTGTCAAAGCTGGTCAGTGCAAGAGCAATTCTGATACTCTGAAGATGAAGCTGTCAGGGGGTTGATCTCATCTGAAGTACAATGTTGACTGTCAGCATGTGAAGCCAATAGAATTGCCTTCTGTTGTTGCACAGTTCATTTGTATTCATGACACAGTCAAATGAATAATTTTCTCTTCATGTTCTGATTGTCAGGCAGCATGCTGTAGTCCAAACTCAACCAAATGCACTTGCAGAACATGTGTGACTGTTTCTGTTGTTTTTGTCATTCATTAGCCATGTGACCTGAACTGTCTTTTTCTTCACATCTCACTTGTGAACCTTTTCAATGCACACACAGCTAGAACAGGGGGCATCAAGATAGAATTGATGGGAACCATGGTGACTATGGTCAAGGGTATGATTTCCAAAGGATAGGGTTTCACAATCATAGTTGAAATGCAGATGATCACAGGTGGAAGACAGCAAACCAAACTGGTTATGGAGAGAAGAAGTAATTGGATGATCATTGCTTTTGAATCTTTGCTTTTTGGCTGACTTGTTTTTGATTTTGATTGTGATGTTTTTAGATTGGTCAAAATGTGCATTGCCACTGTGCACACTGCTGTCAAAAAAGTGCCAATGATGATCATGTTGGAAACAACTGTTTGAAAAAATAATTCTGTGGGGTTGAAGATAGGTTAAACAAAATTTTGTGGAAACTTCCTTGCTCACAAACTTTGTCAAGAATGACACAAAACAGGTCAAGAGCGAAACTGTTACCCCCAAGCAAAAAACTACTTTGGTCACATGACTTACTCTTTTGAAATTTGTAGAAAAAGGCTTTAACACCACCATCAGTCTGGACATAGACAGCAAAAGTGTAAATCCATGGCTTGCACAAACAAAAAGTAGGTAGATTTCAAAAGCACTAAAGCAGATGTGTCCTGATCTCCACTGGAATTCTCTGGTTGAAAATGTTTCTGTGAATATTTCTTGCATGATCAAGAGTGTTGCCAGGTAAGGCGTCAACAGCAAATTACTTGTGAAATGTGTGATTGCAATATATGTGTATGCTTGATTTGATTTGTTCAAGCACAAAATGTGAACAGTCAAGGCAAATATATTTGTTACCACATTGAGCACAAGCACAACAACAACACAGACCCAAATGTTTGCTTCCAAAAGTTCAGCACAGGATCAAAACCAAGGTCTGTGTGCTGTGCAAACAGAGTCTCTTGGCTTTATGCAGCAAATCTTGTGATCTGAAGCTTTGATTACTTTTGGTTTGATGAAATGAAAGGCACACTCATGAATATGCACAAATGTAATGTTGCTGACAGAAAGGAACCTGATGTTTATTGAGCCAGAAAGTAGTCCATTTGGATAGCCTGCAATTGGATTCTTTGACAAAGAAAGGAAAGTTAGTTTTGCCAAATTTTCAAATGATTTTACAAAAAGCATCTTTATCCTGTTGTTTGACAAAATCAAGTTGTGTAGAAGACCAGTCTGTGAAAAATATTCATTGGGAATGAGAGAAAACAAATTATGTTCCAGGTCCAAATGAAGTAAAGTTTGTGAAGATATCATCATCTTTTGGGTTGCTGAAATATTGCAAAAGTGTGCCCATAGAAACTGAACAAAAGCAAACTTCAAGAACAATGGGATGACACTGGGTGTTTTTGCAACTCTTATTGCAATGAAAGGGTATTGAGACAGTTTTGTGTGATCTTTTGTGCAATAAATTGCAAGTGCAAAGCACACACACTGCTGAGGGCACTTCACAAACTTTAACTCTTCATCATCATGTGATGGGCAATCCTCAGTGCCATCACAAGTGCTGGCCAAATGAATGCATCTTTTTGTGTTCCAGCATTTGAACATATTTAAGCAAACTGGTTTTGTACCACATACATCATCAGCTGTTTCATCTTCTCCACCAGGGCAATCCCACTTGTTATCACACACATAAATCCAAGGTATGCAGTAGGATTTATCACATTTGAATCTCTTGTTACACTGAAAATGTCTGCAGTTTTGCATATGTCCACCATTTCTGCATGGATATAGATGTTTACAGTTGTTGAGTGAAAACACACAAATCTGAGAAATATTGAAACATTTTGAGTGACCATCTCTGCAAGGTATTTCCATTGGTTGAGAACAAGAGCTTGCATATCCTTGCAGAAGTTTGATCAGGTCCCCTTCTTCAGATTTTTGCCAATTTTCTAATTCCATCCAGTCAAAGTCCCAGTCAAGAATGAGATCATTTTGGGTGCAACTTTTGTTGCAATGAAGGCAGTCTTTGTTGATGAATATTCTGTGTGATTGTAGTGCTTTTCCAGGTGAAGCATACAGGACACAGTGAGTGTCCTTTGTCATGTAAAAGAGGTTGCCACAAGTGGTTTGGTTTGTCTGTGACATGTTTGGACTCACAAGTGTCTGGTATATCTGGAGTATATGAGGGCAAAAACAGTCAGTCTCATCAGATTGGTCATTTAAACAGTCCACTATCTGGTCACATCTTGATGCGAGCATGATGCTCCCTCCTCGTGTGCAGGTAAAGACCTGTGTTCCATGAAAAACCTGTTTTTGCTTCCGTTTGTACACTTGGTATGCACTCATTGATTGCTTGGATATGTCAGATACTGTGCAGTTGTGAATGTACAACAGTTTTTGGCACTGCAGATAAACTGCTGTCCTTGAGTCAGGTGAGTAGTTTGCCATCAGACCTGGATAATTGGCATTTATGGATTGGAATACATCTTTTACTCTTTGGAGTTCAACTAAATTAATTGCTGCCAAAGATTGTCTTTCAGTTTTACTTGAAGCAGAAGCTGGACTATTTGCCCAGTCAAACCAGTAGCATGTCTGATTGATGGAAATCTCAAGGGTTGAGCACACATCCTTTGTCAAGGTAAAGGAGGTAATGGTCAAGTGTTTGCTCTTCATACAAAGTACACTTGGCAATATTTTGTCATCACATCTTATGTTCATGGAGATTGGCTCAGCTAGATTGTACACCATGAGCAATGTGCACCTCCTGTCTCCTCTCATAGTTGGATACAGTGTTTTTGATGACTCCTTCAAGTAGTTTTCAATGTTTGGGCAATATCTGTATGAGTGTTCCTGTCTGTGGCTTTGTCTCAGTTGTCCTCTGCTGCATTCCAAAGGTCCAGTGAAATTGAAGCAAGAGCACTCTGTGTAGGACAAAAAGAGTTGATTGTTGTCAAATGGCAAAACTGCAGCTGGTGTGTTGTTGTTCCACTTCCAATTTCTCTAAAAGAATGACATCAAATTTTCATTGTCTTTGTCCTTTGTATTCGCGATTGCAAAAAAGTGAACATTTCATAATCTGTTGCAAGGCAGGGAGCAATGAAAAAGCTACCTGGCTTACTCTGTGAAGTCCAATGAAAAATCCCTTTATTTTGTGAAAGGCTTTTTTGATCAAAAACCTCAGAGGAATGAAATCAGTTGTGGCAAAAGATGGTAAAGAGGCTGTGAGATTTTCACAAAGAAGTTGGGCGTCTTTCCAAGAGACTTGTGCATCTTTCAGATAACTTGAGTAAGAGGTGTGTTCAACTGATGTGAAGTCAACACGTGATTCAAGAAGGAAATAGTTCTGATCATGTTGGTTACTGGTGCTATTCCAACAAATCCATCCCTTGTGTTGTGTGGCAGGTGTGCACCTGGACACTGTTTCTTCTTCTTGTCTGGCTGGAGGCTTGTTGAAGACCTTTACCTCTACTGATCTGTTGTCAGGGAGGCATAGATTTATTGCCATCATCTCAGATTCAACAAACTTGTATGTGTTGAAGAACAGTGAAACATGACACTGGGTCAGGTGAGTGATTTTTTATATTGACCTTCTGAATCAAAATAACCCAAAAAGGTGTCCTTTTGCAATTGATAATGCACAACACCAGAAGTCTGGTTTGAGCCTTGCAGCAACAAACCCAAGTAGAACCCCAAGTAAAATGACTCTTCTAAATTTGGAAAGCTTACAGTGCTCTGAAAGAAAAAGAGTACTTCAATAAAGAGAATATCAATTCTTCCTTCTGAAATTGAAGGTTTCTTGGACAACCAATGATAGTATTTTTCCAAGTGGTTTAGATTCATTTCATTCACAAGAATTGGGATTCTTGTCCAAAGGAAATGCTTTGGTTTTGAGACCAGAGCCAAATTGCTTCATTGCCATTGATGTTTTTCATGCAAACTTGCATTAGATAACCAATTGAACAGCCTTTGAAGGAGAAAATTTCAATTGATTGCTGACAATGTACCTGTTGCCCAGTTCCTGTGTGGATAGTTTTGTTGTTTCCTTGTTTTGTATTGAGAGCCTTGTTGTGTTGTAGTTGCACTTCAATCCAGTTTTTGGCATTAATTGGTTCTTTGATATCCATGAAGAAATTTTGAGGTCTCACTGTAACACCTTGATTGAAAATGTATTGCTTTTGGGGCAATGTTTGAGTGTACAAAATTTTGTACTGCACTGAAATCATATTCTTGATTCCGCACTTGTACATGCAAGATCTCCAAGTGGACTTGTTGTTCAAAGTTTGGTCCAATTCTGCTCTAACTGTGTAGTGATACTTTGTTGCTGTTGTGTAAAGTGTCAAGGAATATCCCTTGTGTCTTGTTTTCACCAGTTGGAGAAGAGAACAACTATAATGTCTTGCTACCTTGATCACAACACAAGGGTTGTTGTGTGGTAAGATGTTAATCATATCAAAAATATTTGGAAAAACATACTCAAAGTTCACTTGGTGTTTTTCCATCAGTTTGGACAGAAAAGCTAAACACTGAGAAAATTGAGTTCCTGTCAGTGATCTTTGGATTTTTTTCTTCTCAAGATGTTCTGGTGGAGGACAGTAGTGTTGAAATTTACATGGACAAAACTGAATGAACTTGCAGCTGGTGCTGGTCACAAACAATGTCACATTTACCACACTGTATGGCTGGAACTGATACAAAACAGCAAAGAGAACTGACCTTGAGCTGTAAAAACTTTGATGACCTGCTGAAGGAGACAAACTTGTTTTGCACAGAATTGCATTTTCTGCCCAAGTTTCATTTTCATATGTTGCTGTTGTGAACCCACCATATTTACAGGCTTCACTGCTTTTACCAGAATACAAAAGTGCAGAAACAGTCAGATTTATTTGGTGTTTGTGACTTGAGAAAAATGCAAAAACACAAATGGATTTTATGCAAGTGGATGCATCAGGCAGATTGACATGTATCTGCAACTGAACTCTCTTCCTGCCAACTGGCATTGTTTCTGTTTGAAAGTGAAGAGAGCAGTCAGAAGCACAATGTCTGGAAAGACTAATGACAAGACTTTGAAACCCAGTAAGATTGTAAAATTTCCCCTTTGGTTTGACCATTTGGGATTGGTATCCAGGCCCATCCAGAACAAGCAAAGAGTTGTTTGTGTCAGTGTTTGAAGCATGAAAGAGAATTCTTTTGTTTTTTGAAACTTCCAAGTACACAGTCTCCAGAGTCCATGTGTCAGGAGAAAGTATCAAATAATTCAGATTTTCTTCAAATGGTCTCCAAGTTTGTACAGAAACCAAAACTTTTGTGTCTTGAAGTTGGAATTGAGCACTGACAAACTGAATGGTTGATGGATGTGTGATTGTGGACAAAGTTACTTTTTGAAATCTTGGATAAATGCTTGTGGCTGATTGCTGCCCACAAAAGTGTTTCTGTTCTTTCCAAAGATACATGTCAGTTGACTCAATCAACAGAAGACCAAGGTCACAGGCACAACCCCTCCAGCAAAATTGGTGGACCCACTGATGAACAAAATTTCACCAAAAGTAAGATTTAGGGTGAAATATTCAGACAAGTGAAAGAACAAGACTGTGTCAGAGGACACATGACCCATGTAGAATTTTTTTCCAATTTGTGTGGCACAGTCATCTTTTGCAACAAAGCCATCCTCACAGTATCGTTGATATATTGGAAAGGCTGATGGTTGAAGATCTGAGTTCAAAATTACTTCTCCTTTTGGATATGTCAGGTTTTCAGTGAGATAGAATGGCTGTATATTGAACAGAAAATTACCAGTCCTCTCCAGAAATGCCAAATTCTCCTCCAGTTGAGACTGAAACTTGTGAAGTAGGGCACCAGATGAGTTGTACCATCTGAGCTGGTGTACAAACCTCAGACTCTGAGAGACATTGTAGAAGCCCAAGATCTGTGAAGCTTGAATCCTGCAGTTTGTGCAAAATGTTCTCCATACATCCCTCAGCGTACAGGTGCCAAAGTTTGGGAGTCCCTTCAAAAATATCAATTTTGTTTTCTTTCATTACCAAACCCACAGGGTCAGCCATGGAAGAACCAACAAGTAGAAGCAAGAACACACTTGTGAACAGCATATTTTCTTCTGCTCAATTTGTCCATTACATTCATCAAATCAGTGTACAGTGCACACAAAAATCTCAATCACTCATCAAGCTTGGCTTTCCTGTTGGGTGGTTGGAGTGTCACATTTCCCAAGAACTGTGTCAGAGTGTATTGTTTCCCTCATTTCATGTTCAAAAGGAAGGAGCTGCATTCTGCCACAACTGATACATTTTGAATCCTGGATCAAGGAACAAGGAAGGAAATTACACACTTGTTTTGTGTGCTTCACAATGGGTCAAGAGAGATGCAGAGGAAATGGGTCAACTCCAGTGCTGTATGATGTTGAGCACTGGCTGGGTTTGCACTGGGAAGCATGTGCCGTGAGAGGTGAGGCTGAGTTCATGCAGGGTGCATCATGAGTTCACGCCGGGTGCATCATGAGTTCTCACCGGGTGCGTCATGAGTTCTCACCGGGTGCGTCATGAGTTCACGCCGGGCGTCACAAGTTCACACCGGGTGCGTCACAAGTTCACACTGGGTGCATCAGCAGTTCACGCCGGGTGCGTCATGAGTTCTCACCGGGTGCGTCATGAGTTCTCACCGGGTGCATCATGAGTTCACGCTGGGTGCATCACGAGTTCTCACCGGGTGCGTCATGAGTTCTCACCGGGTGCATCATGAGTTCACGCTGGGTGCATCACGAGTTCAGGCCGGGCGTCACAAGTTCACACCGGGTGCGTCACAAGTTCACGCTGGGTGCGCCACAAGTTCACACTGGGTGTGTCACACCAGGTGCATCATGAGTTCACTCGTTCACACTGGGTGCATCATGAGTTCACGCTGGGTGCATCACCAGTTCACACCAGGTGCATCACAAGGTTGCACTGGGGTGCGTCACGAGTTCACGCCGGGTGCGTCACGAGTTCACGCCGGGTGCATCACGAGTTCACGCCGGGTGCGTCACGAGTTCACGCCGGATGCGTCACGAGTGGCGTCCGGCCATGCTCGGCTTTGTGGAGGGTTCCAGTGTGAACACAGCTCCAGTGGGTCTGGGGTCGCTCCACACCCGAAAGCTTTGTCTGTTGCATTGTGTGTGTGTGTGTGTGTGTGTGTGTGTGTACATCCACCACGAGCTGGTGGTTTGTGAGGGTGACTCAGAGCCGGCACTCCACCACCGTGTATGAAAGAGGGTCTGGTTTTGTGACAATACCTCCGGAAATTTTCCATAATTTTGGGCGACAAAAAATTCAGATTTTTCTTGCATTTCCAAACCAACTATTGGAGAAAAATGCATAAGTTGCTGACTTGTTCTTGTATTCTCATTTGCTTTGAAAAATGGCTTCCACTGGAGTTTGGTCGTCAAAAAAAGACAGACAGAGAGATGGACAGACAGAGAGAGAAGCACTCGTACGTAGGCCTGACCTTTTTGTCCCCATCGCCAACAACTTCTGTTTTTCTATTTTTAGGGTCAGGACGCAGGACGCAGTGAATGCAGACAGCGCAGCTCCGGAGCAGTCACGTGACCCGAAGGACGCGCGCGTCGCGCCTGCGCACTCACACCGAGACGCCGCGTCGGGTTCAGCAGCGTCCAGCACAGGGCTGCGAGAGCGACCCGTGCGGAGAGGAAAGCGCATAGGCCTGGGCGCAGAGGAAGGTGGGGGCGGAGCCGGGAGTGGGAGCAGTGATATATCCGGGGATCCGTGTGGTGGCGCCACCTCTGGTGGAAGAACGAGGCGCAAGGCTTGGGAGGAAGAAACGGTGACGCAACCTCAGAGCGATGAAGAGGAGGAGTTTGTTGACGTTGTGAACACAAAGGCTGAAGACACGGAAGAACAAGAGGAGGAGGAGGAAGCAGGAGAAACACTCACGGCGGCGAGGGTCAGAGTCTACCAGGGCAAGAAGCGGAGAGAACAGGACAGGGGTGACGTCTCTGAACACACAGAGGAAACAGCTCACGTAAAGCCAGAGAGGTCCAGACGAAAACCTCACAAAAGTGATGCAGAGAGAACCAAGAAGCTGTTTGGTGCCACAGACAAGGCGAAAAAGCAGCTTGATGCCACAGAGAGAACGAAGAAGCAGTTTGACGCCGATAGAGTGCAACGAGACAAAGAAGCAGAAAAAGCCAAAGAAAATCTCAGTGAAGACACTGAAAGTTTTGATGAGACGGAACGTGTGGGCGATAAAGAACGAACTCTGTCAGCATCTCGGGACGAAAACGAGGGCAAACGTGACCAAACTACGTCACGTGAGTGTGACGTCAACACTGAGAACGAGGCTGTGAATACTGTGACTGAAAGACGCTTCAAGTTCAGAAAAACGAAGAATGAGAAGCTTCCGGTGAGAGAGCTGGATGTTCCGAGCGATGAGGAGATGGTGGAGGACTTCCTCCTCAGTAACCGGCAGCTGAAGCTGGCTGCCTGGAAACTGACCCCGAAGGTTAAGATGAAGAGGGTCAAACCGGAAGTGAAAACACCGGAAGTACTGAAACCGGAAGTGAAAGAACAGGAATTGCAGAAACCGGAAGTGCAGAAACAGAAACTGCAGAAACAGGAAGTGCACAAACAGGAAGTAGCAAAAGTGTCACGTGATGCTCCTGAGCGCAAAACAAGTCCAAAGAAAAACAAAAATAGTGAAAGGGACGTGAAGGGTGAAGCGAAGGTCGACACACGAGAAAAGACTGCCAGCTGGTCTGCTTCGAGCAAGAAAAACGAGAAGGCAAAAAAGGCATCACTCAGTAAACACGAGATAGATTGTCCGGAAGTTCGCCCGGACGTAACTTCCGGCGGAAAGAAAGGGGACAGAGCAGCTGAGACTGAGAACAAAACGGAGCCAGAGTCAGGAGCAAGATCCCGGCAGGAAACCCCACCAGGGGGAGCAGGTGTTGCACCCTCCAGCCTCGGTTCTGCACCAGCTCCGCCCCTTTCCGTCCCGGCCTCAGCTCCCACCTCCCCAGCCCCGCCCTCTTGTGGGCAGGGCGGCAGCGAGAGTCCCGCCCAGCAGCAGCGTCCGGTTACTTCAGGTCAACTTCCGGCTCACTCCGATCAACTTCCGGTCAGCTCAGGTCAACTTCCGGCAAACTCGGGTCAACTTCCGGTTTGCGCGAGTCAGCCACTTCCGGGGACGCGGCCGTCGCTGCGCAGACGCGGGGAGTCCAAACTCTCCCTGAAGCGACGACGCCCGGACGGTGGCGCTGCTGGCGGCGGGGACGGTGGCGCCGCCTCACGGGCCGAGAAACGCCGCCGAGTGGCGCACGTGAGCGAGGTAGGTGAAGTGGGCGGCCACACTGGCGCGTTTACGTTGATGTTTGACGCGCAGTAAACGCGTGGTATTCGCGTGTCAAAAGATGTTTCTCCTGGGCAAAGTCAATGGCAGCCTCGAGCAACAGGGGGTAAATAAAACAAGCATTTAAACACGGAATTGACGCGCGTCAATTTTGCCTGTGTGGCCACCCCTTAAGACCCGCGTCACGCTGGATCCGAGACGCATTGCGTTCCGCACCTGATCAATCGATGTTGCGTCTCTACACGGGTTGATGGGCGCTTCAGAGTGCAGTGAAACCACAGGGACTTCAAGCGTGACGTTTGGAACCACCCGTCGGAACCCCATCGCTCCAACATTGCGTCGAAATTGTTGACGTCACGTCGGCGACGCTTGAGAGTTTTCAAACGTCGTTCTTGATCTTCCAATGACGTCAAAAAACACACGTACAAAGAACACCCTCGGCATTTTTTGAGGCGCTTATCAACAGCGATATGTGTTCTTGTTGTCGAAATAATGGCTCTTTTGTCGTGTTGGCAGGTGGTGGTGGTGAGTAGTGATGACGAAGCTGACTGCAGCAGCAAGGGCACCGATGAGCCGGGTCGGTCGCAATCCGCAGTCGAGGGTCCCCGCCAGGGGACTGCGTCACAACAACAACATGTTGCACAATCGACGCAGAAGACAGCTGATTCAGCCAAAGGCACTGCTGACTCAGCCAAAATGGAGTCATCAGGCAGTGCACCTTCCGCATCCCTCAGTAACCCTGCGGCTCCAGAACATAGTCCAGTGTTCGAGCAACGTGTGGTGCAATCCAAGGAGAACAGCAGAGGGAATTCTGCTGAGTCAGCAAACAAGGAGTCGCCATTGGTGAAACAGGGAAGTTTAGCCTCGCACCTTGAGGTGGACAAGAGTTCGGAGCTGCCCCGTACCATGGACAGCAACAGTACGGAGTTGCCCTGTACCAGGGACAACAGTACAGACCAGTCCCGCAACTTGGACAAAAGTGCAGCCCACAACCAACCCTGCACCAGGAACAGCAGCGCTGACCGGCCCCGCACCATGGACAACAGCGCTGACAGGTCGCACCCCGAGTCGGACGGTGGCGACACCGTGTGTCCGACCCCGGAGCGGAACCGGAAACCGCGACGCCTCGCCAAGCGAAACACGCGGGTGAAACCCGATGTACCCGGGCGAGACTCGAGTCACGTGGCCGTGCGCGCGCAGACGGATGGACTGGACCCTGGGGTCGCACCGGAAGAGACGGGCGCGCATGCGCAAACACTGACGACGCAGGCACTGACGCAGGCACGGAAACACAGTGGGCTGGGCAGAAACTCTGAATCGCGCAAGGTGAGCGACGAGTCCGCGGAGGAATCCGACGCGAAGCTGCGTGAGAAAACAGGCGGGAAAGAGTCGGAAAGTAGTCCCCTGTCCAACGGTCACGTGGCAGGTCGCGCACGAATGGAAATGAGTCCGGTGTTTCCCAGAACGCAACGCGCGAGGACGCTATTCCGGAGACAAAGCACCAGTTCTTCAAAAGTTGCGCATGCTCTTCAAGACTCGACTCCGAAACTTTCTGGGTTGGAAGAGACATCTGGTGATGACAAGGAAACGAGCGGGGACCAGGCAAAGACACGACTTGCATCGGCCAGCACCGATTCTGAAGAAGAGGTGCTGTCTGCGCCGGAACCAGTCAGCCCGACGCGGGACCCAGTGAGTTCGGTGCTGAAGACCCGGGACCCAGTCAGCCCTGCACTGCGGGACCCAGTCAACCAGACGCAGGACCCAGTCAGTCCGGTTCTGAAAACCCTGAGACACGCGCGCTTGAAGCACGGAAAGTCCACCGCCGTCCCCAGACCACGTGACCCATCTCACGTGGATTCCAGTCCTCCAGGCAGGTCCCGCCATCTGCCGTCCAGTCCCCGCGTGACCCGGATGTTCAGCCCTACCCTGTGGGACCCCGTCTCCAGCTTCCCCAGTACCCGGCGTCCCAGCCCAGCGTCCCGCCCCGCAGACGACCCTGCCCCCATGCCGCGACGTCGGCCTCGACTTCGGGGGGACGCGGCCCCGAGGCAGCGGTCCCGCCACCTGCCGTCGAGCCCCGCCGCCAGCCCCCGGCAGCGCTCCCGCCCCCTGGCGGACCAGCTGCCGGATCTGTTTGACGGGGAGAGTTCGGACAGTGATCACGTGACGAAAAGGACGCGGACACAGCTCGGGCGGATGAAGCGCAGTTTGGGGGACATGAGTGGGGAGAGCACCGAGGGCGATACGAGCGAGGTGAGTGGGCGCGCACACGCACATACACACACACACACACACACACACACACACACTCACCGACATGTCACTCACTCGCGCAGCTGTCTCTCTCTGTCGCTGTCAATCACTCTTTCTCTCTGACACACACATACACACGTGTACACACACTCACACACATACGTACTGGTATATCACTCACTCGCACAGCTGTCTCTCTCTGTCACTGTCAATCTCTCTCTCTCTCTCTCTCTCTGACACACACACACACACACACACACACACACACCCGTGTGTCACTCGCGCGCGATGCTGTCTCTCTCTGTCACTGTCAATCTCTCTCTCTCTCTCTCTCTCTCTCTCTCTCGCTCACACACAGACACACACACACACACACACACACACACACACACACACACACACACATCAACATTTTCTCTCTCACACAGAAACATTACAGATTCGGTGACTGTTTCATTCATCATGTCCTTGTGCAAAAACAAATCCGCTGCGCCACCCAATCAAAACGCGCTTCCCATCCACCAATCACAAGCCTCGTCTCTTGCAGCGCTTCAGCAAACTCTCAACCCTGAAGTTCTCGAGGAGCGTCTTCCGGAAGCAGCGTCGCCATGGAGACGACCGGAAGCGGAAGCGGTTCGGAGCGTCCGAGTCTGAGTCGAGCCCGCACCGGAAGTACCGCACCGAGGACTTCGACAGCAGCCTCGAGTTGGAGACACAGACACGTGACGTCAGCGACGCGACGCGCAACGTCGACGTCAGTGACGCGCAGAACGCGTACCTTGACGACAGTTCGGACGTCGCGTCGGAGCCTCACGTAGCGACACGTAGTGACGGTAGCGCGACCCTGGATCATTGTGACGTGGATTCCACGTCTGAGGAACGTGCGAATTCACAGCGGAGACGTGCTGGGCAGCGTGACGTAGGACGTGACGTTGAACGTGGCACGTCACGTGACTCAAGAAGAGTGTTCAGCGCGTTGCAGAACCACCCGGCGGGAACCAGGCGGAGCGCGTCACGTGACGCGGACACGGACGGGGCGTGGCTGACGTCACGGGCGTCGTCAGGGAGACGAGACGCAGGAGAGACGTCCGACTCCGAGAACGTGAGTGGCGCCGCTTCCGTTTGTCAGCGGACGTCACACACACACACACACACACACACACACTCACCCGCGTGCGCGCGCGTCGAGCGTGTTTTGTAGCACGCTTTGCTTGTCTGGAAAATCAATATGCGACGTGCCAGTGTGTAAGACTTCTGTGATGTCCTGTGCGTGGATTGCGAATGTGGACAGCCTGGTCTTGGGACCCACGACCATCGTTGTGCGTGTCCGTTCGCCTTGGATTGACATTGTGCGCACAATGTGTGTCTGTCAGACTCAGTATATGTGTGTGTGTGGTGTGTGTGTGTGTGTGTGTGCGTGTTCAGCTGTATTTTGATGCAAAGTTTCTTTTCAGTGCGACTCCCCAAGGCGACCCCGGACGCCCACGAAATCAGCGTCCCGCCCAACGCCGTCTGAGTCCCGCCCAGCGCCGTCCTCCCAGCACCAGAGGTCGCTGCTCGTGTCGCCGGCGGAGTGCGACCTGCGACGCTGGGTGAGCGACTGCAAGACGCTGGAGCGACGGCGTCGTGAGACGGCGGCGTCGCAGAGTCACGTGGTGACGGCGTCGCAGGGTCACGTGGAGGAGCTGAGCCAGACGCGGGCGTCCACACAGAAAGGTGTGTCCTGGGACCTGGGGCGTGTGTGGGCGTAGGCGGAGGAGGGGGTTGGGCGTGGGTGGGTGCGGGCGGAAGAGGAAGTTAGGCGGAGGAGGTGGGCGGAGGAGGGAGGTGGGCATGGGTGGGCGTGGGCTGAGGAGGGAGTTAGGCAGAGGAGGAGGTGGGCGGAGGAGGGAGGTGGCCGGAGGAGGGAGGTAGGCATGGGTGGGCGTGGGCGGAGGAGGGAGGTGGGCGT
>JAAUXT010096231.1_pt1 | contig 20927 bp, 19 predicted proteins | sample 7278171 | NCBI WGS metagenome assembly JAAUXT01 (sample SAMN14350112, study PRJNA611818) | marine sediment metagenome | isolation source: surface marine sediment (1.8m) | place: French Polynesia: Moorea | collected 2018-08 | reverse complement strand
GTGTGTAAATTTGAGACTTTTTGAAACTGTTCAAAATAGATATGTGGAATAGAGTTAGGTTCATTTGTTTGTAATTAGGTGTAAGAATGTTTAATTTTTTATTTTTGTAACTTTCCGTTCTTTTGGTTCCGTTAAAATTCAGTGCAATAGAAGCTCCTGAGAGATTTAGTTTCAAAACGCACAGCCCATTTTGCGACATGCCGAAAATCACCGCGACGTCCAAATTTTGGACGTTATGTTTGTAATTTTGTTCTGAGTTGTCAAGAAGTGATGGGAATGAGCAGAACCACACGTGTTCGCGTCGCATCACATCACCGCCATACCCTGGCGCCAATATTTTCTTGGTCAGAAATTTCCAAAAGCTTTCATGCCAAAAGGAAACGCATGCGAACGCTTCTGAATCTCACCACTTTCCCCGGACCCCAGGTGGGCACGGCACAGACGAAAACGTTGGGGCTGCAGCCGGAGCAGACCTCGACTCCGCTCTCCCTCATCTCAGAGACGGAAGTCGTGTAGGTCCAGACCATCGTCTCCAGCATCGGCTCCCGGACCAGGACCTGAGAGGGAGGGAGGGATGTTCTGACTGGGCCAAGGTTGATTGGAATTTGCTTGAATTGGAATCGTCAAGAGGGTTTTCACATTTGTGACGCGCAGTCACTTTCTTGACGTCAGCCTCAAAATTTAGCATTCAATGCAATAGTGGAATTTTTGAGGTCAGCGCAACAAACGACCGCGTGTCACACAATGTGAAAACCGCTTAAGATTTTATACCCAAGTTAAATGGTGTACTGCAAAAAAATAATTTCATATTGCAGGGGTGTAAAGACAATACTGTTCTTCGGGAAAGACAAGTCAAGGAATAAAATGAGTCACTCATTGCTGTCTTCAAAGAAACCCTCTGAAGCAGTGTCCCTGTCTGGCTTCCCTGGCATCTTTACCTCATACGGCATCGCAAAATAATGCTCGTCGTTCCCAGAGGGGATTTGACACTGGTATGTGGGGGTGTGGGGCGTCTTGTCTCTTCCAGAGGCAGACCAGGCTGACCACCTGCAGCTGGACTGCAGTCCTGCAATCACACACAATTGTGAACATTATTTTAGCCAATTTGACAACAAAATTACAAGTTTTTTCAACACAAAACTTCACAAGCAAGAGGCAAGGAAACTTTAGACACAGGCTTTCTGCCAATGAATGAGCAATCACACACACAACAAACTGTCAACCTCCAACAATTGTCACTGAAAGGAAAACACATTTCACAAAAACACTGAATTGAGTTTTAGTTTTTGGCACCTTGATCAGTGGAACTATGCAGCACAGTATCAGGGTGGTACTCCTCAGGAGTATGCACCATGAACCAGAAGTACCCCTGCACTTCTGCAGACGCAAGGAAAAGAACCAACACAGCAAGAGGCGTTGCCATGGGGATGCGAGCCATGTCGTTGCTGTGGCTGCTATGGAAAACTTCGACAGTGATATTGCTTGTGTAGTTGATGCATGGGAACTCTACAGGTGGAATATCAAACATTTTTCTCACAACAGAACAACCAATGAAAGATGTTATGCAAATTGTGTATCCAACTGTTGGTTCTATTTTTAGATTTTACAGCAGTAGAGACTCTGATGTGCAGACTCTGTTCGAACGGTATGGACGCACAAACATCAGCTTTCTTTTTGTTGATGTTTTGTCTCCAGATTAGCATTGCAAAACTCTTCAGATTTTGTGAATTTCCTTTGAGTGAGAAATGGTCAGTTTTGAGAAACTTGTGTACCAGAAATTACTCCGCTTCACCTTGGCAAGTTTCTTATTTTCTGACAATAATAAGCACAAAGCAATGAAGAAAAAGGGACTGCAAGTGAGGAGTACAAGGTGTATTTCTGTATCTGTGCATTTGTACATGCCCTCAGTTTGCACAACCTCCCTCCTGATGTGGCTCCACCCACATGTTGAGTACTGAAGGTGGGATTGAGTTTGTGGTGTCAAGCTGAAGGTTCAGATGAACTATAATGAGATGCTTGGTGTGGAGTTTGAATGGGATTTGGTGATGAAGCTGAAGTGACCATTTCAACAAGTGTGGATAAATGGTACTGTGTTTGGGTGAGTATTCTTCCACCTTTTTTGACCCTCATTTTGAAAGGATTAAATTGATTCAGAATTGTGTACTTTTGTCATTAGGTTGAGGGAGCTTTGCTCCTTTCCTCCCAGCATATTTCGTTTGTTCTCCAGGGATACCGTGACTTTCAGCAAGACACAGGGACCCCCAATCAGAATTTTATGGAGCAGCTGAGATGAGCCGGCAGAGTTTTGGGTGCACCGTCCCCACAATGAGATGATTTGTTGCGGCAATAACAACTTCACGTACAATTATCACATTTATCAAGACAATTGAATTTCCAGTTCGTTCTGCAGACGAATGGAGTTGTGGTCAATTGTGTCTGGTACTTTTCCACTGCTGAGAATGTTTCATAAACAGCACATTACACTTTTACTTCGTGGCAGGCTCTGTGAAAAAAATCACCTTACTAGGTTTTCCTGCAATTTCAAAAGCCATTGTGACAACGAAAACATCATGGCAGATTAGTTTTTTGTCCGTAATATTCTTGGGATGGACAAAAGTTGTGCTGCACTGGAGCTGAAAACCTGGCTTGCTCTGTCCATCCGTCCCTCCCACATTCCTTCCTTCCTTCCCCCAGCCAGTCTGTCCCTCAGTCTGTCTCTCTGTCACTCTGTCTGTCTGTCCGTCCTTCACTCCTTGTCAGTGTTCTTCCGTCCCTCTCCTCTCTCCATCTGTATGTCCATCCATCTGTCCATCCGTCTGTTCATCTGTCCATCCATCCCTTCCTCCTACTTCACCACTGAAACAAACACCAAAACAGACCAGCGGTTGGAGTTGGAGTTGAGTCGAGTCCCAAGAGTGTGGGTTGCTATGGGTAACCATGGCGCGTAAAATTACACTTCATTTGCAATTACAACAAATTATGTGCTGACACAACCACATTGCCGGCTTGTTTGTCTACACAGTTGCTGTAAATTTCTTGTCCTTCGTCCAGCTACAGGCTGATACCACTCACTATTTTGCTGTGTTGCAGGAAGCCAACGAGACTCTGTTTGAGGGTAAGACACCAAATTATTCATCCGTTGCATTCTTGACCATCTTTCAGAAGAATATCACATTGATTTTTGAATTTCTCGAACAAGAGAAAGGTTGGTTTGCCAGAAATTGTGACTGACGAATTTTACTGAGTAAATTTCACGCACTGTGAAGACCATCCTCAAAAGCAACACAGTTTGACACGTGATTCTCTCATTTTCAGAAAGAGCACAGCGGATCCAACACAATGATTCTGAAGCTGTGTGAGTTCCCTCTTTTGTTTTTTTTTCATTGTCAAAGAAAGTTGCACCTGGCATGCTATCCGTCAGCCTCGCATGCAAACGAACAGACTGAACCACTCAAATCATGTGTTGAATGACATATTAAATCATGGCAAAAAGAACAAAAAAAACCCAGGAAAATGCAACAAGACCCCAAACTTTTGCAAACTGAAATTTCAATGGACAAAAGGGCTTTTGCATGGCAATGAAAACGTACCCAAACTGACATTTTATTTCACTCAACATGTTCTTTCTTGTGGAATTGAAGAAGAGGTCTCCATACTGTGTTACAAATTGGCCATTTGAGAAACATTTGGCAATATGGGGATTGTTGAAATGTTGTGGTTATTTTTACCTTTCTCACAGATTTGCTGTCCCTGTTGTGTGCCACCAGTTTTGCAGTTCAGCATTATAACTGCAGACAGAGTGGGCAGCAGCTGACAGCCATACCAGACAACATCCCTGAAGACTGTGGAACAGTTGATCTATCAAGGAACCAAATTTCAGAAATTGACCACAATGCTTTCAGTCCATCAGTGAGCTGGTTGGTTCTGAGGCTTCAAGCAAACTCCCTGTCATCAGTTGATGCTGAAGATTTCAATGGTCTTGGTAGCCTCACAGAATTGTATCTGAGCCACAACAGTATCTCTACAATAGAACCCAACTCCTTCTCTGACTTGACCCAATGCAGGTGGCTTTTCCTGGATCGCAATTCCCTTTCTGGGGTGCAGCCTGAAATGTTCAATGGCCTTAGCAGTGTGCAGAGATTGAATCTGGAAGGCAATCAAATATCTACCATTGCACCCAACACCTTTGCCAACCTTCCCCAGCTTAATAACCTTGATCTGAGTGGAAACTCCCTCACAGAAGTGAACTCATCAGATTTTGTTGGTCTAAGCAGCCTGAGAACATTGAGTTTGTCTGAGAACAGTATCAGTGCAATTGAACCAAATTCCTTTTCAGATTTATCCAACTGCCGAAACCTATACCTGAATGAAAATGCATTGTCTGAACTGAAGTCCGAAATGTTCATTGGACTTTCAAACATCAAATTGTTGTTTCTTCCTGGAAATCAAATTACAAAGATTGAGGCCAATGCATTTTCTGAATTGTCAACTTGCTACATGCTGAGTTTAGGGTCCAATTCCTTGTCTGAGATAGAAGTAGGGGCATTTAATGGTCTGGATGGACTTTACCAGTTGGATCTAGAGGACAACAACATGTCTACTTTGGAACCCAACATTTTCTCTTCTTTGTCTCAGTGTGAAATAATTCTATTTCAGTCCAACCCTATATCAGATATAAAACCTGGAGCCTTCAATGGACTTGGCAACACAAAAGACCTCAGACTCTCTGAAAACAGGTTGATAGAAATTGAAGGAAACATGTGGCAGGGTCTCTCTTCACTTACAAGACTTGTGCTTGAAAAGGGTGAGTTGACATCTTTGGCTGATGGAGCATTTGCTCCTCTGGGAAATTTAGAGTTCCTGTACCTTGAAGGGAACAAGATCAGAGAAGTGAGAGGAGGTATATGGGAAGGACTTGGATCACTGAAAACCCTGCAAATTCAAAACAACTTGATCCAGGAGATTCCACAGCATGCTTTCTCACATCTGCCCTCACTCCAATCTTTGTCGATCTCAGAAAATTCTATCAATGCAATGGCCAATGGGGCATTTCAGTCCCTCACAGAACTCCAGGAGCTCCTGCTGAGAAACAACAAGCTCACAGAAATTGGTTCTGAGATATTTGTTGGACTGCAGGAAATCCAGAAGTTGGATTTCCAGCACAACCAAATTGCATCAATCTCTTCTGGAGCCTTTGCTGACCTCAACAATCTGGTGGAAGTCTGGCTGGGAAACAACAACATTACCACAATGAGTGCTGCTGTCTTCTCGACTGGGTCAGGTCTGTATGTTAAAAATCACCCAGCTTTGCAAGATTATGGAACATTTGACAAAAACATCTCGACAAACACAGAAAAATGTCTGCAAATCAAATTGTTTTGAAAGTATTTTTCACAAAGGTGATGCTTCAGTGTTGAGTTCTGTTCACCCCTTTTCAATGAAGAGGGAGTCTGTTGAAGTTTAGAGACAGGCACAAATGCTGATTCTTTCAGCAATGGAGACAAACAATGCACAAGAACAGGGGCAGAATAGAAATCCAGACGCAGAAGTACACGGCCACACAGGGGCAGATACACGGAACACAGCATGTGCACAAAACACACGTCATTCAGCACAGAGATCTTTCAAATACACAACACATGCACAGAAAAATCATTGTCATTGCAGAGCATCCTGAGAAGATTGTCTTGGTTCCCTGGGGGAATCCCTGGGAATGTGACTCCAGGCTGTGCTGGATGAGGGAGGCTCAGAGAGAAGGCTGGCTCCACTTTCTGTCATGGGGCCCTGCATGGAGCATGAAATGTGCCAACTTTCCTGACCTCTCATGGGAGGAAGTAGATCTGGGTTGTGGCCTGTGAAGTGGGATTTTCTGCCACATTGAATGAAAAGGTTTAAAAAGATCACTGATGAAGAAATTGAGGCAGAGTGTAAGAAGACTTGTAACAGAAATGGTGCTTTCATAAACTCTAATAAAGTTTGAATCAGTTTGAAGCAAAGCAAATGATGAGATTGTGCAAAAGAACCAAAAGTAAAGAGAACAGACAGGTAATTCGTGTTCACATGTTTCACACATACACTTCTTTGTACTTTCTGTTCTGTCAGTTTAGACTAATGACAATATATTGTTGCCAACAGTGACAGTAGAAAATATCTGATTGGCCCTCTGCCTTGGCCAAGTGAACAGTTGTTACTTCATTGTCTTCAGAAAACACCACAATCTTGAAAGATCTCAGACAAGTTGACAAAACATTGGTGTCCAGTATTTTTCATCTGTGGGATGATGAAATACAAACAATTTGCAAAAATTATTGACAGAATTGCAGTCATTTTTCTGGGACACAACGGCTCAAATTTTCTCCAATTGTCTCAGAACAAAAAAAAACACATGCTCAAATTGCTCTGGCAAATTGGGCAACCCCATCAATTTTTTCCCTCTGGCAAACACAATTGGCACTCAACTCCTGTATGGTACGCACGAAGAAACAGAGAGGCTGAGGATTCCGTGAGCTTTTGGTACTTCCATAGAAGGTAGGATGAACTTCTTGGGAAAAGCCCATTCCTGTCAAGTCAAATTTGGAAATGAATCTTTGAAACACTGTTATTTCCTTTTCTCTGGTCAAACTGTTTTTCTCTGAAGGATACTGTAGGCAGCGGAGTACTGTACTTGCATTTGTACTTGCTCACTTGAGCAGCTTTCCAATTCAGAGTTTATTCTCTGCACCTGTTTTTGAGGGCAAAGAGAATGAGCACCAGATACTTTATCATGTCTATTCTATCGCATGTATTTTTTTCAGAAGCCAGAATGATATTTGACAGAATGATACTGCACCTATGTGAGTCTATATTTTCATTCTTGATCAAAAACAAGACATGACTTGGAAGGTATTTTGCTGAAGGAAATCAATGGAACTGTGCATTTTGCCCCAGAAAACTTCAGCTGTTCATCAAACTTTGTTCAGAAACAAGTTGCACTAACTGATGCAAAGATGTGGTTGGATTAGTTGGTTGACAACAAGACCTGAATCACCGGATAGTTTTTAATTTTGAGGAAAACTGTGTTTTCTTCTGGAATGGAGTTTTTGGTGACATCTGCAAGAGAGAAGATGTGTTCACTGTTACAAAATCAGGAAAACATAAATATTCGCGCGATTACTCCCATTTTGGCTTTTCTCACAGATTTCCTGTCCTGGCTGTGCGCCATGGGTCTGGGTCTTGATGACTGCAGACAAGGCCGAAAGGAGCTGACTGAGATACCAGACAACATCCCTGACTACTGCAGAACTGTTGATTTGTCAAGGAACCAAATTTCAGAAATTCAGCCCAACACCTTCACCCATGCTGAGAATTGGTATGTTCTGGACCTTTGGGAGAATTCCCTGACAGAAATTAATTCAGAAGATTTCAATGGTCTTGTTGGTCTTAATGAGTTGAATCTGAATGAAAATAGCATTTCTACCATAGAACCCAATTCTTTCTCAGATCTGACCCATTGCAAAAGGATTCGCCTGGATCACAACTCCCTTTCTGGTGTACAGGTTGAAATGTTCAAAGGTCTTGACAATATTGAGCAACTGATTCTGAGCCACAATGAAATATCCACCATTGAACCCAACACTTTCTCCAGCCTTGAACACCTGGAAACCCTTGAACTGATAGGAAACTCCATAACAGAAATAATGGCATCACATTTTGCAGGTCTGAGCAACCTGAAGACATTGTGGTTGGAACAAAACACCATCAGTGTCATTGAACCCAATTCTTTCTCAGATTTGTCCCAGTGCTTTCAGCTATTTCTCAACAAAAATTCATTGTCTGAAATCAGTTCGGAGACATTCACTGGACTCAATGATGTCTTCACTTTAATGCTGGACAGCAACCAACTCACAAAACTTGAGGCCAACACATTTTCTCCTCTGTCGTCCTGCTATGAACTGAATTTGAGATCAAACAAATTATCAGAAATTGAAGCTGGGGCATTTAATGGTCTGGAGAACCTTGAGTCCTTGGATCTAGATTCCAATGGGTTGTCCAGTCTGAAGCCAAACACGTTCTCTTCCCTGGAGAGGTGTAGAATACTTCGCCTTCATTCAAACTCTTTGACAGAAGTTCAGCCGGGAAGTTTCAATGGTCTTGAAAACCTGAGAAGTTTGACCTTATCTGGAAACAAGATCAGCACCATTTATCAAGAAATGTGGCAGGGACTCTCTTCACTTTCATATCTTGTGCTTGATCACAGTGAAGTCACATCCCTGTCTGAAGGGGCATTTAGCCCACTAGGAAACTTGAATGATTTGTACCTTCATGCAAATAACATCAGAGAAATCAGAGGAGACATATGGCAAGGACTTACATCATTGCAAAGGCTTCAGCTTGAGGGGAATGTGATCCAGGAGATTCCAACAAATGCCTTCTCCCATCTGGCATCAGTAAAGTTCCTATCCCTGTCAGACAATGGCATCAGAGGTGCAGCTCATGGGGCATTTCAGTCCCTATCAGACCTCCAGGAACTTGTGATGAGAAACAACAGTCTCACAGAAATCAGCTCTGGGATGTTGCATGGACTGGAGGCAGTGAAGAGATTGAGTTTCATACAGAACCAAATCGCATCCATCTCTCGTGGAGCTTTTGTTGACCTCAATAATCTGAAGGAAATCTGGCTGAACTACAACAACATGACCACAATGAGTGCTGAAGTCTTCTCCACTGGGCCAGGTTTGTAGATCAAAAGACTGAGTATTTCTTTTGGAATGGGGAACATTTGTTTGACAGCAGGTGCGAAACAATCGCCACACACAATGTGTTCCTTGGTCTGTCTTGTTCGTATTGAATATTTCTGTTGCTGCCAACAAAACATGCCTTGGTGCACAAAGAAACCACAGGTAACACAGACAAATACTGCCAGCCAAAGAAAGACCTGCAGAATTATACAAGATACATGCACAGGCACAGAATGAGATTCATGGGCACACACACACTCACACACACACACATGTTGTTGTTCTCATATTCATACAGACCCAGGCAAAAGAGCCACAAAGCCAAAAATGAGCAAACAAGAGAATTTGAGAAGCACATAAAGAGACATAGCAAGACTGCAATCCACCTGCGCATCAAGACCCTCTGAGCCACTATTTTGTCATTGCAGACCATCCTGAGAGGATCATCTTTGTGTCTTGGTACAATTCTTGGCACTGTGACTCCAGACTGTGCTGGATGAAGGAGGCACAGAAGGAAGGCTGGCTTAAGCTGTTCGCATGGGGTGCAGAGGACAGTGTAGAATGTAAAAACTTCCCTGACCTGTCTTGGGAGGAGGTAGATCTGGGCTGTGACCAGTGAAAAGCAGGTTCACTGGAGAAAGTATATAGTGTAATCGTCAGAAGCGATATATACCTTCAGTACTCTCCTCATGTTCTTAGTTGAAACAGTAGCTCAAAAAAGTGTGAATTTCTACTGGGCTACAAAGTGTATGAGCTTCACAGGAATGTCATAATTTTCCTGCAGCAAATAGCAGTAAGTTCAGCGTTTTCTCAAGCATCACGCAGCATGGGTAGACACTGTCAGAATTTTTTTTTTCTCGGCAAGCCACCAAGTGCTCTTTCCTGAAGGGACATCGCACAATAAAGAATGCCGTTGAGCCAGGCACAGAAAGATAAAGGAACACGTGAGAGATCTGGCTCCTTTTGAGTTCGGACAATGTAAAGATTCGCCTGAAGATCCACAGACAGACAGACAGACAGACAGACAGACAGACAGACAGACAGACAGACAGACTTTACACACACATACACACCACACTGCCCCGCGTACATACAACACAGACAACACACACACGCTCACACACACACACACACACACACACAGAGAAACAGATACACACCAGCCAGGTCCCATTTGAGCGTGAAAACACAAAACGCAGGATGTATCCACGCACAAATGCGAATCAATGGAGAGAACACACAGCAGGAGTCAAACAAGCTTTCTTTCTGCTGATATCCCCTTGTTGACCAAAGGTATTTTTATCCAGGTGCAAATCCATTTGCTGGATTGAACCTCAAATGGAAGCTGGATGGAACCTCAAATGGAAGTCAAACCATGTTGTGAGTGATGTGGATTCTCAATAATTGACACCACTGTCAGAAGCCACTGCTTGTAGCTGCAAGCATTGTGAGAGAACACAAGCAAAATGCTAGAAAAAGAGGGCTCCAGTGGTGATTCTGAGAGACCAGTTAGTAACTCATTGGCAGAAGTATCTGCAGTGGGATTTAAGTATGTGGTCCAAAGCAAACACAAATATCAACAGATACTGTGGGTGGCAGTGCTCACTTTGGGATTTGTTGGAGTTTTCTTGCATTGTTTCTTTTTGACTAAAACATTCTTGAGTTTTCCCACCATGGATGTCCTGTCTCAGAAAAATGTGGAGGATGAATTCCCATCCATCACCATCTGTAATAACCAACCTATCTCTGGTGTCAACTTCAGGAGATACATAAACACATCTGACTCTTCAAATAAACTAGTTGTTGATTTGTACAGTAACCACAAAGAATCACAATTGTTCAGTACCATAGGCACAGAACTCAGCAAGATGATTGGCCACAGATTTGCTGATGTTATTATTTTCTGCAAGTTTATGTTTGACAACATATGCAAAGAAAGAGAACATTACAATTGGAAACTGCACCAGTCCAGGAGATCATTTAATTGTTACACAATCAATGTGAGGAAAGAAGAAATGCAAAAATATAGCAACAAAGAAGTGAAACAATTTACTTTGATAATTTACAAAGAACTACAAGCAGAAACTGAGGGTCCATCCAGGGTGTTCCAGCATGGATTTGATTCCAATAATTTGATGAGAATTTCTCTTCATCCACTGGGGCAGATGCCTGATTTGGTAATGGGTACCTTACCTCTTGAAACTGGCACCAACACATTCATCAATGTTGCAGGTATGTATTTTGTTCAAAAATATAATGAAGCATTTCCTGTAAACAATGTAAGGACCAAAAATGTGAAGCTAGAAATTTCACAAACCCTAAAAATTGGCAGCTGAGCTTTGATATGTTTTGTCTTCAGTGAAGAAATTTCAGAGACTTGGGCATCCATATGGGGAATGCAAGGATTGCTGGAATAACAAGGAATTCCCTGTGTATTCGTCATTTGGGGAATACCAGCAATGCATTGAGAATACAATGAGAGAAATTTGCAACTGTTCCTTTGGAAGAATGTACATTCCAGAAAATTCCACAGTCTTCTGCAAAAATCAAAATGTTGCTCACTTATATTCCTCTTGTCAGGCAAAAGTGCTCCATGATGTTAAGAAAAGTAAAATTTGTGTACATCAGGATCAGGCCTATGACGAGACACAGTTTGAAGCCACAACCATGAAGTCTCAGTGGCCTGAAGTTCATGACTTTTGGAAACTGATTAACAAATTAGTCTTGAACTATGATTACAATGTGTCAAACATCAACTTCACACCAAAAGACTTGCAAATCAACAAGAATGAACTGAGCAGAATCCCACTCTATAACTTGGTGAGTGTTCTAGACTTTGATGAAAATGAAATAATCAACATAACCTACCTGAGGACATCAATTGAAAAGCTCCTCACAAACAAAGTTACAGGACCCAGGAGAGGTCTTGTGAGCAAAACTATAGAGAGACTTGAAGACTGGGCAAAATCATGCCTCAGCAAAGTCACAATAAAAGTTGGCCACACACCTGTGGTGGTTCATGAGCAGAAACCACAGTTACAGAAATCTGACTTGATGGCTGCCATTGGAGGATCTCTGGGTCTGTGGATTGGATGGTCAGCCCTCACCCTGGTGGAGTTTGTTTCATTGCTGTCTGAGTTCTGGAGATGTTGCTCCAGAAGAGGTATTGGAAGCATGGAGTAGGGCAAGTAAACTTAAAACTAGACCACAGTTTGGACAAAAGGCAAAAGGCAGTGCAATGACTCTAATGAGTTGGGATAAATGTAAAAAAAGTAGCCAAGTTAAACTTCCAACAATGATGGATAAAACAAGAATGCAGCAAAGAACAAGTGAAGGCAGTAATATTTGTCATTTCCATTTGAGTAATGTGCACTCACGTGTGGTGGTGCGTTCAGGACAACATGTCGTGATTTGAATTGCACCTAATGGCTTACGTTTCTTTCCTGACTTTATCATTGCCTTTTATATCACAGGATAAGAATTCTGTCCACATTTTTGTTCCATGTTGGACGTTTACTGGGAATCTTGTTTTCGTTCTAATGGGATTATACAACAGAATCAATGAACTATGCATCAGTTCTGTTGGTTATGTCGATTTCCGCCTGCGTAAAATAAACACAAGTGCATATTTCCATTACCAGACTGAGGCAAGTATTTCAGCCTCCGTGTTTCATTTCTCCTGGATTTGCATTGCCACAAGAAATGGAGCAAAATGTCTGTAAAAACTGAGTCCAGTGATGTCAAGGGTGGTATTGACACTTCAAGAGGTCAGCCTTTGTCAGAAGTGTCTGCTGTTGGATTCAAATATGTTATACAAAGCAAGGACAGGTGTCAACAGATCCTCTGGGTGGTAGTCCTTATTTTAGGATTTGTTGGGGTTTTCTTGCATTGTTTCTTTTTGACCAAAACATACATGAGTTTTCCCACTGTGGATGTCCTGTCCCAGAAAAATGTGGAGAATGAATTCCCTTCAGTCACTATTTGCAACAACAAACCAATCTCTCATGTTAACTTCAGAAGACACATAAACATGTCTGACCCATCAAAGAAACAGGTTGTTGACTTGTACAATGAAAACAAAGACACTTATTTGTTCAGCACCCTTGGGACAAAACTGAGTGAAAAAATTGGTCATCAATTTTCTGATGTGGTTCTTTTATGCAAGTTCATGTATGATAAGAGATGCAGAAGTACAGTGCAGTACAATTGGAAATTACACCAGTCCACCAGATCATTCAATTGCTTCACACTTACAATCACCAAAGAAACAATGCAACAATATAGTGAAAGAAATGAAAAAGAATTTACTCTGATAGTTTACAATGAACTTCAAGCAGCAAGAGGAGGTCCACCAAGAATATTCTCCCATGGATTTGATTCCAACAATTTGCTGAGAATAACATTTCACCAAGCAGGCCAGATGCCTGATACAGTCTATGGCACCACACCAATGCAAGGTGGAACCAACTTGCTGGTCAATTTAGCAGGTAAGGATAAAGAAACATATCATTTCAAAGTCAACAGCACACAGATGTGTTTTGCACAATGTCACAAAATTTCTGCCTTGAAAATCATGTTGTTTTGTCTTCAGTGAGGAACTTCCAAAGACTTGGGTCTCCCTATGGTGAATGTAAGGATGGCTGGAATAACACAGGATTTCCAGTGTATTCCCCATTTGGTGGATTTGAAGAATGTGTTGAAACCAAACTGAGAGAAAACTGCAACTGTTCTTATGGAAAACTATACATTGAAAAACATTCAACCATATTCTGCAAAAACAAGAAATTCTCTACAAATTTGGTATGTTACAGGAAAGTGCTCAACGATATTAGAAACAACATCTGCACACAGCAAATGTCACCATGTGATGAGATACAATATGAAGTCAATGCCATAAAGTCAGACTGGCCTGACTTTCAAAATTTCTGGCTTCTGGTGAAGGAATTAGTGCTAAATTACAATGAGAATATTTCAAATATAAACTTTGCACCAAAAGAATTGCTGTTGAACACAAATAAACTCAGCAGCATACCATTGTTCAACTTGGTGAGTGTTATGGACCTGCATAAAGATGAAATTATCAACATCACTTACCTGCACAAAACAATTGAACAAGTACTTACAAAAAATGTGTCTTCAAATCCTGATATAGATGTCAATAAAATTAGAGAGAGACTTCAAGACTGGATCAAATCATGCTTCAGCAAAGTCACCATCAAAGTTGGCCACACTCCTGTGGTGGTTCATGAGCAGAAACCACAGTTGCAGAAATCTGACTTGATGGCTGCTATTGGAGGATCTCTGGGTCTCTGGATTGGATGGTCTGCCCTCACCCTGGTGGAGTTAATGTCAGTACTGACTGAAATGTGCAGGTGTTGCTCCAGATGCAGCAACAAGAAGATCAAGGGCAGCAACTGAAGTACCTTCCAAGAACAGATTGCTCTAGCATACAAAATTACAGCAATGTATGTTTGAAATCGTGTGCTCAAGTTCAGAGCTTGTTCTACTATTCTACAACACAGTCTCTTTGCAAAAGGTAAGAAAATGTTGTGAAAGAGTGTTTGTGAATGAAGCACTTGTCCAGGTGAAATATAGCGTGTACTGGGTAATTATAATTATTTCAGCACAGGAGCTGCACTCCTTTCTGACCTCAGTACACACAGACCTCCACCTCTTTTTTGGCCTGTTATGGAACTTTCCGAAAGGGACCAGTCTGGTGATTGGTTGCCATGGTGATCGGGTGGTTGTCATGGATATGTGGCCCTGAGATCCAACAAACAAATAACATGGCAGCAAAGGCATTCCATATTTTGTGTTACAATATTTCACAACATTTCTTTGTTGTCACCAATTGAGATGTCAGGAAAAGTGGCAAGTTATCTGTGAAAATCATGTTTGACAAAGTATTTTTCCAGAGATATAAGCACGTAAAGATACTGGAACAGACAATTTAAGCGTGTGCTATTTTATTTTTTCACCAATTCAGATGTTAGCAAATGTGGCATATATTCTGTAACAATTACTCTTGACCAAATATAAATGTTTCATCCGCTTTTCTCATCCGTCAACAAAAACGCATCAATGTACATCAGCAAGCACTGTAGCAAGTGCAAACTTTGTCACCTTTGACTTGTGATAGTGTCACAAAGCATTTTCTGACACAAAACCATTGTGATATAAGAAATGATATTTGGTGCCTGCAAAACTGTACAAGTGCGTATTGGCACTGAAATACACCCAGGCTCAGTGAATTCAAACTCGGATATAGAGTTCATTTTCTCGGGTTAACACTCACATTATGCATTCAATAGTCCTTTGAATGGCACAAGGATTGTGAGGGGAATCGGTGATATTGCCCAATGCCAAGAAAAAGTGGCATTTCAAAACATTTCTAATCTGAAAGAAACAACAATAAAACATCAAAGGCAATTCAAAATTTCACTTTCCAAAGTTTACATGTGTGTGGAAAGTGAATGATGTTATTTACATAGTAGAAACATCAGTCAGACACAGACAGTGAAACATTTTTCATTTGTGTATGGGGGGGGGGGGCAGCTGCCCCTTCAAGGTGAAGTACTGGGTGCATAAAGAACACAATCCATCATTAGGTCAATGAGAACAAGCATGAAAATATTCTGGACAAACTTGCGATACACACCAATCGCCTGCACATTTTGTGGTGAAACACAAACAGTTCAAATTTTGCAGGTGGAACAATTTGAACAACAAGCCACAAAGTTCAAATATTTACATATTGTATTGTGACACAAACAAGACAATTTGTCAACAGCATGCATGTTAGCCAGCAAGAAGGAAATCTCTTTTTTCCCCAAATTGAAAAGTCACAATGTTCTGGGCTCAAGGTCTGCATGGATCAGAGCAGAGCTCAACCTGTGAGGCAGGGGTTTGAAGCTGTAGATCTGTTTGTTGGTGATGGCTGCAGCCCGCATCCAGACACACATGTTCTTGACCTTGGCCTTTCATGCTGGGTCATCCCAGCCGCCTGACATTGCTGCTCATTCTGTAATGGACACAATGGACAATAGATGGAGGGGTAACCAAGTGTTAAAATCCTAGGTGAAGGAGGGGGCAGAGCAAGACACAGGGACCTGGGTGTTTGAGGATGGTGGGAGTGGTCAGAGGTGTGTGAGTGGTGGCGAGAAGGAGGCATCTGGTGACAGCAATGTGTTGGTGCCCCCATCTCACCCCTCTCAAATCACACACGAAATGCTCACACAACACACAACACACACAAATGCAGAAACACGAAACACCCTGAGATACACATGCACATCACATACAAACTTACACACACATACACACACACACACACCACTCACTTGGACAGGTTGCTCCTGATCCAGTGAAAGAGGACCACATCAGCACTGTTCTCAGATGTGCATGCGCCAGGTGCCAAACGTCATAATCAATTATAGCGTCACTGGGTGGGGCAGAAACATGGCTGATGGCCATATTTCCTCATTCTGCTCATTCACAATCCACTGCCTATTGCCCAAGGGCAGCACAGCTGCAGGAGCAGTCTTTCTCTGCCAGTCACACAATGTCCTGGGTTCATGTACAGATAGGATCAAGAGTTTCTTCTTCAATGCATGCAGATGTTACAGGTGGAACAGAACACAATTCCATCCATGCAAATTCTATTCAACATGCTTGTGTTTCCCGGGCTGATGTTCCTTCTCTGGAGTTCTCAGCAGGCAAATTCCCACCATGAAGTCTTTTACAATTTACAGTTGTTTCATCCAACATCCAGGTGTTCCAGTTTGCCAAATAAAGTGAATCTTACTGCCTCAATGTCATTGTTCTGCAATTGAAATAATTTTGAGAAAGGGAAACAGGTTCAATTTGAAATTTGAAGACCATGCCCCTTTCCTAAGTGATGAAAAAATAATTATGCATTTCCAAATGGTGCACACAAATTTAATCCACCTCATTCCATGAACATGCAAAACATGTACACTTTGAGCTATTCTATCCAATCATGTCCCTCTTTGAATGTCAGCAGTTCTTGCCTTTCTACTCCATTGGTCTGAACATTGGGTGATGTGGCCTGTAGTTTTTCACTGCCACTTTTCCCTCATCTGCAACAGCTCCTCGCTCTGCAGAAGCTTCTGGAAGGATCTCAACAGATGTCTCTTCAGTAGCTCCCTTTGATCTCTGGGTGTTGTGATACTAGGTGAGACCAACCTTCCCCAGGGGAGTTGTCTCTTTTCTCTGGTTTTCTTCTGGGTGGAACTTCACAGAAGTTTCCTCCTTTCCTTGTGGGGTGTCAACAGTGTGGTACTGAGTAACACCCACATTGCCCTCAGGCACAGCACATGCAGGTGCATCATTGGCTCCTGCATAAATGGTGACAAAAGTTTCTTCTTTGCCATGCCTTGGAACTTTGGTGGTGTGGTACTGGGTGACCCCCACCTGTCCTGCATGTTCACCCCTCTCATTTTCTGTGGTTGCCTCATCCTTGACTTGTGCATCAGGATTCAAAGCTGAACCTGTGTTGACCTCTGGGTAATGAACAACAGATGTCTCTTCAATGTTACCATCTGGGCCCTGCACAGTGTGGTACTGAGTGAGACTGACTGCTCCCTCAACTTCTGTATCATCTGGCTCAATTGCTGGAGACCTGGTGACACTGGTTGCCTCCCTGACATTCTTCTGTGTGTCATAGTTGGTACTTCTGACCTGTCCAATGGCTGTTGGTGCCTCTGGACAAGGAACAGTGGAACATTCAGTAACAGTTACATTTCCACTGACTTGATTTTCAGCTGAATTGATGTTGACTTCTGGGTAGTGCACCACATTTGTCTCTTCTTTTAGTCCTTCTCTATTCTGGCCTGTGTGGTAATGGGTCACAGCCACCTTCCCTGCTAACTGATCTGTAACTGGGCCAGGAGGGGCACTGTGGATGGCAATGATAGCCTCATAGCCAGGGGGAACAAGTGGTGGTGGGTCATTCAGTGGTTTGGGCAGGTGAAGGTGATCATAGCCAGAAGCACTTGGATGAAAACCACGCCTCTGATTTGAAGTTTCAGTCACCACAGTTTTAGGACTTGTTTCATCCTGGCAGCTTCTTGGTGCAGGCTCATGAGATGATGACCCAGGTGTGATGTGATCAGAAAAGTTCATCTTTGTTTCAACAGAGCTGGGAGTGTTGTTTCTTGAACTGTCAATCAAATTGGTCATTTCAATCATTTCATAAGTCTCTTGACACGGATTACCAGAACTCTGTTGGGCATCAAACAATCGGTCCAGTACCATTTCATTTGGGTCCTCATACAAACTTGATGTGGGTGACCCAAGATCAATATTGCCTCTGGTGTTGACATTGTCATCTATGGGATCCCAGTCTTCACCCCAGACATTGTAATCATCCTCATCATCTTCTTCATCTTTCTCTGAAGTGTTTTGGGAATTATTTCTTCTCTGTAAATTTTGCTTTTGTTTCCTGCAACAGGCATTTTGATGTTTAAAACTCTGCCAGAGGTCTTAATATATACACAAAGCAAATTTGTGACATTTCTGAGAAAAATCTTTGGTCCCTCTCCTGACCTTTTGAGGTAACACAGAAGAGTGATGACCAAAGCAATGATGATAGTGATAGAAACTGCTCCTGCTGGTGCAATCCACTGCCTGACTTTTGGCTCTTCTGAATGAGAACAAAACATGGACTGCAATTGATAATATGTTATAATTGGACATCACAAATGGTGTGCAAACAAAGCACCAAACTGAGCCACAAACAAAAATATAATCCTGTGTGTTGACATGGAGTACAAGAATGATTGCAATGTATCACATCTGCAGTTTCACTTGAAAACATTCCAGTTCTGGAGACTATGTTTGCATTATTTTCAAATTGAGCTGAATCGTGATTTCTGAACAAAAAGAAAAGCATTCAACTTGCTCCCATTCCTTTCAGGTGTAAGCTTGGCATTCAGGTACTTAAAATCAGATATATTTTCAAAACAAATAGAAGTTGTGTTGCAATTGATCTGACATGATTCTTGTTTCAGAAGATCAGATCTGGCTCATAACTCTCAAGATGTTGCTTCAGAATTTGAACAAACTTACCAATGGTGTCAGCTGTTTGGTTCTGCTGGGCTGTGGAAAAAAGTTGTGAGATGTCTTGAAAAACACATCAAAATGGCAGTCACTGAATTCACCCGTTCTCCACAAAATTAACCACATTTTGTTTTGGATGGGTTGTTGCTTAGAAATAAAATCTGCGCATGCTGTTTCTTCACTCCAGTATCCATCAGGCAGGCACATGACAACTTTTCTTCTTCCATCATTGCAACTGTACCTCACCCTAACCCCAATAGCATGGGAGGCACGGTAGAACATTGTTGAGAATGGGACAGGTCCCAGAGCTGGACACACTGCTGGACAGGTTGGTTTCTCAGTCCAAGACCCATTGCTCTGACATGTGATGGTTCCTGTTGTCCCATCATGACAGTTATATGTCACCTGACTGTCATTGTGATAAGTTTCATGCTGTGCTGTCCTGGTGGAGAATGGAATGTTTCCTGGTTCTGGACAGGGCGCTGGGCATGTTGGTTTTTGGCTCCACACTCCACCCTTCTGACATGTGATGAAGGAGCTGTCTTCACTGTGACAGACATATGTCACACGTGCACCGAGGAGAAAGGGTCTAGTGAGTGGGTTTCTTGTGGAAAACTGAATGTTCCCTGGATCTTGACATGCAACTGTTGAAATCGACAAAAAAATGAAACATTTCTGATGAAAAATCTCAAGATCATGTTTCTCTAACAGACCATGTCATAATTACTGGTTGCAGGGACTCAATTTTGTATTACCTGTGCATGTTGGTTTCTCAGTCCAGGTTCCATTTCTCTGACAAGTGATGTTTCCGTCTCCACCATCATAACAGCTGTAGGTCACCTGATCATCAACATTGTAGGGTCTAAAGTATTTGGTTCTGTTTGAAAAAGGGAGACCCCCTGGCTCTGGGCAAACTCCTGAAGAAAAACAAAAGATGCATCTGAAGACCATACTGGTTTTCTGTCTTTGGATTCAGATGTCTTCTTGGTATCTTTCTTGCATCTTACGTTCCACTTTGTGAGCAGAACAAACATTTTTCTTTTGAAAAAAACCCCAATTTTTCAAGTTCCATTCTGCAAAATAACCAGGAAAAATAATCTTCTTCACCACAATTGCTAATGACAGTGCAGCATTTGCCGTTCAACACAAACAATAGGATGCAAACAAGAATGTCAGTTTCTGCTTTGGGTGGTACAATGCGCAGTGCAGGGAGGTGAACAAGGTGACCATGATAAACTTATGTGGTTTTTATCATTTTCAATAAAAATGGAAAAGACACCCACCTGGGTCACCACAGTTTAGAGACTCCCAGTCTCCTTGATCAGCACATTCTGGCACACCGTAAGGCCAACTGATTGTTCCTGTTTGATCTTCATGCTTCAGCCAGCACATGGAGCTGCAATCCCATCTGTTTCTCCTGATTGCCAGCCACAAAGGGTGTCTGGGTAAGTTGATCAAGTTATTATGGCTAAATGTTGTTAGTTTGTTGTCTTCCAAATCAAGAAATCTTAGGGACTGAAGAGAATCAAAGGTGCCACCTTCAAAGGTTGAAATATCATTCTTCTGCAACCATAGGTTCTCAAGTGAGGTCAGTCCTATGAAGGTTCCTCATGAATAGAAGCAATTCTGTTGTTGGATAACAGCAGGTTCTCAAGTGAGGTCAGTCCTATGAAGGTTCCTCATGAATAAAAGCAATTCTGTTGTTGGATAACAGCAGGCCATGAAGTGAGGTAAGTCCTCTGAAGGTTCCTCATGAATAGAAGCAATTCTGTTGTTGGATAACAGCAGGTCCCGAAGTGAGGTCAGTCCTCTGAAAGTTTCACTATGAATATAAGTGATATCATTGTTGTGCAACCACAGCTGCCGAAGTGAGGTCAGTCCTCTGAAGGTTTCCTCATCAACATATGTGATGTCATTGTTGTCAAACAACAGCAGCTTAAGTGAGATCAGTCCTTTGAATGTGTCTTTGTGAATAGAAGTAATTTTGTTGTAAGACAACCGCAGCTCCTGAAGAGAGGTCAGTCCTCTGAACGTTTCACTATGAACAGAAGTGATTTCGTTGCTGGATAACCACAGCTGCCGAAGTGAGGTCAGTCCTCTGAACGTTTCACTATGAACAGAAGTAATTTT
>JAAUXT010044551.1_pt1 | contig 20932 bp, 24 predicted proteins | sample 7278171 | NCBI WGS metagenome assembly JAAUXT01 (sample SAMN14350112, study PRJNA611818) | marine sediment metagenome | isolation source: surface marine sediment (1.8m) | place: French Polynesia: Moorea | collected 2018-08 | reverse complement strand
CGCCTGTTGTAAAGTCTGGAAAAGGAGTAACAAAAGTTTATGTGCGAGGCTTGTGTTGGTCAGTTCTGTGTGTGTGTGTGTGTGTGTGTGTGTGTGTGTGTGTGTGTGTGTACGTGTGTGTGTACGTGTGTGTATGTGTGTGTACACACGTGTGTGTACACGTGTGTGTGTGTGTTATGCACGTGTATGTGAACCACTGGGGCCAGCTTGGTCTCCTTGGGACGTTGAAGCTCAGAGTCCTTGAACCACAGCCCATTGACCTGCCAACGGTTCCCCTGCCCCCACTGGAACGTCCAAAACCGTTGGGTCGGTCGATTTTGTTCCTGGGTCTTGGAAGCGACACGAGCACCATAGTGCTGCCACCTCCCGTTGTGGGTGAAAACTGTCTCGCGTCCGTTATGTTCTGAATCAAAATTGCAAAGTCCTTTGGGTCGGAATGGAAAGCCAAGCCAGAATGCGAGGCCAAAGGAACTTCTCCCAGCCGTCACTCACACAGACGTCGTGTCTTTCTCAATGTCCTAAACACAACATCCAGGATGTCCCAAACTCAACATGGGGACGTTCGAGCCCTGACGTCAAAAACGTTCAGAACTGTATCCCGAACCCAACGATCAGGACGTTGTGACCAGGCCTCCAGGCCCACCAAATATCGCTCACCCCACGTTTCAGACGTCCTTCACCTTGGTCCTGGACGTCCCTCACCCAACGTCGTACTCAGCGTCCTTCACCCCGCGTCTTCAGACACCATCTCGAGTTGAGGAGGCGAGGCGAAGTGGACGTTTGATGGAGTTCGCTTCAGAGACAGAGACGCGACCGCAAGGTTGCGCTGGAGGGTCTCTCAGCCTTGAGTTCCGCAACGTCAGGTACTGATGATGCGTCACTCAGGATAGTGACCCGTGCGAACCTGGGCAGACTCACTCAGGGTTTCTCCAGTGACCTTTGTTGTGGACGTGCTCAGGCGCGCACGCACGCACGCACGCACGCACGCACGCACGCATGCATGCATGCACGCACTCACTCACTCACTCACTCACTCACTCACTCACTCACTCACTCACTCACTCACTCACTCACTCACTCACTCACTCACTCACTCACTGTCTGTCTGTCTGTCTGTCTGTCTGTCTGTCCTGTCTGTCTCTCTCTGTCTCTCTCTCTTTCTCTTTCTCTCTCTCTCTCCCTTGTCTCTCACTTTTCCTGACTTACCACATTCGTGTGCGTGCGTGCGTGCGTGCGTGTTGGAGCGTGTGTGCGTGTACACAGCTTTGTCCGTCATGCGATCCGTTTGCGATTCGGTTTGTTCGCGCTTCAGTGAGGTTTCTGCAAGCCTGGGTGAATGGACCTGCTGGAATCTGCACATTCCGACCAACCCAGATGCCTTCAGGACAAATCGCAGAATTGGACATGCATCGAGGTTGGTGGCGCTGTGAGACACGTATCTCTGGGCGTCAAACGGACATCGAGCGCAGCAAGTTCTTTATGAAACCAGATTCCAGATTGGGACCACTCTGTGCTTTCCCTCGTCCTTGCTCCTTGCAGGCAGGCTATGTATTCGTCCGCTTGACTGTCGGTCCGCTTGGCACCTGGATTTTCTCAGTGTGGACAGGCCTGGATTCTGGAGAATATCCAGATCCGATCGCTGAATTGGGAGCCGTTGCGACACGGGTCAAGATGAGTTTGAAGCTGGTCCACAAAGGTCCAATCGCTTCCACTGCACAATGTCAGAAAACGTCAACAGCTGCAGGAATCTGTTGTTGCAAACTCTGGCGACCCTGGGTGTGGTCAGTGGAGCTTTCCACTGCTCCACCAGTGCGCGAAGGTCACGGATCGTTCAGTCTGCGTGACTCGTATCACGTGGAGACGCAAAAACTCGACGTCTGGTGTTTGCGTCCAAGTGCAGCAGGGTCAGAGACGCGAACGCTGTTGACACTGCCTCGCGCATGCGTGAAGTTCTGGACAGCGAATAGGAGATTGGCTTGTGAACTGTTGGGTTTGTGCGCAACAGATGTCGCTTTTTGAGGAAGGTTGACCTGGAGCTGGATTTGTCGTGGTTGAAAAATGGCCTTCAGCGGATCCGTGCGTTGGGGCCCTGGGTGCGCCTTGGCCTGGACAGAAAATCACCTTCCCACGTTGTACCTCTGAGATCGTCCCCCAGCACATGTGCAACGATGTGGCCAGACACGAAATCAGGAGGCACGGGGTTGTGGGGCCCCATGGAAAGGCAGGTCTGGCCGAAAGCTCCAGTTCCTCACCTTATGCACTTGGAGCCATGAGTGCTTGGTCATTCGAGGTGAGAGTTGAAATGAGGTATGATGCAACATGAGAACCCGCTACCACATCTGCCTGACTGACAGCATGGGACCCCGTGCCTCTTGATTTAGCTGTCTGTCCATTTCGTCACCCCGGTCCTGGATCCGCCAGAGAAGACCCCTGGATCCGCCCACTGCGTGTAACCAACGGCACGTTTGGGCAATTCCAGTTTCGCCCCTTGAGGCATGGTCAATGTTTGTCGAACTGCACATTTTTCCTGCTGATAAGTCATTGGGCAAACACTCATGCGAAACACAGGTGGATTTGTTTGATCGCGCGGCACCTCTGTGGCCCCTGTTGGAGACCTGCCCAGAACACAAACTTTGGCACAGTGATCTTTGTGCGTCTGTATCCCAACACTGCGCATGAGGAAACTTACCGAACCCAGAGGCTTCACACTGGATGCGCCACGCGCTGCGCCACAGGCTGGGTTGACGCAGCGCCCGCTGACGTTCACAGGGAGGCAACACCAAAGGGGGTTTTCACATTGAGTGACGTCAAAAACTCCACCATTGGGTTGGATGTTGAATCTTGACGCCGACGTCAAGAAAATTGACTGCGCGTCACCACTGTGAGAACTGCTTGACGCACCAGTTCAAACCAGGCCTCACTACGAGGTGTGTCACGTGTACTGGATGCGTGGTGAGATGCGTCACTACGTGACTCAGTGGCGGTTGTGTCGCTTGGCTACGCTTGACGCACCCAGCGTGCTCTGGGCCCGTACACAGACAGCACCAGTCAGATAGAACAGCCAATCGGGACTTTGTTCTGAGTTGACAACAAATATGCTCATGCGATGGAAATTAGGACAAATCTGAATACGGAGATCTGCAGGTCGAGTCCGGTTACTCCGACATCCGCCTCTGGCGACACTCGTGTCGGGTTGGGCGACGTTCTGAAGCGCGCGGCCTGTTTCTCCAACGCTGACTGCAGAAACAGCGCGCATACAGGCCGTGTCCGACTGAGCCGTGTGTCGGACAACACGTATCGGATTAAGCGGACTCGACGTGTCCTCGTGCGGACCCGAGTTTGCTTTGCGCTGCTCGAGTTTGATCTGAGCGACAGAATTTCAACTGAGGTGTGAACTGAGAGATACAGCGCATTGTGTTCAAGGGAAAGCGAGCGACGCACGGAGAAAGCGACCGAGATTCCGTGCACTCGTTGGTATACGCACTTCTGATTCAGGTTGGTCTACAAAAGGAACGAAATTGTGGCATCGAACTGTGTGGGGAGTCACAGTTGCGAACTTGTAAGTTTGTGGACGCTGCGTCATTCTGGCGTCTTGCTTTGGGACATTTGACGCAGCCGCGTTTTGCATTCAGTGTTGACTTGACCTGGAGGAATTTGAGGCCTGTTTCACACTGGGTGCGTACACGCGTAAACAGGTGCTGCGTCTGAACCAATGATGCAGAACCCTCTGACTGGCACTGGCAAAGCAGCGCGGAAACGATGTCGTGTGACGCGGCGAGAATGTTGTCTGATGAGGATGCGTTTTACGAGGCAGGAAATCTTGGAATTTGATGACGAATATTCAACAGGCGCTTCAGCAACAGTTTCCTCCAGCAGAGAAGGAAGATTTCGGATTCAGGAAGAGAAAACACCGCGTGACATTTTAATCTCAGATCCCAACACTTCTGGTCACTTCAGATAACGAAGCCATGGAGACCATGACCCTGACGTCAGTTGGGGAGACGACGACAGGGGGCGCCGCGCGGGGAGGCGGGAGTCTGTAGCGTCCGGGAGAAACAGCCACCAGATGGAGCTGCTGCTGGGCGGCGCCGTGCCGACGGCGGGCGCTGCGATTGGAGGACTCGCGAGCCTCGTGACGCTCGTCGTTGCCATAGCGATGTGCAACATGTGCCTCAAGTCGTCGTCGAGCAGGAAGGAGTGAGTACCGTTCGTTTTGCTGTGGAGGTGGTTGGAATTGGGCGGGGCTCACGTTGCGTTGCGTCACGTCCTGGTGTAAGTCAACGAAGCGTGGTCGATGGGTCACAGCGTTCATGGTGCTGTGCTTTGGCTTGTGTCTCCACGACGCCGTTGTGGGAACGCCCAACCAAAACACGTGTTTTCCCGACCACGTTTCGCCAGACTTGCTCAGATCAATCACTGTACTTTTCCTCAATTTCGCTGTTGTGCTATTCAATTGTATCAAAATGCGTTGTACATTGTCAAAGGATGCGCAATGGTTCCAAACCCCCCACTGAGTTCAAATTTCCGGGAGATCCACAAAGGCTGACGGGAAATTTGAATCAGCCTCTGTGCCCTTGCGGGGCAAGCGGCACTTCCGCCAGGGCACCTCCTCCTTTCCATTTGAAAAACCCTTGTTTCTCCGTCCCAGTGTCCAAAGGACTCTTCTTTTCCGGGACACGCCTCTCCTCCTTTGGAATTTTTTTTCTGGCACAGTTTGTTTCATGTTTGAAAGTTGAGAACTTGTCCTTCAGGGTCTTTCTTGTGACCCCCTTTCGACAGTCCTGCATCCATTCCCGAATCTCCCCTGGGATCAACTTCTGGATCGACCTCTGAGATCCAGACTGGGGATCTTCTGGGGCTGGGGTCCATTCTCCACTGGGGTCCAACCCCAGACCCCCCACTGTGGATCAAATCTTGTGCTCATGTGTTTCAGATTATTGGCTCAAAATTTTGGCGAAGGGTATGTGAGGTCAGGACCGAGCTTTCTTTCTGTACATTGCTTCCTGCTCCCTCCTCGCTTTGGCTCTACCGTGTAACGCAGCAAGACAAACCAATTTTGTGGCTACCGTGTAACGCAGCAAGATTTCAACTCTCTCCGAAACGCAGCCCAAACAAAGAGAACTGATTCATCTGCATCATTCATTGACTTTGATCCGTGTGATTGTTGATTTTTCGCTTTGAACGGAAGAGACATGCTCTTGCCCTGGCTGCGACCTTGAGGGAAGTTTAACGTTGTTCTCAGGGGGGGGGGGCAAACCCAGGTCCCAGAAGGTCCACCGCGCATTGACCTTGACCCTGGCATTAATCAGACTTGTTCGCAGAAGCAAATTCCTTGTTGATTTCGTTGGCTTTGTGCAAGTCCAACCCCACCCGAAGGCGCCACCTGTGATGCTCACCTACCAACCACACCCACCCACAAGTCTGCACCTCACCCCTGACAGTCCAGCAATCTCTACTCACACACACACTCCTCTGTCTGTCTGTCTGTCTGTCTGTCTGTCTGTCTGTCTGTCTCTCTCTCTCTCTCTCTCTCTCTCTCTCTCTCTCACACACACACACACACACACAAACACACACGCACGCGCACGCGCGCGTTCAAACAATCGTACCTTGTCTTCTCTGACTCTTCCCAACTTCTGTATTCTTCCCGTCAAAGAAAATCACTGATATGTGCATCATGACCGAGAGTTGTCAGCGATGTGAAAGTGTCAAAACACTGTCCACATGCAATGGGGTGAATTTGGGGGTTGGATCCTAAATTGGTGCATTTTGCACTGGTCACTGGTTCCTCCGACCTGGCTCCGGGAGAGCAGCCTCCCGACGCCGGTTCAGATCAGGTTCCCACAGTCGCGTCTCGTCGTTTCTGGGGGAGGGGGTAACAGGGGTCAAGACTGGTCCCACTGTAGCATGAAAAGCAAACTGATCAACCCACCTCACTGTGACATTTCCTTGTAGTTTTCTTCAGTTTCAACGACAGTTTCCCCTTCATCAGCCCGGTAGTTATTTGTTTGGGGTCACTCACGCCTGCCCCTGTCCTCCTCACGTCCACACGCAGTGACGGGGCGTTTACTTCCCGTGTTGCAGTAAGAAGCTGAGGGAGCCGACCCTGCGGGAAGTGACGTCCATCTCCGACTCTGCTGCCGCCGCGCAAAACGTGAGTTCCATTTACGTGGAGAAAGGAACGTTTCGATCCGTTTTGTTTTTTCACACAGGCTGGGTGGCGTCAGGTTTTTCGACGCTGGCGTCAAATTTTGATGTTTGGGCATCAAATTTAACATGACGCCCAATGGGAGAGAATAAAAAATGGTCCAGTCTGTTCCTGACGTAACACCAGGGAACGTCAAAATTTTGACGCCGCGCCATCTGTGTGAAAACCCCTGTTATCGTTTTATTGGACGCGGCTGCCACAAGAAGCGGGCGTGGAACGTGTGACCAGTCAGCTCGTGCTTGTGAGGTTGACCACGCGTTTGCCTGCTGGGCGACACACGTGACTTGTGACCGAATTTCACACGTGGCTGGCTCCCTTGACTCACTCACCTGATGACACACGTTGTGTGCACGTGTTTACACACGTGACCTCTCGGCGTTGCAGCAGACGGCGGTGGGGGACGAGCCTGACGGACGCCCGGACTCGGTGCTGCGCCACAGTAACGGCGCCGCGGTGCGAGACGGGAGGAACGGCGCCGACAGACCCACGTGAGTCCCGGGAGAGGGCGTACAGGTCAAAAGGAGCACAGTGCGGGAGGGGGGGTGTCGGGGGCGCATTGAAGGCAGTCACAGTGCCACACATCGTGGTCATGGAGTGTACTGCAGCGGGTCCTTGGGTGGGTGGGGGGTGTTCATCTTGGGCAGTGGTGTGGGTATGATCCAGGGTCCAGTCATTTGGGGAGCGTCTTCCGAGGGGGCCACATTTCAACTTCGAAAAAAAAAAAAATCTCAAAGGAGATGTTTATTCTTTGTTAGAAAAAGCGGTGTTTATTTCTGAGGCCCTGGGTTGAATCCAGCCTGTGCATGTCAAATAAGCGGCCGTGGTGCAACATCAAAACTTCGACTCGATGACCACCAGAGGGACGGACGCGTCACCTCGATGACCACCAGAGGGACGGACGCGTCACCTCGATGACCACCAGAGGGACGGACGCGTCACCTCGATGACCACCAGAGGGACGGACGCGTCACGTGGTGTTGATCTTCACCGCAGGAGTCACGACCAGAGGGCGCTGCCGGCGATCCCGCGCGCCGGCGCCGCGCCACCGGGGGGCGCCACCACCGACGAGGAGGAGGACGCTGACGAGGGCCACTATGACGTCATCAGCAACCGGCGGCGCAAGGCGTCGACGCCGCTGCACTCGGCGGCGTCGAACCCGGCGTCTCCGAGTCGACAGAATCTGTATGAAAAGGTGAGGGCGTGAGACGGGGCTGGAGGGGAGGGGAGAGTTGATGGAACCTGTTTGTGCTGGTGAAGGAGCAAACAGGAAGCAAGGCGTGGACCGGAAGTGAAGCGCCGGAGATAGGGCTGCGACAGGGGCAGCAGAACAGAGGAGTGGAACTTGAGGCAAAAGCACAATTTGAGGTGGGCACTGTGGCATCATCTATTGGACACAAAAATCAAGCTGAGTTGACACCGTCGGGTTGATGTTCAGGTGGACGACATGGACCCGACCTACGCCGGCATCAAGAGCGACAGTTCGGACCCGGGCTACGCGGGCGTCGGGCCCGGCACCGCCGTGGGAGCCACCGCCGCCGCCGCCGCCGTCAGGCCCAACCACCCGTACGCTGTCGTCCACGGCATAGGTACGCGCAACACACGCACGCATACCTGCTCCCCGCACACCACACACACACACGCACACAGACACCCTGTCGCCGTGCGTTGAGTCTCTGCACAATTCTGACGTGGGCATTGTGAGTTTCGCCGTGCGGGCTGTGAAGTTAACCACACACACACACACACACACACACACACACACACACACACACACACACTGCCTTGTGCACGCACCGACAAGCAAACGTGAACCTCTTTGCTTGCCCTTCATTTCGAATCTGGTGGCTGCAGTTTGCATCATTTTCAGCGAATTGTGGCAAACACGTACGTTTTTCCCCGCCCGATACGCTGTGCGTTGCGTCTCTGCACGTTTTTTTTGGCGTTGCCTCGATCGTGAGCAAAACGCCCGTATTTGTTCCGCGTGTCACGTGCACTGTGGTCCCGGCTTCATGTTTCTCGTCTCTGCGCAGGCGCGGGCTACGCGCACATCGGGGACGCAGCGCCGCCCAACGCGACGCTCACGACGCCGCTGGGCGTCGCGCCGCAGGCGAGCGTCGAGACGCTCGAGTCGCTGGCGTCGTCCGGGACCGGCGCCGGAAGCGCCGGCAGCGGCGGCGTCGGGCCGCCCGTCCCCGACAAACACTTCGGCGGCGTCGTGTCTGACAGCGAGGTGGAGCTGGGCGGGGGCGGGGCGGGCAGTCCGCCCGGGGCCGCCCACCGCTTCCCGCCCGAGGGGGCGAGCCCCAGCCTCCCGCCGCGGAACGCCGACAGGTAAGAAATGCAGTTGAATCGTGGGCAAAAAATAGACCCACCGGCCTCGCGTGATTTGCATCTGAGGTGAAGAGCTCCAGACAAAAACAAATTGGCATGGTGCCAACTTTTTGTTGCTGCATTCCAACAAAAACTTTCTGGCACATCATCCTGCACCTGGAACAAATCAACAGACCAAATATGGATACAATTGAGTACCATTTTCACCATGAAACTGCTGTACACATACTTTTGGAAGAGGGTACCTTTAGTGCTTCGCACTCAACTGGTAGCTGCGCAAACCACCAAAAACAATGTGAGATGCAACAGCAATGAAAAAAATTTCTGTCAAATTCTGTGAGCTTCTTTTGCGTCGCATGGTTTGTAGAGGGACAATGTGGTTTATTGGAGACTGGGCGGTGCGGGAGAGAGCTCTGAATTCAGTTGATGTTTCTGTTCACGTGATGTTGACAGAAACGGTGTCTCTGTGAACGGCGCGCTGATTGGCGTCGGCGGCGACTCTTCGTCCAATCACGTGGCGGCGGCGTCGCCGCCAGGGTCGCTGCTCGCGACCGTCGTCACCATCGCGCCCTCTGCTGTGGGGACGGTGGACGCCGCCGACGGCGCTGCGCCCGGTGAGACGCCGACTCAGACAGATTGACAGACACACACACACACATACACACACACCGTTCATACCTCACCGACTTGCATATCCCGCCTTCCGTCGCTGCTCAAATTGGAAGCTTGAAAAATCGTCCTCCAAAAATCGCGCGTCTTCAACACGTTCGTGTTCTTGTTGCTGCAGGCAAGAAGAAGGGTCCGGACTACTCTAGCGTGACGGCTCGGGAGTCGCTCGCCAACATCCGGGAACGCCAGGCCGCCGAGGCGCGCCTCGCCCACGGCGCCGCCGCCCCGCCCCCGCCACCCACCCGTGACGCCACGTACGAAACCGTCAACTACGACGCCGTCAAGGTACGCAACGTCAAGTCACACAACGCACGGCGTCACCAAGCGGCCCAGACGAGCAGTTTCAACACACAACCTGGCGTCGTCAGGGACTTTCTGGGTGAAGCTCGGTGGCGTTGGAGTGAAAGGGTCGCGTTACCACTCGACGGGATGGGTCAATTGCCCTTTAAGTTTCCCATGTGAACACGCCTGACATGTTGACAAACGCGCCATGAAAGTTCAGCCACAGATGGAAAGGGACATCACGCACGTGCCGGATCCCAAGTGAATTCATTGTTGAGCCGTTTGGTTTCCAGGTCCCGAAAGGCTCGGGTGACGGGGACCGGAAGCAGCAGCGCACGAGCGTCGCCAGCGACCTGTACGCCGAGATCGCGTCCGCGTCAGGTGCGTCGTGACGTCACGTCACGTGTTGAGACATTGTGACGTCATAGCATTTTGGGACGTTTTGAGTGACGTCACCAAACATGTTTCATTGATGACGTAATCATGTATGGCAGTGACACCAAGTGATAACAGCAGGTGTTCAGGAGCGTTTCGAGTGTCGTCTGTGTTTGGGCGTTTTTCATGTGATGACGTCACGTGTTGCAGGTCAGAACTCGGCGCGCAGCTCCATGTACGCGCGCGTCGGGGACGTGGCGCCTGCGCCGACGCCGCCTCCGGTCGACCTGCTGCGTAACATGGCGTCTCCAGGTACGGAGCACGTGTGTGTGTGTGTGTGTGTGTGAGAGAGAGAGAGAGAGAGAGAGAGAGAGAGAGAGAGAGAGCTCACACGTACGCTCACCTGTGTGTGTGAGAGAGAGAGGGAGAGAGAGAGCTCACACGTACGCTCACCTGTGTGTGTGTGTGTGTGTGTGTGTGTGTGTGTGTGTGATGCATCCCTACGTGTGTTGTGCGTTTCTGTGCATTGACCCGGTGAGGTACGTCATTCACCAGTGTTTGTGCGCACGAGAGGAATAAAATATTCGCCTTGGAACAAGCAAATGAACTTTTCCTTGTCAAGTCTTTGTGGAAATTCAACATTGTTTGGAGTCTGCAAAAAAAGCAGCGCTGGTTGAAGAAATGTTTGCTGAATTTTATCCATCGCTCATTCATTGACCGCAGACGAGGCGCCGGACCCGGGTTACTCCGTCATCCGGCGGTCGGCGCGGCCGCACAGCGCCGCCGTCCCCGGGGCGGCGTCAGGCGTCCTGCCGCCGCACCTCGCAGCCGCCGCCGCCAGCGCCGCCAACGCCGCCGCGGAGGACGACGACTCCGGCAGCGCCATCTACGCCGTCATCGACAAGACCCGGAAGACGCCGAACCGCGCCACGATCCACGTGGAGTCAGGGCTGCAGCAGCGCCACCACCGGACGGCGTCGTCAGGAAGCGGCGGCGCCGGCGGCGTCAACAACGCCAACCAGGTGTACGCGCAAGTGAGCAAGCATTCCAGAGAGAGCAGCACGTCCAGCGTCGACGCAGACCGCGGTCACGGCGCACGTCCCAAAGTGCGTCTGCGCCCTCGCGATGATCCCTCCAATCACGACTTGCAGCACAAAAATCCCTCCGCGAATCCCGACTTCCGCTCCAGCACCGCCAGCAGCGACGATCCCTACGCGAACATCAAAGAAAAAGAAGATCCGTACTCGAGAATCAAGGAGAAGGAAGATCCCTACGCCAAGGTCAAGGACGCTGACGTTGACCCGTACGCGCAGATCAGGGACGCCACGGACCCGTACTCGCGGATCAAGGACCACGATCCTCCGTACAGCAAAGTGAAGGACTCGGACTCCGCCGGCTATTCACGTATCAAGGACGTGAGTAACTTGAGGGACGTGAACAACAGCAGCAGTGAGGAGGTGGCTGGTTACTCCAGTATCAGGGACGTGGGGCCTCGGCCCCCGATGCCCCACTCACCTGGCGGCAACGACCCGAACTACGCAGTAATCCCGGGGGACCGCCTCGTGACGTCATTGAGCGATGACGTCACCGACCCTAACTACGACCACATTCCCCCTGACAACGTGACGTCGGTGCGCGTTGTCACTGCTGCGCCCCCTGGTTACGCCACAGAGATTTCCGCCGACGAGGTCGCCACCGGAGCCGCCGCCGCCGCCGACGGCAACAACAACCCGAGTGGCGGCGCCGGCGGGTCCGGCCTCGTCCACATGGGGGCGCACCAAGTGACCCGAGGCTTCTGGGCGCGACGCGAGCACCTGTACGAGGAGATTACGATCGGGGACGACGCCGGCGGTGAGCGGGGTCCCAGAGGCGGCGTTCCCGCGCCGGCGGTGCAGGTCACGGTGCACCACCGGCCGGGCGCGTCCGCGCAGCGCCGAGACGCCCAGAACCAGCAGTACCGGCTCTCCACGGACCTGTGAGAGAACCGGGACTCCCAGAATTCTGAAGAACCTGTGAAAGAACCGGGACCCACAGAATTCTGAAGGACCTGTGAAAGAACCGGGACCCCCAGAATTCTGAAGAACCTGTGAAAGAACCGGGACCCACAGAATTCTGAAGGTCCTGTGAAAGAACCGGGACCCACAGAATTCTGAAGAACTTGCACGTCAGAAAACTGGGAACCCGTGAAGGGCAACCCGGCTCCCGGGATCTGTGAGACCCTGACAAGGTGCGGCCCGGACGATGCTCTGGGTAAAAGCATCGGCCGCAAGATGTTTCTCCAGGTTCACACAGTGTGCGCATGCGTGATCCTGTCACGAGCGTCCTCTGCAGCTGAATGACCGGTGTGTGTCGCACCCCTCATTGGTACCAGGGGCGAGTCCGAAATTTGGTTAGTAAGATTGACCCCCACGGCGGCCGATTCCATCTTGCGAAAAATTTCAGCGAAAAGTTCTGAAAATTTTACACTTCCAGTGCAAGTCATTTTGTCGGGGAACAAGGGGCCCTAAGTGCCTGGAGCCCCACCCAGGATCCGCCCCTGGATTCAAACCGGAAGTGACGGACACGTGCTCGCACGCAGTGTGAACCTGGAGCAAGAACGACACTTGAACGTGAAGAGTTTATGCATCAAAAATGACTTTCGTCCTTTTGTATTATCGCCCAACCAGTGCACTTCAACAGCTGTGTACATACTGTACCTGTTATGGAGATTGAATAGTTTATTTTTGCATAGCAACGGCTGCTACGTGTCAAACGTCAACACTAGCAATGTACGTACAGCTGGGGACCGGCCTTGTCCGACACGTGACAATCCGACAGTCCTCCCATTGGCTTGAGCTTCCTGTGTGAGGCCTGTTTCACACTGGAAGCGTCTCTGCAATGCCTCCAGTGTGACGCAGGCCTGTGAGGTGCTGTGGTGTACACGATACAGCATGTCACGTGATCGGACACGTGTCCGACGCGTGGGGAGGTCGGACTGAGCCCCGGATGTGCTGTCCTCCTGAGATTTTATGCCAAAGGAAGTCACGCTGCTATAGGTGTTGTTCGATTTGTCTCTTCGTTTCCTCCCAGTCCCGACTTTTTTGCGTCCGTTTTATGTGCAGTTTTGATCACGATTGCGTCCGATTCAGTGAAAAACAGATCAGCACTTCGTAGTTTTGTTGGAGTTTTCTGTAGCTATTGTTTGTTGTGTCTGGTTGTTAGATGTCCTGTTTTATGCGTTTTCTTGTGTTTCTCTTGCACACAAATGGGCAGTTCCGCACTGGATGCGTCACGCATTGTGTTCCCCGAATCAGTTGGATGGACACGTTTTGTCCATTGACAGCACCTGACGCATCCAGGACGGAACAAGCTCCAGAACCCGCTTGATTCGACGGCCGAACGGTCGAAGAAAAAGTTATTCCAAGCACGAAGCAGCGCAGTTCGAGCGGCAAGTTCCTACATGACTGTGTCGCGTCGTCGGACAAAGCGGGTTTGCGTCAGACGTGCACATCTGTAGTGTATTTATTTGGACGCTGGCGTAGCTGCTACTTTGAATGTATGAAGTCATGGGGAACTTGGGCATTTGGCGCGACAGCGTTGTTAGTTTGGAGCAAAATCTAAATCTATTGTTGATTGCAAAACCCTCAAAAATCGAGTCATTGTTGGAAAAGTGCTAGTCATGGAACCTGGAATGTTTCTTATTCGGAATTCACACGGGGCGCGTCGTGCGTTGTGTCCCCGTGAAGCAGACGCAACGTATGACGCGTCCACTGTGTGTGAAACTCGGCTATACCTGACACTGCGCGGTTTGATTCTTGCGCATGCGTTGAAATCACGTGTCCACTGAACCCGGCGTCCAATACACGTGCTTCTCTTCTGTTACAACTTCTTGTTTTTACACTGGTGTTTTTAGCTGGGTGTGGCTGGAGTTGTTGGTGCTTCGGCTCCACACTTTGAAGTGTGGCGTTGCAGCTCCAACCACTGCGGTACGAGTAGACTGTCCTGTTCTTCGTGAAGTGTTTGTTGTTGGTGTGAATGTCACGTGTTTTCCTGTGCTTCTTGAAGATTGTGGATAAAAACGGGTTTGCTTCACACTGGACGCGTGCTGGGTTTTGTGCCTGCACTGGTCAGTGGGTGTTGCGTCGTCACTGGCAACACAGCGCCCATTGGTGCATCAAGTGTGAAACAAACCTCAGTTTCGCCCATATGCAATCCAGAAACCAACAGTCCAAATTGTTATCGCAGTTTTAATAAATTGTTGAAGACTGTACGTAAACACGTGTTATCTCTTCAACAGGTACACACGGAAAAGTTGTGTTGATCTGAAGTGGGAAGTGGGTTGATCACGGTGTTCGATCGTGGACGCTGGTCGTGAACGGGGTGGGGCAACAACAGAGTTGTGTCCGGGGGTCTGGTCCGGGGGTCTGGGCCGGGTCCGGGGGTCTGAGCCAGGTCCGTGAGTCTGGACCGGGTCTGGGGTCAGCACCCCACAGGTCTGGTCTCTCCCTCACGAGGCTGTCTCCAAGGGTCGGGCGCGGGCCCACGTGCAGAACCCCAGGGTTGGGGCTGCCGCAGGGGTCAGGTCCCTGCGAGGACCTGAACCCCCCGGGGGTGTCCAGGGCCCCTGCAGGTTCAGGGCCCTTGAAACTGAATTTATGTGCAGCTTTCCCTGGGGGGTTGGAGCCCCCGTTGGGGGCCGGGATCTCTCGAACTCTAATCTCGTCTCTACCCCAGATCTGGTTCCATGATGTTGATCGGATCCCGGGGTGAGTCAGGTCATGGTGGACGGACTCACTTTCTACTCAAGCCTGCTTCACTCGGGACGCGTCGCGCATTGCGTCCCTATTTTCGTCGTGGACGCTGAGTCAGCACAGCGCTTATAGATTGCCTTGTGCAGGGACGCAACGCACGACACTGCCTGTGTGAATAGACCACCCCGCGGTGTGTTTACTCCTGTACGCGGCAGCGATCGCACCAGCCGATAAAAGCGGGGCCGCACCAGGTGATTTCTCAGCGAAGTTTAGGATCTCAGGGCGAGGCCGCGCAATGTTATAAATTTGGTTGTGTGTGTGTATGTATGGGGGGTGTATACTGACGGAATACCCAGAATGTATTCCAAGAGGGCCCCACCTCTTGAGCGATCGAAACCTCAACAGGAAAATGAAATGCAATCTTAAACTTGTGAACCTTGACGAAGAATTGTGTGTGTGTGTGTGTGTGTGTGTGTGTGTGTGTGTGTGTGTGTGTGTGTGTATGTGTGTGTGTGTGTGTATGTGTGTGTGTACACGTCAGTACGTGTCCTTGTGCGCACGCGTGACTCGCAGGCGTCCCGAGGCCTGGCCTCGCCTCGGATTTGTTCAGTTCCCATTAATCTTATCAAGTGTGTCGCACGATGACACTCAACCTCCGCGCAAAACACACCTGATAACGACGACGCAGCAACAAAGATGGCGACCACCTCGACGCAGTGTCGCGTTTTCTCTGTCTCCGCCAGAATCAACTGCAAGAGGAAAGAGAAGTTCATTCTTCTCACAGCTTTTCTCCTGTGTGGTAAGTTTCTCAGCGCTTTCCACAACTTCTTTGACGTTGACCTGGTTGTTTGAAGGAAACAAAAAAACGCTTTATTCCGAATGTGGAAAACTTCCTCATTCATTGTTCAAAACAATAAAATTTGAACGAATGGTATTTTTTCACGGCGGAAAGATTCCCATCTCCCCATGATGGGCTCTGTCATGGATCCCAACCCCACACTCCCCTCAAGAAAAGTCCTGAGCAGATCCCATGGCAGTGGTCCGAGCTTGATCTCAATCAGCCAAGACAAAAACTGTTGCATCGTCAGCAACAAAAATGGGATGGGGAAGGAATTGTCCTGAAATCTGAAGGCGGCTCGCTGAATCCTGAATCTTGTTTGGTCCACGTGGGGGCACAGAGATCCGGGGCATTCATAGACAAGTCATTACGTTTTCAAAGAGCTGCTGAAGTCATTCTCCACCCGGGGGGGCCTGACTATCGGCGCCCTGGACAGACCCTGGGTCCGACCCTGCCTCATGCATGGAGGGCCCTGGGTCCGTCACGTCACGACGTGCGGATGAGGAAAGCGTAGGGTCCACAGTGAGGACCTGAACGGCGTCGCTTGTCGTGTTCATCTCGCTTCTTGGTTCAAACGCCCTGACATTTTTGACCCCAGGACGCCATTCGCTGCGTTCCTGCACTTGTGAAAAAGTCACTACATTGGCATGCATACACGGGTCTGCCTCCTTGCACAAGGCGTTTTCACTGCAGAACAACAATCCTTGTGTCGGCGCTGCATGAGGGCCTTGGGAAAACAGGGTGTGAGTTTTCGAAGGCGATGACACTGCCGTGGAAACACGGACCCAACGGACCTTCCGATGCAGGGACGCAGAATGCGATCACTGTTCCTGACGCGAGAGGTAGATGTCATCCACGCATTCTGTTGTCCGTTTCAGTTTTCCTCACGTCCGTGGAGGCTGATGACCAGAACACTACGTCACCAACGTCTGAACCCCCCGACGTGACGTCACCGACGTCTGAACCCCCGGACGTGACGTCACCGACGTCCAATCCCCCAGACGTGACGTTGTCGACAGAGCCGGTTTCCTGGGAAACGACGTCGGAATTCAACGTCACCACTGACAACTCCACAGGTGGCGACACAGAGGGAGGAGGAGGTACGTACAGTGGGGCCACGGCTGCCATGGGTGGCTTCATGCGTTGAATACAGTACGTCGCAAGCAACGGCGATGGCGTCGCCCCTATGCACGAGGACTTGCGTGGAGACGCGACGCACGACGCACACGGTAATCTTTACCTCGCGAAACAACTCAGGCCCCCGAACCTCGAAACAGCGTCTTTTGAAAAAAGATCCATATGTCCTCCTGTTGGGTCTTGGGCAGAAGTCTCCAATCTCCCCCAACGAGACGGGTGTCCTGGGTCTGCTTCTGTGAACCCGCCCCGAATTGGGTGCTCACCCTGCCTCTGGTTTTGGGTCTTGGACACAACAACATTTGGGATGTGTACCCCTCCTGGGTCTTGAATCCGCCTCTGGTGTTGGATCCAGAATCCTCTTTTCGTGTCAGATCCTGGGTCTATTGGGTCCTGGGTCTGCTCTGGTGTTGGGTCCTGGTGCTGGGTCTGGGATCCACATGTGTTGGAGCCACGTGGGTGTCCTGGGTCATCGATCTCTTTCTGCATGTGCCCCAACTGGGTCTTGAATCCGCCTCTGGTGTTGGGTCCAGAATCCGCTTTTTTCGGGCTGGGTCTATTGGCTCCTGGGTCTGCTCTGGTGCTGGGTCTGCATTGCATCCATGTCCTGGGTCCTGGATCTCTTTTTGCACGTGTTGGGTCCCGTGCAGACCCTCACACGTGTGTTGGTGGGTCCGCCGCGGTCTTACGTGTCTCCTGGTCCCCGTCTCTTTCAGACGACCTGAACACGGCGGAGGAGTTCTTCATCGTCGTGTCGTGTCTCGCCGTCGGCGGCGGGCTCCTCGGTCTCGTCGGCTACGCCATCTTCAAGCACGTCCAGTGAGTAGCGGCGCATGCGCTAAACCCCAATCCACACCAACCGCATCCACGCACACGCACACCAAGGTCACAGCGCACCAAAAATGGGTATCACTCATACAATAGGCAAAGTAAATCGGCAGTAAGTAGTGTGTTTGTACAAACAATTCCACATGTCATTGTGATTTGTAAATGGGGTTCAACCCCATTCACATGCGGAATGTCGTGAAAGCAGGTGCGTCGTGCGCTGGCGCACGCGGTGTGGACTGGCGGTGAGGGTCAGTTTCAGATGAGTCCAAGATCTAGAGGTGTGAATATGTTGTAAAGTGTTCTTGTTTGTGCGTCACCGACAGGTGGACCCGTGAGGCGGGCCCCGCGACTCGACAACCTCCGGCCGCGATGCGGTACCAGGCAGAGGCCCCACCCATGTCCATGTCTTACCAGAACCACCCGGTGAGAGAGAGAGAGAGAGACAGAGAGAGAGAGAGAGAGAGACAGACAGACAGACAGACAGACAGACAGACAGACAGACAGACAGACAGACAGACAGAGTGCGTGTGTGTGTGTGCGTGTGTGTGCGACTTCGCCCTTCTCATAAATCTTGGTGAAACGACGTATCAGCCAGCAGCAAGATCCACGAAGAAGTGTCGACCACACACACATACACACCTGGAACCACCAACACAAACAAAATTCTGTGCACCACATCCGTATTTTCACTGACCATTTCTTTGGCAGACGGCGGAGAATTTTGGCTACGACCAAGACTCGGACCGACAGCACCAGAACCAGTCGTTCGGAACTCTGGAGCTCAAGAGTCCGTCCTGAGAACCGGAAATCAGACGCTAACGCTGCGATGATCCAGGACTCAGTCGAGGAAGGACCCCAACCCAAGGGGGGGGGGCAATCCCAAATTTGGAAAAACCCGCCGCCAATTGGCGCGATTTTTCAAAGCCGCCGCCCATTGGCGCATATTTTTTTTTGCTCAGGTGGAGATTTTGATTGGTCGACGACAGTGGGAGGGGCCCATTTGTATGAACGCTGTGTGCGCACATGTGGTTGACATTGAGAGGGTTTTTGTTAGGACATGTGTGTGCCGTTCCACGGCGAACGTCAGCCGCGGAAGTCGTTCTTGTGCATTTTTCTGCAATGTGTGTGAGCTGGGGTGGGTGGCATGTTCTGGTCAAGGTGCTGGTGCGTGGACAGAAGAGGTACGGGTGGACCTTCTGCTTGTGTATGGATTTGGGGGTCACGCTGTGTGTGTGTGTGTGTGTGTGTGTGTGTGTGTGCGTGTGTGTATGTGCAGGGAGATGTGGTTGTGTGGGAAGCTGGAGTCGTCGGAACAAACATTTTTTCTGAGCGCTTGTGTTTGGCAAACGGACTGCGCATCTTGTGGAGACGCGACTGCACAATATTTTGGTGCTTTTGTAGGAGGGGGGGGGGGCTTGAGGGCTTCGATACAAACACACGAATCGCTTGGAATTTCGTTTGTCTTGCTTGTTTGAACTTTGAAACTTGTGAAGGCTGATCGAAATCAAGTCTTTTTTTGTCATTTTTGTTGTGCTTGACTCGACCACTACCTGGCAGTACAGTACTAATTTGATCAATTTCAATGCACTGCACTTGCAGGCGTACATGTACGACTCATTTACATGTACATCCACTTGTAACGTTCACGAAGTAGTGGCTGCAAGGGAACGAACTGTGTAGAAAACTGGTTGCGGGTTGAACATCAAACCTCGCGCCAAACCGAACAGCTCCCTTGTGACCAATGAATTATTTTCCACAAAAATAACGTCCTGTTGTTCGTTGTTGTGAGCGCAATAAACCGCACAAACCCCACTTCCCCCCACCCTCTCCTTTGGTTCTTGATTTGCAGCCAGTCAATAGAATCTCAATTCTGACTCGGGTTCCAGACCAAGAATCATTCTCATGCATGTAATGGGGTCTGGCTCTCACTCTGATCTCCTGCTAACTAAATTGCCGCAGCGAACACAGCACTTGCTCTTGTTAATTTGTTTCTCAGAAAAACCATCCCGCCTGCGGAAAGTTTCTACAATGCTCTACCGCCATTTTATCAGTAAACCGTCAACAACTGGGCGTCAAAATCTTTTCCTCCAAATATTCCAAGAATACGCTCAGAAATATCTTTTACTGTTGCGTTTGCAGCTAAAATGAAGTCTGTGTAGTCTTGATCTTGTATGGCAAGCACTGCAGGGACTGTTGGACAGGTGGGTGGCAGAGAATGGCGAGGCCTTTTCATGTGTGGGCGATAATAGAGCAAGACGTTTCAGCTGACAGATGAACAGGCTGGCGAGTCGAGCTTTGCGTCGGTCGTGAGGGATTCACAACACAACAAGACACAGACAATGTTCATCTTCTCAATCATTAGGAGATTGTCACAAAAACTTGGGAGTTGGGATGGGTCGGTTCTGTTGAACTCTGCCACTTGGGTCGCGTCAGGATTCGACGCACCCGTCAACCTCAACTCCATTTCAAGGCACGCCCGAGTTTCTCAATGCAACAGGAACATGTTTTGTGTGCCCAGTTTGACCACCGTTGGAAATGCTGATGCTCCACAGGGACTGCGTTGCACAAATGTTTCTGCGCCACTTTTCAATCTCCAGTGGTGCAACTCCAGCTGTTCTGTCCGGTTGTGTGTTCAGTCGCGCGTTGTTCATTCTCTGCAGAATGTCGGTAGCGTACGAGCGGTACGAGGATGAGATCGAGGCTCCCGACGACGGCAACTCGAACTCGTCGCACTCTGACGAGGAGCAGGAACCGCGGCCGTCGACATCGGACGCGCCCGCCTCGCCCCGAACCCAGGCCAGACTCAGGTACTGGGAGCTGTAGATCTGGTGCACGTGACAACCAGTCACGTGGCTGGTGGGAACAGATTCTGGAGTTTTTACACCCGTGTGGTGGGGGTTGTGGTGGTGGGGGGGGGGGAGAGACCGCGGTCCCCAGACGTTGAAGCTTCCCTTGCAGGGCACAGTAGCAGTACGAGTCTTTCCAACTGTTTATGTTGACACCGTCTTTGTTGCATCACATACATGCTGATCTCGTTTGACTACTGAAAACTGAACACACCAAGTTGGAATAAAAAACAACCAGTTTTGAGAGAGTCTCAGACTGTCTGATTTATCAAAATGGGTCTCAAAAAATAAACCGTAGTCACAGCTATCGTCATGCACAGGAAAGACGTGGATATCGGAATGAGTCACCCTGCTCCAAGCCTGTTTGAATTCGTCATCTCACCGCGTTCGTTGTCAGGGTTCATGCATCGGTAGCGTGGTGCGACGTCGAGATCGCACCACATCGTCGCGTCTCAAGGGCACGGAGGTCATGACCTGCGTGTCCATGTGCGCGACAGGCGTGCAACAAGCATGTTGCACCATGCTACTCATGGTTGAAGTCACGTCGATGAACGGCGGACGCTGTGTCCTGAGCGGTGTGCCGACCACGACCTTCATGTGATCCATACTCAGATGACTCAGGCGACTATACAAAAGAGATGCACTGACCTCATTTCACTCATAACCAGTTTGACTTTCATTGCGAGCGTGT